>SL_8KL_010_SEDDRAFT_10000034_pt1 | contig 94135 bp, 97 predicted proteins | sample SodLakKL_010_SED_4_FD_11160 | JGI IMG/M metagenome (IMG submission 11160)
TTCTATTATTATACTACTAATGTACATAACTTTCCTTCATACCTTACATTACTTTTTGTTATACTGTTTACAGGAAAGACAAACAATTTGTAATAACTAATTTATTTTTTAAGCCGTTAAAAAACACCGCAAAAAATGCGGTGTTTTTTATTCAAAATGATGTTTTTTAACAGCCATTGACATTTCTTCATAACCATCCAGGCTTGGATGCACCCCATCCACGTGGCATCCCTTCTTTATACCTCCTGTTTCAGGATCAAGTATGGAGCGGTAAAAATCAATAATCTGGTAACCCTGGCTATCAGCATACCTTTCCATTCTGTCCCTGTATACCGTTAAAATATTTTCAAAGGGTATCTCATTGACAGGAGTAGGTAAACCTATAACGGGCACAGCTCCCAATTCTTCTGCCTGAAGGCACATTTTTACCAGGTTTTCATCTACAGTAGAGGCAGATATTCTCCAAAAAGCATCGTTGACCCCTCCCATAATTATTACGTGGGTAGGGTAATAATGAGCAACTGATTCAAAAAACCGATACAGCATAAAGGAGGTAGTATCCCCGCAGCGGCCTTCATTAATCATTTCTATATTTAAAAAATCGCTGGCTATACTTACCCAGGATTCCTGGGGGGTATAAGGAAAACCATAAGTTATAGAATCCCCTAAAGCCACAACTTTAATCCTTTTTTCAGGCATTCCAACCCTCCTCGGGAGGTTAAAAAAAACTAATTATAATACAGATAAAAGTATGCCGGCTGCAATAGCTGAGCCGATAACTCCCGCTACATTGGGACCCATAGCATGCATAAGTAAATGATTGTTAGGGTTATACTCCCGGCCAACGGTTTGGGATACCCGGGCGGCCATGGGAACGGCAGATACTCCTGCAGAACCAATCAAAGGATTGATTTTACCTCCCGTTAACTTGCACATTATTTTACCCAGAATTACCCCCGCTGCCGTGCCAATTGCAAAAGCAAACAACCCCAGGGCAATAATCAGCAGAGTTTCTACCCTGAGAAAAAGCTCCGCACTGGCCTGGGCTCCTACGGTAATTCCCAGGAAGATAACTACTATGTTATTAATTTCATTTTGAGAAGCATTATTAAGTCTTTCGGTAACCTTACATTCTTTTAATAAATTTCCAAACATCAACATACCAAGAAGAGGTAAAGATGCCGGGATGAAAAGACCTGTAAGAAAGGTTACAACCAAGGGAAACATTATCCTTTCAAACTGGGATACCGGCCTCAGCTGCTCCATTACTATTTTTCTCTCTTCGGGAGTTGTTAAAGCCTTCATTATGGGCGGCTGAATAATTGGAACCAGGGCCATGTAAGAATATGCCGCTATAGCAACAGAACCCAGAAGTTCGGGAGCCAGGTTGGCTGTTAAAAAAATTGCCGTAGGACCATCAGCTCCTCCAATGATTCCGATGGATCCAGCTTCAGCAGCAGTAAACCCCAATAACAAAGCTCCTATAACGGTGGTAAAAATTCCAAACTGGGCTGCTGCTCCCAGTAGAAATGTTTTCGGGTTGGCAATAAGGGGTCCAAAATCCGTAAGGGCTCCCACACCTAAAAATATTAAGGGAGGATAAATCCCCAAATTAATACCCTGGTAAAGATAATAAAGTAATCCTCCAATCTGTCCATCACCGGGAGGGTCCATTAAACCTCCCAGGGGAAAATTAACCAGAAACATCCCGAAAGCAATGGGAACCAACAGGAGAGGTTCATACTTTTTATGAATAGCAAGATACAATAAAAATATTGATACTAACATCATAAAAAACTGTTCCAGAGTAAGGTTGGCAAACCCGGTATTTTGTAAAAAAATAATTAGCTTGTCTGTGAGCATTGCTTTTCCCCCTAACCTTTTATCCTATCCAATAATTAGTATGACCTCATTTGATTGAACATTAGCCCCTTTGGTAACTGGAACAGAAACAACCTTCCCTGATACAGGAGCGCTCAGCTCGTTTTCCATTTTCATGGCTTCTAAAAGGGCTACTACATCTCCTTCTTCCACCTGGTCACCTACCTCAACCTTTAAATCCAAAATAACTCCCGGCATGGGTGCTGTTACGGGAGTACCTTCTCCTGTTGATTCCACCTCCTGGGGAGGCGCTTTTTTAGTTTCTTGAAGCTGGGGGTGGGGCTCCACAGGAGCCGGAGCTGGAGTTGAAGTTCCTACTTCTTCAACTTCTACTTCATATGTTTGTCCATTCACTTTTACACGAAATTTTCTCATTAAATTATATCCCTCCCATATACATTAATAGCATCTTTTCTTCCAGTTATAATCCAGGGTGAAATACTTTTTCCCCTTTTTACTCTTTTAACCTTAAAACGATATCCTGGCCTTACATCATATGAAGCTATTACGCTGGCTATTATCGCCACAACTTCCGGAGAAATTTTTTCCTCCGCTAACTTTTCCTTTTCTTCCTTGGGAAGTTCCTTTTCTTCCCCTTTCATAGTCAGGAAATTTTTCTTCCCGGGCTTTTTCCTTTAAATCTCTTTGCTTTTTAGAATATTCAAAATAATATCCAAAATAATGAAAAATAAGATTTAATAATAAAAGGGTAATACATACCACCGTAAAACCTATAACCAGCACTGAAAAACCAAAGCTCAAACCATTCATAATATTACTGCCTCCTTAACTACACCGGAAAATTACCGTGTTTTTTTCCTGGTGCCAGCTTCCTCCCTGTTTTCAAAAACTCCAGGGTATAAGCAATGTGCAATCGGCTTTCCTCCGGGTCTATTAAATCATCTACCAAGCCTTGAAGAACAGCTTCATAAGGGGACACAGCCTTTTCAGTTTCAGCTTCCGGTAGTGAAAATAGACTGGACAAGCCTCCTGGGCTTAGTGCACCTATTTGAGCTGTTGGCCAGGCCAGGACCTGGTCTACCTTTAAGTACTTGCTGCCCATAGATATCCCCGCAACCCCGTAGCATTTACCAGTAATCAAGGATATTTTGGGAACACTTGCCTCAGCATAAGCAAATATCAGCTTAGCAGCTTTTTTGGTTATACCAGATTGTTCTTGATAAATTGTAGACAAATAACCGGGAACATCTACCAGAGTAAAAAGGGGTATGTTAAAAGCATCACAAAAGCGGATAAAGCCAGCCCCTTTTTCACTGGAATTAAGATCAAGGCTTCCCTTTAGAACAGAAGGTTGGTTAGCCAGGACGCCTAAAGAATAACCATTAATCCTTACAAAACCGGTAACCAGATTGGAAGCAAAACTTTCCTGAATTTCCATAAAAATATTTTGATCAGCCAGTTCTTTTATTATGTCCCTGACATCATAGTCCTCTTTCATTAAATCAATTATTCCGGGAGAAAGCCTGTTTATATCATCCCCGGGCTCTTTGACAGGAGATTTTTCCAGGTTGTTAAGGGGTAAATATTCTACTAAAGCCCTGAGATTTTTGCATGCCTCCTCATCATTTTCTGCAAGAAAATGAATGTTCCCGGTTTTTTGAGCATTAACTTCGGCGCCACCCAGTTCTTCGAAAGTAATATCTTTACCTGTAACATCTTTAATAGCCTGAGGGGGATTTAAATAAATAAAGGATCTATCTTTAATTCCAAAGACAAAATCAGATAAAGGAACGGCAAAGCTTAAAGCCCCTGGGCAATAACCGGCAACCAGGGTCAAAAGGGGTATTATCCCTGAATAGGTTGCATAGGCCGAAAAGAGTTTGCCAAACAACTCTAATGTATCCCAACTGTTTTCTACCTGCACTCCTTGACCGTCAAATATACTTATTAGAGGAGCTCCAGTTTTACCTGCCTGTTCAATCAGACCTAAAACCTTTTCCCCCCCTTTGTCAGTAATTATACCACCGTTAATTGATGAATCCTGGGCCATTACATATACGGGTCTATGGGATATTGTGCCTGAACCTGCGATAATCTCGTTTCCCTGTCCATCTTCCTCCCTTTTAAAAACATAATATTCCATAAAGCTTTCTTCATCTAAAATACTTTCAATCCTTTTACGAGCGGATGATCTCCCCTCATTATTGCCTGTATTTTTTGACATTTCTTGCTTAAAATAATTCATTTTACTTTCTACATCCATAACATCTCACCTCTTTTCATTAAGATACGGCATTTATTAAAAATTTATAGTATTTATTTTAATATTATTTAATAAAAAATACAAGAAATATTAAATTCTCTTTTCTATAACTTTTTATTTAATCTGTTTTGCTACATTTTTTAATTTTTCCACATGATACATTGGTATAGTTACACTTCCCATTTCCGAGCCCGTCATTCGATCGATACCATGACAATCAGAACCTCCTGTTATTAGAAGGTTATTCGAAAAGGCCATAGTTTGATATTTCTTTTCATCTTCATAAGAATGTTCCGGATGATATACCTCTATCCCTTTTAGGCCTTCCTTTATCAACTGCCTTATCAAATTATCATCCTTTATTAGCCCGGGATGAGCAAGGACCGGAATTCCACCTGCCTTAATCACCATTTTTATCACATCATGGGGAATTAGCTTATATCGTTCTACATAAGCAGGAGCATTTATCCCAATAAACTTATCGAAAGCATCCTGAACACTTTCTACATAACCTTTTTCCGTTAAAATTCTGGCAATATGGGGTCTTCCCACTGCCCCATTTTCTCCTGCCAGCATCATTACCTCCCTTACATCTACCTTACATCCCAGCCCATTTAATTTTTTTACTATGTTGGCCACTCTTTTATGCCGGGATTCTTTCAATTCTTTTAAAAGCAAATCAAACTTCCTATGGGAAGAGTTAACATAATACCCCAACAGGTGCACCTCTCTCCTTCCATAATCAGTGCTTAATTCAACACCAGGTATAACTTCTATATTTAACTTTTTACCCGCCTCCAGAGCTTCATCAACACCGTCCATAGTATCATGATCCGTTATAGCTATGGCTTTGAGATTAATGTCACTGGCCATACGGACAGCTTCTGCAGGAGTAAGACATCCATCTGAAATGGAAGTATGAATATGCAAATCAGCGTCCATGATATTCCTCCATTACTCTTTTAAGGTTTTTTTAAATAAATCCAAATAATTTTCTCCCCATATTTTTTTAATATCTCTCTCCCCATATCCTCTATTAATAAGCCCGCTGGTAATATTAGTTATTTTACTTATATCCTCAAGGCCCTCAACAGCCTGGTCAATGCCGTCAAAGTCCGAACCTATACCAACATGTTCAATTCCTATTAAATTAACAATATGGTCAATATGATCTAACAGAACTTTCAGCTTGGGGTTTTCATCAGAAACAAAAGAGGGGCAGAAATTTACTCCTACCATTCCTCCCTTTTCCCCTAAAGCCTTTAATTGCCTATCACTTAAATTCCTTGGATGAGGACATAGAGCAGCTGCATTTGAATGGCTGGCCATTACAGGGTATTCTGAAAACTCCAGTACATCCCAAAAACCTGGTTCAGACAAATGGGAAACATCAATTATCATGCCCAGCCTGTTCATTTCCTTTACAACCTTCCGACCGAACCTGGTCAAACCACCACCTGTTACCTTTTCATAAACTCCATCCCCCAGTTGATTACGATGATTCCAGGTTAGAGTTAGTATTCGTATGCCTAACCTGTACAAAACCCTCAATACTTCCAGCCTGCCCTGGAGAACTTCTCCTCCTTCTACGGAAAGAAAAGCTGCTATTTTCCCTTTTTGATAAATACTATAGATCTCTTTCAAAGAATGGGCCAGTTCTATTTCTTCCTGGTTATCCTCCATAGTCCTTAAAAAATAATCAAAAAGCTCCAGGCAGCGCTCCAGGGAACGCCAGGGATTATATTTTGATTCTACATATATAGCAAAAACCTGGACTTTTACTCCACCTTCCTTTAACCTGGGCAAGTCAACATGACCTCTTGAATTTTTTTTATGAAAGGAGTATTCCCTGGCAGGATTTAAAAAATTGTGAACCGTATCACAATGACCGTCAATTATTATACTATTTTTGTGAATCTCCTCAGCTATTTCTTTCAAATCTTTACCTCCGCATAATGATATCTATATTGTACTATAATCCCTGATATTATAAAAGTAAATTTAATGGCTACAATTAAAAACACCCATTTTAAAAAGGGTGCTTTTATATTGCATTCATTAAATTATTTTAGGCTATTTTAAGTTATCTCGGCTCTACTATTAGCTTTATAGCCGTACGTTCTTCACCGTCAATATCAATATCAGTAAAAGCTGGTATACATATCAGGTCAATACCACTGGGAGCTACGAACCCTCTTGCTATCGCTACTGCCTTAACGGCCTGGTTAAGTGCACCAGCGCCTATAGCCTGAATTTCAGCGGCGCCGCGCTCTCTTAGAACTCCTGCTAAAGCTCCGGCAACTGAGTTTGGATTAGACTTTGCTGAAACTTTTAATACTTCCATTAAATAAGTACCTCCTTAATTTTAAGAAATTTAGAATAACCACCTTTTCTCATTTACTAAAATCTATTCTATATCGAAAACATAATTCCTGCATTATTGTTTATTTTTTGTTAGATATTTCAAATTTCATGATAATCAACCAGGCGAAAAATATTTACTGCTGTGCCTTTAGAAGGGTCTATTTCCACAACTACCCCGTTAAACTGACAACTGGATTCCTGTAAAAATTCAAATTTTGTAGGCAGTTGTGTTAAAAACATTTTAATTATTGATTCTTTTTTTACTCCAATTACCCCGTTAACAGGACCTGTCATTCCTACATCACAAATAAACGCTGTTCCTTTGGGAAGAATCCTTTCATCAGCTGTCTGCACGTGGGTGTGAGTCCCTAAAACAGCGCTAACTTTTCCATCCAAAAACCAGCCTAAAGCAATTTTTTCAGAAGTTGCCTCTGCATGAAAATCAATGATTATATTAGAAGTAGTTTTCCTTAACTCCTGAACCACTTTTTCTAAAGTTCGAAAAGGACAATCTAAGGAAGAAATAAAAACTTTGCCCATTACATTAACAATTCCTACAGGCACTTCTTTTACCCATAAAACTTTATAACCTATTCCAGGGGTATCGGGAGGGTAATTGACAGGTCTTAAAATTCTATCTTCCTGGTCAATAAACTCCATTATTTCTTTATTATCCCATACATGGTTGCCTGATGTTAAAATATCTACTCCATAGGAAAAAAGATCATCAGCAACTTTCCTGGTAACACCCTTTCCTCCTGCTGCATTTTCACCATTAGCTATAACCAGGTCTATTTCATAGTTCTCCCTGATTTTTTCTAAAAGATCCCGCAGGCAGTCTCTACCAGTCCTGCCTACTACATCGCCTATCATTAATATCCTCACTTAAACCCTCCTGGTTAGATACATAATTTCCTTTGACAGTATTACACTTTTTTTACTTGTCAAACACAAATACCTTTCCTCCCTGGCGAAAGGCAAATATATTTTCTTGCTTGGAGGAGGAATAATTTATGGTAAGACTTTTAATAAACTCTTCATATCTAATTAAATCCTCTTTAAATTCATTTAAGTTTTCAGTTTTCTCGCTTATTATGTATTGGAAAAAATAATCCCTTACCACTGAATTAACAATTTGTATTTCCTCCATAGATATTGTCTTGATTTCCCTTACAATTTCTAAAAGGGTAAGGCCATTAAAATTTGTTTTTGTCACCTGGGTATGGGCAGGATTTTTGGAAAAAACATCTTCGAATGCTTCTACATTATTCATTAAGGTTTCCTTAAAAACTTTAAAGGTTTTATCATCAAGCTCCCGGTTCAACATATATGAAAATTTGAATTTATGCTCATTAATATTAAAATTTAAGGCAAATATTTCAGGGATATGTATTAATACTGATACCAGCCAGTTTACACTTAATGAATCCCGCCCCTTATCCTTTCCCTTAACCTCCATAACAGCACACCACATCCTTACTTTTCTCATCTACTAACAGTTATAAATTCCATGAAAATTGATCAATTCCTGCACAAATAAAAAAAAAGAGGGCCCCAAATTGAGGCACCTCAGGATTTATTTAGCATAATCAACAGCTCTGGTTTCTCTTATTACCATCACCTTAACCTGGCCAGGATACTCAAGTTCATCCTCTATTTTACTAACGATATCTCTGGCTACTTTAGCCGTCATATTATCATCTATTTTTTCAGGCCTGACCATAATTCTTATTTCCCTGCCCGCTTGAATGGCAAAGGCTTTTTCAACACCTTCAAAGGAATCAGCAATTTCTTCTAATTTTTCCAGTCGTTTAATGTAGGCCTCCAGGGTTTCCCTGCGGGCACCCGGGCGAGATGCAGATATAGCATCAGATGCTTGGATTAGAGCAGCTTCCAAGGTTTTATACTCTTCATCACCATGATGAGCAGCAATACCATTTATTACCTCGGGAGACTCCTTATATTTCTTGGCAAGTTCTGCCCCAATAACAACATGGGGACCTTCTACTTCATGATCTACCGCTTTGCCGATATCATGGAGCAACCCAGATCGTTTTGCCATTTTTACATCCAGCCCAAGTTCCGAGGCCATAACTCCTGCCAGATGAGAAACCTCTATGGAATGTTTTAAGACATTTTGACCATAACTGGTTCTGAATTTTAACCTACCTAACAGCTTGACCAATTCCGGGTGAATCCCATGAACACCTGTTTCAAAGGTGGCCTGCTCTCCCTGCTCCCTTATCTCTACTTCGATTTCTTGCTGCGCCTTACTGACCATTTCCTCAATTCTAGCAGGATGTATCCGGCCATCGGATACAAGTTTTTCCAGGGCTATTTTAGCCACTTCCCGTCGTATGGGATCAAAACCTGAAAGAATAACTGCTTCAGGGGTATCATCAATGATCAAATCTATACCCGTTAAAGTTTCCAGGGTTCTGATATTTCGTCCTTCTCTTCCAATAATTCTTCCCTTCATCTCATCATTTGGTAACGATACTACCGAAACGGTGGACTCAGCAGCATGATCTGCTGCACATTTTTGAATAGCTATGGAAATAATCTCCCGAGCCTTCTTATCTCCTTCTTCCTTGGCCCTGGCTTCCATTTCCTTAATCATTACCGCCATATCATGTTTTATATCCTCTTTAACCCTGGACAATAAAATTTCTTTAGCCTCTTCAGAAGTTATTCCTGATAANTTTTCCAGTTCTTGTATTTGTTTAGTCAGTAAATTATTAAGTTCTCCCTTTTTGTTCTCGATTTCATCTTCTTTTTCTTTTATTTCTTCTTCTTTCTTTTCGAAAAAGGAAGCTTTTTTATCAAGGGATTCTTCCTTTTGCATCAAACGTTTTTCCAAACGGTTTAATTCATTCCTCCGGTCCTTGATCTCCTTTTCCTGCTCTGTTCGTTGTTTATGAATTTCTTCTTTTGATTCCAGGATAGCTTCTCGTTTAGCAGATTGAGCCTGCTTTTTAGCTTCTTCAATTATCTTGGCTGCAGCGTCTTCCGCAGATGCAATCTTGGCCTCTGCAATATACTTCCTGATTAAATAACCCATAAATAGGGAAATTAAAACAACAGCAATTACAATTACCACAAATAGCCATAATTCTATTATAATTAATATCACCCCCTATAGCTTTAGTAACAAAAAAAAAGCCGTGCAGGAAACGGCTTCAAGAAAGAAATAGGCTTTTATTAACACCAAAATATTAATAACAGCTGGATATGCAGGCAGAAAACTCCTGTATCACAGAAAAGTCAATTTTGGGTTTTATAAAATATATATAAAGCCTATTTTAACCTCAGGCATAAGAGGCACAAATACCTATCAGTATATTTCTCCTTAAAGCATATTCCTACGAAATCCAGTATTACCAGGAAACCCTTGGATAAAACTATTCTAATATATTCCTTGATAATTGTATCCTTTTTTTCTTGACATGTCAAGGAACTTACATGGCAGCCAAAAGGGCATTCGGGGGCTATGCTTTCGTATTAATTTTCATCCTTGTCAGGGGGATTTATCTCCTCATTTTCAGCCGTTAATCTACCCAGGGGCAGGCCAAAAACTTCTCTAATTTTTCTCTCCAATTTATCTGCTATTTCAGGATTTTCCTTTAAAAATTCCCGGGTATTTTCCCTTCCTTGTCCAAGTTTTTCATCACCATAAGAATACCATGCTCCACTTTTATTTATTAAGTCTATATCCAATCCTGAATCAATAATAGATCCTTCCCTGGATATACCCTCCCCATAAATAATATCAAAATCGGCCTGTCTAAAAGGCGGAGCTACTTTGTTTTTTACCACCTTAGTCCTGGTTCGGTTACCAATCATTTCATTTCCCTGTTTAAGGGTTTCCGTCCTTCGAACATCAAGTCGAAGGGAAGAATAAAATTTTAGAGCCCTGCCCCCAGGAGTTGTTTCAGGGTTACCGAAAAATACTCCCACTTTTTCCCTTAGCTGATTTATAAATATAGCTGTTGTCCTGGATTTATTAATTACCCCTGAAAGCTTTCTCAAAGCCTGGGACATCAAACGAGCCTGAAGACCTACATGAGCATCTCCCATTTCTCCTTCCAGCTCTACCCGGGGCACCAGGGCAGCAACGGAATCAATTACCACTACATCTATAGCCCCACTCCTCACCAGGGTCTCGGCAATTTCCAAACCCTGCTCGGCGGTATCAGGCTGAGATATAAATAAATTATCAATATCCACTCCCAACCTTTGGGCGTAATTGGGATCCAAAGCATTTTCTGCATCAATGAAAGCTGCATATCCGCCCATCTTCTGGGCCTGGGCTACTATATGCAGGGCTACAGTAGTCTTTCCAGAAGACTCAGGTCCATAAATCTCTACAACCCTCCCCCGGGGCATTCCTCCTACTCCCAGGGCTATATCAAGGGGAAGGCAGCCTGTAGGAATAACCTCTACATTAAGCTTGGCTGCCGATTCCCCCAGCTTCATGATTGATCCTTTACCAAATTGCTTTTCAATTTGATGCAATGCCATTTCTAAAGCTTTCCCTTTATCCATAGTTTCAACCTCCCTGATACTTTAGTTAGGAACAAGTGTTCCTAAATTAAGATTCTGCAAAGAATGGGTAAATTCCTGCATATTTTGAAAATATTTCTTTATTTATTTTTTATAAGCTAAAATTTTTTAATACTTTATAGTGGGGGCCCTTTGGAGTCAAGGTACTTTTAATTAGATGTATTTGATTGATTTCCATAGTGCCTACCAGGATATTTTGTTTATCTTTTAATATTTCCATAGTATCCTCTAAATTCTTTTGAGAACGAACCCTTCCCAGGGTAAGATGGGGAGAAAACCGGTTACTTTTTAGTTCCTTTTCCTCCAGTAAAGAAGCCTGTACTAGAGAAGATGAAATTGACTTTGAAAGGGCTGACAATTTTTCCTTTCCTTCTCTAACTCCCATCCACAGTACCCGGGGCCGTTTTAAATTAGGGAAAGCCCCCAATCCCTGAAATGTAACCTTAAATGGAGAAAAATCAGAAACTCCCCTCTCCAGGGCCTGGTAATAAAGGGGCAGGTTATCCTCAGGAATGTCACCTAAAAACTTCAGTGTTAAATGTAAATTGTTAGTTTCAACCCATTTCACCCGGGAATCCCCCCGGCTTAGAGTCCTTTGGAGACTGGCTGCCATCTCTCTGATCCTTTCATCTATTTTTACAGCAATAAAAGCTCTAATTTCTGCCATTGAAAAACCTCCCCAATTTCTTTAATCAACATTTACATTAAAAACTTTTCGTTCCAGAGTAAAACCCCTTTGAAGTTGGAAAACTTTAATTATATCGGCGGCTGTCAAAACAGGCTCTTCTTTTTCCTCTGTTAAAAAGTGAAGAAGCACAACACTGTAAGGGACCTCCTGGCGAACCTGCAGGCCTCTTATTCCTGCAGCCCCGGCAGTCCCAGCATCTACAATAACCGATCCCTTTTCCTCCCTTATATCAAAGGAATGGGTGTGGCCATGGAGTAAAAGGGGAACTTCCCCAACAATTTTCTTGACCAGTCCAGGATGGTGGGCAGCTGCAATATGAACTTTTTCCCCGGTATTTACTATTTCTTTCAACCTGGTAGCGTTATATTCTAAAACCTTTTGACTCGCTACCGCCATTTCCTTGGAATCAGAAGATGGGTCTGCTATCCCGGCAATATTTAACCCAAATATATTCACCTTACCTTCCTCCAGCACCATAACCTGATCAATCTCTGACATGCGAGATACTACTTCTGGAGAGTCATGGTTTCCGGGAACAAAAACATAGGGAACTTCAAAGGCAGCCACCATGGCAATTAACTCAGTTTCCAGGGGGGTGCCAAAATCCGTTATGTCTCCTGTATCTATAACCAGATCCACTTGAAAGGTATCTATTACCTGATTAACAAATTTTATGCCGGCAGGATTATTATGAATATCTGAAACATGAAGAACCCTCAAATCCCCTTCTTGAACACCAAATAGTTCTATCCCTTCAATTTTTTCAAAAACCCGGGATATGTTTTCTGCCATTACTTCCATCTGTTGACCCAGGGTATCAACCTTTATCAAGCTTTCTTCAATAAGACTTACCATCCAGGGGGCAGCAGTAAGCACCCCTTCAAACTCAGGAGTGGAAAAAGCATGGTAGTCATATGTAAAAAAAGCCATAAAGATTAAAATAATTAAAAGAATTAGCCCGGCCGAGCCTCCTCCCAAAACTTTATACAAGTCCCTTTCACCCATTAAATAAATGCCCGCGGCGCCTCCTACAAAACCCAGCAGAAGAATTCGTATAAAAAAATAATATAAAAAAGATCTGAGGTCTTTTTCCAGTTGAAGAACAAAATCTTCTTCTCCCAGCTGGACTATCATTTCCTGCATAAGATCTAAATTAATGTTTTCTAAAGTAATTTGAAATTTTAACGGAGGAAGGTGAGTATCAGCCCTTACCGTTCCAAAGGGTGGAATAATTAATTCTGTAGTTCCACTGCTAAATAAGGATAAATCCCATTTAAGTTCCAAAGCACTTAAGGGAACGGATACACTGCCGAAAAAACTAATAAGGAAGACCATTCCTAATAAGGCAGCAATGCTTANTTTAATATAATCCCTTCGACTCAAGCTTCATCACCTTTTAAATTATTTTAAGTGACCCTCCAGGTACAGCCGGAGTAAGTTTAAGGCAGAAACCGCTGCCTGTTCCTTAACACTTCTCCTGCTTCCCCAAAAATTAAATTTCCGGCAAAAAGTGCCCTGGGGAGTGCCCAGTCCAATATAAACCAGCCCTGCCGGTTCATCAGGATCATCACTGGGTCCCGCATACCCGGTAGTAGACAGGCTAAAGTGGGAAGAAGAAGAGGATCTAATGTTTTCAACCATGGCCCGGGCAGTTTCTTCACTAACAGCACCTACTGAGCTTAAAACTTCCTGGGGTACATGCAATAACTCCATTTTGGCCTCATTGCTGTAACATACTATTCCCTGCAAAAAATAATTAGAACTACCGGAAATATCAGTAAGTTTATCGGCTAAAAGGCCTCCGGTACAGGATTCGGCGGTGGAAACAGTATAATTGCCCTCAAATAAAAGGCGGGCAACTACTCCTTCCAGGGTCTCTTCGTTAACTCCGTACAGGTAGGATCCAATCTTTTCTTTAACTTTCCCCTCCCAATCCCTTAAAATACTGTCCACATCATCTTTATTCATTCCTTTAACGGTTATATAAATATGAGTTTCAGTAGATTGGGCCATAAGCACCACCCGGGGATTTCCTTCAATATCTATTAAATCCCTAATTCTATCCTCCAGGGTGGCCTCTCCAAGGCCTATTACTTTTAAAACAAGGGTCTTAATGACATTCCAGGGACTTTTGCCTTTTAAGTAAGGTAAAACTGAATCTTCCACCATAGGTTTTACCTCCTCAGGAGGTCCTGGCAATAATATAATAAGTTTTTCTTCCTTCTCTATTATTATACCCGGGGCTGTGCCATTGTTATTTGGAATAAGTTTACAGCCTTCGGGAATTAAGGCCTGTTTTTTTCTTTTTTCATCCAGCTCAATTCCTACCTTACTATAAATAGCTTCCAACTGCTCCTCCCAGAAACTGTTTTTTTCCAGGGGCAGTTCCAGCTGAGAGGCTACTACCTCCCTGGTAAGGTCATCTAGCGTAGCCCCTAATCCTCCTGTAAATATTATTAATTGCCCTCTTTTACAAGCTTCTTGAAAGGCTTCCCTTATATTTTGTCCTTGATCTCCCACTACTCTATGACCTAATAATTCAAACCCTATGGAAGCTAACCTTTCTGATAGAAAACGAGCATTTTCGTTTAAAATGCTTCCTAAAAGCACCTCATTACCCACATTAATTATTTCAGTCTTCACCCTTAGTTCCTCCTATACCACAAATTCTATCAGGTAAATTGTAACCCTTTTATAAGGTTTATGCAAACAAATAAAAAGCAGCTTATCAGCTGCTAATTTTAACTCTTTTTTTATATTTCTGAAGGGTTTGTCTGAATTTTTCTCCAGATATTTTTTCCCGGGCGATAAGGTGCTGGGCAACTTCTATAATAAACTTTTTATAACAACCTATTATCTCCTTTACCCTGGCTTCTTCTTTTTCTATTGTCTTTGTTATTACTTCATGCAAAATATCTGGAGGAATATCATTCAAACTAACTACTCCCAGGGGTGACAACCCGGAGCTAATTAGTTTTTTAGACAAATCAATTATCTGTTGAAAATCTGAAGAGGAACCTGTACTCTTGCTTCCCAGAATTTCTTCCTCTGCCACAGATCCTCCAAGAAGAATGCATATCTGTCCCTCCAGGTAATCCCTGGTGTAAAGATGAAACTCTCTATCAGGGGATTGTCTCATATAGCCTAAGGCTTTACCCCGGGAAGAAGTGGTAACACTGGAAACTGAGCCGGGGCGGACAAACTCACTTATAATAGCATGTCCCGTTTCATGTACAGCAATCCTCCATATTTCTTCCTTATCGGGCTTCCTGTCCATTTTTTCGCCCATCATAACTTTGTCTACTGCTTCCAAAAAATCCTTTTGCTTAATTAATTCTCTTTTTTCCCTCATAGCTAATATGGCTGCTTCATTTGCTACATTTTCCAGGTGAGCCCCGGAAAAACCAAAGGTTTCTCGGGCCACAACCTTTATATCTACATCTGCATCAAGGGGCTTGTTCCGGATATGCAAATTCAAAATTTGTTCCCGTCCTTCCAGGTCAGGAAGATCTATATTCACTATCCGGTCAAAACGACCAGGTCTGACCAGGGCAGGGTCAAGAAGTTCAGAACGGTTGGTAGCTCCGACCACAAGGACCTTGATTTCCTCATGATAATTGATGCCATCCATCTCTACCAGCAGCTGGTTTAAGGTCTGGTCATATTCCAGGTGGCTCCCATGGGTGCCTCTTTTTCCTCCCAGTATCTCTATCTCATCAATAAAAATGATGGCACTATTTTTGTTTTCCTTTTTGGCTTTATCTCGTGCCTGATTAAAAATCTGCCTTACCCTTTGGGCACCAACACCGGCATAGACCTCAATAAATTCACTTCCCGAGGCCGTCAAAAAGACAGAACCGGTATAACTGGCAGCAGCCTTGGCCAGCAAGGTCTTGCCTGTTCCAGGTGGACCTACCAGAAGAATACCCTTTAAAGGCCTTATTCCCATTTCCATAACATGATGGGGATTGCAAATAAATTCTAAAGCCTCCAAAAGTTCTTTTTTCGCTGAGGCATGGCCACCAATTCCCTCAAAGTTAATCCTTTCTACTTTTTTATTCGAATTATCTGTCATGCTGAAATTCTTGTTTAAGCCTTTAGATCCTATCAGATAATAAAGTACAAAGCCAAGGCCAACCATAAAGAACCAGGGCATCACATTATACCCTTGTTGTATCAATATTACTATAAGGGCTGCCCCCAGTCCCAGGGCTGTTTCTTTAATCATTTAATATCACTCTCCCCGTTACTGGTTATAATTTTACAGGGTACCCGGGGCAGTTTTTCGTATAAAAAATTGTTCCCGCTCTTAAGCTGAAAGTATATTGCTTTTTCTTCTACAATAAAACTATAGTGGTCTATTTGATACTGTCCAAGAATTTCTTCAATTGCCCGGGACATTTCAGTATAATTGCCCTTTACCAGGGCCTCTTGAAGAGAATAATGCACTCGGAAATATACTTCTTCAAGAAAATCATTCCTGTTATCCTTAAATTCAATTTCAAATTCCCCATCTCCTAAAATCCTTGTTACATCTTTTTCAATATTACTTTCTGCATATTGGAGGTTGTTAACATAATCTAATTCAACATCAATAATTATCATGTCTCCTTCCTGATTCAATTGAGCCTCTTTAACTTTTTCATTCTGATGGATCAATTCAGAAAGAAGTTCATCTGTTGCCTGTTTTTGATTATAGTATTGAAAACCATAAAAAAAACTTAACACCAGGCAAAAAGATATCAATACTACAATCCATTTTATTTTGGTCAACATAGCCAAAACCCCTTTTGAAACCTTTAAAATGCAATTCCCAAAACAATGCCAGTTTACATAATTAATTATAGCACAGGGCGAAATAACCGAACAGTAGTAATTATAACCAGGAAATTTACATAATAAAAAAAGCGCGGATTTACTCCGCGCTTCCTGGAAAGTAACTTATCCCAGTTTTTCACCTAATTTTACATCTACTTTCTCTAAAAACTCTTTTCCGGAGATCTTTCCTTCTCCGGGCATCTGTACCCGGGTTATCAGCAAAGAACCATCAACGGCAGCAACCTTAAATCCTTCTTCTTCAACAATACCTACGACTTCTCCTGGAGCAGACTCCTCTACCAGTCCCTCCAGGCGGCTCTCCCAGATTTTAATTTTTTCTCCCCTGAAAAGGGTATGTGCCCCTGGAGAAGGGCTGGATCCCCTGATTAGATTATATATTTCCCGGGCTGGTTTTTCCCAGTTAATTTCAACATCCTCCTCCCTTATATTTGGTTGATAAGAAGCCTTCTCCTCATCCTGTTTAATTCTTTCTTCTTTTCCTTCCCTAATTAATGCCACGGCTTCCTTAATCAATCTCACTCCCAGGGGATATAATTTATTAAAGTAAAGGGACCCTACCGAATCATCTTCTTCGATGGCTACCTTTTCTTGTAAAACAATATCACCTGTATCTACTCCCTCATCTATGTAATGTATGGTTACCCCCGTTTCTTTTTCCCCATTGATAACTGCCCAGTTAATAGCGGTACCTCCCCGATACTTGGGAAGCAGGGAAGGATGAAAGTTTATGCCGCCTTTTGTGGCTATATTGATTACCTCCAGGGGCATAAAATCCGTTACAAAAGCCAATACAAATAAGTCAGGTTTCAAATCTTCAACCCAGGGTACCACCGAAGGATCCTTGAGGCGATGGGGAGATTTTCCTTCCGGTTGCAGGATGGGTATATTGTTTTCTAAAGCCAGATCCTTTACTGGATTAGGTCTTTTTCCTTTGGGATCATCGGGAACGGTAATTATTCCTATTACTTTTTCTCCTTGTTCCAGTAAAGCCTCCAGGCAATCCTTTCCAAAGGGTCCCTGGCCCACCACAATAATTCTCATATATTATTACCTCCCAATTTTTTCTTTACCTGTTTTTTTAATTATATTTTAAATTGAATGAAAATTCAATTAATATTACCTATAATTCCTCTTCTCCCTCCAAATCATAAGAATAAGACCTGGTAATACGGGCTTTAACCATCTCTCCTGGAATAAGCTGTCGAGAACTGTTTAAATAAACTACACCATCTACCTCCGGGGCCTGCCCATAAAAGCGTCCATGAAATAATCCAGGACTTACCTGGCCTTCAACCAGCACATCCAGGGATTTACCTATAAATGACTTGTTTTTCTTCAAAGATATTTCTTGCTGCAACTCCATAAGAGCTTTAAATCTCTCCATTTTTACCCTTTCTTCCACCTGTCCTTCCATGGCCCCGGCCCTGGTTCCTTCCTCCCGGGAATAAATAAACACTCCTGCCCGATCAAATTGAATCGCTTCCATAAAACTATATAAATCCAGGAAATGTTCCTCTTTTTCTCCAGGGAAACCAACCATAAATGTACTTCTTAGAATAATTCCGGGTACTTTATCCCTTAACCTGGTTATCACTTCTTTGCTTTTTTCTTTACTCAAGGGCCTATTCATTTTTTTTAAAATTTCGGGATGAGAATGTTGGAGGGGAATATCAATATAGTTGCAAACTTTACTTTCTGCAGACATAACCTCTAAAAGTTGAGAGGTTATCCCCTGGGGATAACCATAAAGAATTCTTATCCAGGATATATTTTCTATTTCAGAAATTTTCGTTAATAAAAGGGACAGGTTAATCCTGGTATCTTGTAAGTCTTTACCATAAGCAGTAGTATCCTGGGCAATAAGGTTGAACTCCTTCACTCCTTTTTTAGACAAATCTTTTACTTCCGCCAGTACTGAATCAGGATACCTGCTTTGGTACCTTCCTCTGAGTTGAGGAATTACACAAAAGGAACAGCGATGGCTGCAGCCTTCAGCTATCTTGACATAAGCCCTGTACCCGGGACCGCTTAACTCACGAGGATAGGTATGGTCATAAAGAAACCCGCAGCTGTTAATACGTAATACTCTGTTGCCTTTTAAAACATCTTCAACAACTTCAGCTATATGCTGATAATCTCCGGTGCCAATAATGCCATCCAGTTCAGGAATTTCCTGGAGGAGTTCTTCTCCATACCTTTGGGTAAGACAGCCTGAAGCAATTAATGCCTTACACTCCCCTCCTTTTTTATGCTCAGCCATTTCCAATATGGTATTAATAGATTCTTCCTTGGCATCCCCGATGAAACCACATGTGTTAACAATTAAAACCTCTGCTTCTTCAGCCTTATTAGATATTTCATAGCCTTTTTTTTTAAGAATACCCAGCATAATTTCCGTATCCACCAGATTTTTTGCACAGCCCAGGGAAACTATCCCTATTCTTTTACCAGACATTCACCATTACTCCTTATAAAAAATTAAGCTCCAATTTATTCATTGGAGCCAGAATAATTATCCAGGTTATCAGGGTCACCTTCCATCAACTGTACTGTAATATTCACAGGTGAAGATATGCCTTCAAGATCAACCTCTATCCCATTAACCTTTACTTGTGCTCCTCCGGGATTGCCAAGGCGCAACCATACTATTTCACTGGCATCTTCTTGTATTATATCTCCATCCCCGTATTCACCATCTATAGTGTCTACTTCATCTAAAGTATAACGTGTCCAGCATCGTTCGGTAAAGGATACTTCCAGTTCTATTTTATCACTATGAAAAAGGTGGTATACCCTATCTAAACTGTTATTATCTGCCAGGACAAGTTCTGCTTCCCTGGTCTCTACTTCCTCTTCCTCTTCTTCTTCTGGTTCATCATTTACTTCCTCTTCTTCCCGGTCCTCCGGTTCATAAGGAGTAGGAATCTCCCTTTCTTCCACTTCTTCTGGAAAGTCAACGGCTCTTTCATCATTAGTTCCAAAATAATACTGGTATCCTTGAATTCCAGCAAAAAGAAGTAAAATAGCTAAAATGCCAATAACTAAATTACTCCATATTCCATCCCCTTTTGTATATAGAGGTTTTTCTTTCACTTTCTTTTCTCTGGAAGGAGATTCTGAAAACTGACTTCTATTCTCGTAATATTTACTTAAAATCATTTCCTCATCCAGGTCCAACACCCGGGCATAATTCCTTAAAGAACCTCTGGCATATACTTCTCCAGGAAATATATCCATGTTGCCTTCTTCCAGAGCTTTTAAATAGCGAGGTTGAATTTTTGTCTTTTCAAAAATCTCTTCATAACTTAGGCCCTTTTCTTCCCGGGCTTCTTTTAACAATTCTCCTATCTCTTTCATTATAACACCTCCCTCATGGGGTAATTTCAAAAAAATTTAAAATTTCTCCAAATATTCATCTATTTGTTCAGGGGAAATCAAAACTTTTCTTGCTTTACTACCTTCATAGCTGCTAACTATCCCCTTTTTTTCCATTTCATCAATTATCCTGCCAGCCCTCACGTGACCTATATGAAATTTTCTTTGTAAAAAGGATATGGAAGCTTGTCCGGAATTAACAACCTCTTTTATAGCATCTAGTAAAACTTCGTCAATATCTCCTGGTTCTCCTGCTTCCTCTTCCTCTGGATATGGAATTATTTTTTCTTCTTCCTGGATTACACCCTGTTCTCTTATAAAGTTAACTACCTTTTTAACATCCTGTTCTGAAATAAAAGCTCCCTGTATTCGCATAGGCTTTTGTATGCCTACAGGATGGTACAGCATGTCCCCCTGACCAATTAGCTTTTCTGCCCCCACCCTGTCAAGAATAACCCTTGAATCAGTATTGGAAGAAACGGCAAAGGCTATGCGTGTAGTTATATTAGCTTTTATTACTCCCGTTATAACATTTACAGAAGGCCTTTGAGTAGCTAAAACTAAATGAATACCTGCAGCCCTGGCCATCTGGGCCAAGCGGGCTATGGTATCTTCAACCTCCTGGGGAGAAACCAGCATAATGTCTGCCAATTCATCTATGACCACCACTATATATGGTAGTACATCCCTATAATTCTTTTCCTTTACCATTAAATCATTGTAACTTACAATGTCCCGTACCCCTTCCCGGGCAAATCTTTCATACCTTTCATTCATTTCTTTTACCATCTTTTTTAAAGCCGTTGAGGCTTTCTTTTTATCAGATATAACAGGTGCCAGGAGGTGAGGTATACCGTTGTAGGTATTCAATTCTACATATTTAGGATCTATCATCAAGAATTTAACTTCCTCGGGCCTGGCTTTAAAGAGAAGGCTTATAATTAAGGAATTCAAGCAAACACTTTTACCGGAGCCGGTAGCACCTGCAATAAGAAGATGGGGCATCTTACCCAGGTCTGTTATTACAGCCTTACCATAAAGATCCTTTCCCAATCCAACAGTCAGGCGAGATTTTGAGTCCAAAAATTCAGGATCTTCCATAACGCTTCGCAAATAAACGGGGGAAATGATTTTATTAGGAACTTCTATTCCCACCGCCGCCTTCCCGGGAATGGGGGCTTCAATCCGCACCCCGGGAGCAGCCAGGCTCAATGCTAAATCATCAGCAAGATTTACAATGCGGCTAACTTTTACTCCCTTTGCTGGCTGTAATTCATAGCGGGTAACGGTAGGCCCCGAATGGACTTCAATATTTCTTATCTTTACTCCAAAATTATTTAAGGTTCCTTCCAGAGTTTTGGCCCTTTCGAGGGCAGTTTTTTTCTGCTGGTTATCCCTCACCTGGGTTCGTTTAGGCAATAATGAAAGGGATGGAAGCTCATATCCCATCAATTCTTGGTTATTTACTACCAGGCTAAATGACCCGGATTTTTTTTGACTATTATATTCCTTCTTCTCCTCTGCCTCTGGTTCTTCTATTTGTTCCTCCTTTTCCTCCTCTATCATTTCATTCACAGCCTTATTCTTCTCCTCAACAAGAACAGGTATTGAAGGGGTAATATCCTTTTCTTTATCGTAAAAACTGTAAGAATCCCGGGAAGAAGTACCGGGTAATGCTAAAGCTTCTCTCTCATCTCTTTCTTCTTCCTCTTCTGTAAAGAGCAATTCAAATAATTCCTGAAAAAAAGGTTTTATGCGGGGAAATATTCGGGAAAAAGCTTTTTTAAAGATTTCAAAAAGTTGTGTCAGGGAAACATTCATCATTAAAAGAAAGGCAACAATGGCCAAAGCTCCTACTACAATGTAACTTCCTATCTCACCAAAGAAAAAGAATAATACTATAGAGAGCAAGGCACCAGTTAAACCTCCCCCTTGTCTTTGTATCCCCAGGTTATAACTGGCCTCATAAATACTGTATTCTGCTAGGGAAGCTTCTATCATCAGGTTTAAATGAACGGCAACAACCAGCAATAAGATAATTATTAAAAACCCCATAAAACGCGTACGTACATTTTTTATGCTGCCTGGTAATATTTTATTAATGCCCAGCAAGCAGATTATCAAAGGGATTACATAAGCCAATTCTCCTGCTATAAAATGTAATAATCCTGCCAAAAGGCTTCCCACAGAACCCGTTTGCTCTGTAAATTTTAAACCAGCAAAGCATAACAGGCTTAGAGCCATTAGGAATAAACCTTTTAACTGAAAGCGAAAGTCTTCCTTAAGTTCATTAAACATGTTATGCATGGTAAACACCTCAATATAGTAATTCGTCGATAACCGGCAAAAACCTTTATAGTAAAAGGTAAAACCTTTTTCTTAATTAAAACTTTGGGTAACCTGCCAAAGAATCACCAGGGAACCTATTAGCCAGCAGTAATATGCAAAAAAATGAAGTTTGCTCAGGTGAAGAAAACGAATAAATGTCCTTATGGCCAGCACACCAGATAAAAAAGCAAGAAGAGCTCCCACTACCAGAAATATTAGAACCTCTCCTTCATTTATCCCGAACAAGAGTTTTCTCATCTCCATAAGGCTAGCTCCAAGGATAGCAGGCAAAGCCAATATAAAAGAATATCGTACTGCTGTTTCCCTGTTAAGATCCTTAAATAAGGCAGCAGAAATAGTGGCCCCAGACCGAGAAATGCCAGGAATAATAGCTAATCCCTGGAAAAATCCGACGAGCAAAGCATCCCAAAATGTCATTTGGTTTACTTTCTTTTTCCCTGGAACCTTCCAGTTAATCATCCACAGCAGGCTGCCCGTCAATAAAAGCATAAAACCAACGGTCAGGACAGAGTTAAAAACACCAATAAAAAAAGAATGAAATAAAACCCCCATCAAACCGGTGGGGACGCAGCCTGTTAATAGCAAATAGAACATTCTTCTGGCCTGGAGATCGCTGGTAATCCAAAGCCCTGCCTTAATTATCTTTTTTATATCATAGTAAAATACCCAAAATACTGATAATAACGTACCAAAATGAACAAAAACCTCAAAAGTAATCCCAGGCTTATTAACTCCCAAAATGTATTGGGTTATAACCAAATGCCCTGAACTGCTTACAGGCAAAAACTCTGTCAAGCCCTGTATTATGCCAAGGAATGCAGCCTCCCATAAACTCATTTGTTCCTCCTGTAGCTGACATATCTCTTTCTGACTGATACTATTTTACCAATATTTTAGAAATCCTGCAAAAAAGTGTCGAAGCTTTTTCAAAGCCCCACTATTAATTATTTTTAATTTTTTTTTCATCAGGCAATAAATAAATCACCAGCCGGGTGAATTGATTTATAAAGGGTAGGATAATAAGAGAGTTAAATACATTATATAGGGTATGTGCATTGGCTATCTGTCTGGGGAGCTGGGAAGATGTTGTTAAAACCAGCTGAAGAAAAGAGTTATATATTAGCAGCAGGCATATTGCCCCCATAATATTAAAAATTAAGTGAGCAAGAGCTGCCCTGCGAGCATGGATATTGGTGCCCAGGCTGGCAACCATGGAGGTAATACAGGTGCCCATATCAGCCCCCAGGATAATAGCTATACTGGCAGAAAGAGTAAGGATCCCCTGGAGCCCCAGGGCCATGATAATCCCAATTACAGCACCGCTACTTTGTAAAATTAGAGTTGAAAAAGCTCCCATAAGAATTCCTTTAACAGGCGTTTCCCCTGCTTGAATTAACAGGTTGATGATTAATATGGATTCCCTTAAGGATTTTAATGCATCGGACATTCCGTGTAGTCCGCCAAAAAGCATTCCGACACCCACCAGGGCGGCTCCAAACCCCCTTAATTCCTTAAACCTGTACCGGGATATTAATAATATGACAATCCCACAGATGGTTACAGGAAGAACCCATTCTATAAAGGAAAAAGAAAGAATTTGCCCTGTTATGGTGGTGCCTATATTAGCGCCAACCATAATACTAATCCCCTGGTTTAAGTTTAAAAGGCCTGTATTTACCAGGCCGACCACCATAACTGTAGTAAAACTGCTGCTTTGTAAAATTACCGTAACAAGGGCTCCGGTAATAACCCCTAATAAAGGGTTAATAGTCAGTAACTTTAAGAAACCTTTTAACCTTTGACCAGCAGCTATTTTTAGACCACTGCTCATAATGTGCAATCCAGCAATAAAAGTCAAAAGGCTAATGATTAATCCCCACCAGTTAATCATTTTGTCCCTCCTTCTGACCTTTCCTGCTGAAAAGTTCCATATTAAATTTATACAAAACTATAATAAATTTAGAAGTATATTTCAAAAAAAAGAAAAAACCCTCCCCACGGAAGGTTACTGAATGGCTAAAATATTATAATTAAGTTTTTAAATTTCCCCTACAGCTTTATTATTTCCCCCGGCTGCAGTAAAGGGTTTAAATAATCTTGAGGATTGCTGCTGAGTAAACGAACCACTTTTCCCCTTTGGTTTCCTAAATTTTCTACCAGCAGCTTAAATCCTCCTCTTTCTACTTCCTGGTATTCTGGTGAAAAGTCACTGTTTCCCTCTAAAACCAGTTCCAGGGGAATAGGGGTATAAATAATCAAGCATCTTCACCTTCTTCTGGTTTACCCCCTGATGTCATCTCCCTTAATTTAGCCGTAGCAGTTCCTAAACCACCGGCCTCGTCAATTAAACCCTCATCCACCGCGTCATGGCCCACTAATACAGCACCAATATCCCTGGCCAGCTGACCCGTCCTAAACATAAGTTCCCTTAACTTGTCTTCCGTTACCTTTGAATGACTGGTAACAAAATTTATGACCCTATCCTGCATCTTATCAAGGTACTCGTAAGTTTGGGGCACTCCAACTACTAAGCCTGTTAACCTGATGGGATGAATGGTCATGGTAGCCGTGGGAGCAATAATAGAATAATCAGCACTAACTGCGATAGGAGCACCTATACTATGACCTCCACCCAATACCAGGGAAACAGTAGGCTTGGAAAGGCTGTCAATCAATTCTGCTATGGCCAACCCTGCTTCTACGTCTCCCCCTACAGTGTTTAAAATAACCATTAACCCTTCAATATTAGGATTCTGCTCAACAGCAACCAGCTGTGGTATTACATGCTCATACTTGGTAGTCTTATTTTGAGGGGGCAGAACCAGGTGACCTTCAATCTGACCAACTATGGAAATACAATGGAGGTTGCTTTCCAAGTCAGGCACATTAATCTGCCCTAATTGCTGAATATTCTGGTTTGTTGAAGAGGATTGGTTTTCCTTAACAGAGGGGCCCGAAGGAGGTTTTCTTGTTTTGCGGAAAAAAGGCCTTCGGCGGTACTGTAGCCTCAATAATTTTCACTCCAATGCCCGGCTAAATGATATAACCTTAAGATATTGTAATATGTAGCTTTTACTTTAATAATTTTTTTATACTTTAGCCAAAAACCTATTTTAATTCCCGGGCAAAATTACGTCCAGCCTCCATAACTTCCTTCAAAGCCTCTTTATTTTCAACTATCCCCGGTGAAGTCCTGACTTGACTGTAAAAAAGGCTCCCCTCTTCCTTAATATTCAAAATTTCGAAAAAAACTTCTACAATTTCTCCCGCATTTCTACAAAACCTTTTAACGTTACTACCTTCAACGCAGATATAAAAACCCTTTTTTCCTTCTTCTTTTCTAATGCGGGGCTTTTCTAAAACATGCCTGGCGGCCCAAAAAGCTTGAAACCTGTCTATCATCATTTTAGTTTGGGCTGACATGCTGCCAAAGTGAATAGGAAAGGCCAAAACTACTCCCTTGGCCTTTTCAAACATCTGGTGTATCTTTTGCATATCATCCTTAATAATACATATTCCATCTTTGTTGCAAGCACCACAACCCTGGCAGGGCTTAAAGTTTAACTGGTTAATAATTACTTTTTCGCCTTTAACTCCTTCCATGCCAGCTCCTTCTAAAAACTTGTCCAGGATAAGGCTGGAATTACCTTCCGCCCGGGGACTGCCGCTTAAAGCTAAAATCTTAGATTCCTCCACGAAAACACCTCCTGTTAAACTGACAGGCTTTCAACCTGTTTTAAAGCTGTTCTTAACTACCTCAGGAAGCCTTCCAATATTTTATCTACTGCTTCATCTTCTGACAATCCCAGGGTCATTAGTTTAAGAAGCTGTTCACCAGCAATTTTACCAATAGCTGCTTCATGGGTCAGTTCTGCCTCGGGATGGTAGGCTGCTATCTCTGGCACAGAACGCACCTTTGCTTGACCCATTATAATAGAATCACATTCTACATAACCCCTTGACTTTTCATAGGCAATAACCCGGGGATAAAATACTTGTTCCGATTCTTCTTGAGCAACGGAACGAGATTTTATCTGGGTAAAGGCCTCTGCCCCCCTCAGATTAACTATTATATCAGATCGCGCCTGCTGTTTCTTGTGGGTTAGTAATCTTTCCGTTGTAATTAATTTTGCGTTTTTTTGTAAATTTGCTTCAGTAACTCTTTCAGTACTATCTACACCCCGGATCTGTACCAGTTCCAGCTCAGCTGAACCCCCTTCTTCAATTTCAATAATAGTTTGGGGGTTTAACACCCTTTCTCCAGAACCCTCCCCCTGGCCATAGTGTTTTTCTACATAACGAAGGCGGGCACCCTTACGAACAAATATGTTGTGTACACCATCGTGCCTGGATTCCTCTTCGCTGGCATTATGAATTCCACATCCAGCTACTATCAATACATCAGAGCCTTCTCCAATTTCAAAGGTATTATAAACCATATCTTTAAACCCGTCTTTTGTAACCAATACAGGTATATGGACAGACTCATTTATAGTTCCCGGCTTAACAATAATATCAATACCCGGCTTATCTTCTTTTGTCTTTATTTCAATGTTATCTGTAGATCTGCGGGAAACGCCCCCTCCATCCCTTCTAATATTATGAGCTCCCTGGGGAACTGTGTGAAGATCGGCAACTTCCTCTAACAACTTCTTATCAANGGCAGTCAGCTTCATCTCTATCCCCCCTGCATACTTTATACCAATCGCAACCTACCACATCTTTAATAATTGGCCATATTCTGTCTTTATCTCCTATGTCTTTAATTTCTCCTCCTACTACCAGAATAATCTCATCAACCAGGCTCAAAATCCTTTCCTGGTGACTTATTAATACAGTAGTAACTCCTTCCTTTTCATGCTTTTTCCTTATAACATTTAAAAGCATATCAAAGCTCCAAAGATCAACACCTGCATCGGGTTCATCATATATGGCAAACTTTGGATTATTAGCCATCAAGGTAGCTATTTCTATTCTTTTCATCTCCCCTCCCGACAGGCTGGCATCCGCCTCCCGGTCCAGGTAATCTTCAGGGCACAGGCCTACATGCCTCAGGTAGCCCCTTACAGCCTTCCAGTCATCTATCCCTGAGGCAACCTGAAGGAGATCTAAAACCTTAAGTCCTTTAAAACGTGGGGGATATTGAAAAGCATAACCTATCCCTTTTTTTGTCCGTTCATTAATTTCCAGGGAAGTTATATCCTCCCCCTGAAAAGAAATAGTCCCCTGCGTTGCTTTGTAAAGGCCCATAATTAGCTTAGCAATAGAGGTTTTACCACTTCCGTTGGGACCGGTAATTGCATACAGCTTACCTGCTTCAAAATTAAGATCTATGTTTTTTATTATATCTATTTCCTTTTCTTTTCCAGAGATCCGGTAGGATACTCCTTTTAATTCTAACAATGTATTCCCTCCTTTGTTTATTATCTTTAATTATTATACATTAACATTATTTTTCCTTCTACCCCTGACTCCTATAAAATATTAAGAGAATATGTTCTTAATATTTTTTATTTTAACATGACAAAAGGTAGAAACCAACAGGCTTCTACCTTTTTTATTTGTGGTAGCTTACGGTATTTTATATTTTATTATATTTCCATAATAATGGGAAGAACCATTGGCCTTCTCCTGGTTTTATCCCAGAAAAATTTGCTAAGAACATCTCTAACGATATTTTTAACCGTAGGCCATTCTCCTAATTTCTCATGACTGGTAGTTTCTAAAGCTCGAGACACGTGATTCCTGGCCTCTTCAATTAACCCTTCCGACTCCCGCACATAGACAAAGCCCCTGGAAACAATATCAGGGCCGGCTAATATTTGATGATTTTCTTTATCAATGGCAATTACAACAATTAATATTCCATCCTGGGATAGAATTCTTCTATCCCTTAATACAATATTTCCTACATCCCCTACGCCAAGACCATCAACCAGGACATTTCCTACAGGTACTTTACCAACTTTTTTGCCTGCTTTAGAAGAAAACTCCAGGATAGAACCGTTGTCTGAAATAAATATATTTTTTGAGGGAATCCCTACACTCTCAGCCAGGTTAGCATGATGAATTAAATGGCGGTACTCACCATGTACCGGGATAAGATATTTGGGATTAATGAGATTTAGCATTAGTTTTAACTCTTCTTGACTTGCATGGCCAGAAACATGCACTCCTGAAACAGATTCGTAATAAACCTTTGCTCCCCTCTTAAATAAATTATCAATGGTGCGAGAAACCAGTTTTTCATTGCCGGGTACAGGGGTAGCAGCTACAATAACCGTATCTCCAGGAATAACTTCTACTTTTTTATGATCTGACGTGGATATCCTGGTAAGGGCAGACATGGGCTCTCCCTGACTGCCAGTTGTCATTAAGGTTAACTGATTATCAGGATAATTATTCAGGTTTTCTACCTCAATTAAATTCTTATCGGGAATACTTAAATAACCCAGTTCCCTGGATATTCCTACTACATTAACCATGCTCCTTCCAATTACAGCAACCTTTCGGCCCTGCTTTACCGATGCATCCATTACCTGCTGAATACGGTGTACATTTGAAGCAAAGGTGGCAACTATTATTCTGCCCTCCGAAACTCGAAATATCTCCTGGATTGTATCACCAACTACCTTTTCAGATAGGGTGTAACCGGACCTTTCAGCATTTGTACTGTCGGATAGTAAAGCTAAAACACCTTTTTTCCCCAATTCCGCCAGCCGGTAATAATCAGTTATCTGTCCATCTACAGGAGTTTGATCAAACTTAAAGTCGCTGGAATAAACAATAATTCCTGCAGGAGTATATATAGCCATTCCTACCGAATCGGGAATACTGTGATTTGTTTTAAAAAATTCTACTTTGAATTTATCGCTAACTTTCATGGTGCATCCAGGTCTAATCAAGTTCAAGTCAGAACTTTTTAATATATTGTGCTCTTTAAGCTTAACTTCAACCAATCCTAAAGTCAGTTTTGTACCATAGATAGGTACATTTAAGGAAGGAAGTATAAAGGGAAGGGCCCCTATATGGTCTTCATGTCCGTGACTAATAATTATGCCCTTTATTTTATCCTTGTTTTCAACAAGATAAGCAATTTCAGGGATAACAATATCAATCCCGAACATTTCTTCCTCAGGGAACTTTAACCCTGCATCTAAAATCAGTATTTCATCTTCATATTGAAGAACAAACATGTTTTTGCCAATTTCCCCCACACCGCCCAGGGGAATAATTCGTACTTTATTTTCTTTTTCCTTACCCAAAAAAAGAAAACACCTCCTGTCTTTTAAATTTTACCGTTCCACTACCATTGCTATTATTATATATTATTTAATATTTCAACGCAAGAAATTGGTTTTTATATCAAAACACTAGCCACGGGGACAATTCCTGTAGCACTGCCGTGCCACCCCTCAATGAAAACTTAACCCAGGTAAAAAAATAAACCCTTCTTTTTTACATTTAAAAAAAGAAGGGTTTATTTCTAATTAACCTGATTAACCTGACCCTGAATATCTTTTAAAGTACTCCTGCCTTCTTTAAAATATTTTCCAGGCTGTTTACCTGCTCTTCGGTCATTTCTACCAGGGGTAATCTTACTGGCCCAACCTTCAAACCTAAAAGGTTTAAAGATGTTTTTACCGGAACAGGATTGGTACTTATAAACATTCCTTTGAATACTGTCATTAGTTCTCCATGGTACTGAGCAGCTTTTATCACATCTCCATTAAAGAATGCATCTATCATGGACTTAATTTGTTTTGGTATAATATGCCCTGAAACACTTACCACTCCCTGACCTCCTACAGATAGAGTGGGCATGGTCATACTGTCATCTCCACTGTATACAAGAAAATCATCAGGAGTTTCCCTTATTATTTGACTTACCTGTTCCAGGTCTCCGCTGGCTTCCTTTATGGAAAATATATTTTCAATCTCCGCCAGGCGAATGGTAGTCTGGGCTGCAAGATTAACGGAAGTTCTCCCGGGGACATTATAAAGCATTATGGGAAGACTGGTTGAAGAAGCTATTTCTTTGAAATGCTGATAAAGACCATCCTGGGGAGGCTTGTTATAATATGGCACCACCAGCATCAAGCCATCCACACCAACTTCTTCAGCCCGCCTGGTTATTTCTATTGATTGTCGGGTAGAATTTGATCCGGTACCTGCAATAACATTAACTTTTCCCTTAACAGCATCCACTACAGTTTTAAACAATTGTATTTTTTCATCAACCGTCAGAGTGGGAGACTCTCCTGTGGTTCCTGCTACCACAATGGAATCAGAGCCATTGTCGGCAAGATATGTAGCCAGAGCTCCTGCCCTGTCATAATTTACTTCTAAATCTTCATTAAAGGGAGTAACCATAGCCGTAATTAATCGGCCAAAATCCTTACCCATCTAAACTCACCTCCTTTATCCTTTGGAAATGGAAGGCTGGTATTCTATAAGAACAGGTTGAATCTGCCTACCTTCCAAACACTCAGTTATAGTTGGAATTAAAAGATCCATGTTGGATATTACAGAATTCGCCTTATCTAACGGATTATCCTGCCCAAAAGGTACTAAAAATATATTTTTAATATTTATCAGTAACCCAATATTTTTTGCATTCATTCCCAGACCATCATTAGTAGATATGGCTAATACTACCGGTTTTAGATTTCTCAACTGGGCTTTAGCTGCCATAAGTATTGAGGTATCAGTAATTCCGTTTGCCAATTTGGCCAGGGTATTACCGGTACATGGGGCTATTACCATAACATCAAGAAAGCTTTTAGGCCCTACGGGTTCTGCACCCGCAATACTATCTATTAAAGAATTCCCGGTAACAGCAGTAAACTTTTCTTTCCAGCTATTTGCTTTTCCAAACCTGGTATCTGTAAAACTAACAGAAGGAGATATTATTGGATAAAGATTGGCACCCATTTCAACCATTTTGACCATTTCCGGTATTAATTTTTCAAAAGTACAGTGGGACCCGGTTATCCCAATTCCTACATTAATACCTTTCATTTTACTCTCCTCCCCAAAATTATTGTCATATTCAGACATTATCAAAATTGTGCTTTTCTATTAACCGCAGGTATATGCCAGCTAAAAGCTGACCTGCTGTTTTTGGAGCCACCATTCCAGGTAGCCCCGGAGCTAATATTGCTTTTATTCCCCTTCTTTCAGCTGCCGCAAAATCTGTTCCCCCCGGACTGGAGGCTATATCAATAATAACTGCTTCACCTTTAAGCTTATCAATAATATTTCTCTTTAGTATCATCACCGGGACAGTATTAAAAATAATATCATACTTAAAAACTTCCCTTTCCATTTCTTTTAGAGAAAGAGGTTTTAATCCCATTTCCCAAACCCTTGCCAGCTGGGCCACATCCCTGGCTGCCACAGCTACTCTGGCCCCCATATTATACAGTATTCTTGATAGGGTCATACCGCATCTACCGAACCCAATCACCAGGCACCTGCTCTTATGAATGGTTATCCTTGTTTCCTCTATAGCCATCTTTATTGCCCCTTCTGCTGTTGGTACAGAGTTTAAAATGGCAACTTCATCCCTTTCAACCACTTCAAGTACCTTTACTTTTTTAGATTCCAGTAATTTCTTTAAATCCTCATTAATACTGCCAATTAAAAAAAGGCTTCCCTCTTTTATAACTTTTACATTATTCTCCTTTAATTGTATCTTCTCCTTACTGTAAACATTATAAAGGAATCCTTCTTTATCCATGCCTGCAAGGGGAGCTATTAAAACTTTAGAAGAACCTAAAGCTGAGGCCAGGGGAATCCTTTGGATATCCAGGTCATGGGGATAATTATCAAATCCAACCAATCTTACATTAAAGCCCTGTTCCTCAAATATCCTGGCTATTTCTATTTCTCTCTCATCTCCACCTAAAACTATTATATTGCTCCTCATCCTTTTATCCTCCTGTGTAACCCATGTTAATAGGTTACTATAATCATATGATTTTTGTATCCATAATGTGATTGAACAAAAAAAAACGCGTTTAAAAAACGCGTTTTTTCACATAATCCTTTTTTAACTAGCTATTTTGTGAATGACTCTCAACATCCTCTGCTCCATATTGTCGCAGAATAGAAGCTGCTGAATCAACCTTTTCTTCATTAGTTTTTACTGCTACCAGAATATTTCCTTCTTTAACCTTTTCTTCGTAATGCTTGCCTCTCTCTTCCGGAATGCCAAAATCAATCAGGCCTCCTGCTATACCCCCTGTTATGACTCCTGTTAAAGCTCCTGCCAGGGGACCTGCGGCAATAATTGGTCCTACACCGGGAATTAAAAGGGCTCCTGCCCCCATTAACAAGCCTGCTACCCCTCCAATAGCACCGCCTGTTGCTGTTCCATCGGAGAGATTTTGTTCTGCAAAGGATAAATCTTCTTCCTGGTTTCCCTGTTCCTGGTCTTTGGCTACAATAGAAATCTCATTATCACCAAAGCCCTTCTTTCTCATAGCTTCAACAGCTTTTTCTGCCTGGCTATTTTCTGGCATTACGCCAATTACTATGGTTTCCATATAATTTACCTCCTTTATTGGCAATCTTCATCTTTTATTATTTCCCCAGCTAAAACTCTTATTCATTTAATCCTGCCAGTTTCTATTTCTACATCCTTCAACTTTCAGGTCCACAAGCATCATGTCAGTTCCTATTTTGTGAATAGAATTCCAGGGAATAGATATTTCCTCTTTGTTTATACTTAAGTTTAAGAAACGGTTAGAAGCAGGTAAAATTAAAGCTTCGATATATCCTGTTCCCGGATCAAAAAGGAGTTCAGCATTACCCAATATGCCTAAACGGGAGCCATCGTAAAGATTAATTATTTCTTTTCCCTCCAGCTTACTTAAATACATTAAATATTCCCCCCCTTTTAATTTTTTCTATATATGGATAAGTCACGGCAAGTATAACAGACACAAAAGCCAGAGGCTCCATCTCCAGGCCATATATATCTGTTTTAGAAGGTATTTCTATTTGTAAAAAGGACACAGCCATAACCAGGGAAAGGTATATTCCTCCGGCTATGCCAAGTATTTCAGCCAGAGCATTGGATAAGGGTGAAGAAATAGGGTCTGTAGGCAATTTTTTCATATCTTCCTGGATTCTTTTTTTTGTTCCTACCCTTAACAATACAGATATATATAAAAGAACCATGAATATTATGAAATGTATAAGCATCAAAAACACCTCCTGCAAAAGTTTATGCTTAAAAATTCTTTCTAATGATAAAAAAGGGCACCCTCTCAATTATCTGCAAGGATGCCCTTCTTTCATCTTATGTTTTTTTTAAATTATTCTATACCACTGTGACCAAAGCCGCCTTCTCCCCTCTCAGTATTAGATAATACTTTCACAGGTATTAAATTTGCTTTAACTACTGGCGCAATAATTAACTGGGCTATACGGTCGCCCCTTTTTAAAGTAAAGGGTGATTCTCCCAGGTTTATTAATAATACTTTTATTTCCCCCCGGTAATCAGAATCCAGGGTGCCCGGAGTGTTTAATAAAGTAATTCCATGTTTTAAAGCCAGTCCACTCCGGGGGCGAACCTGTCCTTCATAATTATCTGGAAGAGCTATTTTTAACCCTGTAGATATCAAGGCGTATTTTCCAGGTAACAAAACTAAATCTTCTTCCAGGGCAGCCCTTAAATCCATGCCCGCCGAACCAGGGCTCTCATAATGGGGAAGGGGTAAATCTTTTGCCTTTTCTAAGACCTTTATCTGGATTTTTAATTTCTCCAATTGCATCAACTCCTTTTCCTTTCATTATTTCCCCAAATATTTCTTCGTTCCTTTTGCCAGGTTACTCTTTTTACCGTCAAAAACAATTTCCATGCTAAAAACCTTCCTCCACTTCCCTTTGATTGCTGAAAAGCTCGATCTGAACTTTTCCTCCCCAAATGCTTCCTTTAATTAAAATAAAATAATCCGTATCGTTTAAAAATTTAAAATCCAGATGATAGGAAACAGTAGCATCTTTCCCTGGAGGGACATAACCAACAGGTTTACTGTGAGGATAACGCTCTACCACCTGGAGTCCCCCTTCTAAAACTGCATTATATAAGGTAGATGAAACCTGACATAAACCTCCTCCTAATCCTAAAACAATATTTCCGGAAGAAATTACTGGTGCAAACTTAAAACCCCTTTCTATCGTCACCGGTCCCACCGTTTTATTAAAAGAAAAAACCTCGCCGGGATGCAGGAGGGTATTATTAATATAATAAGTGCCCATTCTAATATTAGTAACCCTGCTAGAGCCAGAGCCATGCCAGGTGAAGTAACTGCCAATTAAATTGTCAATGGAAGAAAGAAGTTCTTCTGTTATCTCAGGACAAAGATCAACTGTCACAAGATTTATATTATAGTTCTCCCGGGCTCTCATAACTTTATTTACCGTTTTAGCAACATCTACTTCCTGCCCTGTTATTTCTGGTATTATCTCTCCTGATTCCCTATCAATATAAGCATTTTCAGGAATAATTCTTCTTTCCTCGGCCATTTTTTGAACCAGTTCCTCTACTTCCCCGACCAGGAGACCTTCTATTTCTATTTGTTCCAGGGTTACTCCAGGCTTCACACCATAAAAGTGCCTCTCAATTTTATTTCCCAAATCGTAAGCCATATAAAATACAAGTATTAATACTATTCCAATCAGGAGGCTGCTTAGCTTTATGTAAAAACCAAACCTTCTCATGGACCTACCCTTTGAAGATATTTATAGTAATCCGGGTCTATCAGTTCTGTAAGACTAACCATTTGATATTCCTGCTCTTTAAGTCCTTCAATAATTAATTCCAGGGCTTTTGGAGTTTGTGGAGTAGGATGCATCAAAACAGTAGCACCAGGATGGGAATTAGACAGTATTTTTTCTGCCATTCTATCTTCTCCCGGCAGTTTCCAGTCCACCGTATCCAGGCTCCACATAACAGTCCGCACCCCTAATTCCGCTGATGCTTCTAAAATATTCTCATTTAATTCTCCACAATGGGAACTGAAGTACCTGGTCTCTTCTCCCGTTAATTCCTTAATTAAAAGATTTGTTTTAGTTATATCCTCCTTTATCTCTTCAAAAGACAATTGGGACATCAGGACAGTATCCCTATAACCATGGTTTGCGACTTCATGCCCCCTCATATATATTTCCTGGACCAGTTGGGGATTTTTATCTATCCACTTACCCACAAAGAAAAAGGTACTTACCACTTGGTTAGCTTCCATAATCTCTAACATATCTTCTAAATACTCTTCTCCCCAGGCTACATTAACCAGAAAGGAAATTTGTTTTTTTTCGGGATTACCCTGATAAAGAGGAGCCAGGGGGAAATCATGCATAGTTATTTCAGGTAAAACATTTTTAATAACAGGACTAACCCCTTTACCTTCCCCGGCCTCTAAAACCCTTTCTAAAGTTGAAGAAATATCAATTTTATAGCCCAGGAGCTCAGGAATAACTCCTTTGTTTTCAGGATCAATATAAGCATCTACAGGTTCTCTTTCCAGCCGGGAACGGACTGATTCTATAGCTGCTCCGGCTTCTTCTTCAGTAAAACCTCCCAGGTCTTTTCCTAAAAATATTACTCCTTCTTTCACCAGATTTTGACTGTAATTCCCCTGTTTATCCCCTTTTAACATTAATATAGTTAATAAAAGAACAGCAAAAAGAATAATCATTACAGTCCCTTTTCCGGGGAGGGTTTTAAAAATAGCATATTTTTTCAAGGCTATTCCTCCAGGTTATATTGGATAACTTCTTTATAATCATTTTTGTTTTTTGTTTTTTCAATTAGTTCTGAAACTTGAATAATGCTAAGCTCTTTTAATTTTATGGCATGTATTATGGCAGGAAGGGCTTTAATCCCCTGGGGATAACAATTATGCATGAGAATAATTCCGCCTTTATGGGCTCTTTTTACCACTTTATCAATAATTTTATCCACCCCCGGATTTAACCAATCCCCTGTCTCAATACTCCACAGTACAGTTTGATAACCAAGTTCCCTGGCAGTATTAACAACTTGTTCATTATATTCTCCAAAGGGAGGCCTGAAAAGTTTTGTTTTGTAATCAAACTTTTCTTTCAACAAGTTATCTACTTTTACTATTTCCTCTTTTATTTCTTCTTCACTTAAATCTTTTAAGTTAGCATGGGCATAAGTATGATTACCTATTTCATGCCCTTGTTTTAGGATTTCTTCTGTTAGTTCAGGATAGTTTTCTATCCATTTACCTGTAACAAAAAAAGTGGCTTTTAAGCGATATCTTTCCAGGATTTTTAAAAGATCTTTTGTATACTCATCGCTCCACACCACATCAAAAGTAATGGAAATCAATTTTTCATCCGTATCCACCCGATAAATGACATTTTCCCTGGCAGGCGATATAACTCCTTGAATTATTTGATGACTTAAGACTGCCCATATTAAAGCAAGAATTATGATTATTATAATACCTTTTTTTAGGTTCTTTACGTTAAGTTTTACATTATAAAACATTTGCCTTTTAATCCCCCCCTTATAACATTATTAAAAACATTATTATTTAGACCAAAATAAAAAAAAACATAAACCCTAAGGGTTTATGTTTAATTATTTTCTCTCTCTTCTTTGAGATTTTGATTTATCAGGAGGTCTCCCTGATGAAGATTCATCATTTGAATCCTCCCCTTCCCGGCCGTCCTTTAAGGCAGCCTTTCTGGAAAGGTTAATTCTACCTCTATCATCAATATCCAGTACTTTAACCAGTACCTCATCCCCTACATTAACCACATCTTCCGTTTTCCCGACCCGGTCCCGGGCCAGTTGAGAAATATGGACCAGGCCTTCCTTGCCGGGTAAAACCTCCACAAAAGCACCATATTTTTCTACCCTGGTTACTTTACCTAAATATTCTTTCCCAGGCTCAACGTCTGCCGTAAGTCTTTCAATCATTTCACGAGCTTTGTTTCCACCTTCTTCTTCCACTGCAGCAATATATATTTTCCCATCAGGCTCAATATCTATTTTAACACCTGTTTCTTCAACTATTTTATTAATTATCTTTCCGCCAGGGCCAATAACATCCCTGATCTTATCAGGATGGATTTGCATGGTGAATATCCGGGGTGCATAAGGTGAAACCTCCGGCCTGGGTTCAGAAATAGCTTCTTCCATTTTATCCATGATATAGAGATACCCTTTTTTTGCTTCTACCAGTGCTTTTTCCAGCACTTCCCGGGATAATCCTTTAACCTTGATATCCATCTGGAGAGCCGTAATTCCTTCCCTTGTTCCTGCCACTTTAAAATCCATATCTCCAAAAAAGTCTTCTACTCCCTGGATATCCGATAAAATTACTGCCTCATCCTCCTCTTGAACAAGGCCCATTGCTATGCCTGCCACATTCTTTCTAACAGGAACTCCTGCATCCATCAAAGCCATGGAACTGGAACAAACACTACCCATGGAGGTAGAACCGTTAGATTCCAATACCTCCGAAACAAGGCGTATAGTGTAAGGGAACTCTTCATTATCGGGGAGCAAGGGGTAGATTGCTTTTTCTGCCAGGGCACCGTGGCCAATTTCTCTTCTGCCAGGTCCACGCATAAATCCACTTTCACCTACGCTGAAGGGTGGGAAGTTATAATGGTGCATAAACTTTTTGAATTCTTCTATCCCCAAGCCATCTAAAATTTGCACATCTCCCAGGGCTCCCAGGGTACAAACGGTTAACACCTGGGTCTGTCCCCTGGTGAAAAGACCTGAGCCATGGGCTCTGGGTAAAAAGGCCACCTGGGATAAAATAGGTCTTATTTCCTCAGGCTTTCTTCCATCAGGGCGGATAGCTTCCTTAATAATCCTTTCCCTGACCTTTTCTTTATGAAACTTTTCAATTTGTGAAGCTATTTGCCTTTCCTGTTCGGGAAATGTTTCTTCAAAATATTTAATGGCTTCTTTTTTTAATTCTTCAACTTTATCTTCCTTTTCGGCTTTATCCTTTATTTCCAGTACTTCCTCAATTTTACCAGAAGCAAACTTATTAACAGCTTCCTCCAAATCTTTACCCTCTTCAGGTTCTTCAAAAATCATTTTGTCAGTCCCTACCTGGTCAATCATTTCCTCTTGAAGCTTAATTATATTCTTAATTTCTTCGTGACCCATCATTATGGCATCCAGAACTTTTTCTTCAGAAACCTCACTGGCTCCTGCTTCCACCATCATGACAGCATCTCTGGTGCCTGCCACTACTAAATCTAAAGAACTCTTTTCTGATTCTTCCTGGTTAGGGTTTATTATTATTTCTTCATCAACCAGGGCCACTTCAACTGCTGCTATAGGTCCTAAAAATGGGATTTTTGAAATACTAAGGGCAGCAGATGCTCCATTAATAGCCATTACTTCAGGAGGATGGTCCTGATCGACAGATAAAACTGTAGCTACGATGTGTATGCTGTGGCGAAAACCTTTAGGGAATAAAGGACGTAAAGGACGATCTGTTAACCGGCAGGCCAATATAGCTTTCTCTGTAGGCCTACCTTCCCTTTTTATAAAGCCTCCAGGAATTTTTCCTACCGCGTATAACCTTTCTTCATAATCTACCGTTAAAGGTAAAAAATCTGCCCCCTCCCTGGGTTCCCGGGAAACTGTTGCGGTTACCAGAAGGGTTGTATCACCATAACGAACAACGACAGATCCGTGGGCCTGTCGTGCCAGTGATCCCGTTTCAAAATTCATAGTTCGTCCAGCGATTTCCTTTGTAAAGTTCTCCATGTAATACCTCCTAATCTTTTGCATTTAAATAAAAGCGGGTTGAGCCCGCTTTTATAGTTTGTTTTCTATTTTCTTAAGCCTAAGCTTCTTATCAAGCTAAGATACCTGTCAGGATTACGATCCCTCAAGTAATTTAGCAGGCCCCTCCTTTGACCAACCATTTTTAAAAGTCCTCTTCTGGAATGATGATCCTTTTTATGAACCTTTAGATGTTCATTAAGGTGATTAATCCTTTCGGTAAGAATGGCTATTTGTACTTCAGGGGAGCCGGTATCACTTTCATGAAGACGGTACTTGTTGATAATTTCTTGTTTGTAATCGGTTTTTAGAGTCATAATAATTCACCTCCTGGTAGTTAAATATCCCCATAAGCCAAGAAGATCGCCGGAGCCTCGAGCTTCCTAGCAAATGGTTTCTTTAAAAAGCATTTTAATTTTACCATAAGTGCTTTTCCTTGTAAAGAAAAGTAACTTTAAACATTCCTTGAATATTGCTCCTGGCTGATTATATCCCTGGCTATTTTAATATCCTGAGAAATTTGTTTTTTCAATTCTTCCATATTAGCAAAAGGGACTTCGTTCCTTATTTTTTGCAAAAATTTTATTCTTAATTCATGTTTATAAAGATTATCATTAAAGTCCAGTATATGGGTTTCAATGGTCCTCTTTTTACCTTTAAAAGTAGGCTTTAAACCTATATTGGTAAGGCTGTAAAGCTCCTTGCCGCCCCAGGAGGTTAAAGTAAGGTAAACCCCATTTCCTGGAATCACCAGGTTTTCTGGAATCTGCAGGTTAGCTGTAGGAAAACCAATAATTTTTCCCAGCCCTTCTCCCGGAACTACTCCTCCTTCCAGGGTAAAATGATAACCAAGATACAGGGAGGCTTCCTCTACCTCTCCAGAAGTTATGAGCCTTCTGATAAGGGAACTGCTTACTTTCCTGCCTCTTATTTTATAAGGTTCTACCACTTTAACTTCAAAACCATACTCTTTACCATAATTTTTCAAATGCTCAACCTTGCCCAATCCTCCATAACCAAAGGAATAATCATACCCAACAACTACTCCTTTAACCCGAAATTTATCAACCAGGTACTCCTTAACAAACTCTTCGGGAAAAATCTTTGCCAGTTTTTTGTTAAAGGAAGCTACCAAAAAAATATCCAGGCCCAGTTCATTAATCAATTCTGCTCTAAAGTGGAGGGTGGTAAGGAGAGGTATCTCCTGTAAGGGATTTAATATCTTTAAAGGATGAGGGTCAAAAATCAATACACCACTTCGGGCATTTATTTTTTCTGCCTTAATTTGAGTAGTTTTTAATATTTTCCTGTGTCCCATATGCAAACCATCAAAATTACCCAGGGCCAAAACCAGTGGATACTCACCCTTATAATTGTCTATTTCGTAGAAAACCTCCATTTTTTTCTCCCCTTGCTTTAGACAAATAACTTAACAGGCCTGAGTCTGAGATAAGGATGTTCCCCTTGCCATCTTCCTAAGGCTAAAAACTCCTTTGCCGGAGAATAAATTCTAACAATTTTATCTGAAATAACATATTTCTGCAATTTGGATATTTCTAAACTTACGCCGTTGACTAAGGCTTTTTGGGCATCTCTTTTTATGACTACTTCAGGCAGGTGAAAAAAAGCAGTATCTAAAGGCATAATAATGTCTTGAATATTTCCTTTCTGGTAATACTCTTTTATNTCTTCCCTGGTAACCCCTTCACTAATTTCAAAAGGACCAGATTTGGTCCTTAACAAAAAGGACAAACAAGCACCTGCNCCTAAACTTTCTCCTATATCCGCAGCTAAACTCCTGATGTAGGTGCCTTTAGAGCATTCTACCTCCAGTAATACCCTGGGCAGGTCAATATATAAAATATNAAATATTTAGAGAATAAATAAATACCTCTCGAGGTTCTCTTTCTATGATGTCTCCCCTTCTGGCTGCCTGGTAAAGGGGTTTGCCTCCCTTTTTTATAGCAGAGTACATGGGGGGAACCTGGTTTATTTTACCCTGGAATTTATCGACCGCCCTGGTAATATCTAGGAAGGTTATACCATCTATAGGGGTTTTTTTTACAACCCTTCCCCAGGTATCCAGGGTATCTGTAGTAACTCCCAGATAAATTTCAGCCCGGTATTTCTTTCTGGAATCCATTAAATAAGACGATGCTTTTGTCCCTTTTCCCAGGCAAACAGGTAATACCCCCGCTGCCCCAGGATCCAGGGTCCCTGCATGTCCAACCTTTTTTATTTTTAAAAGCTTCCTTAAAAAAACAATGCCTTGATGGGAAGAAATGCCCGTTGGTTTTAAAAAATTTATAAATCCATTCATTTTAATCACCGGTTTCTTCCTGGTATTCATTTAAAAAAATCCTGGCTTTTTCTAGAATAACCTCTTTTGCTTCAGTTAAACTTTTATTAATTTCACAACCAGAGGCCCTGGGATGACCTCCACCATTGAAAAAACTGGCCAGCTTGCCTACATCAATACCGTGGGAACGAAATCCAACCCGGGTTTTATCCCTGGAAACTTCTCTAAAAAGAACCCCTATTTCGACTCCCCGGATATTCCTGGTATAATTTATTATTCCCTCTGTTTCTTCCTCTTTAGCTCCTGCTTTTTTCATCATTTCCTGAGTTATAGTAATGTAAGAAATTTTATCCTGACAGGTAAATTTAAGGGTATTTAATGCTTCCCTTATTAAAAAAATACTGCTTTTAGGATAGTTTTCATAAATCTGGTGGGATATTTCAGCAGGATCTAGCCCTAATTCTAATAACTGGGAAGCAATATAATGAGTCTTTGAAGTAGTATTGGAATAATTAAAGGAACCTGTATCGGTATTTATAGCCGTATAAAGACATTTTGCTATATCCAAAGAAATACGGATATTCATAATTTTTAATAATTCAAAAATTATTTCCCCCACAGAGCTGGCATTGGGATCAACATAGTTATAATAACCAAAATACTGGTTAGAAACATGATGATCAATGTTAATAATACGTTCCTTTAAAAGCTTATCCTCCTCCAAAGGGTAAAGACGTTTTAAATCACTACAATCCAAAGCAATGATAAAATTATCTTCACCAATAACTACATCCTGCCATATTTGTATTATATTGGCATTTGGTAGAAAGGTATATTTATAAGGGACAGAATCAATAGTAGAAAGGATTACCTTTTTCCCAAGGGTTTGAAGGGCTTTCCCCAGGGCTAGAACAGATCCTACACTGTCCCCGTCGGGATTTAAGTGGGAAACAATTATAAAGTTATCTTTTTCATAAAGAACTTGAGCAATTGTTTCCAGCCTTTGTTCTGTCACTTTATTCTCCTTTATCCTCTTTTTCTTTTAAATCTTTTAATATTTCAGTTATATGAGCCCCATACTCTATAGATTTATCCAGGTGAAAACTCAACTCGGGCACATGCCGTAAACGTATCCTTTTACCTATCTCTGTTCTAACGAACCCTATGGCATTGTTCAAGGCCTTTAAACTCAAACTTCTCTCTTCTTCTGACCCATAAACACTAACATAAACCCTGGCATAACCCAAATCATTGGTAACATCAACATCCGTTACACTTAAAAATCCTGTTAACCTTGGATCCTTAAGTTCATTTTGTAGGATTTGGCTTACTTCTTTTTTAATCTCTTCTGCTACTCTATAGGACCTACCTTTTTGTGAAGCCATTTTAATACCCCCACATACAATCTATATTTAAATAATTTCGATTTCATATTTAACCAAAAAACCCTCTATGGAACTTTCAACCTCTTTAACTACCCCTTCCAGAACCTGATGAGCATAACCAGAATCATTGGATGTTAAGACCACAGATATAGTAGACCTTTGCCACTTGTTTTGGCCACCCGTTTCTGCCACAGATATATTAAACTTCTTCCTTAGCTTTGCTATAAGGCTTTTTAATACTTTTCGTTTATCCTTAAGGGAATGAAGGTTAGGCAAGCATATTTCCATTTTGAGAATTCCAATAACCATTTATAACCTCCGAGGCGCTATATCTTTACCTCTTGCATGACAAAAGATTCCAGCACGTCTCCTTCTTTTATATCATTAAATTTTTCTACCATCAAGCCACACTCAAATCCTTCTCCCACTTCTTTAACATCTTCTTTAAAACGTTTTAATGAGTTGATCTTTCCTTCATGAATGACCACATTATCCCTTATTACCCTTACTCCTGAATCCCGGGTTAATTTACCATCCAGAACATAACAACCGGCAATAGTTCCCAGACGAGAAACTTTAAAGGTTTCTCTAACCTCTGCCCTTCCCAGGATCACTTCTTCATATTCAGGCTCTAATAATCCCGTCATGGCTCCTTTAATATCTTCTATTACCTCGTATATTACCCGATATGTCTTAATCTCCACATTTTCTGTTTCAGCCATCTTACGGGCCTTTGGTTCTGGCCTTACATTAAATCCAATAATAATTGCGTTGGAAGCAGAAGCCAGCATAACATCTGATTCGGTAACTGCCCCAACTCCGCTGTGAATCACTTGAAGGCGAACATCGTCGCTGTCTATTTTTGAAAGGGAATCTTTTAAAGCACCTACCGAGCCCTGAACATCGCCTTTAATAATTAAATTAAGCTCTTTTATTTCACCTTCTTTAATATGGCGATACAGGTCATCCAGGGAAACCCGTTTGGTTTTTTGTAATTCCGCTTCTCTTTTGCTTTGAGCTCTTTTTTCTGCAATTTGTCGGGCTTTCTTGTCATCTTTAATTACCTGGAATATGTCTCCAGCCTCTGGTATATCCGAAAAACCTAACACTTCCACTGGAGTAGAAGGAGTAGCTTTCTTTAATTTTTGACCTTTATCATTAATTAAAGCCCTGACCTTTCCATAAATAGAACCACATACCAGATGATCTCCTACCTTTAAGGTTCCCTTTTGAATTAAAAGTGTAGCCACTGGGCCCCTGCCTTTTTCCAGCTTGGCCTCAACTACTGTTCCCCGGGCAGGCGCAGAGGGATTGGCTTTTAATTCTGCCATTTCTGCTACTAAAAGAATCATCTCTAAAAGGTTGTCAATTCCTTCCTTATTTTTCGCTGAAACAGGCACACATATGGTATCACCGCCCCATTCCTCGGGCACTAATCCATACTCTGTTAGCTGCTGCTTAACTCTATCCGGGTTAGCGTCAGGCTTATCTATTTTATTAAGAGCTACAATTATAGGAACTCCGGCAGCTTTAACGTGGTTTATGGCTTCAACGGTTTGGGGCATAACCCCATCATCTGCTGCTACTACCAGAACGACCATGTCCGTAACCTGGGCTCCCCTGGCCCGCATTGAAGTAAAAGCTTCATGACCGGGTGTATCCAGGAAGATAAGGATATCATTGTTTAAAACTACCTGGGAAGCACCTATGTGCTGGGTAATACCCCCAGCTTCCTGGGCTATTACATCTGTTTCCCTGATAGCATCCAGGAGAGAAGTTTTTCCGTGATCCACGTGCCCCAAAACAGTAACTACGGGCGGCCTGGGTTTTAAGTCTTCCGGTCTATCTTCTTCCTCACCTAATAAGCCCTCCTCAGGAGGCTTTTCAGGAATTTCCACCGATACTTTATAGCCCAGTTTCTCTCCCAATTTTTTAATAATATCCGGTTCCACTTCCTGGTTTATATTTACCATGATTCCAAAACCCAGGAGCTTAGCAATTAAAGTATTGGGAGACATGCCCAATTCCTCAGCTAAATCCTTAACCGTTTTGGAACCTTTAACCATTAATTCCTTCTTATCTTCCTTTATTTCTTTTTCCTCTTTTCTTTCCTCAGAAGCTTTGTCCCTTAAATCATCTTCCTTAGTTTCCTCTTTAACTTCTTCTCTTTCATCTTTACCTGTAAGCAAATCCATTACCGTATTTGCAGTTTCATCGTCAATGCTGCTCATGTGGTTCTTTACAGGTATGTCCAGATCTTTTAAAGTAGCAATTACTTCCTTGCTTGTAAGACCCAGGCGTTTTGCCAGCTCATATACTCTGATTCGCTCCATTTACTACACCTCCATTTTTTTGACCTCCCTGTAGATAATTGGTCTAGTTTAATCTCCACGGCACCAATTTTATTCTTTATTCTCCAGTGCCTTTTCTAGTTCCGCCATAACCTCTGGAGATATTGACCTTTGAAGATTTTTTTCAATTCTTTTACCTTTCAAGGCTTTTTGAAAACATTCCTTTTTAGGACAAATATAAGTCCCCCTGCCAGAACGCTTACCTTTAAAATCCACCTCAATTGAATCTTCAGGGGTTCTAACAATTCTTATAAGTTCTTTTTTAGGCTTTTTCTCCTGGCATCCTATGCAAACTCTCAGAGGAATCTTCTTTTTTCTGGCCATTATAATCTCCTTCTAAAGTTGCATTTTAGTTTACTTTTCTTCATCATCACTTTCTNCCACTTCTAAGTCTGGCAATTCATCTGTTTCTTCATCTTCTTTGCCTTCCTTAATACCCTCAAAATCCTCAATACCCTCTTTTTCTTCTTCCTCTTCGCCTGCAAAGAAACTTAATTTTTCCTCCTCAGGCAAATCTCCACTAAAATCTTCAACCTGAGATTCGCAGGTTATATCTATTTTCCATCCAGTAAGCTTTGCTGCCAAACGAGCATTCTGGCCTTCTTTGCCTATAGCCAGGGAAAGCTGATAATCGGGAACTATTACATTGGCAACCCTCTCATCTTCTTTGATTTCTACAGAAGTAACCTTAGCAGGGCTCAAAGAGTTGGAAACAAATTCTTTAGGGTCTTCACTGTATTTGATTATATCAATTTTTTCACCCTTAAGTTCATTTACAATGGTTTGGACCCTCGCTCCTTTAGGTCCAACACAAGAACCAACGGAATCCACCTCTTCTTTTCTAGAAAAAACCGCTATCTTTGAACGTTGTCCCGCTTCCCGGGCAACAGTTTGTATTTCCACAGTCCCATCAAATATCTCCGGTACTTCCAGTTCAAAAAGCCTTTTTAACAAGCCAGGATGGGTTCGGGAAACCATAATCTGAGGGCCCTTGGTAGTTTTCTTTACTTCTACTACATAAGCTTTAATTCGATCCCCCTGTCTGTATGCTTCACCGGGCATTTGTTCCGAGGGAGGTAAAACTGCTTCTGTTTTACCAAGATCAATAATAACATTTTTTTGATCGGTACGCTGAACTATACCCGTTATTATATCATCTTCCCTATCCACATATTCCTTGAATATAATCTCACGTTCTGCTTCTCTAATTCTTTGAATCACTACTTGTTTAGCTGTCTGAGCAGCTATCCTTCCAAAATTCTTGGGAGTAACTTCGATTTCCACTACATCACCCATCTGGTATTTGGAACTATGTTCCCGGGCTTCCTCCAGGGATATTTCCTGTTGAGGATCTTTTACTTCATCAACTACAGTTAAACAGGAAAAAACTTTAATTTGACCTGTTTCCCTATCTATGTGAACGTTAACATTTGGTGAAGTATTAAAATTCTTTTTATAAGCAGAAATAAGAGCAGCTTCAATAGCTTCATAAAGAATTTCTTTGCTTACCCCTTTTTCTTTTCCTATCTGCTCCAGCGCTTCTATAAATTCATGATTCATAATTTGCCCTCCTATCAGGCCCTTTTATAACTCAAACAGCAGGTTAGCCTTGGCTATTTTATCCAGAGGAATAGAAACCTGTTCCCCGTTTTCCAATTCCATCTGAACATTCCCATCTCTGTAGCCTTGTAAAAGGCCTTTAAACTTCTTTTGATTATTGATTGGTATATAAGTTTTAACTTTAATCTTTTTACCAGAAAACCTTTCAAAATCCTTTTCTTTTTTTAGAGGACGCTCTACACCAGGAGATGAAACTTCCAGAATATAGCTTTGGGGTATTGGATCTTCCATATCAAGTATTTCGCTTAATTCTTCATTAACCTTTTTACAATCCTCCAGGGTAACTCCTCCTGGTTTATCTATAAAAAGACGTAGATACCAGTAATTGCCCTCTTTTACATATTCCACTTCAACCAGTTCCAATCCCCCATCTTCTAAAATAGGGTGAGCTAAATCTTCAATGCTTTCAATTATTTTCTTTTTGTTCAATTAAAGTCCTCCTAAAAATAACCTTTATATTACAATGAAAGAGTGGGGGTCCCCACTCTCTAAAAAAACAGGTTATTTTTCCGTTTTCATTTTAGCACAATTAAAATGTTTGTGCAAGAAAAAACCCTGTTTTAGCCTATTTTAGTCCTATTTTAAGCTTTCTTTCGCCACTAAAAACTTAACGATTTCCCAATACATCTTTACCCTGGCCGCCAACCCCTTAAAAACTCCCAGCTTTTCTTCCTTCATAACATGGGACATATCCTCTAAAAGTACTTTTTCTACCCTTACATCAGCAGATTCAATATACCTGGTCAATGCTACCTCTACACCAAATCTGCTCAAATCAATTCCAGATATACCCTCTAATATAGAACGTTTAACTGCCCTCTGACCGGAAAGGTAAGGTGCAACCTTTTGAGCCAGATCAGTAGCCATCCTCCCTTTATCAAAAACACCGATGGTCATATCTGCCCTTTTTTGAAAAACAGGATCCAGGAGTATATAAACATGCTCCCTGGTTAACCCTATTAAATCAGCATCTAAAAACAAAATTACATCTGCCTTGGTGAAGTCCAGGCCTGCCTTCATAGCCCCACCTTTTCCCCTGTTTTCCGCCAGTTCTACAACTTTTGCCCCTAAACTCCCAGCAACCTCCACAGTAGAATCTGTTGAAGCATCGCTAACTACCACCACATCCGAAACTTCAGGGACTTCCTTAAGGGTTTCAATAATGCTGCCAATAGTCTTTTCTTCATTGTAAGCAGGTATTATAGCAATAGTTTTCATGAGCTTAAAAAACCTCCCTTTCAGGTTCCAGGGTTGAAAATGTATCTTGATGTCCCAGTTCCTTTAAATAGTTATCTATCTCCATCAAAAACTCCTCTATCATTTTTTCCTTTGAAACCCTTTTTAATACCTTGCCCCTCTTAAACAAAACCCCCGTTCCCTTACCTCCGGCAATGCCTATATCAGCCTCCCTGGCCTCACCAGGCCCGTTTACAGCGCAGCCCATAATGGCCAGCTTAACAGGGTATTTTATAAATCTGACCTTTCTTTCTACTTCCTGAGCCATGGATATTAAATCTATTTCACATCTTCCACATGTAGGGCAGGAAATAATATCCGGACCAATATTTCTCAAGCCTGTTGCCCTTAATATTTCCCTACCTACCAAAACCTCTTCCTGGGGATCTCCAGTTATGGAAACCCTTAAGGTATCACCTATTCCCATAATCAGTAAGTGGCCTATACCAACAGAAGACTTAACCGAAGCCCTCATTAAAGTTCCCGCTTCCGTAACCCCCAGATGAAGTGGGTAAAAAGCCTTTTGAGAAAACATAACATAAGCATCGATCATGGTTTTCACTTCTGATGCCTTGAGAGATACTATTATATTATCAAAGTTTAAATTCTCAAGCATTCTTACCTGGTCAAGGGCGGACTGAACTAAAGCTTCATAAGTAGGGCCTCCGTACTTTTCTAAAAGTCTTTTTTCAACAGAACCTGCATTAACACCAATTCTAACAGGTATATTCCTTTCTTTAGCAGCCCTAACAACCGCCAGGACCCTATCCTTACTCCCAATATTTCCAGGGTTTATTCTTACCTTGTCCACACCTTCTTCAATTGATTTTAAAGCCAGGCGATAATTAAAATGAATATCCGCAGCCAGGGGAATGTTAATTTTCTCCTTTATTTCCCCCAATTTACTTGCTGCCTCCATATCCGGGACTGCAACCCTTACCAGCTCACATCCAAGTTTCTCCAGTTCTTTTATTTGGTTTACAGTAGCTGTGGTATCCCTGGTATCAGTGTTGGTCATAGATTGTAATATTACGGGAGATCCTCCCCCTATATCTATATTTCCCACCTTAATTTTTTTAGTGTCTTCTCTTTTCAAAAAATCACCTGATTTCTATAAGATATTCAACCGGGTTAAATCCCGGAAAGCAATAAAAATAGCAAGAAGGATTAGAAGGGCAAACCCAATAAAGTGAATAAATCCTTCTTTGTCAGGGTCAACAGGCTTTCCCCTTATTCCCTCAATCAAGAAAAACATCAGCCTGCTTCCATCCAGAGCAGGAATAGGTAAAAGGTTTAATAGACCCAGATGAATACTAAGAATTGCAGCAAGGCTGAGAAGATTGTACATTCCTGTTTCCGCCACTTCCCCTACCATTTGCACAATTCCTATAGGTCCTGCAACATCTGCAGCAGTCTGACCACTAATTATTTGAACTATACTAATCACGATAAACTGTATAAACCACCAGGTACTGCTTATACTAAGGGCCAGGGAACTAAAAAAACTAAACTTTTTTGTTTGAGACGCAATTCCCATAAGCCCTCTACCCGTTTGATTTTCCTTTCTGGGAGCAACATCAATTTCTTTAATTTCCCCATCCCTTTCAATGGTTAGCAAAAGCTCTTCTTCAGGATGGGCGTTAATAGTTTCTACAACTTCCTCCCAGTCCTCCATGCTTTTATTGTCTATAGCTAAAATAATATCTCCCTCCTGAAGTCCTGCTTCATCAGCTCTATCCCCGGGGAGAACTTCTCCTATTTGAGTGGAACCTGTAACAGGAACTCCAAAAATAAAGAAATATATGATAAAAAAGAGGAGTATTGCTAAAATAAAATTCATTATGGGCCCTGCAACAATAACACTAAACCTTTGGAGAAGAGGCTTTCCCTGAAAGCTGCCTTTTTCTTCGGCTTCCTCAGGGGTCTCCCCTTTTAATCGGCAAAAACCTCCCAAAGGAAAAGCTCTTAGAGAATAGACAGTCCCTTCCCGTTCTGTAGAAATAACCTTAGGTCCAAAACCTATGGCAAATTCCAAAACATCTATCCCCGTTTTTTTAGCTACAATAAAATGTCCAAACTCATGAAAAAAAATTAACAATCCAAATATTATGATAGAAGCAATCAGCGTAGTCAAGATTTCAACTCCTTAATTATTAATCAGCATTTATTCAATATTTTCTCTGACCAGACCCCTGGCTTCTTGATCAACCCGGGCTATCTCTTCCAGGGTAGGGTTTGGAATTACTTCATGTTTATTCATAACCCCTTCAATTATACAGGGTATATCCGGAAAGGAAATTTCTTCTTCCAAAAAAAGACCGACGGCTTCTTCGTTTGCAGCATTCATAAAGGCAGGCATGGTTCCTCCCTTTTCCCCTGCTTCATAAGCCAATTTTAAGCAGGGAAATGTTTTCAGGTCTGGCTCTTCAAAATTTAACTTACTGATTTTTTTCCAGTCAAGTCTTTCCCCTTTAATAGACCAGCGATTTGGATAAGTTAAGGCATACTGAATAGGTAAAGCCATATCTGGAATACCCATTTGAGCCAGAACAGCACCATCCTCAAATTCTACCATGGAGTGAACTATACTTTGTGGATGTATAATAACCTCTATCCTCTCCAATTCTACTTCAAACAACACTTTAGCTTCTAAAACCTCCAGCCCTTTATTCATCAAAGTTGCTGAATCAATGGTAATTTTTCTACCCATGGTCCAGTTAGGATGTTTCAGGGCTTGTTTTAAGCTAACCTGAGATAGCTCTTTCCTGGTATAACCTCTAAAAGGACCTCCTGAGGCTGTAAGAACAATTTTTTCAATTCTATTCACTTCTTCTCCCTGAAGACACTGGAATATGGCTGAGTGCTCACTATCAACAGGGATAATTTCTAATCCCCTTTCCCTGGCCAGTTTCGTAACCAGGGCTCCCCCAGCCACCAGAGTTTCTTTGTTGGCTAAAGCCAGGGATTTATTTTCCTTAAGGGCAGTAACTGTAGGCTTTAAACCATTAAAACCTACCAGGGCATTTACAACCAGATCTCCACCAGCAGCACCAGCTACCTCCAGGAGGCCCTCTTCTCCCTCCAAAACTTTAACTTTTGTATCCTTAAGTCTATTTTTAAGCTCATGAGCAGGTTTAAAATCCCCTACAGAAACAAGGGCAGGTTTAAATTTCCGGACCTGCTCTTCTAACAAATCTATATTGGAACCTGCTGCCAGGGCTTTTACATTAAAATATTCGGGCCATTTACTTACAATATTTAAGGTTTGGCAACCTATAGAGCCAGTAGAACCAAGAATAATTAAATTCTTTTTCATATATTTTCCCCCTAAAACCATAAAATTACAACATTTTTTTAATAATCTTTATATAAAAATAAAATAAGGGCACTGCCAGCATAATACTGTCAAAGCGGTCCAATATTCCTCCATGACCGGGAATAATCTCTCCCGAATCCTTAAGGCCTAAATGCCTTTTTAAAGCAGATTCCAGTAAATCTCCCAGCTGGCCAAAAAGGGAAATTAGAAAACCAAGGGTAAGAGCAGAAAAAATCCCTAAGTCAAAATAACTCCTCATAATTAAAACAAATAAAGAGGTGGCCAAAACTCCACCTAAAGACCCTTCCACCGTCTTATTAGGGCTGATACGAGGAATGAGTTTATGTTTCCCCAGGTAACTCCCCGTAAAAAAGGCAGCAGTATCGTTAATCCAAATGGATACAAAGAGTAGCATGGTATATCCAAGACCTTGAGGCAAAAAACGCAGGGCCAGGAAAAAACCAAAAAACCAAATTATATAAATAAAGCCCCAGGCACTAAACGTTAAATCCTTCAATTTAAAATTGCCATTATAAAGAAAATAAAAACATAAAGGTAGAAAAAGAATCAAGGGAGATATTTCTAATATTAAAGGAAATTGTATGTAGAGTAAATAAAAATAAATTAAAGCCGTCAGAAAAGAAAAATTCCTTGGGAAAAGATATCCTCCCTTTAAGGAAAAATTATAATATTCTTGAAGGCTTAAAGCCGCCAGGGCTGCTATAATTAAAAAAAACCACAACCCTCCTAAATATATAAATAATAAGGCAATAATAGCACCTATTAAACCGCTTAAAACACGTTTTTTGAGCACTTATTTTGTTAACCCCCCAAATTTTCGCTGCCGCTGCTGGTAATCATAAATGGCCTGCAGGAAATGTTCCCTCTTAAAATCCGGCCAATAAACCTCCGTAAACCAAAACTCTGTATATGCTATTTGCCATAATAAAAAATTGCTCACCCTTAATTCTCCGCTGGGTCTGATCAACAAATCTGGATCAGGCATGCCTTCGGTATCAAGGTGCCTGGATATACATTCGTGATCAATTTCCTCTTCTTTAATTTCCCCTCGGGCAACCAAACGAGATATTTTTTTTACAGCTCTTACAATTTCTTTTCTGCTGCCATAATTTAAAGCAAAATTAACAATCATTCCATTATTTTCCCGGGTCCTTTTTACACCTTCTTCTACAGCTTTTCGGGTATGCCCTGGAAGACCCTCGATTTCACCCAAAACTTTTATTTTAACATTATTATCACATAGTTCTTGAATTTCTTTTTTTAAATATTCTTCGGGTAATTTCATCAAAAATTTTACTTCTGCAGGAGGCCTTTTCCAGTTTTCCGTTGAAAAACTGTAGAGGGTTAAAAACTTAACTCCTGTACTCCGGGCCACCCTAATTACTTCCCGTAAAGAATCTACGCCAGCCCGGTGGCCGGCAATACGGGGTAATCCCCTTTTTCTGGCCCATCTGCCATTACCATCCATAATAACAGCCACATGTTTGGGAATACTATCGTGATCTATAAGTTGGTATAATTCTTTTTCTCTACCCTCCATAAATTATATCGCCTCCTAACCAGGGAAATAATTATAAGAATAAACCCCCTCCACTAGAAGAGAAGGGGGCATTCATTTCACCAAGGTTTATATCTCGAATTCTTTTGATTGAACAGCTACTATTTCAACATTATGGTTATTCCTTATAGTTTGCCTGGCCACCCTTAATGATGCTTCCTCTGGAACAACATCCATTCCACTTAACTTGATCTCTACATTATACCCTTCACTTTTTAGAATTTCACAGGCCTTTTTTAAAGGGAAAGCCGTAACATCTGTAATTTCCATGAAGAATACCTTTATACTTCCGTTACTTCTTTTTCTTTGTTTTCCAGTACTTTATCTATGTTTTCCACATATTTATCTGTTAATTTTTGTATGTCATCCTGGGAACGCTTAAGATCATCCTTACTGATATCTCCATCCTTTTCCAGGTCCTTTAGCATATCATTAGCCTCTCGCCGAATATTTCTAACAGCTACCCGGCTCTCTTCTGCCTTTTTGCGAATCATTTTTACCAGTTCTTTGCGCCTTTCTTCAGTTAGCTGGGGGACAGGAAGCCTTATTACGTTGCCATCGTTATTGGGAGTTAACCCTAAATCAGATTTTAATATAGCCTTTTCAATATCACTTATAACATTTTTATCCCAGGGTTGTATAACCAGCAGGCGAGGTTCGGGAGCACTTATTGTAGCAAGTTGATTTAGTGGTGTTGATATTCCATAGTAATCTATCATAATTTTATCAAGAAGGGAAGGAGTTGCACGACCTGCCCTTATGGAACCAAGGTCTTTTTTAAAGGCCTCAACAGCCTTTTCCATCTTTTCTTCAGCATTATTGTAAATATCCTCAATCATTTTTATCCTCCTTAGCTGATAAAAGTACCTATCTTTTCACCCATCACAACTTTTAATACATTACCGGACTTCAACTTAAAAACAATTAAGGGGATACTATTATCCATGCATAAAGAAGCAGCCGTAGAATCCATTACTCCCAGACCTTTGTTCAAAACTTCCATGTACGTAAGTTCATGGAACTTTTTAGCCATGGGATTTGTTACAGGGTCATCATCATAAACGGCATCTACCTTGCCTTTAGCCAGCAAAATAGCTTCTGCCTCTATTTCTGCAGCCCTTAAGGCTGCCGCTGTATCCGTTGAAAAATAGGGATTACCTGTTCCACCGGCAAATATAACAACCCTTCCTTTTTCCAGGTGCCTTATGGCTCTTCTCCTGATATAAGGCTCAGCGACCTGACGCATTTCTATAGCTGTTTGCACCCTGGTAAGAATATTATGCTGCTCCAGGGCGTCTTGGAGGGCCAGAGCATTAATGACCGTCGCCAGCATTCCCATATAATCTGCCGTTGCTCTGTCCATCCCCCGGGCACTGGCCGGTGCTCCTCGCCAAATATTGCCCCCTCCGACTACTATTGAAGTTTGAACCCCTGCATTTTGTAAATCCTCCACTTGTTCTGCAATACAAACGAGGACATCGGGATCAATTCCAAAGCCAGCTTTTCCTGCTAAAGCTTCTCCGCTAAGCTTTAATATCACCCTTTTAAATTTAAGCGTCCCCATCTCTTACGCCCCCAGTCATTTAAAAATATTCTACGTTGTCCTATAAATTCCTTTTTAAAAGTTATGTTTAAGAAAAAAAGCACCAAAGTGCTTTTTTTCTATTCTTCCCTGGTCATTGATTCAACTTCTGAAACAAGGTCATCTTTCCTTTTTTCCAAACCTTCACCCATCTCGTAACGGGTGAAACGTCTTATGCTAATATTTTCCCCCAACTTTGCTATGGTTTCTTTTAATAATTCCGAAACCTTTATATCATTATCTCTAATAAAAGGTTGTTCTAACAGACAAATATCCTCGTAAAACTTTTCTACTTTACCTTCAATGATTCGATCTATAACTTTTTCAGGTTTACCTTCCTGGATGGCCTGACTTCTAAATATTTCAGCTTCTTTATCAATGACTTCCCTGGGGACTTCATCCCTTGAAATATATTGGGGATTAGCAGCTGCTATCTGCATTGAAATATCCTTAACAAACAGCTTAAATTCCTCGTTTTTAGCAACAAAATCTGTTTCACAGTTTACTTCTACCAATACTCCAATTTTACCTCCCATGTGGATATAAGCATCAACAAGTCCCTCGGAAGTTACGCGGTCTGATTTTTTAACCGCTGCCGACAGTCCCTTTTCCCTTAAAAGGGTAATCGCTTTATCCAGATCACCTTCAGCATCCACCAGGGCCTTTTTGCAATCCATCATACCGGCACCTGTTCTGTTTCGTAATTCCTTTACCAAAGAAGCTTCAACCAAAACTATTACCTCCTTGAAAATCCCACAGTAATTTAATATTTTAAATAAGGAAGGGTAAGCGCTAACCTACCCTTACTCAGATCTTTCTACTTCTTTTTCATCGCCTACAAGTTTTTCTGTAACGCCTTCAGCTTCTTCTACTTTTTCTTCTGTTTCCTCTTTTTCAGTAGTTTCCCCTTCATCTTCAACCGCCTCTGGCTCATCTACTTGCAAGCCCTGTTTCCCTTCTAAAACCGCATCTGCCATCTTGCTGGTGATAAGCTTTACAGCCCGAATAGCATCATCATTACCGGGAATAACCAGGTCTATTTCATCCGGGTCACAATTGGTATCTACAATGGCTATTATGGGTATACCTAGTTTTCTTGCTTCCGCCACGGCAATTCTTTCTTTGCGAGGGTCGATGATATACACAGCAGAAGGAAGCTCTTTCATATGCTTAATACCACCAAGAAACTTCTTTAGTTTTTCTTTCTCATGTCTCAAGCCAATTACTTCCTTCTTGGGAAGAACATCAAACATACCATCTTCTTCCATCTTTTCCAGGTCAAATAGACGGTCTATCCTTTTACGAATAGTGTTAAAGTTCGTAAGCATGCCTCCCAACCATCTCTGGTTTACATAGAACATGCCACATCTTTCTGCTTCCTTTTGTACTGACTCCTGGGCCTGCTTTTTAGTCCCCACAAATAAAACCTTTTCACCCCGTGATGCCAGATCTTTTATATGGTTATAAGCTTCATCGATTCGTTTAACGGTTCTTTGTAGATCAATAATATAAATACCATTTCTTTCGGTGAAAATGTAGTTTTTCATTTTGGGATTCCATCTTCGAGTTTGATGTCCAAAGTGGACACCGGCTTCCAGCAGTTGCTTCATTGATACAACAGGCATTTTCACACCTCCTCCCTTTGGTTTTATCCTCCGCTTCTTTCATTCCTCCAGGAAATCACCTTTAATTTATGGCAACACCCTCCTGGAGGTCCATAAAGCGTGTGTTTTACATCTTAAGTAGTATACCACAATTTATATTTTTTAGCAATAAATTTTAAATTTTATGCCGGAGCATCTGGTTTATCGATAACTTCTATAGTAACAGGAATGCTAAACCATCCCATGGGCTTTACGGTAATACTCTTTCCCCGGTATTCCTTCTCCAGGGTTCTTTTGACAATCTCATAAGCGTGGGATCCCAGGTCCTCTGCCAGTTTTTCATTATCAATATTGTCTATTATATTATAAATGCCTGTTTTCATGTTTTCCTTTAGTATCTCTTCTAATGCTGTAATAAACTCTTTTGGAAGGCTAAAGGAAAACCCGGCAATTTCCAGTTTTCCCTTATTCAACTGGCCTTTCATTTGTTTATCTACCATCTGAGGTATTTCTATCTTTGCTTCCTCCAGGTAGACGGGTATTTGTTGGCGGGTTAATTCAGCAACCTGTCCCTCCACTGAAGCTGCTACTTCCTCACTATCTATATAAACTACTACACCCCTTTTAGTCATATAATTGAAGAACAATCCACTTAAAAGAGAAACAACCAGAATTCCTGCGGCAAAACCAATGAATATAGATTTTAGATGATACCTTTTTTTACCCTTTTTTGCCATTTAATACACCTCAAGGTTATTATGCCTAAAATAATAAATATTATTATCAGGCTATAAATTTTTCTTGAAAAGAGATTCTATTTAAGGATATTATAACTGCCAAAAAAAATTACAAAATAAAAAAAGGCAGCTAAGCTACCTTAATAACTGAATAAATGTTAATTTACTATTTCTTTAATTTTTTCAATTCCTCTAAAAGATAGTCATTTAAAACTTTAATATAAGTGCCCTTCATGCCCAGGGACCTGGACTCAATAACTCCTGCACTTTCAAACTTTCTTAAAGCATTAACAATCACAGAACGGGTTATCCCAACCTGGTCTGCTATTTTGCTGGCCACCAGCAAGCCTTCTTTACCCTCAAGTTCATCAAAAATATGCTCGATTGCTTCTAATTCTGAATAAGAAAGGGTACCAATTGCCAACTGTACTATAGCCTTATTTCTGGCTTCTTCTTCAATTTTCTCCGCCTTTTCCCTTAATATTTCCATACCCACAACCGTTGCCCCATTTTCTGCCAGGATAACATCCTCTGAATCAAAAGGTTCGGCAAACCTGGCTATAAGTAAAGTTCCTAATCGTTTACCTCCACCTAAAATAGGAACAATAGTAGTTAACTTGTTGGTAAAAAGGCACTCAGCACTATCCAAAAAAACACACATATTTGATTTTTGTTTCGAATTAACTTTTGTATCATCAATACTCATTAAAGAATCATTGTAACCCGGGGGGAAAAATTTATTATCAAGGACTTCGTCGATCATTATTTCACATTCAAATTCCTTCACCAATGAATACCCCAGTATTTTACCATTATTGTCACTAATGTAAACATTGGCATTAATCACATCCCTTAAAACTTCAGCAATATCATAGAAGTTAACGTGATGGCCGGCGCTTTTTTGCAATATTTTATTAATCGTACGGGTTTTTTCCAACAGTCTTTCCATGTTTCCAACTTCCTTTCTGACAAATTACCGCTCCAGCGGTTTTACAGGATAAAGTTGCTGAGATCCTTATCTTCAACTATATCTTTTAAGGTTTCCCTAACATAGCTTGAATCTATAGTGATCTCCTTTTCTTTTAGATGGGGAGCTTCAAAGGAAATTTCCTCTAATAATTTTTCTAAAATTGTTTGAAGTCTTCTTGCTCCTATGTTTTCCATCTGCTCATTTAAACGATAAGCCAGATCAGCTATTTCTTCTACAGCTTCATCTAAAAATGTTAGTTTTATTCCTTCCGTGTTAAGTAAAGCAACATACTGTTTGATTATTGCATTCTCTGGTTGAACCAGGATTTGTTTAAAATCTTCCCTGGTGAGGCTTTCAAATTCAACTCTAATGGGAAATCTCCCCTGTAACTCGGGGATCAAATCTGAAGGTTTGGACTTGTGAAAGGCTCCTGCTGCAATAAACAGCATAAAATCAGTTCTTACTGCCCCATATTTAGTCATAATTGTTGAACCTTCTACAATGGGAAGAATATCCCTTTGGACCCCCTCCCGGGACACATCGGGACCTCCCGATGCTTCCTTAACTGCAATTTTGTCTATTTCATCCAGAAAGATTATACCCGATTGTTCAGCCCTCTGAATTGCTTGATTGGTAACCTCATCCATATCAATGAGTTTCTGGGCTTCTTCCTGGGTTAATATCTTTCTGGCCTTCGACACAGGAACCTTTCTCTTTTTCTTCTTTTTAGGCATGAGATTTCCTAAAAAATCTTGAAAATTAATACCCATCTCTTCCACTCCCTGGCCGGAAAATATTTCTACCATGGGAGAGGCAGTGTCTTCTACTTCTATTTCTATATAATGGTCCTCCATTTTTCCGCTTTTTAAATCCTTTAAAACTTCTCTTCTTTTATTATAAATATCCTCTTCTTCCCTTTCCCTGGCCCTTTCCTGGTCCTCTTCTACTTCTTCTTCTCCCGTGATGCTTTGAAATAAAGCGCCTAAAGGGTTTTGATAGCTTTTTTCCCTGCGAGGTAAGGGAACAATTATCTCTGCAATTCTTTCTTCAGCCATTTCCCTTGCCTTGTCTTCAACGTCTTTCATCTTTTCCGATTTCACAATCCTGATGGAGGTTTCTACCAGGTCCCGGATCATACTCTCCACATCTCTGCCTACATATCCAACTTCGGTAAATTTTGTAGCCTCTACTTTAACAAAGGGAGCATTTACCAATTTAGCTAGCCGACGAGCGATTTCTGTTTTTCCAACCCCCGTGGGACCAATCATGATAATATTTTTAGGAATAACTTCTTCTTTAAGTTCCTGGGGCAGCATTTTTCTGCGATATCTATTACGCAAAGCCACTGCCACACTTTTTTTTGCATTCTTCTGACCAATAATAAATTTATCAAGCTCCTGTACTGTTTCTTTAGGAGTTAAATCTTCCATTATTAATTCCTCCAACCCATTTATATGGTATAATATGTAATTATTTTGAATATTTTTAATATTTAGAATAAAAAAACCAGGGGTGCTATTCAGGCAATCCTTCAACATTTATTTCATTATTGCTATAAATACAAATATCAGCGGTTATTTCCAGGGATTTTTTTACTATTTCCGAAGGAGTCAGGTTGGAATAATTTAACATGGCCCTGGCCGAAGCAAGGGCGTAACCAGCTCCTGATCCCACTGCCGCCACTTCATCATCAGGTTCAATAACCTCTCCAGTACCAGAAATAATAAGGAGATTATCCAAATCAACCACAATGAGCATGGCCTCTAGCCTCCTCAGGTACCTGTCAGTTCTCCATTCTTTAGCCAGTTCTACCGCTGCCCTTTTCATATTACCCTGGTATTTTTCCAGCTGTTCTTCAAATTTTTCAAATAAAGTAAGGGCATCAGCCACAGAACCGGCAAACCCAGCCAAAACCCGGTTATTATAGATCTTTCTTATTTTCCGGGCTTTCTTTTTCATAACCATTGCCTGGCCAAAGGTTACCTGTCCATCCCCGGCAATAGCTGCCCCGTTATTCTTTTTTACGGCTACAATAGTTGTTCCCTTTAACATTTTAAAACCCCTTAAGCTCTAGGATGGAAAGCGTTATAAGTTTTTTTAATACTTTCCCGGGTAAGATGAGTATAAATTTGAGTCGAAGAAAGATTAACATGTCCCAGTAATTCCTGGACCGTTCTCAAATCTGCGCCTCCATCTAGAAGATGGGTGGCAAAGGAATGCCTTATAGTATGGGGGCTGGCTTTAGCCAAAAGGGCAGCTTTTTTAATATATTTGTTCACAATCCTCCTGATACCCCGGTCACTGATCCGAAAACCATATTTATTTAAAAAAAGGGCCTTTTCAAAAGCTGAATTTAAAGAAGAATCAATTCTCTTTTCCAGTAGCCTTGTACGACCATCTTGCATATATTTGGCCAGGTATTCTTCAGCATATTTTCCTATCAGTACAATTCTATCCTTGCTGCCCTTACCCCTGACCTTTACTATCTTATTCTCCAGATCAATACTTTCCAAATCTAATCCTACCAGCTCGCTTACCCTTACCCCAGTAGCATATAAAGTTTCCAAAATAGCCCTATCCCTTATACCAGCAGGAGTATCATTAGAGGGAGATTCCAGAAATTCTATTAATTCCTTTAAATATAAAAAACCGGGCAAGTTTTTGCCCATTTTAGGAGTAAAAACCACCAGCTTATCCGCTATTTCAAACTTTTTTTCTCTATTAATAAAATGAATGAAGGTACGAAGAGCAGAAAGCTTACGAGCTATTGTTCTTCTGGCATAGCCCTTCCGTTGAAGGTAAGCCAGGAAATGTCTTATCAAAATATGATCCAGATCTTCCAGCTGAATATTCTTTTCCTGTAAGAATTCTTCAAACTGCTTCAAGTCTTCTAAATATTTTCTTTGAGTCCGTGGCGATGAATTCTTTTCAATTTTCAAGAAAATAAGGAATTCTTCCAGTATTTTTTTCACCCCGGCACCTTCTTTCCGTAAAAAGCTTATCATATACTATATGCTAATGCAAGGTCAATTCTCTAAGGTTTCGATAAATTCTGACAAATCTTTTAAAGCCCTTTGGGAATAATATATTTTTCTTTCTCTGCCTTTTATTTTCTTTTCGGGGGGCGGCAACAACCCAAAATTAACATTCATAGGCTGAAAGTTATCAGGATCAGCAGTGGTAATATAATGACATAAAGCCCCATGGGCAGTTGTTTTCGGAAAAACCACCGGTTCTTTGCCCCGAGCCAGGTTAGCAGCATTAATTCCTGCTATTAACCCGGAAGAGGTGGATTCCACATAGCCTTCTACCCCTGTTATTTGCCCGGCAAAAAGAATAAGGGGGTTTTTCTTTAATTGAAAAGTTGGTTCCAGGGCCAGGGGAGAATTGATAAAGGTATTGCGGTGCATTACCCCAAACCGCGCAAACTCAGCATTTTCCAGGCCTGGAATCANTCGGAANACCCTTTTTTGCTCCGGCCAGGTTAAGCTGGTTTGAAATCCTACCAGGTTATATAAAGTGCCTGACAAATTATCCTGCCTGAGCTGCACTACAGCGTAAGGCTGTTCACCCGTCCTGGGATCCACCAATCCAACGGGTTTCATGGGCCCATATAAAAGAGTTTGTAATCCTCTGGAAGCCATTTCTTCTACTGGCATGCAACCTTCAAAATAAGCCTCCTTTTCAAATTCTTTCATTTGATGTCTTTCCGCTTCAATTAATGCCTTCCAAAAACGATTGTATTCCTCTTCCGTCATGGGACAATTTAAATAATCTGGCGTTCCCTTATCATAACGGGAAGCCTTAAAAACTTTATCCATGTCAATGGAATCCCTGGTAACAATGGGAGCAGCAGCATCATAAAAATATAAATGCTCACTCCCCGTCAGTTTTTTGATTTCTTCAGCCAGAGAAGAAGAAGTTAAAGGACCCGTAGCAATAATAACTGGTATATTTTCTTCAGGAATTTTAGTAACTTCTTCTCTTTTTATTTCAACAAGAGGGTTCTTCTCTAAGGCTTCAGATATGAAGCTGGCAAATTCATCCCTATCAACTGCCAGGGCTTTGCCGGCAGGAACCCGGTTATTATCAGCTGAGGAGACCACCAGGGAATTTAACTTTCTCATTTCTTCTTTCAGTAAACCTGCTGCATTTTCCATTCCCTCAGCTCTGAGGGAATTACTACAAACCAATTCTGACAACAGGCCTGTGTGGTGAGCTGGAGTCATCTTTTCAGGACGCATTTCGTATAGGGTAACTTTAACACCCCTTTGAACAGCCTGCCAGGCAGCTTCACTGCCCGCAAGTCCACCACCTACAACTATAATTCCAGGTTCAGTCATTATAACCCTCCATCATTTAGACTCTTGCCTTTTACTTTTCCCTTCTGTTTTATAGGAACACTCCTTATTGGAGCATTCCAATACTCCCCTCTGTCTTCCCTTCTTTTCCACCAGGATAGAATCACATTGGGGGCATTTTTCATTTACAGGTCTATACCAGGAAACAAATTCGCACTGGGGATAATTGCTACAGCCAAAAAATTTTCTTCCCTTCCTGGTCTTTTTTTCTACTATATCCCCCTGGCATAACGGGCACTTAACCCCTGTTTCCTTTAATAAAGCCTTGGTGTTGCGACATTCTGGAAAACCAGGGCAGGCTAAAAACTTACCAAAACGACCGTGCTTGTAAACCATAGTTCTGCCACATTTTTCACAGATTTCATCGCTTTCCTGATCTTGAATTTCAACTTCTTCCATTTCTTTCTCNGCATAATGCAGGGTTTTCTGGAAAGGACGATAGAAGTTATCAATTACCTCTACCCATTCAGTTTTGCCTTCCTCGACCAAATCTAGCTTTTCCTCCATAGACGCGGTAAACTCTACATCTACAATTTCCGGAAAAAAATCTTTAAGAAGATCCGATACAATTTGTCCCAGTTCAGTAGGTACCAGGTTTTTATCTTCTTTAATAACATACCCCCTGGCCTGAATTGTTTCTATCGTAGGAGCATAAGTGCTGGGACGTCCAATCCCCATTTCCTCAAGGCTTTTTACCAGGGAAGCCTCTGTAAATCTGGGAGGGGGTTGAGTAAAGTGCTGTTGGGGGTGCAGGTTTAAAAGCTTTAATTCATGACCTTCCTTAAGTTCAGGCAGCTTTGAGTCTTCCTCTTTTTCCTCCTGGGGATAATTATATAGAAGGAGAAAGCCAGGAAATTTAATGGTAGACCCGGTTGCTCTAAATATATAATCACCAGCTTTAATATCAACGGTTACTCTATCAAAAATCGCCGAACTCATCTGGCTTGCCACAAATCGATCCCAAATAAGTTTATAAAGCCGATATTGATCCCTGCTCAACTGGTTTTTTATTTCCTGGGGATCACGGAAAACAGAGGTAGGACGAATTGCTTCATGGGCCTCCTGGGCACTTTTTCTTGATTTATATATCCTCGGCTTGGGAGGATAATAATCTTTACCGTATTTATTCAATATATATTCTTTGGCCTCCTCCCTGGCAGTAGGAGATACCTGAGTAGAATCAGTTCTAATGTAGGTTATTAAACCTACCGTACCTTCCTTCTTAAGATTAATCCCTTCATAAAGCTGCTGGGCTAAGGACATGGTTTTGCGAACGGTAAAACCCAGCCTCTTGGCTGCATCCTGCTGAAGAGTACTGGTTATAAAGGGGGGAGCCGGGTTTCTTTTTCTTTCCCTTTTTTTTATATTTTTAACAGTATAATTAGCTTCCTTTAATCCCTCCATTATTTCCTTTACTGTCTTTTCATCGGGTAGCTTAATTTTAGCCTTTTCCTTGCCGCGGAACCTGGCCTGAAAAAGGTCCTTTTTCCTTCCAGGGGTCAATTCTGCTGTAAGGGACCAGTATTCTTCTGGTACAAAAGAATTGATTTCTTTCTCCCGATCGCATATGAGTCGGATAGCCACCGACTGAACCCTTCCGGCGCTCAATCCCTTTTTATTAATTTTTTCCCAGAGAAGGGGACTAATATTATAACCCACCAGTCGGTCCAATACTCTCCTGGCCTGCTGGGCATCAACCCTGTTTTTATCAATAGTTCGGGGCTTTTTAAAAGCCTCTTTCACAGCATTTTTAGTAATCTCGTGAAACTCTACCCGGCAGGGTTCACTTTCTTCAATACCTAGAGCTTTCATCAGGTGCCAGCTGATTGCTTCACCTTCCCGATCCGGGTCAGCTGCAAAAAAGATTTTATCGGCTTTTTTACCCTCTGACTTTAACTTTTTCAATACATCTCCTTTACCACGGATAGTAATGTATTTGGGCTGATATTCTTTTTCCACATCTATCCCAAACTGGCTCTTGGGTAGATCAATCACATGACCCATAGAAGCTTCTACTTTATATTTTTTTCCTAAAAATTTTTTTAACGTGCGGGCTTTAGCTGGTGATTCAACTATAACCAGATACATGTACGCACCTCCGAATAATTATGGGACTCTTAAATCATATAATATATTACACCTTTTATGAAGGGTTATACATTTTTATAAATCTTAACAAAATATTTTCCTAATTGCTGTTTGACAGCACCTTTTACCTCTAATCCTGTTAGCAAAGAATTCAAGCGGGGAGGAGTCAAACGGCTTAATTTTAAAATCTCATCTATATGGATGGGCTGCTCTGTTACTACTTTTAAAAGATCCTCTTCTTCCTGGGTAAGGTTAACTGGAATTTCTAGTCCATTAATTTCTGCTCCATTATATCCCAATTCCAGAATAATATCCAGGGGGTCCTCTACCAGAACTGCCCCTTCCTTAATAAGCTTGTGACATCCCTTACTGTATGGACTGTCGATATTCCCCGGAACAGCAAATACCTCTCTTCCCTGTTCCAGGGCAAAATCAGCTGTTATAAGGGCACCGCTTTTATCTGCAGCTTCAATCACCACTACACCTGAAGATAGCCCGCTAATTATACGATTTCGACGAGGAAAGTTTTTAGGTGAGGGTTTGGTCCCAGGTGGAAATTCTGAGATCAAAGCTCCTTTTTTTATTATCTCCTGGGCCAGGGAATAATTTTCATTGGGATATATCACATCAACGCCACAACCCAAAACGGCTATAGTTTTTCCTCCAACCTCAAGGGCTGCATAATGGGCACTGGTATCTATACCCCTGGCCATACCGCTAATTATAGTAAAACCAAAGCTGGCCAGGGAGCGGGCCAGGGAAAGGGTAGTTCTTTTACCATAGGGAGTATTCTTCCTTGTTCCAACCATGCCAATTCCCTGTATTTCCCTCAGGTCCATCTGACCTCTAACATAAAGAATAACAGGGGGTGAAAAAATATTTTTTAAAGCTTCAGGATATCCATGTTCATTCCAGGCAACCACCCTGATATTTTTATCTTTAATTTCCTGCCAAAGTAAAGGCAGCTCAATTTTTTTTCTTTCCCGATCAATTAAATCGGCCAGTTTCGGCCCCAATCCCTTAACGGCTGACAAATCTTCCCGGGAGGCTGACCATGCCCTCTCAGGACAGCTAAACTGATCTATTAAATTTTTAATTCTTCTGGGACCCAGGCAGGAAATCCTGCTCAGACCCATCAAATATATTAAATGGGACAATACCACACCTCATGCCTTATTTTATTTTATGGCTTAGATTCGACAATATGTAAAATATTCCTTCTTTTAACATAAAAAAAGGCCGATTAGGCCTTTTAAAAATGAGGATTGAAATAATCAACAATCTTCTTTTCCCAGTTACGGATAGTCAGGTTATCAGAAGAAATTGAAACAAGATATTCAGGCAACATGGGTGTTTTACCGTATCCCTTGGGAGCATTGATAATATAAGTAGGTATAGCTATTCCAGAAGTGTACCCTCTCAGCTTTTCCATGATTTCAATTCCATCTTCCACAGGGGTTCGAAAGTGAGAAGTGCCCTTAACCCTCTTGGCATGAAAAAGATAATAAGGCTTAATTAAAACTTTTAAAAGTTCCTGGTTAAGCTTTTTCATCACGTGGGGATCGTTGTTAATATCTTTTAATAATACGGCCTGGTTCCCTAAAGGTACTCCTGCCCTGGTCAACTTCAAACAGGCTTCCTGTACCGGCCGGGTTACTTCCTTCGGATGGTTGAAATGGCTGTTCACATAAACGGGAGAATGCTTCTCCAGTATTTTACATAATCCATCATCCACCCGCATAGGCATAGTAACCAGGGTCCTGGTTCCTAAACGTTTAATTTCCACATGGGGTATTTTGTCCAGCTCTGTTAAAATCCAATCAATTTCTTCATTAGAAAGCATAAAGGCGTCTCCACCCGTCAGGAGTATATCCCTTAATTCTTTATTGTTCCTGACATATTCAAGGGCCTCCTCCAGCACCTCCCGGGAGGTGGGAACATCTTTTTCTCCAATATTTCTTCTTCTCTGGCAGTGACGGCAGTACATGGCACACTGATTGGTCACATTAATAATAAGACGATCGGGGTATCTTCTAGTTATTCCTCGTGCTGGAGAATTAAACTCTTCCTCCATGGGGTCATCATATCCAAAGTCATCAGTACATTCTAAAATAGAAGGAACGGACTGCTTTCGAATTGGACACTCCGGGTCATCTCTATCCATTAGACTTAAATAATAAGGAGAAACAGACCAGCGGTACCTGCTACCTACCCTGGATATCTCATTTTTTTCTTCATCAGAAAGATTAATTATTTTAGACAGTTTTTCCTCATCGCTAATCCTGTTTTCAACCTGCCAGTGCCAATCTTGCCACTCTTCCTCCCTGGCATCTAATAATTCCATTATTAATTCTTTATTTTTTTGGTATTTATCCTCTAAAGAAAAACCTGTTTCTATTGTTCCCCTGGCTTCCAGGTAGTCATCTATATTCTCTTTTAACTCACTGGCCCTTTCCAGGGCTGCCACACGTTTTTCTGCTGGAATGATAATTTTAATGTCTTCAGCCAAGGGTAACACCTCCATTGTGTTTTTTTCCCCCAAAGTTAATAACTTCAAACATCCTATAGTATAGCATAAATACGGAATACTTTAAAATTAAAATTTAAAAATAAACTGACCTTAATGGCCAGTTTATTAAGGTAAATACTCTTTTGACATACAAAAACCTATACTTTTTCTACGTTAATCTTAACTATTTCATTTTTTTCATTTACCAGGACCGTTTTTACTTCAAAGTTTTCCAGTTCATCTTTTTCCACCAGAGAATAAGTGATAATAATAATTAAGTCGCCGGGATGAACCAGCCGTGCAGCTGCTCCGTTTAAGCAAATCTCCCCGGAGCCAGCCTGTCCTTCGATAACATAAGTTTCAAAACGGGCACCATTGTTAATATTAACCACATGGACCTGCTCATAAGGCAATATGTCAGCAGCTTCTAATAATTCCGGGTCTATGGTTATGCTTCCGTTATAGTTTAAATCTGCATCGGTGACCCTAGCTCGATGTATTTTGGATTTAAACATATGGCGTAACATACCTACACCTCCACCATAATATTATCTATTAAACGGGTTTTTCCTACCCTTGCCGCCAGGGCAATTAAAACTTCTCCTTGCAGTTTTCCTATTCTTTCAAGATTTTTTGTGTCTACTATTTCAATGTATTCAATATCTAACAGGTCTTCTTTTTGAAGAATTTCCCTCATATGAAAAATTATTTCTTTGCTTTCCCGGATACCTTGAAAAATCATCTTCTCAGCCCTGCTTAAACTTTTAAATAAAGCTTGTCCCGCCTCCCTTTCCTCGGGGGAAAGATATGAATTCCTGCTACTCATAGCCAATCCATCAGGCTCCCGAAGGGTAGGCATGATTTTGAGTTCCATATTCATGTTTAAATCTTCCACCATTTTCTTGAGAACCAGAGCCTGCTGGGCATCTTTTTGGCCAAAATAAGATTTATGGGGTTCAACCAGGTTAAAAAGCTTGGTAACTACCGTAGTTACTCCCTTAAAGTGTCCCGGCCTATTTTTACCGCATAGTCCTTCCGTCAACCTTTTCACCTCAACAAAGGTAGCATAACCTCCGGGGTACATGGCCCGGTCAGAAGGAGCAAAAATTAAATCTACACCTACCTCCTGGCTGAGCTGGGCATCCCTGGTCAAATCCCGGGGATACTCCTCAAAATCTTCTCCCGCTCCAAACTGTATTGGATTAACATAAATACTTACCACCACAAAATCACATTCTTTGCGGGCAGCCTTTATTAAGGAAAGGTGCCCCTGGTGTAAATACCCCATAGTAGGAACAAAGCCAATGGTTTTCCCAGTTTCTTTTGTATTTTTTATTTTTTCTTTTAAGGCAGGGATATCTCTAATAATATCCACACTATTTTCTCCTTTATTGTTCCAATTGTTTAACAGCCTCTTCTTCCATGTTAAAAATATGTTCTTCCCCAGGAAATTTTCCTTCCCTTACTTCATCAATATAATCTTTTATCCCCACAATCATTTTATCTCTTAAGTTTTGGTACTCTTTAACAAACTTGGGTCTAAACTCATCAAAAAGACCTAACACATCATGAAAAACCAGGACCTGCCCATCACACTCTTTGCCGGCACCTATGCCGATAACAGGTATAGAAACCTGGTCCCTGATAAAACTGGCCACCTGCCAGGGAACACACTCTAAAACTAGAGAGAAAGCACCTGCTTCCTCCAGGGCCCGGGCATCCTTTATCATTTTTTTAGCTGCCTGGATATCCTTACCCTGGACCTTATAGCCTCCCAGCTGGCCAACGGATTGAGGAGTTAAACCCAGATGGCCCATTACAGGAATTCCTGCCCCGGCAATCCCCTTCACTGCTTCCAGGATTTCTTCTCCTCCTTCCACTTTTACTGCGTGGGCACCCGTTTCCTGGATCAATCGACCAGCATTTTTGAGAGCTTCATCCCGGTTTACCTGGTAAGTCATAAAGGGCATATCCATTACAACCATAGCCCTTTGGGAGCCCCGAAGGACAGCTTTACCATGGTGTATCATTTCCTCCAGGGTAACAGAAAGGGTATTTTCATAACCTAAAACTACCATTCCCAGGGAATCCCCAACCAGGATCATGTCTACCCCCGCCTCATCAACTATTTTGGCCTGGGAATAGTCATATGCAGTAAGCATGCTTATTTTTTCACCTTTTTGTTTTTTTTCCTTTAGTTCAGCTGTAGTAACTTTTTTATTCAACCTTCATCCACCTCCAATACATTTAGTAACTGGTCAGCTTGTTCTTCATTGATGCTGCCCTTTTCTAAAGCTACCTTTACTGTAAACTTACCCAGCTCACCATAAAGGGGAGCCATGTCCTTCATCTCTTTATTTATTACTGACAGGTGATCCTTTATAGTTGAATAATCTCCCCGGGCAATAGGACCGGTAAGACCTTCTGGAACACCCACTTTTTCAATATTAGCCATGGTACCCTGGATCAAAGGTAGCAGAGCAGCAAGGGCTTCTTCTTTATCCAACCCAATTTGCTCCATCATCTTCAAGCCCAATCGAATAACAGACACAAAATAATTGGAAACCACACATGCAGAAGCATGGTATAGGGGCTTCATTCGGGTAGGTATTTCCACCAGGTGACCTTCAAAAACTTTAATCATCTCCCTGACAAATGATAGGCCCTTTTCATCGCCTTCTACTGCAAAGTAAGAACCAGGCAAGTTTCTAATGCCTGCTTCGGGACCAGGTATTGTCTGGAGAGGATGAACAGACATAACTACCGCCCCCTTTTCCCGGGCAGAATTCAAAATATCTGAGCTGTGGGAACCACTGGTATGAATAACCAGGTCTCCTTTCATTATCCCCCCTCCCTCAGCTATTTCATTACATACCTGGGAAATAACCCGGTCAGGGGTGGTTATAAAAATAATGTTAGTTTCCTGGAGAAGGGGAAAAATTTCTGTATAACCCTCTGTACCTATAATCTCAGCACCTCTTTTAGCAGATTCCCGTGTACGACTGATCACTCCTGCCACATGATAACCCTTTTCTTTTAAAATTGCCCCCAAGGTAATACCCACATTACCGGCACCAACTATGGCAATCTTGTTCATACTTTTCCATCCTTTTTTTGTTAAAATAAAAGTGCCTTCTCAACCTAGTCAAGAAGGCACAGGTATATCACCATAAAGGTATATTACCAAATATTAATCCTTCTGTCCCGGTCCATCTTATGGCTCCAGGCAGACCCTGAAATATTATCATATTTTCTTCCAAGTAACATTATAATTTGCTTACTTGAAAAATTCAAGGATAAACTAACATAAATATTTAAGAAAGTGGCTGGTTTAATATACCTTTCAAGAGTTTCACCCCATTTTTTATGTCCTCTAAATCTGCCATTTCGGAAGGAGTGTGAATATACCTGCAGGGAATGGACATAACTCCTGAGGGAACTCCTTCCCTGCTAAGATGAATAGCTCCTGAATCCGTTCCTCCCCTTTCCAAAACCTCCAGCTGATAAGGTATACCTTCCTTCTCCGCTGCTTCCTTCATTATCTTTTTAACTGCAGGGTGGCTTATTATCAAAGTATCCTTTATTTTTATAGCCGGTCCTTTTCCTAAAGAAACAGCCATTGTTTCAGACTCGGGGGTATCCCCTGTCCTGGTAACATCTACAGCCAAACCGTAATGGGGCTTCAGGCGATAGGCAGCAGTTCGTGCTCCCCGGACCCCTACTTCTTCCTGGACGGTAAACACAAAATATACATCGTTGGCAGGCTCATTTAATTCCATCAAAGTTTGAACCAGAACAGAACAACCTATCCTATCATCAAGGGATTTTCCTAAAATTCTACTTCCCAAAGTTTCACAATTTCTATAGTATACAGCAACATCACCAATATTAACTTTTTCCCTGGCTTCTTCTTCTTTGGAAACCCCTATATCCAGGTAAAGCTTTGAAAATTTCAAGTCCTTCATGCTCTCCAGTTTTTCACATCCTATTGTTCCCACCGCTCCATTTTGAAATATTACCCTTTCTCCTAAGAGGAGATGAGGAGAAACACCTCCTACATTAGAAAACCTTAAAAACCCGTTTTCATCAATAAAGGTAACTATCAGGCCAACCTCATCCATATGGGCTGCCAGCATAATTTTTTTTCCCGGCCCTTTTTTCCTAACAATTAGATTTCCCAGGGTATCCACTATAATCTCATCAGCATAAGATTCTATCATCTTTTTTATAGTGTCCCTGATTCCTTCCTCTCTACCGGAAGGACCATAAGCTTCCGTTAATTTTTTAATAATATCAATCATTAGCATACGCCTGTTTTTTACCTCCTTCCGGCAATTTATCTAAAAATAGTTCAATCAGTTTTAAGGTATTTTTTACATCTTCCAGGGATAAAATGTTGACGGGATTATGGATATACCTGCAGGGCACAGAAATTACAACCGACCTGACTCCTTCCCTGGATAAAGAAATCTTACCTGCATCTGTGTTAGCCCCCGTAAAGCGCCTGAACTGTATGGGAATATTTTCTTTTTCTGCCAGTTCTACTAAAGTCTCAATTATCTTCTTATCGCATATTACTGAAGTATCCATAAAAGTTAGGGCCGGTCCCTTTCCAAGGGTAGTAACATAACTTTCTTCTTTCAATTCAATAACATCAGCAGCCGTAGTTCCTTCAATAACCAGAGCTAAATCTGGCCTGATGCGGTAAGCGGCTACAGCTGCCCCCCTCATACCCACTTCCTCCTGGACAGTAAAAACACCGTACAGGGGAAAGGTATATTCTTTTTTCAAAGCTTCTATCAGTAATGCACAGCCAACCCGGTTATCAAAAGCCTTTCCCTTGGCATAGTTAACTCCTATTTCTTGATATCGAGTATTATAGGAAACATAATCCCCCAGCTTGACTTCCTTCTTCGCTTCTTCCTTACTTTTAGCACCAATATCTATGTAAAGTTCCTCTACCTTCAGGGATTTTTTTCTTTCTTCAGGTTTTTGGAGATGTATGGCCTTAGCTCCTATAACCCCCGGTATTTTTTTCTCCCCAATCAAAACGGTTTTGGAAACTAAAACCCGGTCATCAATTCCTCCCACTTTAGAAAACCTTATAAGTCCACTTTCTTCAAATCCTGCCACAATTAAACCAACTTCATCCATGTGGGCTGATAACATTAACCGGGGAGCTTTTTTAGAGCCACTTTTAAAAGCTATTAGATTCCCTAACATATCAGTTTTTAACTCATCCACATAAGGTTCCACTGCTTCTTTAATTAATCTCCTTACTTCACTTTCCCCACCGGAAACCCCTGAAGCTTCTGACAATTCCTTTAATAACATGATATCAACTCCTCTAAAAAATCATTATTCAAAGAAGCAGTAAACCTGGCTAAAAGCAAGGCCGATGCATGTATGTCCTTTAAGGAAATAAGTTCAACGGAGGTATGCATGTATCTCAGGGGCACAGATACAAGGCCTGTAGCTATACCCTCCCTGGATATCTGAAAAGCCCGGGCATCTGTCCCGGTAGGGCCGGGGGTAATATCCTCCTGGTAAGGTATATTATATTCCCTGGCTATTTCTACTAATTTATTATATATCTGGGGATGAATGTTAGGACCGGTAGTAATAACAGTACCTTTTTCTATCTCTGAAGTTTTATATTCAGCAACCCCCGGCATGTCACCATGGGTTACATCCACGGCAATCCCCAAATGGGGAATTATATTGTAAGCTGAAACTATTGCCCCTCTAACCCCCACCTCCTCCTGAACCGTGGCTACAGCATAAACATCTGCCTGGTGATTCAGGTATTGAAGTTCCTGTAGAAATTTTAATACCAGAGCCACTCCCGCCCGGTCATCCATAGCTTTCCCAGCCACATGCTCACCGGATAATTCCATAAACTCCCTGTTTATAGTTACAGGATCCCCAACGGATACTCTCTTTTTTACTTCTTCCTCGGAAAAACCTACATCAATAAACAGTTTTTCCATTTTTATCCCCTTTTCAATCTCTTCGGGATCAAGAATATGAGGTGACTTGGCTCCAATGACCCCGGGAAGGTCCTGCTGTCCGTGAACCACCACCTCTTGATTTAAAAGGGAGCGGGGATCAATTCCTCCCAGGGGAGAAATACGTAAAAAACCTCCCTTTTCAATTTTTGAGACCATCAAGCCTATTTCATCCATGTGGGCTGACACCAGTATTTTAATCGGTTCTTTCTCTTCAGTCCTCTGCCCCTTCCTAAAAGCCAGGACATTACCCAGAGAATCCATGTTAACTTCATGGGTATAACGGGTAAACTCTTGGGCTATTATCCGGGCTACCTGTTCTTCATGCCCGGAAACACCTGGTGAGGAGGAGATTTTTTTTAAAAAATCTTTAATGCTCACCTTAACTGCTCCTTCCTATCCAATATATATAGAAAAATATTTTTATATTTATATAAAACTATTCTATAAGTTAAGGAAATTACCTTTTACCTGATAGGTTTTATCTTAATTACTTATACCCATAAATTTCATTATAATGCAGTTAGTTAAAGGTTTTTACGCGGGAACACTTTCTTTTCTTCTTCCTTTTTTTCATCTCCATAATCGCTCTCAAACTGTAATTGAAGCAGCTCACGATAAAGTCCTGGTTCTGCTGCTAATTCGTGAGGTGTACCTTGTTGAACTATCCTGCCTTTATCCAGAACCAAAATTCTATCTGCCCTTTTAATAGTAGAAAGACGGTGAGCAATTATAAAAGAAGTGCGATGGGCAGTTATCTCCTTTAAAGCTTTTTGAATTTTTCCTTCAGTATAAGCATCCACACTGGAGGTAGCTTCATCCAGTATAATTACTCTGGGATTTCTTAATAAAGCCCGGGCAAAGCTAATAAGCTGTCTTTGTCCCATGGATAAACTTGAACCCCTCTCTCCTACAAAAGTATCATATCCTTCAGGAAGGGAAGATATAAAATCATGGATATAAAGGGCCCGGGCTGCTTTTTCAACTTCCTCCCGGGAAGCATCAGGCCTGCCGTAAGTAATATTTTCCAAAATGGTACCGGAAAAGAGGAATGTATCCTGTAATGCCAGGCTCATTTGATCCCTTAAGGATTTGCTTTTAACCTTATCTAACTGATAATCATCTATGAGAATTCTTCCTTTTTGAGGCTCATAAAAGCGGTATAAAAGATTTATAAGGGTTGTTTTTCCTGCCCCGGTAAGACCAATCAAAGCTATAGTTTCTCCCGGTTCAACGGTAAAGGTGATATCTTCCAATACATTTTTTCCGCCTTCATAGGCAAAAGTTACTCCCTCAAACTTAACTCTCCCTTTAAGGGAAGGAAGATCAATAGCTTCAGGGTCTTCTTCATACTGGGGCTTTGTATCAATTATTTCATAATACTTTTCTCCGGCAGCCATTGCCGACTGCAGGTTATTATAAACCTGGCTTAAGTCCCTTAAAGGGGCATAAAAACGGGTAAGATAATCTAAAAATAAATAAAGGGTGCCAATCTGTATAGCCCCCCTTACCACCTCTATACCTCCATACCATACTAGTATCGCCATTCCAAGGGCTCCTACCACTTCTACCACGGGAAGGTAAATGGCAAAAAGGGTGGCTGCTTTCATATTTGCTTTAAGGTTTTGGTTATTAATATTGGAAAAATCTTCGATATTTTTACTTTCCCTTACAAAGCTCTGGACTACTTTAAAGCCACTTATGTTTTCCTGTAAGTGAGAATTAACTTCTGCTATCCTGTTTCTAACCTGTCGATAAGCGTCAATGACCCTGTTTCTGAACAAAGTTGATACTATTATAAAAAAAGGAAAGGTCACAAAACTTACCAGGGCCAAAATAAGATGCTCGGAAATCATTACGGTAATTATGCCTATAATGATAACCAAATCACCAGCAACATGAATTATTCCCCATGATATAAACTCATTCAAGGCTTCCACATCATTAGTTACCCTGGACATGACTTCTCCCGTGGATCGCCGGTCAAAAAATCTAAAACCTAATTTTTGGAGATGGTCAAAAATTTTCTGCCGCATATCAAAAATAACTTTTTGCCCTACCCACGACATTAAATAATTTTGTCCATAAGATGATACCCAGTTTATTCCATAAGTTAAGACAAAAAGCAAAGCCAAGATATTTAACTGTTCCAGGTTTTGTTCTAAAATTGCCGTATCAATAGCAATTTTTATGATATAAGGGCCTGCCAGAGTAGCCCCTGTAGTCAAAAGCATCATAAAAAAAGCGCCCAACAACTGCAAGCGATAAGGCCATACATTTTTTAGAAGACGAAAAAGAAGCCGGTAATCCATTTTCTTATGCCTATTTTGATATCCCAGCTCCGGAACATGTAAATCCATTTTTAAGTTCCTTTCTATTTAAGAAGCAGTAGTTTCTTCTCCACACTGCATTTTATATATTTGTGCATAAATTCCTCGAGCTAATAACAATTCCTTATGAGTCCCCTTTTCCACAATTTGACCCTCATCCATAACTAAAATTTTATCGACGTTTTTTAAACCTGATAATCTCTGGGCAATTAAAAAGACTGTTTTTCCCCTTATAAGATTTTTTAAGGCACGTCTTATTAAAAATTCAGTTTTGTAATCCACATTAGCTGTAAAATCATCTAAAATAAGTATTTTGGGGTTTAAAAGAAGGGCCCGGGCAATGGCAATCCTTTGTTTTTGTCCACCCGATAGGCCAAGTCCCCTTTCTCCTATACTGGTATCATAGCCTTCAGGAAGGGATTCAATAAAGTCGTGGATCTGGGCACCTTTTGCTGCTTCAATTATCTCCTCCCTGGATGCACCCGGTTTACCATAGGCAATATTTTCCGCCAGGGAAGCGGAAAATAAAAAAGTATCTTGAAAAACCAATCCTATGTTTGATCTTAAGCTCTTCAATGAAATATCCTGGAGATCATATCCATCCAGCAAAACCTTTCCTTCTACAGGATCATAAAAACGAGGAATCATTTCTACCAAAGTGCTCTTACCTGAACCCGTTGACCCCACAATTGCTATAAATTCCCCCGGCTCTGCGGTAAAATTAATATTCCTCAATACCTTTTTTTTACCATCGTAGGAGAAGCTTACATTTCTAAATTCAACATGCCCTTCTACATTTTTTAAATCCAGTGCACCAGGATAATCTTTGACTTCAGGCTCTGAATCAAGAATTTCAAATATTCTTTCTCCTGAACTTATGGATCTCTGGGTAAGACTTATAACCCACCCTAACATTCTTAAAGGCATAACCAGCAGCAACAAATAACTGTTAAAGGCAACCAGTTCACCCAGCTGCAGCTGCCCCAAAATAACTGCCCTTCCCCCTAACCAAAAAATAAGGGCTGTGCCTAAACCCGAAATAAAATTCATAAAAGGAAAATAAAAAGACCATAATCTGACGGCAAAAATATTCCGATCAAAAAGGTCCTTGTTTTTATTAAAAAACTTATTTCTTTCCTTGCTCTCCTGGGTAAAAGCCTGGACAAGCCTGATACCCGAAAGATTCTCCTGCAGTACAGAAGTAAGGGAGGCCAGTTGTTTTTGTACATCGGTATAGGCTGGTTTTACCTTTTTCCCAAACTGGTATATAGTAATAATTAATGAGGGAAGAAGGGCCAGGGAAACCAGGGCTAAAAAAGTATTCATATAAAACATTATGGCCAGGACTCCGATAATAGTAATAGTGCTCTGGAGAAAATGAATTATACCAAAATCTAGAAAGCGGCGAAGAGTTTCCACATCACTGGTAACCCGGGACATAAGCTGCCCCGTAGGCATCCGGTTATAATAACTAAAGGAAAGATATTGAAGATGGGAATAAAGCTCATTACGCAGGTCATATATAATTCTTTGGGCTGCGTATTCAATGGAGTATCTTTGGATAAAAGTAAAGATCGCCTTAAATAAGGCTATGGCTACAATACCAAGGGCAATATACTGCAACAAATGAAGCTCTTCCTGGAGTATAACCCTGTCAATAACAATCCTTATAAGCTGAGGTAATGCAATATTCAAAACCATGACCAAAAGGGCTGCTAAAAAAGAGCCCATGACAACAAACCTGTAAGGTATTAACATTTTAATCAAACGCTTTAAAACTTCCATGTTACCACCCTGGTTCAGGATTTAACTGTTGCTTTTTACCAGTAAATTTTGAGCACTTATTTCTTCACTAAGAAGCCCATATTCAATACTATCCACCAGGGCCAACCAGCTTGCTTCAATAATGTTAGAAGATACTCCAACAGTACCCCACTTCCTTTTATCATCGGAGGATTCAATGAGCACCCTGACTTTGGCTCCTGTTCCATCCTGACCATCAAGAACTCTAACTTTATAATCTACCAGTTTTATATTATTGATCTGGGGATAAATCTCTTCCAGCGCTTTTCGAAGGGCGTTATCCAGGGCATTTACCGGGCCATTACCTTCTGACGCAGTATGGACCCTGTGGTTATCGACTTTTACTTTAATAGTAGCTTCTGAAACCATGGAATTTCCTCCATATTTTTCAACGATTACTCGAAAACCTTCCAGTTCAAACAAGTTCCGATAGGAATTCAAAGCTTTCCAAAGTAAAAGTTCAAAAGAACCTTCTGCCCCTTCAAACTGGTAGCCTTGAGACTCAAGTCTTTTAATCAGTTCTACTACTTCCCTGGTTTCAGGAAGGTCTTTATGAAGCTCAATATTATTTTGACGGGCTTTGTAAAGAACATTGCTCTTCCCAGACAGTTCAGAAATGAGGATTCTTCTTTTGTTACCCACCTTAAGGGGATCTATATGTTCGTAGGCTTTACTATATTTACTAACAGCACTTACATGGATCCCTCCTTTATGGGCAAAAGCATTATTTCCTACATAAGGTTGAGACCCCTGGTGACTCAAGTTAGACAGTTCTGAAACATAACGAGACACATTGGTTAGTTTTGTTAAGTCTTCATCTTTTATACAGTCCATATTCAGTTTTAGTTTTAAATTGGGAATGATGGTACAGAGATTTGCATTTCCACACCTTTCCCCATATCCATTAATAGTCCCTTGAATATGCCGAATCCCCATTTGAGCAGCAATAACAGAATTTGCCGCAGCCATTCCTGAGTCATTATGGGTGTGAATCCCTAAGGGGACATTAATTCTTTTCTTTACTTCCCTGATAATATCCATTAACTCAAAAGGCATAACTCCACCATTGGTATCACATAAAACAATTACATCTGCCCCGGCCTGCTGGGCAGTTTCTAAAGTTAGAAGGGCATATTCAGAATTATCTTTGTAACCGTCAAAAAAATGTTCCGCATCATATATAACTTCCAGATTCTTACTCTTCAAATAGCTAACAGTATCCTGAATCATACTTATATTCTCTTTAAGGGAAGTTCCTAAAATATTGGTTACCTGAAATTCCCAGCTCTTTCCAAATACAGTAACAGCCTGGGTTTCAGCTGCCAGTAAACTCTGGACATTGGGGTCAAAGGTAACATCTATATCAGGTCGACGGGTACTACCAAAGGCTGTCACTTTTGCATTATCTAAAGACATATTTTTAATTCTCTGGAAGTATTCTATGTCTTTAGGATTAGACCCGGGCCAACCTCCTTCAACATAAGCTATGCCTAAATCATCGAGTTTTTGAGTAATCTTAATTTTATCGGAAACTGAAAAGGATATTCCTTCCCTTTGGGCTCCATCTCGAAGGGTTGTGTCATATATCTGCCAGTATGCCAATGTCCTCTATCCCCCTTACTAAAAATAAAACCATATAGTACGTATTGATTTATTATACTATACCCTAAATTTAATGTCTATCCTGAATATTTCATCCTTTCTCATTAAAAAACCACTAATAAAAAAACTCCTCAGGTGAGGAGTTTTAATCATTCTTTTTTACCACCATCACAGGGATATGGGCATTGTTTACCACCTTGGAAGAAACACTACCCATCAAAAATTTGCTTATTCCTGTAAGTCCCAGAGAACCAATAACTATCATATCTGCTTCATTCCTTTTGGCACATTCCAGAATTTCTTCGGCAGGGTCTCCAATCAACAGGCAAATAGCTACTTTTACAGAAGAACCTTTTAGCTTTTCCAGGCCTTTTTCCAAAACCTGCTGGCCTCTTTCATGCAGTATATTTGGATCATCTTCAATAAATTTACCAATATCATAATCCATGGACATGGGCTTGGGCCTGGAAACTATTCTCTTTTGAATATTAGTCAGTATTATTTCTCCATTATATTTTTCTGCTATCTCTTTTCCTTTTTCCAAAGCCTTCATGGAATACTCAGAACCATCAATAGGTACCAGAACTCTCATGTAAATGCCTCCTTATTTTCCATATATTAATTTTACCATAAATTATATATGTAATTAAAAAAATTATAACATACATAATATTAAAAAGAAAGATATACCTATTTACACTTAAAAAGCCCACTAAAGAACAGTAATCTAAACCTTTATATCAATTTCACCTCCCTTGAATAAATCACAAACTGGCCATTCTACTACTAAGCCTCTTTATCTTTAAAGCTTAAAGCCCCTACAGGACAAACTTTTACGCATTCACCGCACTTTTCAATACACTCAAATTCTGATAATGGTCTATCCCCAAAGGTAGTTACCTTCCTATTTATTCCCCTGTAAGAAAAATTAAGAGTACCTGCTTTCACAACATTATGGTCTACCCATACACAGCGGCCACAAAGGACACAACGACTGGGATCATAGATAAGGAGATCAGGACTCTCGTCAATATATACCTCTTTTTCTAAATAATCAAAACGGCCCACCTTAAGTTTTAACTTTCTCTCTTTGGCTATTCTTTGCAGTTCACATTTTTTATTGGCTGGGCACTTGGAACAACCTAAACGGTGATCCGACAGAATAAGTTCAAAAGCTGTCTTTACCAATCTATCCACTTCCGGGCTCCTGGTTTTTACTCTCATGTCCTGGGAAACAGGCAAAGTACAGGAAGTAACGGGAGCTGAGTACCCCTCAACTTCTACAAAGCAAAGGCGACAGTTTGCCGAAGGCCTTTCCTTTTCCTTCATGGCACATAAATTAGGGATATAAATATCATTCTCCAGGGCAACCCACAAAAGGATTTCTCCCTCCCTGGCCTCAATTTCCTGTTCATCTATAGTTAAAGTAATTTTTTCACTCATGAGTTTTCCCTTTCCTTTTCTTTCACCAGTTCAGGTGGTGAGAGTTTTATAACAGCATTATATTCAGGGGGGCATGCTACCAGGCAGCTGTTGCATTTAACACATTTTTCCTGGTCTACAGCTTTTAGCCCATCATCCCTGGTGTAAATAGCATCGGTAGGACAGGGGCCCATACAGGCGCTGCAAAGTTTACTGCATTTTTCGGGCAATATATAGAAGGCAATGAGGTCTATGCACATTAAAGCAGGACAGCGTCCTTCTTCAATATGGGCTTTGTACTCCTCCTCAAAGTATCTAAGGGTTGTTAACACCGGGTTAGGGGCTGTCTTTCCTAATCCACATAAAGACCCCTTTTTTACATCTTCAGCCAGTTCCTGGAGAATCTTAAGGGAATCAAAGTCCCCCTTACCCCTGGTTATCTTCTCCAGGATATCCAGCATATGTTTTGTTCCCAGGCGACAAAAAGTACATAAACCACAGGACTCCTTTTGGGTAAAATCCAAAAAGTAACGGGCAATTTCTACCATACAGTCATCTTCATTCAGTACTACCAGCCCTCCAGAACCCATAATAGCTCCTGCCTTTTGTAAAGAATCAAAATCTATGGGGCTATCCATTAAATCTTCGGGCAGACATCCCCCAGAGGGGCCTCCTATCTGGACAGCTTTGAAGTTCTTTTCCTGGGGAACCCCTCCCCCTACATCATAAATTAAATTCTGAAGGGAAGTGCCCATGGGTACTTCTACCAATCCCGTAAAATCTATTTTCCCTACTAAAGCAAATACTGCAGTTCCCGGGCTTTCTTCTGTGCCTATACCTTTAAACCAATCTGCGCCCTTTCTAATTATATAGGGAACATAAGAAAGGGTTTTTACATTATTAATAATGGTGGGGTTAAGGCGAAAACCCTGGGAAGCGGGAAAAGGAGGGCGATGTTTAGGAACACCCATTTTCCCTTCCATAGAATTAATCAGGGCTGTTTCTTCACCACATACAAAAGCCCCTGACCCCTCGAAAACTTCAATATCAAAACTAAAATTGCTTCCTAAAATATTATCACCTAAAAGTTTTTTCTCCCTGGCTTGTTCAATAGCCGTGCGAACCCTGCGCACAGCCTGGGGGTATTCAGAGCGAACATACATGTACCCCCGGGAAGCTCCTCCTGCATACCCGGCAATTATTAACCCTTCAATTACCTGGTGAGGATTAGATTCCAGTATACTCCTATCCATAAAAGCACCAGGGTCACCCTCATCAGCATTACAAATAACATATTTTTCAGTGTTATTACCATTACTGATACTGCGGCATATTTCCCATTTTGTTCCAGCCGGAAAGCCCGCTCCTCCTCTTCCTCGAAGTTTCGAATCTTTTATAATAGCAATAACTTCTTCAGGATTCATCTCCAAAGATTTGGACAGCCCTTCATATCCATCTTTGGCCAGGTAATGATCTATATCTTCGGGATCTATAAAACCACAGTTTTCTAAAATTATCTTTTTTTCATAAACTCCTCTTGGAAAATCAGTAAAAGCCGGAAAATATTCATTAGGTTCTAAAGCTACTAAAGCATAATCAAAACAAGGATCATCTTCTATAAGAAAGTCGTTCACCAATCTTTTCGCCAGACCTTCATCCAAATACCCGTAACAAAGGTCAGGAAAACCTGGTTTAGAAATAACTATTAAAGGTTCTGGATAGCAGTGACCCATACAGCCAACCTCTATAACCTGGGCATCCACACCTTTAGATTCAATTTCTTCTTTTAAGGCTTCCCTTACTTCTATAGCCCCGGCTGCTTTACCACAGGTAGCTGTCCCTACCATCACCACTGTTTTTTCCTGAAGGGAATTAATTTTCTCCAGGGCTTTGTTTTTCATTTCTTCTAACTTTTCTATCGAACCTGGGGAAAAACCCATTATTCTTGATTCCCCCTTTCATTCTTCTCCTCTGGGGATTTATCTTCAGCTTCACCCTCCAGGCTATTTGAGTCTTCTTTTCCTTCCTGAAGCTGGAGCATAATTCCATCAACCCGGAGGGGAGATACCTTCCCCTCCACAAAATCATTTATAACTACTACTGGAGCTATGGCACAACAACCAACACAGGCAACTCTTTCGAGACTGAATTCTCGATCAGAAGTTGTCTCTCCTTCTTCAATTTCCAGCCTTCGCTCAAAGGAATCCATTATAATTTGTCCCCCAATCATGTGACAGGCAGTTCCCATACACACCTGTACCTGATGCTTGCCCGGGGGATTTAAACGGAACTGGTTGTAAAAGGTTGCAAGCCCATAGACATCTACCGGGGGAATATTGAGAGCCTCCGCAATTTTTTCCTGAGCCAGTAATGGTAAATAACCAATACCCATCTGAACCTTTTGAAGGATAGGTATAAGATTTTCACGATTATCATCATACCCCTTTACTATTTCATTAACTTTATTAAGGATTTCTTCCCTTTCTCCTTCTAAAAGTTCCAACGGCTACCACTCCTTTTAACTTATATTAACTCCACCTTTTACAAAAGATCCACATGGTGGATGTTAAGTTACACCTTTAAATCTACATTCGACATATATGCTTATAATCCTTCATTAACTATCATTCTCTACACTTTTTATAGCCAGAACCAGGAGGGTTATTACCCATAAAACACTATTTAAACATTAACCCGGAAGGAAATAACTAATAGTTATAGAAATCAATAGAATAGTAAACCCTAAACCATATAAACCTGGGAGGCATTAGAGATTGGATTTAAAACATTTGGTAGCAAAAGAACTGGAAAGTAAAAGTGCCCTGGCTTATTATTATAAAATGGGATGGCTGTCCTTACTGGTGGTAATAATTATTCTCTACTTTAGCATGCTGTGGAGAATAATATTTCTTGGGCAAAGCCCTATGGAATTTGTGGATATATTTGCGGCAACAAACATAAGCCTGGTAACTTTTCTTATGTTGGGACAAAAGATTAATCTATTCAGTGAAAAAGGACTTCATCATTTTTTAATCCGTCATACCCTTCTTATTGGAACAAGTTTATTAATTATAAACCTTTTCTTTTTTGGAAGTTTTAGTATTGCTTTTTTTGTAAGCGCTCTGGTTGGTTTTGGTATTGCCTGGCTGCTGGGTGAAAAGGTAATTAAAAAGCTGCCTTAAAAGAAAAAAATATAAGGGAGGCACAAGTATGGAAAGAAGATATGATATAGAGAGTATAGATACCATTGATAAAAGTATACTGGAAGTAGTTGACTACGAATACAAAGGGAAAAAAGCAGAAGTTTTAATTTCTACAGAGGAGTTTACCTCCGTTTGTCCCTGGTCTGGTCTTCCTGATTTCGGAGAAATAATTATAGAATATATACCTCAAAATACTCTAATTGAATTGAAATCATTAAAATTTTACCTTTTATCCTATAGAAATGTGGGAATACTACAAGAACATGCCGTTAATCAAATTCTAAAGGACCTGGTCCAAGTATGTAACCCTCTAAAAATGAAAGTTAAAGGAGTTTTTAACCTGAGGGGAGGGCTGAAAACGGAAGCATCCGTTAAATATGAAAAAGAATCATAAAAGTAATAATTCCCAGCAAGTTAAATTATATTTGATCTACAAAATCGCCAATTAACACATATTTAAATTCCTGTCCATTAAAAGCATTTACAGCAGCAACCACAGCATAAATGATTACAGCAAGCCTGAGAATTCCCAGCAATCCCAAAGCACCAAATCCCAAAGGAGGAAAAGGAACTCCCCAGCTTCCTTCTCTAAGGATATTCCCGGCCATCCCTCCAGCAGTAAGAACTCCCAGTATAGAAAAAACAACAATAATGGCAACCTGAAACCCCAAAGCCTGCTTGGCATGATCTCCCGTAAAGGAGGATTTATCCTTCTGGGTTAAATAAATCAAAAGAGCTACCCCAGCACCCAGCCAACCCAGGATTACTCCTAAATGGGAAATACCGCTTAATATTTTTTCTTCACTGGAATGTGACATAAACCCCATCATCTCCTTTATCTTTTAATTAATCCTCCCAACCGTTTTCCCCTAACAGGGGGACAAACCTGCAGCCTCCCAGGCTGGTTTTTACCCCCCCCTCTTCTGTTTTTTTGAGAAGTTGAAGCTCCTGGGAAAACATATCCCCTACAGGAATAATCAATCTGCCTTCCAAAGCCAGCTGGTCCCAAAGGGAAGAAGGCACTTTGGGGCTTGCTGCTGTTACCATTATAGCATTATAAGGAGCATTTTCCGCCCACCCTTTAGTGCCATCACCAATTTTAATATAAACATTATCATAACCCATTGCTTTTAGTTTTTCCCTTGTAACTTCTGCAAGGTGAGGCACCTTTTCTACACTATAAACTTCTTTTGACAGGATAGATAAAATAGCAGTTTGATAACCTGAACCTGTTCCAATTTCCAGTACCTTATCTGTCTCTTCAATTTCCAGGGCCTGGGTCATTAAAGCTACAATATAAGGTTGTGAAATGGTTTGCCCGTGACCAATAGGCAAGGGACCGTCCTCATAGGCATAATCAATATCTTCAGGTCTTACAAATTTATGCCTGGGAACCTTTCTGAAAGCATCTAACACCCTCTCATCCTTGATTCCCCTGGACATTAACTGGTTCTTTATCATTCTTTCAATGTCTTCCTTAAAAGCATCATCCTTCAAAATGCCTCACCCCTTCTTTGAAAATAAGAAAAAAGTGCTTCCCAGCACTTTTCCCCCTCTTTTGTTTCATATAAATTCCTCAGATGTGCTTGATAGTATCTTTATAAGCATTTTTTAAAAGTTCCTTTTGAATGTCTGCAATTTCTTTAGCTGTGAATTTTTTATTTCTATTGACCTCCAAAAAGTGTTTATAGTAGGAAATAAACTGCTCCATTATTTCATAATTATTTTCCCTGACTACTTTTAAATTATGCTCCACCCCGGCTCTTTCTAAATAATGCTCTGCCAAAAAACAGCCTTCAAAATAATTAAATTCATTAAATTTATACCTGGTTTTCTTAGGCATTACTGGCTTTACCGATTGAATATACCAGGTCAGGTCTGTATCAAGGCCCAGCCTGATCTTAAATTCTTTATTAAGCTTGTGAAGATTGGTTAAGCTGTTAATGATATTTTCCAATTCCTCATTATCTTTTTGGTTGTAAGGGGTGGGTTTTTGTAAATCCATATACACGATCACATCTGAACGAGGATCTTTTTCTTTATTGGAGACCTGTATTCTTAGGCGCTTTATCATTATCCCTTCCATGATTTAACTCTCCTCCCCTGAAAATAATAACCAGCTTATTATTTTAACTATATTTTTTGACTTTGTTGAACTTATTTGTTATTAATATTTCTTCTATACAAGAAGCTTTTCCTTCTAACTATGTATATAAAATTTGTAAAAAAAGATTAACACTTTCTTAAAAAGATTTCTACAGCAATTAATCAAATACCTTTAATTGTGAAAAGGGAAATATAGTAAAACGTCTAATTATATTATCATTAAAGTATAGGTTTATGACAAGTGTTTTAATAATACTTTTTTCATGGTAAAATATATATGGTATTAGCAGTTTAAAAGAAAGCATATCTCTTTCAGTCAATAAATATTTTTAATCTAAATGCAAGAAAAACAAAATATGAAAATAGGAGGGAATTAGTTGTGGGTAATCACCTGAAAACTTTTGTATTGATGGTAGGACTTACAGTTCTATTTATTGTTTTAGGAGAAGCTATCGCCGGAGAAGAAGGACTTTACATTGCATTTTTCATTGCCCTGGCCCTCAATTTCTCTGCATACTGGTTCAGTGATAAAGTAGCCATTGCCATGACCCGATCCAAACCCCTTAAAGAATCAGAAGCACCTGAAATATATCAGATGGTCCAAAAATTATCCCAAAAAGCTAATATGCCTATGCCCAGGCTTTATGTAATGCCTACCAATCAACCTAATGCCTTCGCTACGGGAAGAAATCCACAAAAAGCTGTTATATCTGTAACTGAGGGCCTGATGAGGTTATTAAGTAAGGAGGAAATCGAAGGAGTCCTGGCCCATGAGCTGGCCCATATTAAAAATAGAGATATCCTCATAAGCTCTATCGCCGCTGTGATGGCTGGTGCCCTGACAGTGTTATCCCGAATAGGTATGTGGGGTGCAATACTGGGAGGAGGCCGCCGTCGTAATGGGGGAGGAGCTATAGTCCAACTCCTGGCCCTAATCCTGGCCCCTATAGCTGCTTTAATAATTAGAATGGCCATTTCCAGGGCCCGGGAATACCAGGCTGACTCTACTGCTGCTGAGATCACTGGTAATCCATCAGGCCTTGCCAATGCATTACGCAGGCTAGAGCAAACTGCTCAACGTGAACCTTACCAGGTAAACGAAGCGGCAGCTCATATGTTCATCATTAATCCCCTGTCAGGGGGTAAGGTTAGCTCCCTGGTCAATCTTTTCAGCACCCACCCTACTATAGAAAATAGAGTAAAGCGCCTTCTGGGCAGTTAACATCAGCCATGTTCAAAATCAAGGTCAGGAAGTTTTAATCAACTGATTAAAACTTCCTCCTTCTTTTAGATTAAGTATATTTTTTAAAAAAAGGGAGGGAGGTACTTAAGTACCGAGATTTATGAAAGTAGTTTTCCATGATAATTTTTTACAAACCTATGTAAGGGATCCGGCTGCTTCTGCTGGTAGGCTCGATCACGCTTTGGCCGGAGTGAAAAAACGCTATCCCCTGGTAACACCAAAGCCCTGCTCCGATGATGATGTTTTAATAGTTCATACCCGTGATCACCTGGAAGATGTTAAAATGGAAAAACATGTTTATTCCATGGCTCTTTTAGCCGCCGGTGCAACTATTAAATCTTCTGAGTTGGCTATGGAAGGAGAATTTTCCTTTGCGTTATGTAGGCCCCCTGGTCATCATGCCAGCCCAAACCACTGCTGGGGATTTTGCTATTTTAACAACGTGGCTATTGCCGTACAGAAACTAATTCAGGAAGAAAGAATAGGTTCAGCACTGATAATAGACTACGACCTTCATTTTGGAGATGGAACCAGCAACATTTTTTCCAATAATTCAAAAGTAGAATACAGGCACATAAATGGTGCTAACCGGGCCTCTTTCATTAAGAACCTGGAGGAATGTCTTGATTCAATTTCTGCTGATCTGGTAGCCGTATCGGCAGGTTATGATCGCCACCAGGCTGATTGGGGCCACCTGTTAGCCACAGAAGATTATGAAACTATGGGAGCCATGCTTGGCGCTTATGCCCTGAAAAACTGTAATGGCCGTCTTTTCGCCGCTCTGGAAGGAGGCTACAACTCGAAATCTCTGGGGGATAGTGTAGTAGCTTTCCTGGAGGGTCTGGAAAGTTCTAAACTATCCAAACTAGAGTAATACCCTTGACTTTGGCAAGTTGCGGGGGGAGCAAATTGAAAAATACTTTGAAAAGTCGTTTTTGGGAGATAGATTTTTTAAGGGGCCTGGCTGTTATCATTATGATCATCTACCACATTTTTTTTAACCTAAACATTTTCGGAGATTATTCTTTCAACACCAGCTCCGGGTTGTGGTTAATTATGGGACGCACCGCTGCTATAGTATTCTTAACCCTGGTAGGCATTTCTTTATACCTTAGCTGTTCCCGGGAAATAAAACTTTTCGGGAAAAAACCACCCTTCATTAAATTTTTTAAAAAGGGAGTAACCATTTTTTCTTGGGGACTGATTATTACTCTTTTGACCTGGATCTTTATCAGGGATAACTTCATTATTTTTGGAATTCTTCACTTAATTGGCCTTTCAATTATAATTTCTTATCCCATATTAAAACTTCAACGGTATAATTTATTTTTTGCAGTGCCCTGGATATTTGGCGGTTTTTTTTTACGTAAACAAACTTTTAATTACCCGTCACTCCTTTGGCTGGGCTTTATACCAGGAAATTATTCCAGTTATGACTACTACCCCTTGCTACCCTGGTTTGGTTTTGTGCTCCTGGGCATTTCCCTGGGAGATATTTTTTATCGAAATTATGTCCGAAAAATTAATTTACCAGACTATTCTAATTTAGTTTTTATTAAAGAAATTGCCATTTTAGGACATTATTCTTTGCTGATTTATCTTATTCACCAGCCCATTATAATTCTTATACTTCAACTTACAGGGCTGATCAATCTTACTTGAAAGGTATGGATATGGATAATAATTTAAAGATAATAATTACCCCCCAGGAAATAGAAGATAAAGTAACAGAGCTTGGAAAAGTTATTTCCCGGGACTATAAAGGTAAAGAACTGGTTCTCATCAGTGTTTTGCGAGGAAGTGTTTATTTTACTGTAGATTTAAGCAGGAAACTGACGGAACCCTTTGTCCTGGATTTTATTAGTATATCCAGGTACGGAGAAAAATCAGATTCAACTGGAATTGTACGCATTACAAAAGACCTGGATGTGAACATAGCCCATAAACATGTGCTGGTCATCGAAGACATTGTAGACACCGGCTTAAGCTTAAGCTATCTGCTCCGCAATTTAAAGACCCGTAATCCCGAAAGCCTCAAGGTATGTACCCTATTAAATATAGTAGACCGCCGTATAGTAGATGTTCCAATCCACTATAAAGGCTTTGACCTGCCCGACATTTTTGTGGTAGGCTACGGCCTGGACCATAATGAGAACTACCGCAATCTCCTTCATATAGCAGAGTTTAAAAAGGAATAAAATGAAAAAGCCAGTGATTTCACTGGCTTTAATTGTGTTCCATTTCCTAATGTAAATTTGGAGGGGGTAAAAAATCTCTATCTTGCTCAGGATAAAAGGGAGGCCAAACAATTGTTTTGAGCCATTCCTGAGGACTGGGACAATCCTCGGGCACGACCTTTTTACAGTCGGGGGGTTCAGGACAGTAACCGTAAGCAGGCACTAAAAGCTGAACATGGGCAAACAATTTAAATACAACCAGCTTTCCTATACAACAGCGAACGGTGTCATGATTAATTAAAAAGCATTCTATACAATCTACAAAAACTTCACATTGAACATCCAGTCCTGGTTCCCCGGCCCTGTTCATTCTTCCGATTTTTTCTACTTTAATAGGATCACTGGTAAATACATGTTCCCCCAAATCATCCTTCCACTTAAATTTGAACTTATAATAGAAAGATGAACGGACTCTACTGCATGGAAGTATCTCACATTCCCTGGGATGATCTTTATCAACTACCAGTTCGGCACGAATGCACTGGACATCGGTGATTTCACCTTCAGCTTCTTTCGAAAGATCAGTATCAATAGTATTTACCTGGGCCAGCTTACATTCCTCAAATACCTTGTCGACTTTAATGCAGACAATTTCTGTTGGAGGGGGGCAGCCTTCATAAGGATCGCAGAATCCTGGCCTTATATCATTATCATTATCATAATTTTTTGACCGGTACTGGTCATAATTAAATCCATGGCCTCCTCCACCACAACCATCCATAATATAACCTCCTTTCAGGGTAACCTATACCTTCAGTTATGAAGGGATTTGGGCTTAATTCAACAACATTATATGCACATATATAAAAAGTGTGAGGGATATATCCTTTAAGGATAAGAAAAAAAGTTATCCATGTATCCTGGAAAACATCCCTGCATATAGATTATTAAATTGAACTTTAAGCAGGTGATCATTTTATTATGGATAATTATGTTATTTTTTTAAACCCTTCTTACTATCTTTTAAATGATGAAGACAAGGGGCACTGGCTTTTTTTTGTAGACAATGATGGATTAAAATACCTCCATTCATCAGATAAAGGACTCAACTGGTCAAAGGAAAAATCTGTTTATGATGGCAAAATAAAAAGCTTTACCCTAACCTTTGATAGTCAAAAAAACATTCATATAATCATCTTTGATATTAATAACAATCTCCTTCATCTTAAAAAAAGAAGTAAAAGCTGGGAAAAAACCATAGTAACCACGGGAAGTGAAGATAAAAAATACAGCCTCTTTACCCTTTTGCCTGGAAAAGAAATCCTCCATTTGTTTTATTTAACCGTTGACTTGAACAATAAAGAATGGGGTACTTATCATAAGATTTACAGAGGTAAAAAATGGGAAAAAGAAATAGTTATGGAAAAAGGCTCTGGACCGGGAAACAATTATCTTACTGCCTATCCTGGATTAGATGAAAGAATACATACAATCCAGTTAATTTCAAAGGACAATGATCATTTCCTATACTATCGTTCCCTGGACCCTGATACTTTGTCCTGGACCAGCCCAGTCCAAGTTTCACCAAGAAGTAAAGGAAATTATTATCCCTGCCTCTTGGAGGATGAAAACAAAGACTTGCATCTTCTATGGACATTATTTGATGGAACAGAATTTAAACTGTTTTACCGTAAAAAATCCTTTGGAGGTTGGCCCTCGGGAGGTTGGAAAGAACCAGAAATTTTATGCCGGAAAAACAGCACAGCTCCTCCTTTTCCCTTTCTTTGGCAAATTGAAAACAAGTTATCCGCCCTTTGGTTTCAAGATAATCATTTAGATTCTATTAACTCCCTGGACATGGGATTTAAGTGGAGTCCCCTAAAGGAACAAAATATAAGTAATGGCTATCTGGTAGGATACTACCAAAACTACCATAGGGACAATTTTCAAAGGGGACACTATCTAATAGCCAGGGAATTTCCTCCCCGCTCTTTTTTACCCCCTTTAAATTCCAATATACCCCTTTCAACAGATAATAGTTCTGGATGGACGGAAGAAGCCTTGCAAGAAGAAGAAAAAGAAGAAAATAACCTGGAAAGAAATCTGGAAGATCTTAAAGGCTGCTCTACAAGACTTTTGAATCATGCCGTTCACCTGGAAGAAGACCGGGAATATTTAAAGAAAATACTGGAAAGAAAACAGAAGGAATTCAGCTGGTTTTATAAAAAAGCCGAAGACCAGGTGAATGAACTTAACGAAACCATTTCCTCGAAAGACAGCAAGCTAATAAAACTGGAAAAACAACTGGAAAACACTATTAAGATAATAAATGAAAGGGTCAGAGAAGAAAGGACCCAGTCTAAAAAAGAAAAAGATATTCTTAAAATAGAGATAAATAAATTAAAACAGGAAAACATACATCTTAAGGAAAAAATCAAGGAATTAAAAGGAAGTACAGAATCATTAAAAAACCATTTAAAAGACCGGGAAAAAATATTAAATAATCTCCAAATGGAATTAAACCAGCTTCAGCAAGAAATATATGAAGATAAAAACTGGTGGAATAAAATAAAAGAAATTTTGAATAAATATGAAATAAAAAAGAAGTAGGGGCAACCCTTCTTCTTTTTTATACATATATTTATTTTATTTATTAACCTCTCTTTCTTCCTCCGGTGTTTTTTCTGTTTCCATTAGGTAAATAGAAAAATCCAGGTATTCGCTATCCCTCTGATTATAAAACTTTTTGAATAAATTGTAATATAACCAACCCATAATCCTTATTTTAGCAATAATATAACTTTTAATATTTCCCAGATAGTTTTCCTTAATTTCTTTTCCTTCATTCTTCCGGTAGTATTCTTTTAAAACCTCTTCTGCTCGATCAACCTTGGGTAAAAAATCAATTAGATCTCCCAGGTAACTGTTGAATTTTGCCCTCTTTCCCATCAGCATATATAATTCGGTTTCCGTTTCTTCAGCCAGGTTATCCACTATATTCATACTTAAAAGCAGGGGATTATCAACCTTCTCATCCCGCCTCACAAACCAATCAGCTATATATTCAACATCATCCATCCTGATAAAAGAGGGGGGTTTTTTGATATTTAATTGTTTCTCCTCTTCTCCTAACTGGTCACGTATTAATCCCAGTTTTTTCTCCATGTATTTTAGTAAAAAAAATCCTACAGCCATAGCAATGAGAAAAAGTAGGGTAATTAAATAAAATGAGCTGTTCACTTCTATACACTCCTATACCAGAACCTCTGTTTATTATTAGTATAACATTCATCAAAGGAAAACACTACCATAAAATAGGCCCTTTGGAAGCAGACAATTATGTCTAAACAATTATCTTCAGGGTAATAATAATACCAGCTAAAACAAACAAAGGAGGCCTTAAATTGGATTTTAATTTAATTAAACTTTTATTTGCCGCCTCCCTACCCCTGATTATTACCCTTGTTCTTATGGCTTTTTTAAATTGGCCCGCAGTAAGGGCCATGCCCCTCGCATGGTTTTCTGCCCTTTTGGTTTCTTATTTTTTTTGGACTATGACCTGGAAGCGGATTTTGGCCGCCAACATTCTCGGTGCACTCCAGGCCTTAAATATATTAATGATTGTATTTGGTGCCCTATTGATACTTAACACTCTTAAAAAAAGCGGTGCCATGGAAATCATAAATATTGGTTTTTTTAGAATCTCTCCCGATAAACGAGTACAGGCTATCGTTATAGGATGGTTTTTTGGATCCTTTATTGAAGGAGCGGCGGGTTTTGGAACTCCTGCGGCCTTAGGGGCTCCCCTTATGGTAGGCCTTGGGTTTCCACCTCTGGCTGCAGCCATGGTAGCCCTGGTTTTAAACACAACAGCTGTTACTTTTGGAGCGGTGGGCACCCCTATAATTGGAGGGCTGGGAGCCGTATTAAACATACCCCTGGTAAGGGAACAACTTCCTGCAGGCTTAACCTTTCAGGGTTTCTTAAAGGAAATGGGAATTTGGGCTGCCCTCCCCCATGCCTTGGTCGGTTCTTTCATACCCCTTTTAGCTGTTTCTATGCTAACTTACTACTTCGGTGAGAAAAAATCTTTTAAAGAAGGGCTTGAAATCTGGCCCTTTGCCCTCTTCTCAGGCCTGGCCTTTACCCTTCCCTTTTTTTTAATCTCTTATTTTTTTGGGCCGGAATTGCCTGCAGTAGCTGGAGGACTTATAGGCCTCATCCTGGTTGTAGTTATTTCTTCAAAAAAAATATTTATGCCTGCCACAATATGGGACTTCCCTGACAAAGATAAGTGGAATAAAAGCTGGGGTAAGGGCCTTTCCGTTAAAAACAGTCAAGATAACCCTGACCTTTCTCTATTCAGGGCATGGCTTCCCTACCTGTTAATTGCCATAATTCTCCTTATCACCCGCTTCCCAGCTTTTCAGGTAGGCAATTTATTACAAAAGTTCTCCCTGGTTTGGAGTAACATTTTGGGAGAAGGTTTAATATTTATTTTCCAGCCTCTTTTTCTACCAGGAATAATTCCCTTTACCCTGGTAGCAATCATGACCATATGGCTTCATAAAATGAATAAAAAAGAAACAATAGAAGCCTGGTTAATTACTATAAAACTACTTATTCCTACTACTATAGCCCTCTTTTTTGCCGTAGCCATGATACAGGTCATGATAAATTCAGATGTAAACCAGGCAGGCTATGATAGCATGATAATTATCATGTCTAAAGCCGCAGCTATCACCTTTAAAGATTTGTGGCCTTTATTCTCTCCTTTTATCGGTGTTTTAGGAACCTTTCTTTCGGGAAGTAACACAGTATCCAACATCCTTTTTGGCACTTTTCAATACACCATAGCCGACGAGCTTAATATTTCTCGAACCATAACCGTGGCCCTCCAATCCGTTGGAGGATCCATAGGAAATATGATAAGCATTCATAATATTGTAGCTGTACTGGCTACTGTAGGAGTAAGTGGAGCTGAAGGAGAAATAATAAAGAAAAACATTATTCCCCTGCTGTTTTATTCAATCCTGGTTGGCTTCCTCGGATACTTATTTATTTATATTTTTTCCCTTGAAATTTTTTAATTGTCTTATGTGTGCTAAAAATAACAGGGGCCTTGGAAAAACCAAAGCCCCTGTAAAGCTATCCTTTACTACTTAAAACTTATCTTCATCTTCCTCCTCATTTTCTTCAGCTTCATCATATTCTTCTGAACTTTCTATCTCCTCTTCTTTTTCATAATCCTCTTCTTCCCCCTCATCTTCATCATAATCTTCATCATATGAGGAGTCTGTTTCCCTGTAAGAAGTATCTTCTCTCCATTTATCTTCTTGTTCATCACCTTTGAATCTGTATCTTTCCAAAAGACTGTTTAATCCATCGGCCATATGGGAAAGCTCTACCGTTGCATTGCTTACCTCATCCAGCACAGTTTTTTGCTCATTTATGCTGGCCACAATTTCTTCAACAGACGCTGATTGAGTTTCTGCCGACTCGCTTACTTCCTGAACAAAG
>SL_8KL_010_SEDDRAFT_10000035_pt1 | contig 93589 bp, 79 predicted proteins | sample SodLakKL_010_SED_4_FD_11160 | JGI IMG/M metagenome (IMG submission 11160)
CACGATCGTATTTTATGGGGCTTGGCATACGCATATTTTTATTAGTTAACACCTGTTACCCTTCAGTATATCAAGTGTCACCCCATGGTGTTAACTATACAATCTATTTTATTTTTTGAAAAAATAAGTTATAATAAACAGCAATGAGAAGAGTAGCTGTCATCATCCCGATTCTTTTAGCTACACCTTTGCTGGTAAACGCAGGGCTTGTCGCTTGCACGAGAGAGCAAGTTCTGGCAGGTGATTGTGGATTATGTAGTGTTGTTCAAACATTTTTGAACGTTTACGAGCTTTTTGCTTTTACTCTCATTCCTATTCTTGCTGCCCTGCTCTTTGCTTGGGGCGGTGTAATGTTCTACTTTTCCGCGGGAAACCCGGAGAAAGTGGGGAAGGGAAAAAAGATTCTCATAAACACCCTTGTTGGTCTTTTCATTGTGTATACGGCATACTTTACCGTAGGAATGTTCCTGGAAGCGATAGGCTACTCAGAAGACTGGTATAATTTGGGATGCTGAAACGCCCTCATAACTCAATCGGCAGAGTAGCTGACTCTTAATCAGTTTGTTCCAGGTTCGAGTCCTGGTGAGGGCACACATTAAAACTTAAAACACTATCTATAAAATGCTTACAAAAAAAGAAAAAGAAGAAGTACTAAAGGAGTACAACGATACAGGAGGAACAGAAGCACAAGTTGCTTTGCTTACTAAAAGAATAGAAAGGTTTTTCGATCATATGAAGAAAAATCCCAAGGACCTGCACTCCAAGCGGGGCCTTCTTGGTATGGTAAGTAAGAGAAGAAAACTTCTTTCTTATCTAAAAAAAGAGGATGAAGAAAGATACAAGAACCTGATCAAAAGGATGGGTTTAAAAAAGTAAATTAGTTCATGACCATAAAACACAAAGGTCAACGTGTCGCTGTTCTTATCGACGTACAGAACCTTTACCACTCCGCAAAAAAGCTCTACAATTCGCATGTCGATTTCAGTAAAGTAGTAGAGACCGCAGTAAGCAAGAGAAACTTGATCCGTTCTTTTGCTTACGTAATAAGGACAAAAACGGGAGAGGAAAAGTCTTTCTTTGAAGCACTTACCAATCTGGGAATAGAAACAAGAATAAAAGACCTTCAGGAGTTCCAAGGAGGTCTTAAGAAAGGAGACTGGGATGTAGGCATAGCAATCGATGCCGTCCGTATGTCTGTTAGTGTAGATACAGTTGTTCTTGCTACAGGAGACGGAGACTTCATACCTCTTATTGAGTACTTAAAAAACCACGGTAAGCGTGTAGAAGTTATCGCTTTTGAGAGGTCGGCCTCTTCAAAATTGAAAGACTCCGCAGACGAGTTTATAAACTTGGAAGAAAACACAAGAAGATTTTTACTGAAAAGATTAAACACATGAGTAAACACACAATACAAATAGAAGGAAAAACCCTTTCTGCAAAAATAGGCTCTCTTGCCAAGAGAGCAAATGGTGAGGTTGTCTTGCAGTACGGAGAAACGGTGGTTATGGCAACCGCCACAATGGACAACAAAGACACGGATAAAGATTTTTTCCCTCTTTCCGTAAACTATGAAGAAAAGTTTTACGCCGCGGGAAAGATAGGAGGATCACGTTATACACGTCGCGAGGCAAGGCCTTCCGATAGAGCAACCCTTGTTTCCCGTATGATAGACCGAGCCATAAGACCGCTGTTTCCAAAGGAGTTAAAAAAAGAGATACAGATTATTGTAACTTGTCTTTCTTGGGATGAAGAGAACGATCCCGGAGTTCTGGGAATGATGGCAGCGTCTCTCGCACTTCACGTGTCCGACATTCCTTGGAACGGCCCACTGGGAGCCGTACGCATAGGAGAAAAAGAAGGAAAATTAGCTGTAAATCCTGAAAACAAGGATCGCGAAGAAGAAGAGATGGACTTCATATTAAGCGGGTTCCCAAAAAACGAAGAGATAATCATAAACATGATCGAAGGAGGTTTTGAGGAAGAAAAAGAAGAAAGAGTGATGGAGGCGGTAGATGCAGCCAAAGAACCCATTCTTCTGTATTGCAACATGCAAGAAGAGATAGCATCAAAAGAAGGTAAAACAAAGCAATCTCTTGAAAAGCCTCACACAAATAAAGAGCTGGAAGAAGAGATAAGAAAGAAGGCAGAAAAGAAGCTAAAAGAGATATTCTCTTCCAAGGAAGACTGCATGCAAAAAGCAAAGGATCTGAAAGAGGAGATAATCTCCGAAATGGAAGGTCGTGAAGAAAAAGAGATAAGCTACGCTTCTTCCTTTTTCGATGACCTCATAAGTGAGATAATAAGAAAGAACGTAATAGAAAAAGAAGAACGGATAGATGGCAGAAAACTTGACCAATTAAGAGAGATAAATATAGAGGCAGGAGTGCTTCCAAGAACACATGGCAGCGCGATATTTACAAGAGGAGAAACAAAATCACTTTCTATTGTTACTCTTGGTGCTCCCGGCGACCAACAGTTCTTTGACGAGATGGAGTTTACCGGTAAAAAGCGCTTTATGCACCACTACAACTTCCCTCCTTACTCTGTGGGAGAGGTAAAGCCAGTACGCGGACCCGGAAGAAGAGATATAGGGCACGGGATGCTGGGAGAGAAAGCTCTTCTTCCTCTTATACCTGACGCAGACAACTTTCTTTACACTATCCGCGCCGTATCAGAGATACTGTCTTCTAACGGATCAACTTCTATGGCTTCCGTGTGCAGCACAACAACGGCACTAATGGATGCGGGGGTTCCCATAAAAAGACCAGTAACGGGAATATCGATCGGACTTGTAAAAGAAGGTGAGGAGTACAAGCTTCTCACTGACATACAAGGAGAAGAAGATCACTGTGGAGACATGGACTTCAAGGTTGCCGGAACAAGGGAGGGAGTAACAGCCATACAGATGGACGTGAAAATAGAAGGAATAACAACACAGATGATGAAGGAAGCTCTTGAGAAGGCAAAAGAAACAAGACTACAACTAATAGAGAAGATAGAAGAGGTTATTGATTCTCCCCGGAAAGACATCTCTCCCCATGCGCCGCGCGTAGTAATGATAAAGGTAGATCCTTCAAAGATAGGAGAGGTTATCGGGCCCAAAGGAAAGAATATAAACAGAATAATAGAAGAAACAGATGCCTCCATAGACATAGAGGACGATGGACGCATATTTGTCATCTCAAAAGACAAGGAGTCTGCACAAAATGCGATGGACCAGATAAAAGAAGTTACTCGCGAGGTTGAGATGGGAGAAATATTTCAAGGAGAAGTCAAGAAGTTGTTCGATTTTGGAGCTGTAGTAGAGATACTTCCCGGACAAGAAGGATTGGTCCACATATCAGAGATGGCGGATCGCAGAATAGAGCGCGTAGAGGATGAAGTAAAGGTGGGAGACAGTGTGCCCGTAAAAGTAATAAAGATGGAAAACGGCAAAATAGGGCTGTCGATAAAAAAAGCCAAAAAGAGCTAAGTAAGCATTAAAAATAAACAACAAATCCTCCCTGAGCGGAGGTTTTTTGTTTTACACTTGCACAAAATTAGCACAAAGGATAGAATGAATAACTACTATCCTTACACAAAAACAAAAAGGCTTATGCAAAACAAAAACTACAAACAAGCTCTACAAGAAATAGATGAAAAGCTGTCTTCTCTTTTAAAAGAAAAGGAGGAGGCAGAAAACAGATCAGAGGAGCTTGATATAAATATAGCAAAAGCCACCGAGAAAAAAGAGCAGCTGGAAAAAAGCCTTGCTGCAGTCTCTCAAAGAGAAAAAGAGATAGAAAAGGAGGAAAAAGAGATAGAAAAGGAGAGAGAGAATGCGCAAAACATCGAAGAAGAAAAAGAGCTCGGGAAAAGAAGATGGAAAGCGGAAGATGCAAGAAAAGAAACGGAGAAAGAGCGCTGGAAGTGGGAAGAAAAGATTAAAGAAACAGAAAAAGAGCTTTTTTCTCTAAACGAAGAAAGGTCCTCTTTACTTTCAAGAAAAGAAGATGTAGAAAGAGAGATAGATGAGCTTTCAGAGAAAAAAAGAAACATAAAAGTAGAGTCTTTGCAGTCCGAAATAGAAAAGAACGAAAAGAAAAAGACAAAACTACTGGAAGAGAAAAGCGAGATCGACAATAAAAGAAAGCAGCTGGAAAGTGAGGCGGAAGAAATAAAAGAACAAGAAAGAAAAATAGAAGAGGAAGAGAAAGAGATAGAGAAGAGAGAAGAGGAAGAGAAAGACTCGGAACAAAAACGTGCCATAAAGAAAGAACGTTGGGAAGCAGAAGACAGAAGAAAAGAGATAGAGAAGAGAAGATGGGAAGCAGAAGAAAAGGCACTGCAATTAAAAAATGAAGCAGAGGAAAAGAACGCCTCTGTTGCAAACATAACGGAGGAAATAGACTCTCTCATAGAAGAGCTAAACAAACAAAAAGGCGCTTCTTATATGAAAAAGGAAAACAAAAAAGAGGAAAAAACGGAGGAATCAAAAACAATACAGGAGCCAGAAAAAGAAGATCTTCCCGAAGAAGATTCGTCTTCCGAAGACATTCCTAAAGATGACTTGCTCTCCTCTATACAAGAAGAGATAACGGCGATTGAGGCTGAAAAGAAAGACTTGGAAAAAAAGAAGACACAGATAAGAGATAATCTACAGATGGTAAAAAGGAGAGAGGATGAGATAGAAAAGGAAAGCGAAAAAGTAAAAGAAGAAGAGGATCTCACAAAAGGAACCGAGGACGAAGAAGAAACGAGAAAGAAAAGGTGGCAAGTAGAAGAAGACAGGAAAAAAGTGGAAGAAGAAAGATGGGGCATAGAAAAAGAGATGAGTGAGGTTGAAGAGAAGATAAAAGAAGTCGAACAAAAAGAAAAGAAAGCGAAAGAAAGAGAAAAAGAAATACTAAGGGAGCAGAAAGAAAAAGAGAGAGAAAAATCTATTGAAGAAAAAAAGAAACTAGCAGAAGAGTACTCTAAAACAAAAGAAGAGAAAGAAGAAAAGCAAAAAAAGGCAGAAGAAGAGAGAAGAGAAAGAGAAATATCGCCGGACGAGGAAAGAGAAGCAGAGATGCACAGAATAAGTGTAGAAAAAGACAAGATGGAGAGAGAGCTGTACTCTGTCATGGAGAAAAAGAAGCAGTTGGAGCTAGAAATAGAAAAATGCTCCATGGACGGAAAACAGATTGAGGCAAAGCTTTCAGAGCTAACAGAGAAAGAAGACGAAATAAGAAAAAGAAAAGAAGATATAGAGGCACAAGAAAAGATCGCGGACAACCCCGAAGAAAAGAAAGAAATAGAAAGAAAAAGATGGGCAGCGGAAGAAGAGAGAAGAGAGGTAGAAGAGGAGGCATGGAAAGTACAAGAAGAGATAAACAAGATAAACAAACAGAAGAAAGAAGCGGAGCTAAGCTACCGTAAGCTTGCAAACAAAGAAGAAGAGGTAAGAAGAAAACAAGAAGACCTCCAAAAAAGAGAGGAGTACTTAAAAATAAAAGAAGAAAAAGCAGCAATCGAAAAGAAAAAAGAAAGCCTAAAAAAAGAAAAGAAAGACTTAGACATAAAAAGAGCAAAAGCAAAAGAAGAAGAGAGTCATATCAAGGAAAAGCTTGACATGATCTTAGAGCAAGAAGAAGAAGCACAAGAGAAAGAAAAAAGAATAGAAGAGGAAGAGGAAGCAGCAAACAATGAAGAAGAAAGAAGAGAAAAAGAAAAAGAAAGGTGGAAAATAGAAGAAAAGAGAAGGGAGATTGAACAAAAAAAGTGGGGCCTAGAAGAGAAGATGACAAGCATAAGAGAGAGAGTAGAAGAAATGGAGTTAAGGTACCAGAAGGTTTTAAATGAAGAGGAGGCCGCAAACAAAGAAGAAGAAGAGATCACAAGCAGAGAAAACGAGGCAGATTTGAAGCAAAAGAAGGCAGAAAAAGAGAGAGAACTAAATCGCATACTAGTCATCAAAAGGTCGCTTGAAGAAAAACAAAGTAAGATCGAAGAAAAGCGTGAGGACATAGAAAATAAACTCAGCGAAACACAAGAAAAAGAAACGGAAGTGAAGAACAAAGAAGAAGAGATAGAAAAAGAGGAGGCCGCAAAAGAAGACCCCGAAGAAAAGAAAGAGGTAGAAAAAAGAAGATGGAAAGCGGAAGAAGAGAGAAGACAGGTAGAGCGAGAGAGGTGGGCGCTGGAAAAAGAGCTTGCCGATATTGAAAAGCAAAAGAAAGAGATAGCTCTTATTATGGAAAGAGAAGAAGCTATAAGGGATGAGCTTACAGAAATAACCCAAAAAATAGAAGAAGAAAGCGCTGAAGATGCGGAAAACGTTCTCGCAAAAATAAGAGAAAGAGAGGAGAAGAGAAGAGAAAAAGAAGAAGAGGAAGAAGAGCAAGAAGAAGAGGAAGAAGAGCAAGAAGAAGAGGAAGAAGAGCAAGAAGAAGAGGAAGGAGAAGAGGAGCAAGAAGGAGAAGAGGAGCAAGAAGAGGAAGAGGAGCAAGAAGAGGAAGAGGAGCAAGAAGAAGAGGAAGATGTAAGCTTGTCTGATCTTGACTTTAAGTTTTAAATTAAAATGCCAATAGTAGACTCAATCAAAAAAGCAAGAGAAAAAGGACAGAGTGATGAAGAGATTTTAGATGAGATAATAAAGCAAAATGAAGACAAGGCTCCTGCTTTTGAAAAAGCAAAAGAGAGAGGAGCAAGTGCAACACAAATAGTAGACGAAATTATTGAGCAGAACACTCCTTATTCAGAAAGAAAGATAACGAAAGACATGCTAGAAAAAGAAAATGAGGAAAGAGAACAGTTTTTAAGAAAAATGGATTCAAGAGAAAAAGGAGAGCCTCTTGAGGAAGAGATTCCTGCACCTCCCGAACCAAAGCCAATACCAGAAGATTCTGATCAACAAGAAGAACCAGAAGATTTTAAAATTCCCCAACAAGAAGAGCCACAAAAAGAAAATGCGCCCCGACCAGATGACCAGTCCACGGAAGGACCTTCTTCCGGTCCGGATGATCAGTTTCCTGGAGAACCTCCTTCCTCCAGTCCGGATGATCAGTTTCCATCCTCTTCCAGTTCAGATAATGATCAGATGAAAGGATTTGGAGACACTCCAGAAGAAGTAAAGAAAGACCCACAATTCTCGCAAGCCATGGAAAGCATGCCTGAAAAACCAAAGGATGATGACAAAATGTGGATAAGAATAATTGTTATTCTTGCGCTCGTTGCTGTAGTCGCAATTGTTTTAGCATTCTTTTACTGGGCACTAATAATGAAACCTCCTACCATTGAAAAGCATGTTATAAAACCGGCCTTCATAGAGAAGGAGGTTTCTCTTCCACGTGCTCCAGTTCCTCTTGTTGACATAAATCCTGCAACCGATGACAGCAGGCGTATTGCTATCACCACCAGAGAGGACTACATAATAAAGATGAGCAATATAATAAACGAAGAGATAAAAGAAGACCTTATACACATAACAACGGAAAACCAGGGAGAAGATCCTCCTGAGATAGTAAACCTGGAGGATTTTTTTAACTTTCTTGATGTAAGATACCCCGATGATTTGTTTGATGTAATAGAAAAAGATTTTACTTTTTTTGTTTACCCCGAAGAAGAAGAAACCAGAATTGGTTTCATGTCAAGAGTCAAAGAAGACGAGGAAAGAAGTATTTCAGACACAGCAAACGAGCTTGAGTGGCAAGTTTTACGACCATGGGAAAAGGACATAGAAGAAGATCTCAAAGAGCTTTTTCTCTTTTTGGGATCAGAAATAGAAGAAAACGAAAAAGATCTTTCTCAAACAAGATATGATAATCACAATATTCGCTATAGAGAAATACCAACAAGAGAACGTGACGCAGTAGAGGTTACGAGCTCACTTTCTGGAGTATTCAAACAAAAAGACAGGGAAGAAAGAATAGCCAGAATAAGCTCGGGAGAGTATATAGTTGTGGATCAAGACCGAGGAATGTATAAAATAATTCTAGAAGGAGATATAGAAGACTACCCGGAAGAAGAAGGCGACAAAGTAACAACGGGATGGATAAGAGACGTAGATGTTGATTTTAAAGAAGCTTTTCACGAAAACATGGGTATATACTATACTGTAGCAGAAAATCTTTTTATCTTTACTACTTCACTCGAGGGAATGAAAGAAATCATTAATAGGATTTAATATGAACAAAAAACAAATAGAAGAGCTAAAGAAAAAACTGGAAGAGAGTAGAAGCTCTTTGCGCAGTACTCTTGAAAAGTTTGCCGAAGAAGACACCAAGCCCGAAGGGGATTGGGACACAAGGTTTCCCGATTTTAAAGGAGGGCTGGAGGAAAGCGCGGACGAAGTAGAAGAGTACTCCTCTCTTCTGCCGGTAGAACACGCCTTGGAAATAAAGCTAAAAAAAGTAAACGAAGCACTTGAAAAAATAGAGAACGAAGACTACGGAAAGTGCGAAAAGTGCAAAGAAGACATCTCTTACGAAAGGCTTTTGATTCTCCCAGAAACAAAGGTTTGCAAAAGATGTAATTAGAGACCCGATCTCTTGTTGATCTCTTCTTCTACGTCTGTTCGCAGACGACCATATTTTATTTTTGACAACTCTTTTGTTTTTTTCCTTGCCTCCGGATCTCCTTTCTGAGGAGGCATTGCATTTATCTTAAAAGGAGAAGAAATGTTTCCATTTATTATCATTTTTACTATGAGCTGGAAATTATCCAGATTAGAGAGGTCCGACTTGGTAAACTCCGGCTGAAACTTGTTCTCCAGAAAGACAGCATCCTCTTCTCCAACACGGTAAGACCCTATGGTTCCCACGTTCCCTATTACTGCATCCTTTATCTCCTGTTTTAGCTGCGGCATATACTGATTTCCTATGTTCAAGCTTAAGCGGTACTTGCGCGCCTCGGAAAGAATAGAGGCAATGCTGTCTGTAGTAAAGTTTTGAAACTCATCCACATAAAGATAGAAATCCTTTCTTCTTTCCTCGCTCATCATGGTTCTGCGCATGGCAGCCATATATATTTTTGAAACAATAATAAGCCCCAAAAGAGAGCTGTTCATTTCTCCCGTCATTCCTTTGGAAAGATTGGCAAGAAATATCTTTCTGTTGTTCATAGCATCCTCTAAATTAAAAGAGGAGTGCTTTTGTCCTACTATGTTTCTCATCATCTCGTTCTGAATAAATCTTCCTATCTTAGAAACGACATACCCCAGCATATCAGATTTTGTTCTTTCAGTTGTCTGCGCCCACTCGTTGAGCCAGAATCCGCGTATTACCGGATTGGTTACTTTTGACACTCTTTCTTTCATAAAACTCTCGTCTGTAAACATGCGCGGAATATCAACTAAAGTTCCGGGGTTCTCCTTGTCTTCTGCTAAGGCAAGCATAGCGTTTCTCATATAGTGTTCAAACATGGGCCCCACCATTTCCGGAGGAAACAACTTCATAAAAATAGAGATCATCTCCGAAACAGCAAAATCTTTTTGTTCCGGAATACTCCACTCTAACATATTAAGCCCACAGGGACGTTCTGTGTCAAAAGGTTCAAACAAAATCACGTCATCAGCTCTCTCAGGAGGAATTATTGAGAGAGTGTCTTCTACAAGTTCTCCGTGAGGATCAACAACTCCCACTCCTTCTCCGTTAAGTATATCTTGACGTATCATGTTGTACATTATCGATGACTTACCTGTTCCCGTTTGACCGATAATGTAAAAGTGTCTCATTCTATCCTCTTTGCTTGCCATATAAACCTCTTTTCTTTCACCTCTAAAAACAGACTCTCCCAAAAGAATCGGACCACTTGCCGGAAGATCAGATGGAGGAGCGGCTTCTTTTGTTTTCTCCCAAGATATGTAGGGCGTTTTTATGTGAGAAGAAGGAAAGTGATAAATGTTTGCCAGTTCTTCTATTCCCAGTAAATTGACTCTTTTCTTGTTGAAGTTGCGAAAAGAAAAGTCATAAACTCCTTTTTTTAGACCCCCTCTCTTCAGGTCTATCGCTTGAAATTCGTTCTCAGAAAGAAAGTGCGTGAAGCTTCTTTTTATGTTTTCTAGCACCTCTTCTGACTTGTGCTCTTCTTTTGCGGCTGCCACTATTCTTATATTCACCTCAAAAAGAGGCTTGCCAACTCTTTCTTTTACGGCACTTAATGTGTTCTCACTTTCTTTTGTTTCTTTTTGCTGATCACTTTTTTCACTAGAAGAAAAGATGTCAGAGATTGTTTTTATTGTTTTAATTAAAAGGCCTTCTTCTAGCTCATTGTGTGCCTCTTTTACGCTCTTTCCTTCTTTCGATATCATGTCAAAGAACCTTTTTTGTTTTCCCGATTCACTTTTCTTTGCTGGCCTCATTACCACCTGTACCGCCGAACCTTCATCGGGGCCTATTTTTGTAAGAGCGTTAGTTATCGCTTCCAACGGATCACTTTCCATCTTCCTGTAGGTGTTTATTGGAAGATACTTGCTTTTTTTAAGCTTTAAATATGACACCTTAGCAAATCCTCGCGGCTCAAATATAGTATAGTCTTCTGTCTTTTTTTGTAATACAGCTTCCGGATAAGCTCCTTGCACATAGCTCTCAAAAGAACTCTCCTTATAGGAAGGAACAGCGATATAAAAAGAGATGTCTCCTCCTCCGACAGTAGAAGCTATTTCCAACGAAATGCTTTGATAGCCATAAAAAAACCTCCCCCAAAGTCCTCTTTCTTTGATTGATAAAAACTGAGAGTATACATGCTCCATCCTTCCAATAAAAGCATTTACGTTCTCTTTGCTGTCGTCTCCTTCCGCACTTCTCGGAAAACGAACAACGAAAAGGGTTTTTTTTAAGCTGTCTTTCAAGTGCCCTTTTTTGCGCTTGCGAAGAGCAAAAAAAACAACAAAGAAAAGAACAACAAAAAACAAAACGAGAGCAGTGGTGATATAATAAATGCTCATATTTCAAAGCTTTCCTCTCCTTCTTCTTTTATTTTTTTTACAAGAGTGTCATGAAAAAGATCAAGCACGTGAGCACTTTCCTTTCTGGCAGCTTTATCAGCCTCAAAAACGCCTTCTTCTTTTGCAAGATCAATAAGGTTGTCCACTTTTTTTTGTACTTCCTTTTTTTTGTTCTCCTCTTTTTCAAGAAGCGCTCTTTCTCTTTCGTTGTCAAGAAAGCGATCTTTTTGTTGTCTTTCCGTTTTTTCTTTTTCCGGAGAAACTCTTTCTTTTTCAGGCAGCTCTTCTTTTCTTTCTTGTTTTTCTACTTGAGGAGAAGACTCGTAACGATTATTTGGTTCTTGTTCGGGCATATGAGCAAATATTAGCACAAATTAAAACAAAAAGTGAGTCCGATCATCGCATAGTTTGACCTCTTTGCATATGACCAAAAGGATTGGAAGCTCCTCTTGTTTCAAAATGAAGATGACAACCCGTGGCTCCCAATGTGTAGCCCGTATTTCCCATTGTTCCTATTTGCTGACCAGATCCAACTACTTGCCCAGAAGAAACGCTTATATTCTGCATGTGCGCATACAAGGCTTTCATGTTTCCATGGTCGATCCATATATATCTCCCCGCCATCCTGGGATCGGTTCCCACTCTTGTTACCGTGCCTGGAGCGGCAGAATAAATAGGCGTACCGCAAGCGTTGGCGATATCAACGGCATTAGAGTGCCCGGAATGACTTCCTTGGGTTACCGTGCCGTAAGTCACAGAAGAAAATCCCGCACTATGAATTTCCGGCCTCTGGGGAGTGATGGTTCTCGGCTTTTCACCATCAGGAATAATTATCTGGTCACCAGGAGAAATACCCCCTTTTTCATCTATATTGTCATTAAAGTTGATTATCTCTTTACTGCTTGCTTTGTGTCTTTCCGCTATCTCGCTTAGCGTATCTCCTTGTTTTACATAGTACAAAACTCCCGTTGTAGGGAGTATGAGAAGCTCGTCTCCGATGTTAACACTGTCACTTGTTATGTTGTTGGCCCATTTTATCGTGTCCTTGCTTATCTCGAACTCTTGCGCTATCGACTCGAGGGTGTCTTTTTCTTTTACTTTATAAGAAACAATTCCTCTTCTTTCTTCCGACCCTACTCCCAACACCTGCGCATCAACAAAGTAAGGGGAAGAGCTTACCATCACACTGTTACTATCAATAAACACAGGCTCTTGAAGTGTGGAGTCTTCTTCATATGAAAGAAAGAGATCGCTTCCAAGAACAGGAGAGTGATCGTTTTTCTTCTCTTCTTCTAAGTTGTTAATTCCTAAAAAACAAAAGAACGCCACAATCATGGCAGAGCAAAAGAGAAAGCTCTTACTCTCCCTTTTTTTGTTTTCACTCGAAAATTTTCTTTTTGAGTGTTTTTTACTTAAAGTATGAATACTTCAAAAAAATATTTATAATTTTGCTATATTTTACCACCACAAGAAAGAAAGTCAATAAATTTGTTTGACAGGTATAATATAAAGAGTATAGAATATTAAAAACATGTTTTTAATAAAATGATCAAGAAGCTGGGATTTTTTACACTTCTTTTTGTTCTTCTTCCTTTTTTTGCTTTCTCTGCCAGTCTAGACGTTGACTATCCTGATGTAGGAGAAGTAGCAATAGAAGATGAGGCAACCATAGGAGATGCGGTAGAGTACGTGTTCGCTTTTGCCGTCTTTTTGGGAATAGTCGCAACAATCGCCATGATAATTTATGGCGGCTTTCTTTACATAGTCTCTGTCGGAAATCCGGAAAAAACAAAAAAAGGAAAAGAAAAGATAGCAGTAGCCGTTCTCGGTCTTTCTGTTCTTGTTCTTTTTGTTCTCGTTATAGAAAGAATAAACCCGGAACTTCTCACCTTAGAGTTGGGAACTATAGAAGTGGAAGATCCGGAAGATCCGGAGATTCCTGAGATTGAAGACATAGAAAGAGAAGATAATTTGATCGTGGAAGAGAATCCTCTCGGTCACTACTTAAGAGAAAAGCTGAATCCACAAGACAATCGTGTTGCCGTTTTCAGCGAAATGATGGGCGTAAAACACATAACAAAAAAAGAAAGAGAGTTCAATCCCACAGTAAGAGGTGTTTCAGGATTAAATAAATACCTTCACAAAGTTTCCGATGAGTGTTCTTGCGATAACGTGGAAGGGCAGTGTGCAGACACAAGCTCCGCTGGTTGGTGCAGAGCTATGGGGTGTTATGGAGACCCTTGCTCCAGCGGCGACCCTGTCCCGCGGGATGAAATGGACAAGATCGAAGACAAGAACGCGGAAATAATAAAAACACTGCTCGACCATCGTGAAAAACTAATAGAAGAAAAAAATGAACTAAGAACAAATCTTAGAAGGTTTCAAGAACTAGAACAAAGAATGGCAGACTGTCAACCTCAAGGCCTGACACCTTTAAGAGAACAGATGGAGCGCACTGACACCTTTGAAGGAATTGACTGGGGAGTAACAGTTAAAAGACATGAAGAAATGGGTATCTCTAAGATGGGAGGAAACCCCTTAACGTTTTATTGTACCGTTGGAGGTTCTCTTTTGGAAAAAGGATATTACCCCCGAGAAGATATACGCCGATTTCCCGGAATACTGGCAGAGGCAATGGAAAGAGAGAGATTTGCTTGCCCTTTCGAGTATGAAGTAGGAGAAATCTCTGATGAAGTAAGAGAGCTTACAATCATGCAGATATCAAAGATGGAGATGCTCACTGAAGAAATAGAAAATCTTGTCGATCACATGCTTGAAGTGGGCGAGTATGTTACCGCAATAGGAGCAAAAGCGTGTGGATCAGATTGTACCTGTGTTTTTAATCCCTTATACCTACTTTCCTTTGCATCAGTAGACCCCTGTTTTACATGTCTCGGGGGTTGTGACGGCCAAGCATCTCCTTACGGAGGTCCCGCAAAATCTCCTGAAGATGATCGAGACCGAGGGTCTATAGGGCTGAAGGTTGAATACATGAAAGAAACTGAAGAAGAAATAAATCTTCTCATTTCTCAAATAAACAGTCACATGACAGACATCTCGCTCGCCCTTGAAGAAAGAGTGGCAATGGAGGATGGAGAAAGTGTTTCTCCTGGGTTTACAGCAAAAGAAGGAGAGAGTTATCTCGCCCTAGAAAGTCAAGGCAATCAAATAAAGGTAATGGATGATCAACTAAACCTGGCAGAGCATGATGATCCACGACATGAAGACAATCTTTATGAAGAAAGTGGAGGCGAGCATCGCTACGGAATCGGGCATGTGTCAAGAGAAAATGCAGAAATAGAAAACTTGAGTCTGAGAACTATAGAAGACAAGGCTTGGGAGTGCTATGCTCCAGAAACAGAAAGAATTGATGAAAATTGGATGTTGCTTGATGCACAAAGAGCAATAGGAAACTATCGCCATGACCACCTTTTAATAGAAAACCCCAATCCTCGCAACTTATTCTGTTGCGGACTTCCTCGTGCAACAACTTGGGAGGAAAGAGATTCATCTATATATTACGATTCAGACTACAGATCAGTCCCTGCAGAAAACTTCGAGCCTCTGGACTGGGACGCGGGAGAAGAGTGCATAGAAGGATGGGCTTGCGATGAAAGAATAGCGCACTCTTCCATGATAGTAGAAGCTCCTTCTATAAACAGCTCGCGCGTGCTTGCAGTACGTCAAAAAGTAAAGGAAAGCGATAAAAGATACGCCCTTACAGCGATCGGAGGAACACAAGTAGACACGCTCAGCTCTCTAGACGGAGCGCTTACAAGCTCAAACACAGAGGCAGATACGGTAGAAACATGGTTTGAAGTAGGATACGAGGAATACGCCCTTACTGAAGAGTTCGCAAGAGAAACAAAGAGCGCCAGCGACCTAACAGAAAGCTCGTATGCAGGAGACGAGCTGGTGCTTTTCTGGGACAGACAAACATCAGAAGAGGAATACAAAGAGGTGTATGGAGGAGAAACAATATACTACCGTTTTGCCGCAAGTATAGACGGAAGCATTACAAGAGGTGAAACAGTAGAGTTTGAAGTTCCCGAGCCAGAGCCCGAGCCAGAGCCCGAAGACCCCATCATTCCCGATCCCGAGCCAGAACCAGATGTTGATGACTACAATCAGTACGAAGACGCCTCCAATCGCCTCAAGCAGCAACTTTCCTGCATGAGAAGCGAGCTAGATAACGTACAAGAAGACGACAATAACCCCATAGGAAAAATATCTTACATATCTGATCACAGAATATACTACGGCACTTGCTCGTGGGTGCATGGAGATATTCAGCCGGGAGGGTGTAGCTTCGACCACGGCACATCTTACGGACAAACAAGAATATCACCGCACTACGGAGGAAGAGGGTGCAATGAGTTGCAAAAATCTTTTGCTGTCACATTCAGTGACATGGAAAACGCAGAAGAGATAATAAGGGCAGCAAAATCCTGCAATCCTTCAAGCTACATCTCTTACGTAACCCCAAGGTCTTTTGGAGAAGACAAAACAACCCCACAGCTACAAGTGAGTATTGCTGGAAATTATAACTGCGGAACAAACTAAAAGATATGCTAAAAGAAAAAAAACGATCCACTTCCTTTTTACTACTAACTCTTGCACTTTTAATTGTTGCGGGAGGGGTGGGACTATTTCACCTTTTGAAAGATGAAGCAGAAGGAGAGTCTCGCGTTCACTACCCTACTCGCACAGAAGTCATTATTGAAGAAATAGAAGATCTGGTAGAAAACATAAAAAGAGGAGATGATGACGGAACAGCTTTTAGCGAAATAATAGAGTCAATGGAGTCCGCAAACTGTGAAAACATGAACTCTATATGTGACACAGGAAATTGCGACCCCATGGAGGACGAGTTTCTTCCCGGAAGCTTTTGGGATGCAAAAGAAAAAGAGAAAGAGTTTATCGCTAAGCAAGAAGACATCAGAAAAAACAAGGAGCACTTCGCTTTTTTACAAAACATAATCAAAAAAGAGTTGGCACAAGAAGACGGAGGACTGCGAATGGAGCTTGAAAACATGAGAGAAGAAGGTCAAGAAGAGAAAGCTGACAGCATGGAAGAAGACTTGGAAGTTCTTCTTTTTATTATGGACCCCGAAGACGAAGAAACACAAGAAATAATAAGCGAGGAGTCTGTCACAAAAGGAGAACAAAGAATGGAGTCCTGGGGTATCGATATGGGAATAATGGATATAATGGATAAATTTCTCTCCTTTGACTACTGGGGAGATGCCTGCATTTCTGCTTGTGAGACAGATTGGTGGTTTGAGTTTTGTGTAGGGCTACAAGTTGTACAAGAAAGCATAGATCTTATTTTCGAAATGGAGCTTGGTCTCGAAGACATGGAAATAGATCCCGTGGAAATAAGCAGTATTGATCTCAATCTGCCCGGAGAAATAGACATTCCCGATCCAAAGCTATCTTTTGAGATCCCTATTCCCGATATAGGCGTAAGCTTTCCTCAAGCCACAATAGCAGAAGTGGGAGCAGGAGGTGCTTTAGATATGAGCATAAATCCCATAGAGCTTCCCTCCGTAAGAATACCTACTCCTATAAGAGAAAGAACTGAGCTTTGTCCTCAATATGAAAGCCCTGCTAGCGCGGGAAGCTTTGAAAGGCATGAAATGCAAGAAAGAATAGGCACAGTAGCTCTTGACTGGCACCTGCAGGTATACTCCTATCTTGCTCAAAGATGCATGGAGATTCCTTCCGCCGCCTTTACTAGAATGTACTGTCAAGACATTGAAGATGAAGGAGGAGTGGCAAGCGTTATAAGTGAGTGCGACACCAAGGATGCAGAAGACCTAGAAGAAGATTATGATTCAAGAAACATATGCTCTTTTGCCATCAGCGCAGACCATGTCTTCGATGCATGCAGAGACAATGAAGATGCAAAAGGATGTGATCGTGTACTGGACGCTCTTGCGGAAGGGAATGAAAAGTACGCTTGCACTGTTGCTCTTCAAGAAACATCTGTTGCTGGAGAAGGGTCTCCCACAGAAGGGACAATACTGCGTGAAATGACCATGGACGAAAGGTGCTTTGATCCTGACGAGCTGGTTCCAACAATCAACAACACATGCGAATATATATGGAGCGAGTACAGTGAGACGTGGATGTTTACAGACATATTTCGTGAAATGGACAGAGTAGATCTGCTTTTTATTGACGATTACGAGGAGTGGTACGACTTTTTTGAGTGGCTAGAAAATTATCCTCTCAACATCGGTCCCAGCTACTCTCAACTAGAGTGGGAAAAGGTGTTTTTTGATGTCTCCACAGGAACAATAACAAGCTACAAGAACAACTTCAGTACATGGAACAGCAACATAGAGTGGGTCGAAGTAAGAACAGAAGAAGAGTGCGAGACCGATGAGTATGGAAATGAACATTGTGAAGAGTTCTCGGTAGGATATTACGATCCATGGCACCCAGACCAGTACTCCAACTGGCGTGAAGCGCTAGAAGGCGAAGAGGGAGCTGTTCCGTTCGAAGCAAAACTTGAAAGCATATGGCACGAATTTCCAGATAGTGGAAGTGTTCAGACATGGGGAAGCTCTCTTCCCTCGGGGTCCGGGAGGCGCTACGAGTCAGGATACTCTTATAGGCAGTTCGACAAAGATATTCCCGGCTCAATAATAAGCGCGATAAACGAGTTTCTGAGCGAAGACATAGAAGACATGTTTGAGTTTGTTTTTGAAGAAGAGATCGGGATTTATGCAGACGACAAAACGTCCTGGGCTCTTTTCTTTGATTTTGTTGATGAAGATTTCGATGAAGAAGATGAAGGATTTAATTTGGAGAAAATATGGGAAGAGCTTTTCGAGCTCATGGATGAAAGGCCTGACATCCGCGGCGGAATAGTAAGAGAAGATAAGTTCGGACAGTATGAGCTTCACAGGTTTCTTAAAGAAGAAGAGGTAAAAGAGGAAGACTTAACAGAAGAGTTTGAAGATTATACAGACATATATCCTCTTCCTCAAGAAATACTAGTACCCCCCAGAATATGTCAGGAAGTCGGAGTGATCGAGGAAGTGGAAGAAGAAATAGATATAGAGATAGATGAAAAATGGCAAGAACATCAGATGTACAACTACTATCTCATAGACTTCTTTGGAAACTACTTTATTCCTTTTGTAAACACCGCAGCGTTAAGCATGGACCTGGCAGACAAATTTAGTGATCTTTACGATATCATTGACGACAAATATGAACGCCTATCTTTTGTAAACTCTTACGGAATATATAAGTTCCTGTCAGAGAATGAACTTATAAATGAAAGCTTTGACAACCTTCCTGACTCCGCCGTAGAGTATGAAGACTATGATATTCCTGAAAGCGACTACGACATACCGGACAATTTTTATGAGTGTCGTGCAGAAGGAGGGTCCGAAGATGATTGCGAAGAATACGCCATACCGCACCAAGAATACATGGATGAATACTACAACGCAACAGGTGGTGTAGGCCATGAAGCTGACCAGGACGAGAGGATGTTTCACTTCATAGAAAATTACGAAAACTGGGAAGGGTATGCAGAATATCTTAATCTTTGGGATGATTATGTCGAAATACTAAAAGACATGGGTACTAGCGAGTTTGGTTTGTTCGATAGATACTCCAGCCATGCAGGCAATTGGAGTGAGTACGAAAAGTTTTTTGAATATTTAACAACAAGCAGTCCCGGAATCTTTGAAGAATACTCTGAATACGCAAACAACTGGAGTGACTACGAAGATTTTTTCCTCGAAGAGAACGAGGAGGGGGATGAAGAAAAAGGAGAGCTTTGGGATGCCTATGAAGATTTTATCGATGAAGATAAGGAGTATCCCGACAATCTTATCGAGTTCATAGTTACAGCAGAACAGTGGGAAAGCTTCCTGGTGTTCGTAGAAGAAGAGAACTTGATGGACGAAAACTACGACTTTCTCATAGATGAAAACAGATTAAGTGCATCTGAAGTGCAAGACATCGAAGATGATGCAGAAGAAAACCTACTCTCTATTATAGAGGATAGAGGGTACTTTCCTCTTTTTGAAAACTTTCTTGCAGAAAACAGCCACCTACTAAAAGATGTTCCCGAGTTTCTTATAGAAGAACAGTTAACGCCACAAGAGATGCAAGACGAAAACATAGATTCGGGAGATATGTTTAATCAGTTCGCCTATCTCATAATAGGAGAAGATCCTCTCTACGAGTACTTAGAGTTCCTTTCCCGCCACGACATCTCTTCCTTGTCCAGGCTAAGCGGCTATGAAGAAGATGCGGAAGAGTGGCACATTGGGCCATTTGGAGAGCCATATCAAGAATCTCTTTTTGAGATATGGCAAGAAGAGGAACCGAGCGAGCCACCCATGGACATTCCACCCTACAAAAATGAGATACCTTTTCTTCCTACTCCTGTTGATGTTTGCGACATAGTAGAAGATGAATATCCTCCAGGAGAACCAACTTGCCAAGAGGTGGTAGCTGTCCAGGAAGAATATGTAGAAATGATGATGGAGTATCTTAGAGTATACTGGCAAGAACAAATTGTGTTTGATGATAGATTAAATCAATTTGGTTTTTATGAGATATGGGAAAAATTCTTAGAGTTTCTTAGCATAAACAAGCTTTGGGACGAATTTCTTGTCCAAGCAGAAGACGACTGGTATATAAGAAATTCTGGGCTAAACAGCTCTCTTCGATTTCTTGATGACCAGAGAGAGTTCGAAAATTTCGTAAACTACATGAAGAACCCTGATGCAGAGATATATCCTCGCACATATAGCATGACAAGAGAAGACCTTCTTTGGCGCAAAGCCGGAATAGGAGGAGGATTTTATGGGTCCATGCACGGTTACTGGCATGCTTGGCACGGAGATTACTGGGACAGAATATGGGTACAAGAAATACTAGACAACCCTCGTGCTCCCCGGCAACTTGAAACATTCTGGGAAGAAGATGAGCTCTGGTTTCGAATGTGGGAAGACTATGAAGCCGTACAGCCGTCTCCTATACACGATCCAAGCCTTCAACTAGAAGAAGATGCTGATATCGGAAATGTGCACCTTTTCGAGGCGTTTCATAAGACCGTAATAGACTACGGCATAAAAACAGATGAAGTATTTAATCTCGAGCTGGACGATGGCAAAAGCGAAAGTGTGATGGACATGACAAAAAAAGATTATCGCGCACCAACTTACAAAACACACCTCATGAGAATGGAGGAAGGATACGAAGCACTAAGAGACAATCTTTCTTGGTGGGAATTTGGCCTAGATCCAAAATTGCGCATAGCAGCAAAAGAAAGGTTTACAATAGATATGATGGACAAGCTAGTTCCGGCACGCAGCGAAGAAAAAGCAATAGCAAGAGCATGTACTGACCTCTATCTAAACAGAGGAGAAACACCTCCCGCCTCTTGTGAAAACAGCCCCTTAAGCGCTTTAAGAAGCAAGTGTAAAGCGGTTCTTCACGAAGAAGAGGAAAGAGATCCCGCTCTTCGCGTAAGAATGCCTCAGCCCTGCGCTATCCTTCCTCTTTTTGAAAACTATCTCGACGTTCTCGTAGACGAGTTTGATCCGAGTATAGGAGGTGGCATGGTCTCAAGAGGAGGAGGAGAGCTTACGGGATATCCTTCAGAAGGAAGCTTTACCGGCTGTGGCTCTGTCTCCGGAAGCGTTCCTGGAGCCCCAGAAATTCCGGAGATACCCGTAATTCCTCTTTCAGATTACAGTGTTGAAATACCAGACATTGAAACGCCTAATTTTGGATTATCAGGAATTCTGGAAGTAACCCTCCCTGATGTAATCATAGAAGACCTTACTTTCCCGGACATAGAACTTTGCGATTTAAGTGACTGTCAGGACTTCTTAGACATCTTTCCTTCCATTATAGAGTTGATACCTTCCTTGGAGAACATTTACATCCCCACCCCCGCGATAGTGCCCAATCCGCTAACTCTTGATAGCGCAACTGCGCAAGTGAGTGGACACGGAGCCATAACAGTTCCTTTACCTGATGTTCACATAGGAGAAGTAAATCTTCCCTCTGTTCTCTTGGACATTCCACAGCTCCCGGAGATAACACCTATATCTATATCTTCTCCCGAGTATGATCTTCCCAGCCTTGAAATACCAGAGCCATATGTAGAGTTTAACTGGGGAGGGTTCGATGTAGATGTTGGTTCTGCAATTGTAGGAGCAATATTAAACTATTTTGGTTTTAGTGGCGGAAGTCTTTGCGCTAGCGCTGGCGGAGTAAACTTTCTTCCTTTAAGCATAGGGTTTGAAGATTATCATGTTCAGTGGCCAGACTTTCCAAAGATACCCGAAATTCCTCTTTGTCGTAACGCGCGTCAGTTCTGCAGAGACGCTGCCAACAGCCTGCAAGATGTCATCGATGAACTCGAAGAGATAATGAGAGAAGTAGAGGAAGAGATACAAGAGGCATTATCAATGCCCGCTGATGCAACAGCAAAGCTAGAAGACCTAATAAACGAAGAAGTGCAAGACTTGGAGGATAGCGTGAACAATTACATTCAAAGCACGCACATAGAAGGAGAGCTTATAGGAGAAACGATAAGATTGGACTCTTACACTATACCAACAGAAGACATAGAAATAGACGTTTATCTTTCCGATTTAATAGAAGATATGCCAAGCAGCGTAGAGGTTTTGGACGAAGAAGACAGGACGGTAGAGCTCACAAACCCCATTGAGATTGAAATGCCCACCATTCCACTTGACGACCTAAGCACTACCTGGGAATATATTGTCGAGCTTCCTGCACTTCAAGGAATAGATGGCGGTGCTGAATTTGATTGGGGAGAATGCGAGATAGGACCTGTAGAGTATGATGACGTCTATGACTGGGAGCCGTTCGAGCTAGAAGGAATAGAGATAGAAGTAGAAACTTTCTAGTTGATAAACACAAGTAGGCGCTTCTTTTAGAAGCGCCTTTTGTGTTAAAATAAAAATATGAAACTAAACAGGAAAAAAGCGCTGCAAATCCTTTTGAGTAGACACGCTACAAAACCTTTGAAGTCTCTCGGGCAAAACTTTCTTCTCGACGAAAGTGTACTACACGAGATATGCTCTGCTGCAAGACTAAGAAAAAAAGATACCGTTATAGAGATAGGCCCCGGAGCAGGCATACTCACTCTTTGTCTCGCAAAAAAGGCAAAGAGGGTTATCGCTATAGAAAAAGACCCTAAAATGATCGCCGCCCTAAAAGAAACAACAAAAAAGAACAAAAACATAAAGATGCTCAACGAAGATGCTCTTTATTCAAAAATAAGAACAAAAAATCGCAAACTGATTGCAAACTTGCCTTACTATGTCGCCACACAAATAATAAAAAAGTTTCTCACAAAAAACCTTCCTCCTTCCGTAATGGTCGTAATGGTTCAAAAAGAAGTAGCGGAAAGAATGATGGCAAAGCCCCCAAAAATGAATATGCTCTCATCTTTTGTTCAATCACTTTCAAGAGTAGAAAAAATAAAAATAGTAAAAAAAGGGTCTTTTTGGCCCCCTCCCAAGGTAGATTCTACAGTAATAAGAATATCTCCTTTTAAAAAAAGAGAAACTAAAAATTTTTACAAAACACTGTTTTTTTTGCTAAAAACGGGATTTTCTCATCCCCGCAAGCAGTTGTCAGCAAACTTTTCCCGTACGGGAGAGCTAAAAGAACAGATTTTTCTCGCTGCAAAAAAATCAGAAATAGACACAAAAAGAAGAGCGGAGAGCTTGTCTGTAGAAGAGTGGAGCAAGATAACAAAAGCACTTCTTTATTTGCAGGGAAATAAATAAGATGATAATCTTTTCAAAAGTACTTGATTTGCAAAAAATGAAAAAAATCTCAACCAAAAAAATACTTTTTTTGCTTCTTGTTTTCTCTGTTTTTTTTGTTTTTGCAACAGAAATACACGCTGATGACGAAAGAGAACCGAGGCCTCTCGAGATTGAAGATTATCCTTTCGTTGACCCGGCCCCGGAAGAAACCGATCATGGAGTAGGAGAATATATCGCTTATATCTTCAATGCTGCCGTATTTCTGGTGGGGGGACTGTTGTTTGCATCTCTTATATATCACGGCGTGCTTTACATGCTCTCCTCGGGTGATCCGGGAAAGGCGGGCGCCGCAATAGGAGGAGTAAAGTCCGCTTTTGTAGGAGCAGTTATACTCGTTTTCTCTTACCTTATACTCCAAACAATAAACCCGGAGTTGCTTGATGTAGACCTTGAAGACCTAGACCCTATACAGCCAGAGCCCCTCCCTGCAGGACCTTATGTTTGTAACTTTCCTCTACCAAATGTAAATTCCATAGTTAGTGGGTACAGGGGCGGAGAAGAATCTAGGGCAGAGGCCATTCTAAGTCTTCACGAAAAGGTGAGAGAGGAGTCTTTAGATAATCCCGAAGCCAACTGTGAAATCGTAACCAGCACAAGAGAAACAATACTTGAAGGAGACGGGCTGGAGAACACATACTTTGTCATCCCTTCTATAAAAGAAGAAGGGTCAGTGCTAGAAATAGAACACGGGATAATATTTTTTGGAGACAAAAACGGACTGGAGAACGCCATGTCGCGAAGCGGATCAAGGTGTCAGATACAACTCGGAGGACCACAAGAAGACGAATATTTTCCCGATGGCATGGAGGTAGGGCCTCATAAAAACTTTAATCTATTGAATTGGAGAAACAGAGCTTACTCTCTGTCTCCTATAAAAATGTATGTTGATGCCGATGTTACTGCAGAAGTAACTTTTTACGAAGGACACGAATATAATCAACCTGTTGCTAAAAATGCAGATTTCGAGGGAGATGAGATGGAAGAGTGGACAAAGCAAATAACAAATGGCGAAGAAATAACGGTATTAGATCGTGGAGATTTCCAAGCAGAAGACTTTCATTGTCAGGACGGCTCTTGTGGAGTAAGGTCTATGCAAGTTGAGAACGCATTTGTTGTTTTTTACGACGACAGAGATTGTTACATATTCACCTCAAATAAAAAATATCTTCAAGAGACACTTCCGTCATCAAGAGAAGGCTGGTTTGGAGCCACAGACAGAGGCTTTGACAGAAATACGGACTTTGATAATGTGCTGATAATAAAAGGAGAAATAAGATAAATGCATATGCGAAAACTATCAAAAAGATTTTATGTAGGCATTACTTCTTTCTTCTTTTTACTTTTGCCTTTGTTTTCTGCTCATGCTGTTGTTGCTGGCGCGCTTGAAACTGCTCTTTCTTGGTTTTTTATAAAAATCGTAAGCATCTTTTACTGGTTTGCAAGACTGATCACTCTTTTCTTCAACGACATGCTGCAGTTCGTATTGAGTGAAGATTTTATTCAGTGGCCATACACCAGACCGGGAGAGTCTCCTGACGGAAATCCAATAATCGAAGCAGGCCTAAGTGTGACGCTTCCCCTCGTAAACGTAATAATTATATTTGCTTTAATTGTTATCGCTGGAGGAATAATTCTTGGACTTGAAAAGTACGGCACAAAAAAGATGCTTTTTAGTCTTGTTCTTGTTGCTCTGCTCGTAAACTTCTCTCCTCTTCTTGTAGGACTGGTAGTAGACGCCGCAAACATAGCCATGTACTTCTTTGTGCAAGAAGCACAAGACTCATTAAAACACGTATACTCGACAATACAAGGAGGGGGCGAAGTTGTTACAGAACAGGAAGGCGAAAATAAGCTGGATCAAAACACCTACCAAGCATTGGCATTTATTGTAATGCAAACCTTTGTAACTTTCATAATGGGCTTTATTTTCTTTCTTTACATGCTCCTTTTCATATTCCGATATATTGCCATATGGATGCTAACAATACTCTCTCCTCTTGCCTTTGCATGTCTTGCTCATCCTTTGTTAAATGAGTGGTGGAAAAAGTGGTGGAGTCAAACCATACAGTGGTCTATTGTAGGAGTAACAGGAGCATTTTTCATATTCCTGTCTTCAAAGATAAACGAACAAGCAGCTGAACTATATGACACTCAAGATATGGGCGGAACAGGCGAAGGATTTTCCCGTTTTGCATCTGAAATTGCAACTGTAACCTTTCCCATGTTTGTCGTTGCTGCTTTCTTTGTTATGGGATACATTCTTGCTATAACAACATCCGCCATGGGAGCAGACAAAGTAGTAAACTTTGCACAAGAAAGAAGAAAGTGGGCTCAAAAACAAGCGATGAGAGCACCAAGGTACGCAAAAGATTGGTCAAAAGACAAAGCAAGCAAAGGAGCGCGCAAAGGAGCAGCATACGTTTCCGATAAAACAGGGTTGACCAAAAAAGCGGGAGAGGTGGCCACCGCACAAAGATGGGGAGAAGGACAAGCAGGGTTTGGAGGATGGGCAAAAAGAAGAGCTTCCGTTGTGCAGGGAGCTTGGCGAGCGCCAGCATCAAAGATCGCCGGAGCAGCAGAAAAGCAGCCCGGAAAAATGGTAAAAGATGCGGAAAAGAAGTACGAGCATATAGAAAATAAAACAGAAATGGCAAGTAAACTATCAGGAGCAAGAAATGAAGAAGACAGACTCGCAATAATAAAGCAAGCAAAAGAGAAAGGAATGCTTAAAGACGTAATGGAAAAATCAGGAGACTCTGCAAGAAAGAACTTTGAAGGAATATATGGCTTGGCGGAAAAAACAGGAGACGATAAGACTATAAAGAAAGCTCTTCCTATGGAGTATATAGCAAAAAAGTCAAGACAAAACATTTCTCAAATAGGAGAGAAGAAGCACAATGAAAACATAAAAGAAGTTTCTAGAGAGCTTGGTAAAGATCCTGAGGCTCTAAAAAGTGCAAGCGATTCAATTGCAAAAGCAATAGAAAAAGAAGGACCGGAAAGAGATGAGGCAGAAAAAATAATTCAAAATCTTATGCAGGAAAAAGCGTCTGTATTGCAAACGATGGTAGATAGCTCAGACAAGGCACGAGAAGCTCTTTATAAAACAGCTGAAAGGCATGCAGAAACAGCTGAAAAAGAGCTCCAAGAATTTTTTGGAAAAAGCTTTAATCACAAAAAACTAAATCGGGAACAAAAACTGTATGCTCTTATGAAGCAAAAGAGAGCCCCTGCATTAAGAGCCATGGAAAGAGGAATGGCAGACATCGCAATACCCTACGAACACATCCCAGAAAGCTCTCAGGAAACAGAAGGCTCTTCACAGAGCCCCTCGCAGAGTCCTTCGCAAAGTTCGTCGCAAGAAAGCAATATTATCACAGACCACCCTGATATTAATCGCCATAAAAAGTTTTAAGATAAACTAAAATGAAGCAATTAACTAAAGAAGAGCGATTCAAGATATATCAAAGCCTTCCTCAGGAGGCAAAGGATCTTTTTTGGTCAGATGAGGTGATAGACATAATGGACCTGCTCAAATCACGCTATAAAATAGACAGCAATGACAAGCAGCTTCCGAGAATTACTGGTCTTGTTATTCTCGGAGCAATACCTCTTTCAAAGCTACCTCAAACTCTTTCTTCAAGAACGGGAGTAGACCAAAAAAAGGCAGAAAAGTTAGCAGATGACATTAAAAGGCACATTCTTTTCCCTATAAAGGATTTTCTTGAGGAAGCATATGATGAGGATTTTTCTATATGGGAATTTAGAGCAAAAGATGAAGAGATAGAGAGAATAAAAAAAGGAAAAGACACGACACAAAAAGAAGAAACAACAAAAAAAGAAGACCCTTACAGAGAAAATATATAAAAAAAGGGGAAGCAAAAGCTTCCCCTTCATCTACCAGCCCATTTTTTTATCTATTCTGTCCCGCAACTCCTTACTCATCTCCCTTGACTGAGAGGGAGTCTTTATAGGACTTTCTTTTTTTCCGCCTCCACCTTCTGCTGCCTTGAGCGCCATAGCGCACTTGGCAAACATGCTTGGAAGGTCGCCATCTCCTTCTCCGAAGTCTCCCACTATAAATCCATTGTTGTCACGCGCGTACTCCTGTTTTCTTATATTATCCACCAGTTTCCACGCCTCATGCTTTGAAATGCCATACTCAATGCTGTATTTCTCAGCAAGATCTTCCATGTAGCCAAGACTTTGACGTTTTGCTTCTCTGTCCTTCTCCGCCTTTGTAACTCTTGCATTCCCGAGAAGCTCTTCCTTTTTGTCCTGAGTGAAAGCTGTCACAATCTCGGGATCCTCTATCTCCATTTCCTCGATCCATAGACCTCTTTCAGAGATCTTTAATCCATACTTCGAGATCTTTTCCTTGTACTCTTTTCTTGAAGAAATGCCTTCAACGGGAACGTCTGTTTTCATGGTATTTTTGTACTCCTCCCAGTACTGGGAGTCGGGATTTATTCCCTCCCACAGCTCTTTGCTCTGCCTGCCAACACTAAACAGAACATCAAACCCCACACGCGCTGCAAAACTACGCATGAAGTCATCTATCATGGTTAGCAAGCCATCGATACTTGAAGAGGGACTAATGAAGAGATATTTCTCAACATTTATTATTCTCACCTCCACATAGTACTTGAGAAACATCCCTATTCTCCCAAACTGGGGATGTGTAAACACGTGCGTAACGGTGGAATAATAGATCTCTGGGCGCAGCGGTATGGAGTCCATTTTTTGAACTTTTTCATGTTCAATTCCGCTTTGTCCACGCCCCTCTTTCCAGTTTATGGAATATCTGTAGGGACGAACCATGGGCCAGAAAAGAGGAAAGACCAATCCTCCCAAGAGCCTTTCTCCTCTTCTGTATACGACAACGTCCTGCTCGGCCTCTACTGCTTTCTGCTTATCCCAAACCTCGAAATTTTTATCGAGGAAGTGGTTCTTCCATGAAATATTTACGTCATGGAGCGCGCCGAATCTCGTGAAGGCAACTGCAGTGCCTTCTCTTACTTGTTTTTTTGTTTTAATAATAATAAGCAAGAGAAGAGATCCTGCGACAACAGCCGCTCCGATGTGTGTAAAGTGGAGCAAGTACACTCCCAAACACAACACCACCAACAACAAGAGCTTTATAAGAAAAACAGTCCCGTCTATAAACCTTCTTCTTCTTTCCTTGATTGCCATAAAAGCCTCCTTTCTTTCTTTACTTAGGCTGGTAAAATGTTTAAAGAGCAGTTTATTTATATCATTAATTTTCGATTTTGTAAAGTGTAGAATTTTGATAAAAAATTGTTTGATAACTTTTCTTGTTGTGCTAGAATGCAAAAAGGTATGAAGTTTAAAGTGCCAAGACACATAGAGTACGAGTCCAAAATTGTTGCAGGAGTAACCTTCAAGCAGATGGCATATCTTGGAGTTGGAGGAATTTCTATATTTTTCCTTTATTTCATCCTTCCTTTTATATTGTTTGTACTGGTTTCTATTCCCATAGCGGGAGCCTCGGCGGCTTTAGCCTTTGTTACCGTAGGAACGCAAACTCTTCCGGAATACCTAAAAAACTTTTTTTACTTTTCTACAACAACAAAAACATATCTTTGGAAGAAGAAAGACCTACCCCCTGTTCTTAAAACAACAAAGAAAGAAGAGAAGGAAGAAAAAGAAGAAAAGGCCGACAAAAGACCAAAAGGAAAAAGCAAGCTTGATGATATGTCAACAAAAATAGAAACATCTTAATATGGCAATAAAAAGCACACAAGATTTTTTGGAAGTAGATCAAATAAGGAACGGGGTTCTTATTCTTAAAAATAAAGGAATAAGAGGAATTTTAATGGTCTCCTCTATAAATCTTGCTCTAAAATCAGAAGAAGAACAGCGCTCTGTAATTTATGGATTTCAAGAGTTTTTAAACTCCCTTGATTTTGCTTGCCAGATTATTGTGCAATCAAGAAAAACAAACATAACAGGATATATAGATAAAATAAAGGAGCTGGAAAAAAATCAAGAAAACGAGATGCTTAAACATCAAACCGCGGGATATAGAGAATTTCTGGAACAGTTCATAAAAAGAGAATCTATACTAACAAAAAAGTTTTTTGTTGTTGTTCCTTACTCTATAGGAGAAGCAAAAAAAGGACAAGGTGGAGAGAGCAAAAAGCCAGCAACCAATCTTACAGAAGAAAGATTTGAAAGAGCAAAAGTACAGCTTACACAAAGAATGGAATTTGTTGCCTTGGGGTTACGCAGGTGCGGACTACAATCCTCTCCTCTTACAACATCGGAGATTATGGAGCTTTTTTGGGGTCTTCACCATCCAAGAGAGGCAGAGAGGGGATATTATCCGGAATTTCCTGAAGAGTTTATAAATTAATATATGAACGAAATTTTAAATAAAATAAAAGAGTTTCTTAATTTAGGTCCTTCTGTTCAAAAAAAAGAAGAGAAGGATAATATTTTAAGTATAAGAGATATTATTGCTCCTTCTTATATTAAAGAAGAACAAGGAAACATAGAAATAGGAGAAAAACTCTCACGATCCTTTTTTGTTTTCTCTTATCCTCACTATCTTTCAAGCGGATGGCTGTCTTCCGTTATAAATCTGAACGCCGTAATGGATATCTCTTTCTTTATCCACCCTATGGACACGATAACAATGCTTAAAAAGCTACGCCGGAAGCTCACGGACGTACAAGCAGAAATATCAGAAAACCAAGAAAAAGGGCTTGTAAGAGACCCTACTCTGGAAACAGCATATCAGGATCTTGAAGAGTTGCGAGACAAGCTACAGTCCGCCTCAGAGAGAATGTTCTACTTTGGTCTTTATATAACCGTTTACGGAGAAACTCAAGAGGAGTTGTCCGACATGGAGAGTACTCTTCGGTCTATATTTGAATCAAGTGTTATATATATAAAACCGGCCTTCTTTCAACAAAGAGAAGGGTTTATAAGCACCTCTCCTTACGGAATAGATCTTTTAAATGTGCACACGTCCATGAACACAGAACCTCTTTCCAGTGTGTTTCCTTTTATATCGTTTGATCTTAGTTCAAACGACGGAATTCTTTATGGTATAAACCTTCACAATAGGTCTCTTGTTCTTTTTGATAGATTTTCTTTAGAGAATGCAAACTCGGTTGTTTTTGGAACCTCGGGAGCGGGAAAGTCTTATCTCGTGAAGCTTGATGTGCTTCGCTCTTTGATGGTGGGAGCAGATGTAATAATTATAGACCCCGACAACGAATACGATATCCTTGCAAAATCAGTGGACGGATCTTTTTTTGATATATCTATAAGCTCTAATGATCGCATAAATCCTTTCGATATACCCACCCCAAGAGAGGGGGAAACGCCAGAAGAGGTAATAAGATCAAACACAATAAACCTTGTGGGTCTTTTGCGCATAATGCTTGGAGGGTTAACTCCGGAAGAAGATGCCATAATAGACCAGGCAATAACGGAAACATACGCCGCAAAAGACATAACTCCGGACAGCGATCCCAATACCTGGGAAGAAAAGGTTCCTCTTTTGTCAGACCTAGAACAAATACTGGAGTCCATGGAAGGAACAGACTCTCTTATTACGCGACTCAGAAGGTTTACGCGAGGAACATACTCTAGCTTTTTTAATCGTTACTCTAATATATCAGTAAAAAACAGGCTTACAGTTTTTGGAATAAGAGGACTGGAAGACGAGTTGCGCCCAATGGCAATGTTTATAGTTATGCGCTATATATGGAAAACTATATGTAGTAGCATAAAAAAGCGCATACTTGTGGTAGACGAGGCCTGGGTAATGATGCAAAACGAGGACGGAGCATCCTTTCTGTTTGGACTTGTTAAAAGAGCGAGAAAATATTGGTTGGGAGTAACAACAATCACACAAGACGTATCAGACTTTATGAAGTCTCAATACGGAAAGCCAATCGTAACAAACTCCGCACTAAAAATACTTCTAAAACAATCTCCTTCTGTTATCGATGTTGTTCAAAAAACATTCAGCCTTACAGAACAAGAAAAATTCACTCTCTTGGAAGGAGAGGTGGGAGAAGGAATCTTCTTTGCTGGTCAAAAACATGTAGCGATAAAAATAACTGCCTCATACGCTGAGGATCAAATAATAACATCCTCGCCGGAAGACTTGGCAAAAATAAAAAAAGCAAAAAAAGCTTCTCAATAAATGGAGAACAATGAGGAAGTAACGCTTCAATACAAAGGAGAAAAAGGCAGAATAATTACTCCTGAAGGCATTACGATGCTTATATCCGCTATTATATTTGATTCTGCCGGGCTTTTAGATTTTTTTCCTATTATAGGATGGATAGCATCATCTATAGCTAATGCATCCGGTTTTCTTTTTTTTATAGCATGGTTTATGTTGCGCAGAAAAGTAGGAGCAACAAGTAAAATAAAGGTGGGAAAAGCAGCAAAGTGGGCAAAAAGAAGAAAGTGGATAAGGCCACTTTTTATGGTGCTAAACCTCTTTCCTGTTCCTTATGTTTTTAGTTTAGTTCCTTTATGGACTGTTGTAGTACTGGTAGAACTTATATACGGAAGCTAGGATTTTCTTTTAACAACAACTCTTTTTTTCTGTCCCTCGTTTACGCTCTCTGTTTCAATATCATCCTTCTCTGATAGAGCCATATGAACAACCCTTCTCTCATACGCTGACATGGGAGGGAACTTTTTTTCTATTCCCGTAAGAGAAACCTCTTCTGCCGCCTCTAGTGCCAACTCTTTTAAATAGTCCATTTTTCTCTTTTTGTAGTTATTGATATCCAAATTAACAAAGACTATATCTTTTGTTTTTTTTCTAACTATCTTCTTTAAAAGTGTTTCCGTATCAGCAAGCGTTTGTCCTTTCTCTCCTATAAAAGATTGTGGTTCTTTTATTTTTATATTTATATTTAAACAGTTCTCCTCTTCTAAGGAAAAATCCACCCTTATATCCTCGTCTATCATTTTAAATATCTCTTTTACTGTTTCTTTTATTTCTTCCATTTTAGTAATTCTTATTAATAACCCTTTGTTGGAAAAGCGAAAAAACAATAGTAACTATCCAGTAAACACCCACAGCAGACGGCAAGCTTAAAAGTATAAAGAATGTTAATCCCGGAAGAAGATACATCATCTGCGACTGCATTGCTCCCATCATGCCTTCTTTTTTTTCTTCTTTCTTTGAAGATAGTGATATCTTCATTTGAACAAACTGCCCTAAAGCAGCAATAACAGCAAGAAGTAAACTGGGAGAAGAAAGATCTATAAATCCTAAAAACACAGTGTTTACAGTTTCCGGCTCAGGAACAAAACTGTAAAGATACTTCATTTGATCGGACTCAAACCCGTTAATAAAGATCCTTAAAAGAGCAATAAGTATTGGAAGTTGAATAATTAAAGGCAGTATACCGGAAAAAGGATTGACCTTTTTCTGTTTATAAAACTCCATTATTTCTTTTGCTTGTGTTTCTTTATCGTCCTTGTACTTTTCTTGAATTTTTTTTATCTCTGGCTGTATCTCTTGGAGTTCTTTTTGTGATTTGACTGCCTTTATACTTAAAGGATAAAGAGCAAATTTTATTATCAAAGTAAGAACTACTATTGAAAGACCGAGCTCTTCAAAGGGAATTATATTATATAAAAATATAATTAAATTAAAAAAAGGTTCGTAAAGTACTGTATAGAAAAGATCTATCATAACAGTTCTGCTTTATTTAAAACTTCTTCCATTTTATTTTTAATTTCCTTGTAAGAACTTCTTTTAACGTCTTCCTTTATAAGAACTACTACATCATAGCCATCTAAAACGCTTACGCTTTTTATTGCTTCCACAACCCTTCTTTTTATTTCGTTTCTTTCTGTTGCTTTTTTGAAAATCTTTGAGGGAGCAATAAAAGCAAAACGAGAAAAAGAAAGCTCATTACTTTTAATTTTTATTATAAAAAAGGCATTTTTGATAGTTTTGCCTTTTTTAAAAATATCATCAAAATCTTTCTTTTTTTTTATTCTCCTTTTTTTAGGGAGCATAAAAACTACACGGATATTTTCTTTCTTCCTCTTTTTAATCTTCTTTTAATAACACCTTCTCCCGCTTTTGTTCTCTTTCTTATCAAGAATCCGTGGGTTTTTTTTCTTTTTCTTTTTTTAGGATTATAAGTAAAAGACATATAATTAATAGTTATGTTCGAGCTAAATTCTACCTTAAACAAACAATAAAGTCAATTAAAAGATATGCACAAGAATTAACACTTTTTACACAAGTTATCAACAATTCCCCTTTTTTAGGGGGTTTTCCCCAATAATGTTTACTGTGTTATAATGCAAATCAGAATAAAAAAATTCCTATGGACAAAACAAAGCTTTGGCAAACAGTTCTCGCTCAATTAAAAACAAATATATCGGAAGCGAGTTTTAATACTTGGTTTAAAAATACAAAAATAGAATCAATAGAAAATAAGAGTGTAACCATATCAGTACCAAACTCTTTTGTTAAAGAGTGGTTAGAAAATAAATACAATAAAATAATATTAAAAACTATAAAAAGCATTGAGGGCGACATAAAACAAATAAACTATACGATAAACAACAATACTCCTGTAAAAGAGAAAGAAGAAAAGACAAACTTTAATCAAATGAATATACAGGAATTAGTGGTAGATCAAGAAACAGGACTAAACCCAAAATACGAGTTTGATAATTTTATAATAGGTCCTTTTAATGAACTAGCTCATGCAGCAGCTTATGCTGTAGCGGAAAATCCCGGCTCAGTATATAACCCTTTCTTTGTATATGGAAAAACAGGACTAGGAAAAACACACCTCTTACAAGCACTCGGAAATAAAATAAAAGAAAAAAAGAAAGTAAAATATATTCAAGCTCAAAAATTTATATCAGGAATAGTTTCCGGAATAAGAAACGGAACGATAGAGGATTTTAAAAAACAATATAAAAACATAGATGTTCTTATTATAGACGATATACAGTTTCTCTCAGGAAAAGAAAAAACACAAGAAGAGTTTTTTCATGCATTTAATGAGTTATATGAAAAAAATAAACAGATAATACTGTCCTCCGATAGACCTCCTAAATCTATAAATGCACTAACAGACAGATTGAGATCAAGATTTGAAGGAGGAATGATAGCAGATATAAATTATCCCGATACAGAAACAAGAGTAGCTATATTAAAAACAAAAGCACAAGAAAAAAACTTTTATCTAAACAATGATGTTTTGTATTATATAGCAGAAAATGTGCAGAAAAATATAAGAGAAATGGAAGGGGTTTTAAATAAACTAATAATTTACCAAAAAATAAACAAAGGAGATCTTGATCTAAATTCCGCTAAAAAAATACTAGGAAATGTATTCAAGTCTCCTGTTGCTTCTGTTTCTATAAACAAAATAATAAAAGCAGTTGCAGATTTTTATGATATAAACGAAAAAGAAATAATAAGCTCTTCAAGAAAAAAAGAGGTTGTGAAACCAAGAAGTGTTATTATTTACGTCACAAGAAAAGAACTAGAATACTCTTTTCCTTTTATAGGAAAAAAAATAGGAGGAAGAGATCACACTACTGTAATGCATTCATATAACAAGATAGAAAAAGAGTTAGAAACAAATGAAGAAACAAAAGAAGAAATATCACTTATAAAACAGTCTATACTTTCCATGTAAAACTTGTTTATAATTTAAAATATAAAAAAAATATAAAATTATAAACAGTTTTTACACATATAAAAAAGCGTTATATCAACAAGTTTTTACAAGTTAATTTTAACCAAAAAAGTAAAGTTATCCAGTTAATTAATTACAAACAATAAGTTAATAATTTATTTTATGAAAACTACAGTTTTGCAAAAAAGTTTAAAAGAAGGAATTAATACAGTAAGTAGAGCGGTGGGAAAATCTACAACACTTCCTGTTTTGAAAAATATTTTAATAAAAGTTAAAGATAATTTTCTTAATATATCATCAACAGATTTAGAGATGGGTGTTAAATGGTGGGTTTTAACTAAAACAGAAAAAAAAGGAGAAATAACTGTACCTTTTTCTACTATCTCAAGTTTTGTTAATCTTTTACCTGAAAAGAATATTGACCTGCAATTAAAAGATAATAAGTTAACTATTAACTGTGAGGGTTATAAAACACAAATAAATGGAGTTAGTTCAGAAGAGTTTCCTATTATTCCAGAAGTAAAAAAAGACAAATCTATCTCTATAAATAGTAGATTATTTTGTGAAGGTTTAATGCAAGTAATAGATATACCTTCTCCTTCTAAAGTAAAACCAGAGATATCAGGTGTACTTTTTCTTTTTTCTGGTAAACAGTTAAAAATGGTCGCTACTGATAGTTATAGATTAACAGAAAAAACTGTTAATCTTGAAAATTCTGTAAAAAGTGATTTTTCTTTTATTCTTCCTCAAAGAACAGCAAGAGAGATCGTTAATATCTTTAAGGAAGAAAATAAGAATGTAGATATATTTTTTAACTCAAATCAGATCCTTTTTGAATTAAAAATGGATGAGGTTGATCATCCTAAGACACAGGTTTCTTCAAAACTTATAGAAGGAAATTATCCTGATTATAAAGAGATTATTCCTTCAAAATATGAAACACAAGTTGTTTTGAATAAAGATGAATTTTTAAACAAAATAAAAGCAGCAAGTGTTTTTAGTGGAAAAATTAACGAGGTTACCTTGAAGATTGACACTAAAAAAGGAGAGTTATTAGTAAAAAGTGAGAACCCCGACCTTGGTGACTATAACGCTAATATAAAAGCAAAACTAGAAGGTGATGATGTGAGTATATCATTTAATTATAAATTTTTATTGGATGGACTTAATAATATAAAAAGTTCACAGGTTTTATTAGGAGTTAATGGAGAATCTAATCCCGGGGTAATAAAGCCTATTGGAAAAGATGACTTTTTGTATGTTGTTATGCCTATTAAAAATAATTAATTGAGAAAACTTTCCATAAACATTCTCCATATCGGAGCGGCAACAATCATGCTTTCTCCTCCTGTCATAGACATATTATTATTATTTCCCGCCCAAACCCCAACAACAATATCTGGCGTATAACCTATTGTCCATCCATCTCGAAACTCTTGTGTAGTACCTGTTTTTACCGAAACGTTGTGATCTTTAAAATGTAAAGGAGACTCTGCTCCAAACATAGGCGATCGAGCTTCATCGTCGGAAAGTATATCATTTATAAGATTTGCTGCGGATGAACTTAAAACTCTTCTGGGAGTGTTTTCATTTTTTTCTATAATCTCTCCTTTATTGTCTGTTATTTTAGAGATAGATAGTGTTGGAGTGTGATACCCTCCTGTTGAAAATGTGCCATAAGCAGATGTTATCTCTAAAAGTTTTACATCTCCTCCTCCAAGAACAAGAGGTAATCCATAAAAGTCTGCGCCTCTTTTTAGTGTTGTTATTCCCATGTTATGTACTTTATTTATAACATTTTCCACTCCAACAGCTTTTAAAACTTTAACAGAAGGTATGTTTAAAGATTGTGCCAAGGATTCGCGAAGAGTTACTTCTCCTCTAAATCTTCCATCGTAGTTTCGAGGTATATAAGGATCTCTTACTGTTCCAAAGTTTGTTTTTTCATCTATAACCGTTGTTTTATCATCATATCCTTCTTCAAAAGCTACAGCATAAGCAAAGGGTTTAAAAGCGGAGCCCGGTTGTCTATTGCTCATTGCAGTATTTGTGTAAGGTTCAAATAAACAACTTGATCCCGGTACGCACCCGGAAGGATAAGGCTCTTTAAAGTAATCAGCGGAACCGACCATAGCGAGGATTTCTCCCGTATTAGGATCGATAGCAACAAGAGAAGCGTTGTGTGCATTGTATTGGGTGTTGTTTTTTGCTCCGGCTTTTATTATTTCTTCCGCCTCTTTCTGCATATCAAAGTCAATTGTGGTATAAATATTTAAACCTTTTTCTTTTAGGAAATCTTCTCCATATTTGTTTTCAAGATATCCTTTTATGTGCATTATAAAGTGCGGAGCCTGTAAATAGTTGGAGAAATTGGAAAAGTCAATAACTTCTTCTTTTGCTTCTTCTTTTTCTGTTTCTGTTATAAAGCCCACTTCTTTCATTCTGTTTAATAAAACATCTTTTCTTCTCATTAATTCATCTGCGTTTTCACCAAAAGGAGAAAGCATACTTGGAGAAGGAAGTAAAGAAACAAGTACTGCGGATTCTGCTAAAGACAAGTCTTTTGCTTTTTTATCAAAATATGTGTTTGCTGCAGACTCTACTCCGTAAGCGTTTTGCCCAAAAGGAACTTGGTTTAGATAAAATTCCAATATTTCATCTTTTGAATATCTTCTTTCAAGCTCTATCGTTAATATTATTTCTCTTGTTTTACGCATGTAAGTCTTTTCACGCGTAAGGAAAGCGGAACGAATAAGTTGTTGTGATATGGTCGATCCTCCTGCCACAGTGTCTCTCATTCTTATGTTTTCCAGTGCAGACCGTGCTATACCTCTAAAATCTATACCAAAATGATTGTAGAAATTATAATCTTCCGCTGCAAGAAGAGCTTTTATAAAGTTATCGGAAACTTCTGATAAAGGAACTGGCGTCCTTCTTTCTTCTCCATATATTGTATATAAAACATGTTCTCCAGTGCGGTCATATATCTTTGTCGGTTCAGCAACAGGAATATCCATAAATCTTTCGGGACGAGGAAGGTCTTTTGCAAAATATATAAATAAAAGAGATGATATAAGTATTATTAAAAGAGAAGAAAGCGTAAAAAAATAAAATACGCCAATAAAAAACTTTTTGGTTTTGCTTTTTTTAACCATAATGCCTTTTATTATACATTAAAATTTTATTTTTTTCAAAAAGGCTTTTTAAGTATATTTGCTCCGCATATAGCGACCCCCAGAGCATCTGCTGCGTCATCAGGCTGAGGAATTTCTTCTAAATTAAGAGTGGCGCATATCATTTTTTGAACTTGTTTTTTATCTGCTTTCCCATATCCTGTAACAGCAAGCTTTATTTGTGGAGGCGTGAACTCGTAAACAGGAACGTTTTCTCTTGATGCCGTCATTATAATAACGCCCTTTGATTGGCTTACGGGAATCACTGTTTTTGAGTTTTTAAAAAAATAAAGCTTTTCTACTGATAGTATCTGCGGATCGTATTTTTTTATTATAGAAAGAAGCTCTTTGTTTAGTATATCTAAACGAAAAGAAGAAGACAGAGACTTGCTTGTTTCTATTACCCCATAATCTAAACAAATCATATCGCTATCTTTTAATTCAACGACTCCGTATCCTGTTGTTGCTGTTCCCGGATCTATTCCTATAATAATCATGTTTTATCGTTTTCAATTGTTTTTTTTAAATAAACCACAACAATCCCCATAACAAAAGACAAAATCACTCCTCTTAAAAATGGCACTCTTTCTTTTTCTTTTCTTTTTTTATTAAACTCTATTGGTTTTGCGGGTGGAGAAGGAGGAGGGTAGATGTAAAAATTATCAGAGTTTTGTTTATAGGTTTCGTTTTCTTTTTTTCTTAAAACAGTTTGTCCTTTTTCGGGGTTATTAACAGAAGGTTTGCTATAAGGATTTTTAGGGGAACCCCATGAAAGAGAATCAATAACTTCTCCATCTTTATTTATCAATGCTACACTGTTGTCTTGTGAGAGATACTGTTTTGACTTTATATCAGCGTTCATCTTTAAAGGAAAATCTTCGTTTCTCGAACTTGCCCAAACAAAATAATCATTCTTTTTTATTGTGCTTTCTTTTGGAAACACTCTTATAGAAGACTCACTTCCTGTAGAAGATCTTTTTCTTAAAGAGTACCCTTCAATATTAACATCTCTATCAAAGGTGTTGTATATTTTTATATAAGCATCATCCGTTCTTTCTCCTTCGGTTTGCACTTCTGTTATTATAATTGCCCAAGCAAAAGAAGGAAAAAACAAAAAAAATAAAACTGTAAACCTCATTTTATCGTTTTTAGATGTTTTTTTGCTTTTTCGGTTATAACTCTTCCTCGAGGAGTTCTTTTAATAAATCCTATTTGTACTAAATAAGGCTCATATATGTCGATGATAGTTTCCTTTTCTTCCGAGGAGGCTATTGATAAAGAGTGTAGTCCCGCCGGTCCACCGGAAAACTTTTCTTCCAGTGTTTGCAGTATTTTTCTGTCTCCTGACTCGAGGCCCATTTCATCTATATCAAGAAAAGAGAGGGCTTCTTGCGCATCCTTTCTTGAAACGGTTTTGTTTCCCTCCACTTCGGAAAAATCACGAACCCTCTTTAATAAACGATTTGCAACTCTGGGATTGAATCTGGAGCAAGACGCAATTAGCTTCACGGCGTCGTTTTTTATTTTTATGTCAAGAAGAGAAGAGGATCTTTTTATTATCTCTTCTATTTCATTTTTTTTATAGTTCTCTACTCTGAAGGTTCCTCCAAAACGACTCCTTAAAGGAGAAGAAAGAAAGGCGAGTCTTGTAGTTGCTCCGATAAGAGTGAACCTGGGAACTTTAAGCTCCATTGTGCGCGCCATGGGGCCGTTTCCTATAATAAGATTTAATTTGAACTCTTCCATTGCGGGATATATCATCTCTTCACAAACCCTGTTCATTCTATGGATCTCGTCTATAAAAAGAACATCTCCTTCTCGAAGATTGGTAAGTATGGCTGCAAGATCACCCGCTTTTTTTATTGAAGGTCCGGCAATAACCCTTATTCCGGAACCCATCTCTTTTGCCACAATATAGGAGAGTGTTGTCTTTCCAAGTCCGCTTCCTCCATAAAAAAGAATATGTTCTATGCAAGCTTCTTTTCTTTTCTTTGCTGCCTCTATTATTATAGAAATGTTCTTTTTTATTTTTTCTTGCCCGATATACTGAGAAAAGCTCTGTGGTCTCAGCGCAAGATCAAGAACTTCATCTTCTTTTTTTGTTTGAGGAGAAACTCTTCGTTCTTTTTGCATGAACTAGCTTACTCTATTTACTTCTTCTATGGTTGTTTCTTTATTTAAAACCTTCATCAATCCGTCTTGTCTTACGGTTATCATTCCTTTTTCAAGAGCTTTTTTTCTTATTTCTGAAATAGAAGGAGACTGAAGTATTAACTCTTGCATCTCTTCATCAACAAGAAGAATCTCAAAAATACCCACTCTTCCTTTGTATCCCGTATAGTTGCATTGACGACACCCTATCGGTCTTACATGTTCCGGACTTTCGGGAATAAAGAAATCATCTTCTTCTATATCTTTAAGACTTTCCTTTATTTCTGAAAAAAGTTCTTCGGGGATCTCTTCTGTTTTCGCGCAGTTTTTGCATATCTTTCTTATTAATCTTTGGGCTATAACCATGTTTGTTGCCGGCGAGATATTTATGGGGTCTTCTCCCAACGACTGCATGCGTGCTACTGCTCCGGGAGCATCGTTTGTGTGTAGAGTGGAAAAGACAAGGTGTCCTGTAAGGGCTGCCTGTAGGGCAATGTGTATGGTCTCATAATCCCTTATCTCTCCTACAAGTATAACGTCCGGGTCTTGCCTTACAATGGCGCGTAATCCGTTTGCAAAATCATATCCTTTTTCTTCGTGAACCTCCGTTTGAGATATTCCCGAAAGATGATACTCCACCGGATCTTCTATTGTCACAATTTTTATGGAAGGATCTCTTATTGTTTTAAGAAAAGCGTAAAGAGTGGTCGTCTTTCCTGATCCTGTCGGTCCCGTCACAACAATCATTCCGTTCGGTCTTGTTATTTCATTTTTAAATGTTTTTAGTATTTTTTCACGCAAACCAAGCTCTTCAAGAGTGATCAGTTTTCTCGGGTCAAGAGTTCTCATCACTATCGTTTCTCCGTACTCGGAAGGGAGGGTGGACATTCTTATTTCAATTTCAACGTCTTCTCCCGCGATAGGTATAATAATGGAGAACCTTCCGTCTTGTGCGCGATCTTCCACGTTAAGCTTTACTCCCGAAAGGAGCTTTATCCTGGAGGCGATCTTTTTGTTTATCTTTTCATCCAAAAAGATCACGTCTTGGAGAACTCCGTCCAGCCTTATTCTCAGTTTTCCGCTATCTTCTTCGGGCTCAAAATGAATGTCGGAAGCTTCTAACATGATGCTTCCTGCAAGTATTACTTCAAATATCTTTGAAATATCTTTTTCCAGAGAAGAGGTTATCTTTTCCTTAAAAGAGGGCACATTTGTTACGTTTCTTCTTATGTCTTCGGAAACTTCCCTTGGTATAGCAACCTCTCCTGCTACTGATGATCTTTGTTCTTGTGGCATAATATAGTTACTGTTATACTTTAATTTATCCCAAAAAGACTAATGAGTCAATTAAATGAAAATAAAAACTTTTTCTTCAAGAGAAACTAAAAAAAAGGGTGTTCTTCTCGCAAAAAAGATAAAAGCGCCGGCACTTATAGCAATAAAAGGAGACTTGGGAAGTGGAAAAACAACCTTTTTAAAAGGGTTTGCCAAGGGACTAGGAATAAAGGAAGAGGTGCAAAGCCCTACTTTTGTCATATTTAAAAAATACAAAACACAAAAAGGAAAATTTTATCACTTTGATGCTTATAGGATAAGTGATGAAGATCTTTCTTCTTTGCGATTTAAAGAGATACTGTCATCAAAAGAAAGTATAGTTGCCATAGAGTGGAGTGAAAACATAGAAAAATCTCTTCCTTTAAAAAGAATAGAGATACATTTTAGATTTGTTAATAGAAATGAAAGAGAGTTGATAATAAAAGAAATAAATGGTAAACTGAAAGGTAGTTCAAGGGCCCGTGGCTCAGCTGGCTAGAGCGTCGGCGTGGCACGCCGAAGGTCGCCGGTTCAAGTCCGGCCGGGTCCACCAATATCTTCCTTTTAAGGATTTTTTGTTTAATTAAGTGGAGGGGTACCGAAGTGGACACAACGGCACCGCCTCGAAAGCGGATGGTCCGAAAGGACACGTGGGTTCGAATCCCACCCCCTCCGCAAACTCTTTATGTTTAATTTTAGAAAAAAAGAAGCGCAAACTCCTAAAGAAAAAGATTGTTCGCATGAATGCATAGAAGGACTGGAAAGGAAGATAAAAGAGATGGAAGAAAAAATAGAGGAGCTAAAGGAGCAACAAAAAAACTTTGTTCAAAAAGTTTCGCTTGTAAGATTCAATCCTTTTTCAGACATAGGAGGTGATCAAAGCTTTTCTGTTGCGATGTTAGACAAAGAAAATGATGGCATAGTAATGACAAGTTTTTACTCCAAAGAGGGTAATAGAGTTTATGGTAAGGAGATAAACAAGGGAAGGTGTGATTATGCGCTTTCAGAAGAAGAGAAGATGGTAATAAAAAAAGCTTGCAATGAAGAGTAATAAAAAAAATAAACCGCCGGTAGTAGTTGTTCTTGGACATGTAGATCACGGGAAGAGTTCCCTTTTGGAAGCAATAAAGGATCTCAAGATAACACAAAAAGAGTCCGGAGGTATAACGCAGCACATAGGGGCTTACTTTATAGAACATGAAAATAAAGGAGTTACTTTTATAGACACCCCTGGACATGAGGCTTTTTCTGCAATGAGGTCTAGAGGGACCACGATTGCGGATGTGGCCGTTCTTGTTGTTGCTTGCGATGATGGAGTAAAAGAACAGACAAAGGAAGCTATAGAGCACGTTAGAAAAACAAAAACACCTTTTGTTGTTGCTTTAAATAAGATAGATAAAAAAGAAGCTAATCCAGAAAGAACAAAACAGATGCTTGCTTCGGAAGGCGTTTTCGTGGAGTCTTTTGGGGGAGACACTCCCTCAGTAGAGGTTTCTGCTGAAAAAAGAAAGGGAATAGATGAGCTTTTAGAAATGATACTTCTCGTTGCGGAAATGGAGGAGCTACAGTGTAAAAAAGATGTGCCCGCGAAAGGTTCTGTTATAGAGTCAAAAGTTAACAAGAAAAAAGGAGCGAGCGCCACTCTTCTTGTAGAAGAAGGAACCCTTCAAAAAGGCGATGTAATAGGAACAGAGTCGTGTTATGGAACGGTGAGGACAATGGAAGATTGCACAGGAGAAGAGATTGAAAAAGCAGGCCCTTCGCGTCCGGTAAGTATTATAGGGGTAAAAGGGTGTCCGCATGCAGGAGAAAGGTTTGAAGTACACGAAAAGCTAAGTGAGGCAAAAAAATCAATACCGCAAAAAGAGATTCAAGCAGATGAACAAAAGCCTGAAGTGAAAGAGTTTCCGGTTGTTGTAAAAGCAGACACTTTTGGTTCTTTAGAGGCCATTAAAACCAGCATAGACGCCATTCCACGTGATAAGGTTTTTGTAAGAGTGATAAGGTCGGGCGTAGGAAATATTAACGAGAATGATGCAGACATTGCTAAAGCTGCAGGAGCGGATATTTTTTCTTTTCATGTAAAAACTGATAATGCAGCGAAAAACATGATTTTGCGTGATAACATAAATGTAAGAAACTTTGATGTTATCTATGAGCTTTTAGATGGTATAAAGAAAGAGGCCTCTAAGATAATAGAGCCGGAAAAGGTAAGGACAGAGATAGGAAAAATAAAATTATTGGCAGTGTTTCGTACAAAAGGAAACAGGCAGATATTAGGGGGTAAGATAATAAAAGGAGAGGCCTTAAAAGGCGCTTTAGCGGAAGTTTGGAGGGAGAACGAAAAGCGTGGAGAAGGCAAGGTTGTTAATTTGAAAAAAGAAGAAAAAGATATAGAAAGAGCTCCAGAAAGAGAAGAGATAGGACTACTTTTTGAGGGGAGTTGCAGAGCAGAAGAGGGAGATGTTATCTTTATGTACAAAGAAGAAGAGATTGTTATTTCGCTTTAGGGCCACGTAGCCAAGTGGTAAGGCAAGGGTCTGCAAAACCCTCATCATGGGTTCGATTCCCATCGTGGCCTCCTTTTTTTGCCGGGATGGCGGAACTGGTAGACGCTGAAGACTTAAAATCTTTTGGGGTTTTTTCCCGTGTGGGTTCGAGTCCCACTCCCGGCACAAATAAAAAAATCCCGCTTTTGCGGGATTATTTTATTATCTCTATGTGTGTTGTTTTTCTTCCCAACTCTCTCGCTTCCGCTCTTGTTTCAAACCATACATCTACATACCCGTCGTGCCAAACATCTTCGTAAGGAGGAGAGTATCTGCGGTTCATGCGATCCTTTACAATAAAAGTTTTGTCACCATAAATGTCGGGCACTCTTATCTCTGTTCCAAACTCTAGAAAGTTTGCTGCAACTATTCCGTCTCTTACTCTTTCTCCTGACGCGGTAATGAATGGCTCAGAGTTTGTTTGGCATTCAGTACTTGAGTATCCTGTAATCTCTACCCATTTTTTTTCCACTGATTCTTCTTTTACTGCCACTGTCTGTGGTTTTTTGTAAATAGGAGAAGAAGATGCAAGCAGTGTGTTTCCTTCATATATGTGCTCTTTTTCAACCTCCTTGCTTGTGCTTGATATAGAGAGAGGGCTGTTTTTATTCTCTTCTTCCGAAAAGCTTATGCTTGTTAGTAGTAAAAAAGAAACTGTTATCGAAAAGAAGAGAGTGCTTAACCAAGACTCGTCAGAAGATTTTATTTGATTAGACATATTTTAGTAATTGTAACAGATATTTTTAAATTAAAAAACCCTCACGAATGAGGATTAATTCATTTTAACACAAACAAGAAATAAGGTCAAGCATTTATTGGAGCGGGTGAGCGGAATCGAACCGCCATTTCATCCTTGGCAAGGATGTGTAATGAACCGTTATACGACACCCGCATTCTTGGTGCCGCGGGCCGGGATTGAACCGGCGACCTAACGATTTTCAGTCGTTCGCTCTACCACTGAGCTACCGCGGCTGGTGGACGGTGTAGGACTCGAACCTACGGCCTCGTCGATGTAAGCGACGCGCTCTAGCCAGCTGAGCTAACCGTCCTCTTTAAGTGCTCGGGACAGGAGTCGAACCTGCACAGGCGTAAGCCCACATCCCCCTCAAGGATGCGTGTCTACCAGTTCCACCACCCGAGCTTTTTATTTTATCTTCTTTCTAATGATCTTCTTGGACTTTTCTCGGATATAGTACAACTTTGCGCGGCGAGTCTTTCCTTTTTTAACAATCTCGATACTTTCTATGTTTTTTCCGTGAACAGGAAACACCTTTTCTACTCCTACTTTATCCATTACTTTTCTTACCGTTATTGAGGCAGTAACGCCTTTTCCATGCTTTTGGGCTATAAGCATTCCTTCAAAGCTTTGTGTTCTTCCGTTTACGTTTTGCGTAACGCGCACCGTATCACCGGGACTCATTTCGGGAATATCCTTTTTTTCTTGTTTTTTATTAAATTGATCTATCTTAACAGACATCTTTTTTTAGGTTATGAATAACTTTTTTTAAATCTTTTGGCAGTGGCGCAGTAAATATCATCTTTCCTTTCGGTGTTTTTATCTTTAACGACCTTGCGTGTAAAAACATTCTGTTTAATTCTTGCGGATCTTTTTGGTCCTTGAATCCGTAAAGAGCATCTCCTGCCACAGGGTGTCCCATGTGTGAAAGATGACATCTTATCTGGTGTTTTCTTCCGCTTTTCGGGAAAACGCACAAAAGAGAGTGGTTGTTAAATCTTTTTAATGTTTTAAAGAAAGTTACAGCCTCTCTTTTTTCTCCGGCGCGTGCTATCTGCTTTTTTCTGTTTTTCGGAGACCTTCCTATGGGAACATCTACTCTTCCCTTGTCTCTCTTTACTTTCTTAAACACAAGAGCAATATAGGTTTTTTTTGCTTTTTGCGCAAGGAACTGCTCCTGCATAAAAGAAAGATCTTTTTCGCTTTTTGCAAAAACAACAACACCGGAAGTGTCCTTGTCCAAACGGTGGACCGCTCCACCTCTTTCTCCTCCTATCTCCTTGAGATAGGGGCGATCCAGAGCAAGAACGCTTGCAACGCTGTCTTCTTTGTCGGAAAAAACCACCTTTCCGGGTTCTTTATTTACTACTATAATGTGCTTATCTTCGTAAATTACTTCTGTCATAATGTGTGGGCGCGCCTGGACTCGAACCAGGGACCTTCTGCGTGTCGAGCAGACGCTCTAGCCAACTGAGCCACGCGCCCATATTTCGGCTTGGTGGGCGCACCTGGACTTGAACCAGGGACCTCGACTTTATAAGAATCGCGCTCTCACCGACTGAGCTATGCGCCCTAACTTCATGGGGGATTATAACATAAAAACAAATTAATCGCTACTCTTTGATCATTTTTTCGTATTCATCCCTTTCAATAGTTTCTTTGTCCATCAGTTCTTGTGTTACCTTTTTGAGTAGTTCTTTCTTGTCTTTAAGTGTTTTGGTTGCAGTTTCTTCCGCTTTTTTTATAAATTTTGCAACCTCTTTATCCAGTTTTGCAGCAGTTTCTTCTGAGTACTTCTTTTCTTCATGCATCTCTCTTCCCAGAAAGACGTGCTCTTTTTCTCCTCCGAAATGAATCGGTCCCATTGCTGACATGCCAAACTCTTTTACTAGTTTCCTTGCGAACTTTGATGCTCTCTCTAGATCGTTTACTGCTCCTGTGGAAACTTCTTTAAATATTAGTTTTTCCGCGCAGTATCCTCCAAGCAAAACGGCCATTTCGGAAACAAGCTCCGACTTTCTTTTTATGTGACTGTCTTCCGATGCCACTTTTAATGTGTATCCTGCTGCTTGTCCTCGAGCAATAATTGATATCTTTCTTACGGGATCTGTGTCGGGCAAAAAAGAGGAAACTATTGCGTGACCTGCTTCGTGGTATGCGGTTGTTTCCTTTTCTTTTTTGCTCATCGCATAACTCTTTCTTTCCGGACCAAGAAGAACTTTTTCGATAGACTCAAGAAAGTCTTCTTGTCCTACTTTCTTTTTTCTTTTTCTTGCAGCAAGTATGGCCGCCTCGTTTACCAGATTTGCAAGATCTGCACTAGAGAATCCGGGAGTTCTTTCTGCTATCTCTTTGTATTTTACGTTTCTCTTCAACGGCTTTCCTTTAGAGTGTATCTTTAATACCTCTATACGACTTTCTTTGTCCGGAAGATCAAGTATTATTTTGCGGTCAAACCTTCCCGGCCGTAAAAGAGCGTGATCCAATATGTCGGGACGATTGGTGCTTGCAAGAACTATTATCTTTGTGTCTTGCTTAAATCCGTCCATCTCCACAAGTATCTGATTTAGTGTTTGCTCCCTTTCGTCGTTTCCTCCTCCCACTCCTGCTCCTCTTGCTCTTCCTACCGCATCAAGCTCGTCTATATAAACAATGCAAGGTTGTTTCTTTTTTGCTGTATTGAAAAGATCTCTTACTCTGCCGCTTCCCACTCCCACAAAAAGCTCAATAAACTCTGATCCTGATATCTCGAAAAAGGGAACTCCCGCTTCTCCCGAAACAGCTCTTGCTAGTAATGTTTTTCCTGTTCCCGGTTGTCCCGTAAGAAGAACACCTTTTGGTATTCGCGCTCCTATCTTTAGAAATCTTGAGGGGTCTTTCAGAAACTCTACGATCTCTTTTATCTCTTCTTTTGCTTCTTTTAGTCCGGCTACATCGTCAAATGTTATGTTCTCACTGGGAAGCCCTCCTTCTCCGAAAAGACGCGCTTTTGCCTTGGAAAAATCCATTGCTTGCATTGCTCCCCCTTTTGCCTGACGGAACATGGAGCGGAATATGAATATGATGATAAGAAGAGGGATGAGAAGTATCATCATCGTATACAGGAAAGACCAATCCCTTTCTTCCTCAAACTGTAGATTTAGAGCTCGTATCTTTTCTTCCTCTACTCCGAAACCTTTTAGCGACTCAGAAAGTGATGTTTCCGGTTCCCTTTGTGTTTTTGCGATTAGCTCATCATCCCTAAAGGCCTCTATGCTTGTTCCTACAACTACGATCTTGTCTATCTCTTCTTCGTTTATCATGCTTACCAGCTCACTCATGCTTACCTTCTGGTCGTCTTTAAGGGAGTCAGATGCAATAAACCCGAAAAGCGCCACTACAATAAGTAGTATCAAAAAGAACGAAATTACGTTTTTTGTTAAGTTTTTAGTTATCTTTTGCATGGCGCTATGATATCACAACAATGAACTCTATTCAAAATTGATATTTCTTGCATTTATTGTTATAATGGCCGCTATGCCCTCGTAGCTTAATTGGATAAAGCAATTCCCTTCTAAGGAAGAGAGTGCAGGTTCGAGTCCTGCCGAGGGCACATGGCGGCCGTAGCTTAATCGGCAAAGCACTTGGTTGTGGTCCAAGAGCATGCGGGTTCGAGTCCCGTCGGTCGCCCTTTAAAGCGTCCTCGTAGCTCAACAGGAGAGAGCGGTGGCCTCCTAAGCCATTGATGCAGGTTCGAGTCCTGCCGAGGACACTAGTTTACAAGTCTCAAGCTAAAGCGATGCTCGTTGGCGTTTATAGAGAGTATCTTGAATTTGTATGTTTTTCCGACTTCAAGAGATTCTTCCATCTTTTCTCTTGTCTGGAACTCTGATATATGACAGAGGCCTTGTATGCCGGGGGTTATCTCTACGAAAGCTCCAAAAGAGATAAACTTTGTCACCGTCCCCTCTACTACATCTCCTTCTTTATATTTTTCTTCTACGTTTTCCCAGGGATCCTCCTTTAGTGCTTTTAACGACAAGAACACTTTTCCGTTCTCTATCTTTATGATCTTTGCTTTTATGCTTTCTCCTTCCTTTATTATCTGACGAGGATCATCCACTAGCCCCCAGTCCAGCTCAGAGATGTGCATGAGTCCTTCTATTCCGTTGCCGAACTTTACAAATGCACCAAAGTCAACTATCCCGGTAACTTCTCCCTCTACTACATCTCCTTCTTTGTACTCTTCAAGCGACTCCTGTTTCTTTTCTATTTCGTTTACTTTTTCCGAGAGAATTATCTTTTCTTTATTCTTAGAGAGGTCCAGTATTCTTACCTCCATCTCTTTTCCGACAAACTTTTGAAGCTCTTTTAGTATTTGAGAGGAGTCTCCTCCTTCAACACGGGGATAGTTCTCAGAAGAAAGCTGAGAAGAAGGAATAAAAGAAGGAATTCCTGATATCTTTGCCAATAATCCTCCTTTGTTTGCTCCGTCTATCTTTACCTTTACCGTCTCTCCTTTCTCTTTTTTCTCCTCTAAAACTCCCCAAGCAATATCTTTTTTTGCTTGGATGCGGGAACACTCTACATATCCATCCTCGTTCTCAAGATCGAGTATCTTTACAGTTACAGAGTCCCCTTCTTCGAGGTCTTTGAGTTCGTCCTTTACGGCATAGAACTCACGTCCATATATTACCCCCGTACCAAATATTCCCAAATCAATAAAAGCGGCGGCTCGCCCCTTACCTGATATTTTTCCTTCCACCGTTTCTCCTTCTTTAGGAATATCGAGCAGGTTTTTTTCTTTTAATTCTTCTTTTAACATAGTGCCGTAATTTTACATGATTTCTTGATTTTTTCAAGAGTAGTGCTAGAATGAAAGCAATATGAATATAGTTTGGTACGGACAATCGTGTTTTAAAATAACTCTACAGGGAAACAAGAAGTCCAAGCGGAAGGTGACCATTCTCACGGACCCTTTTGAGGAGGAGATTGGCATAAAAATGCCTAAGACTGAGGCGGATATTGTTCTTATAAGTCACAATCATCATGACCATAGCAATAAAGGGTGTCTGAAGGGTGACCCGTTTATAATTGAAGGGCCTGGAGAATATGAAGTAAAGGATGTTTTTGTGAGAGGAGTGTTTTCTTTTCATGATGAAAGCGAAGGAAGTGAGCGTGGAGTGAACACTATTTACACTATGCTTGCGGAAGGGATAAACGTGTGCCATCTGGGAGACTTCGGGGAAAAAGAGCTTAGCAGCGAGCAGTTGGGAGAAATAGGAAGCGTTGATGTTCTTTTTGTTCCCGTGGGAGGAGTATATACTATTGACGCAAAAGGAGCGGCAAGAGTTGTTTCACAGATAGAGCCGCGCATAGTTGTTCCCATGCACTACAGTGTCCCGGGTCTTAAGTTGCAGCTTGGAGGTCTTGCTGATTTCTTAAAAGTTATGGGAGAAAAACAAACGGAAGAAGTAGAAAAGCTTTCCTTGCAAAAGAAAGACCTTTTAAAAGAAGACACGAAAATAACTCCTCTTTCTTTATCTTCAAAGAAGTAAAATGCTTCAGAAATTAAAAAATCTTCCGGAAAAAAGAAAGAAGATAATCATCTGGGGCGCTGCTGTAGTAATAGTCGCTCCCATTTTATTTTTTCAAGTGCAGGGCACAAAAAATAAACTGGAAAACATAAGCTTTGAGTCTTCGCCTTTTTCTTCGCTTAGCCAGGAGATTAGTTTTGGCATGGACAATGTGCTGGAAGGAATGAAAGAAGAAGGGTTTTCTCTTGAAGAGATAGAGGAAGAGTTACGGGAGATAAAAGAAGAAGGAGATTTAACAAAAGAGGAGGAAGAAGAAATAGAAGAAATTTTAGAAGAAATTAAAAATGAAGAGCAGTAAAAAAGAAACAAAAGGAACGGATATAGGGTACGTTAAGCCGCGCAGTATCACTGAAGAGATGCGCAGCTCTTATATAGATTACGCTATGTCGGTAATTGTAGGAAGAGCACTTCCTGATGTGCGTGACGGGCTAAAGCCAGTGCACCGAAGAATACTTTATGCAATGAAAGAGGATGGCGTGACGCATAATGCGAGATTTAAAAAGTCTGCCAGTGTGGTGGGAACAACCCTTGCACGCTACCATCCTCATGGAGATATGGCTGTTTATAACTCTCTTGTGCGAATGGCGCAGGATTTTTCCATGCGCTATCCTCTTATTCAAGGACAAGGAAACTTTGGGTCTATTGACGGCGATCCTCCTAGTGCGATGAGGTACTCTGAGGCAAGACTTTCCAAGTTGGGAGAGTATATGCTTCAAGACATAGCAAAAGATACAGTTGATTTTATAGAAAACTATGATGGCACTAAAAAAGAACCAAAAGTGCTTCCATCTCCTGTGCCGCAGTTTCTTTTAAATGGATCTCTTGGCATAGCGGTTGGCATGGCCACAAGTGTTCCTCCTCACAACTTGTCAGAGGTAGTGGATGCCTGTGTGCACCTTATAGATAATCCTAATGCAGCAACAGAGGACCTGTTAGAGTTTGTAAAAGGACCTGATTTCCCCACAGGAGGAGAGATATACAACAAAGAAGACATAATTGCTGCTTACTCAAAAGGAAAAGGCTCCATAGTTGTACGTGGAAAAGCGGAGATAGAGGAAGAAAAAAACAAGAGTCGTATTGTAATAACAGAAATTCCTTTTGGAGTGAGAAAAGCAAAGATGGTGCAGAGCTTTGCGAACATGGTGCAAAAGAAGAAACTGGAAGGAGTAAAGGACATAAGAGACGAGTCTGACAGAGAAGGGTTGCGGGTAGTTCTTGACCTCAAAAAGGACGCCTATCCCAAAAAGATACTAAACAGACTGTACAACTTCTCTTCACTGCAGGAGACATTTCACCTTAACATGCTTTCCCTTGTTGAAGGAATACAGCCTCAGGTTCTAAGTCTTGCGGAGATACTTTATAACTATCTAAATCACAGAGAAGAAGTTATAACAAGAAGAACGCGTTTTGATCTGGAGAAAGCAAAACAAAGAGCACATATATTAGAAGGGCTTCACAAGGCACTTTCTGATATAGATGAGGTTATAAAGACAATAAAAGGCTCTGAGAGTCGGGACAGTGCAAAGGCTAACCTTATAAAAAAGTTTAAATTTTCTGAAGTTCAAGCGGACGCTATTCTCGATATGCGTCTTCACAAGCTTGCACGTCTCGAAAGAGAAGAGATAGAAAAGGAGTTAAAGGAGAAGCTTGCGCTCATAAAAAAGCTCACGGCAATACTAAAGAGCAAGAAAAAAATAAAAGATGTTGTAAAGAAGGAGTTGTTAGAAATGAAAGAGATGTTTGGCGACGAAAGGAGAACAAAAGTGTTTGACCACGGAGTGGGAAAGATAAGCGAGAGAGACCTTATTCCTCAAGAGGAAACGATAATCACCATAACACAAGGAGGATACATAAAGCGTATAAATCCCTCTATATACAAGGAACAAAAAAGAGGAGGAAAAGGGCTTTTGGGAATGAAGACGGGCCAAGAGGATGTCGTAGAGCACTTCATAGAAGCGATGACGCACGACTTCCTTCTATTTTTCACAGACAGTGGAAAGGTTTTCCGTGTTCCGGTCTACCTTGTTCCCGAGGGAGCAAGAGCGACGCGTGGAAGAGGTCTTTTGAACTTTTTGGAGATATCTTCTGATGAAAAGGTTCTTACAGTAATTCCACTAGAAAGAAAAGAAGAAACAACAGAGGAGAATCTGGTAATGCTCACAAAGAGTGGCATTGTAAAGAAAACGCCTCTTAAGGATTTTGACAATATACGCAGGTCTGGCCTTATAGCTATAACGTTGCGTGAGAATGATGAACTCTGTCGTGTAAACAGGACTACGGGAAGTGACGAGATATTTATATCCACAAAGAAGGGACAAGTAATAAGGTTCAACGAAAAGGATGTGCGCACCATGGGCAGGCAGGCTAGTGGAGTAAAAGGAGTTGCTCTCAAAAAGGGAGATGGAGTGGCGGACATGACAGTAGTTGGCAATGATCTTGCCAAAAAAGGAGATATTCTTTTGATTACCGAGAACGGATACGGAAAGAGAGTAGGTGTCGGAAGTTATAAGTCTCAGAAGAGAGGAGGTGTGGGAGTAAAAACAATAAAGAACTGGGAAAAAGTAGGAGATGTTATTTCCGTGAGAGTAATACTTGACAATGAAGATCTTATTGCTATATCTCGTAATGGGAAAGTGATAAGAACAAAACTGAATCTTATCCCTAAACAGTCCCGTATAACGCAAGGAGTAACAGTGATGAAGCTTGACAAGGGAGACAAACTTGCTTCAATAATATGTATATAGTATGGCATTCCTTAATCCTGAAAAAATAATTTCGCAGCTTTCTATAAAAAAAGGGATGAGTGTTGCCGATCTGGGATGTGGGTCTGGAGGATGGACGGTTCCTATTGCAAAAGAAGCGGAAGATGGTCAGGTTTATGCCGTTGATATACTGGAAGAGTCTCTTTCTGCGCTAAAAAGTAAACTTCATTCGGAGAAAGTTCACAACGTGCGAGTTGTACGCGCGGACCTAGAAAAAGGCTCTTCGTTGCGCGTTGAATCTGTCGATCTTGTGGTGGTGTCCAATGTTCTCTTTCAAGCGGAGAGAAAAGAAGATATAATAAAAGAAGCTTTCCGCATACTTCGCAAAAAAGGTGTTTTGCTGGTGGTTGACTGGATTCCGGAGGCGGAAAACGGGCCCGAGGGTCGCATTTCCCCGCAAGAAGCAAGAGAGATGGCGGAAAACAACGGGTTTGATTTTTTGGAAGAGCTTGATGCGGGAGCTTATCACTTTGCTCATGTTTACAAAAAAGATTAAAACAGCATTAATATTAACACTTATTCTTTTGCCCGGTTTTATAGTGGGAACGATAGACCCTCCCACTGCTCATGGCAGCTTTGCAGATCTTGCAGAGGGGCTCGTGAAGGACTTTGCTATTCCGATAGCTATTGCCATAGCTCCTATTTTGTTTATTATTTCCGGATTTTATTATCTTACTGCGGGAGGAAATCCTGATAATGTAACTAAAGCAAAGAACATATTTATATGGACGGTTATTGGCCTTGTTGTAGTGTTCTTTGCGTGGAGCGTAACATCTTTATTAAAGGATATATTGGAAATACCATGAGAAAAATAATCTTACCAGCAGCTGTTTTGTTTCTTGTTTTGCCTTTTTGTGTTTTGGCAGACCCTCCTGATCTAGGAACTACGGATGATGTGATAGATGTAATTGAGAACATAAGAAACTTTTTGTATGCCATATTTGGGATATGTGTTACGATATGCTTTATCATAGCAGGGTTTTACTTTATAACAGCAGGAGGCGATCCGGATAAAATAAAAACCGCTAAGAGTATGGTGAAGTACGGAATAATAGGCACAGCAATGGGTGTTGTCGCAGGAGGAATGGCAGAGCTCATAGGCGCATTTTTAGGAGCATAGTATTGTCATGTATTTGCAAGGTGCTATAATGTATTAAATAATGAAAAATAAAAGGTCGATAACAAACCAAAGGATGCGTGCAAAATGAATAAAGTAAGTAAATTTATTTTGTTTTTTCTTGTTGCCACGATAGTAGCTGTGCCTGCTGGGGGTGCTCATGCTCTCTTTGATGACCCGGGAGAAGAACCTCCTGAGCCCATTACAACACCTGGTGACATTGAGGAATTTTTAGAAGGAGTGATGAACTGGCTTTATCTGATAATCGGAATAATAGTGGTTATCATGCTTATTTTAGCCGGCTGGAACTTTATTACAGCAAGTGGTGATCAGGACAAAGTTAACAAAGGAAAGGACATGGTTAAGTACGCGCTTATAGGTGTGGCTGTAATGGTTGTCGCTGGAGGAGTGTTTACTCTTATCGAGGCGTTTTTCGGAGAGTAAGGTTAAAGTTCTTACAAGAGATGCTAGCCCCGGAACTTGATTTCGGGGCTAATGTTTGCAATAATAAAAAAAGCCGAGGTGGCGAAACAGGCAACCGCGACAGGTTTAGGACCTGTTGCCCACAAGGGCTTGCGGGTTCGAATCCCGCCCTCGGCACAAAAGAACTACAACTCTACTTTTCTCTTTTTCTCTTTTTCTATTTTTGGTATCTCAATAGTAGCAATACCGTCTTCTATGGATGCTTTTATGTTTGATGGATCCGTTTCTTCCGGAATTATTACTTCTCTTCTAAAACTTCCAAAGAAACACTCTTTTGTGTAGAACTGTTTTATATCTTCTTCTTTCGGTCTTTCTCTCTTTCCTTTTATTACCACCATGTCTTTCTCTGCTGTTATCTCCAGATCTTCTTTTTTAACTCCTCCCAAAGGAGCCTGAATCACTATGCTGTTTTCTGTCTCATAGACATCAACAACAAGCTCCCCTTCTTTTTTCATCCAAGACTTGTCCTTTTGGGTGTTGTTTTTTCCGCTTTCTTCTTCTATTTTTTCTGTTTCCCAGTTTTTCTTTTTTAGGAAAGGCATATTTTTAAACTTTATACTACTCCAATATTAGTGCAACGATTATGTAAAGTCAATTTTTAAGTTGGGGTCTGCAAGTATTTCGCTATAATGCTTTTCTTTGCCAATAGCGATGGCCGTCGCTGCGATCATTTCTGCATTGTCAACAGAAAGAAAAGAAGAAGGAATGACCGTGTCTTTTTCTATTTTCTCTCTTAATCTCTCGTTTGCAGTTACGCCTCCTCCCACTATTAAGCTTTTTGCTTTGCACTCTTTTCCTGCTTCTTTTAGTTTTTTGGCAAGGACGTCTGTTATTGCTTCCTCTATCTCTTTTGCCATGTCGCTGATGTATCGTGGGTCATCCGTTTTTTTGAAGTTATAAAGGACGGCTGTTTTCAGTCCCGAGAAGCTGAAATCGTAGTTCTTGCTGTGCATCATGGGGCGTGGAAGTCTTATATCATAAAGTCCTTCTGCTTTTTTTGCTTCTTTTGATATTTCCGGTCCTCCGGGATAAGGGAGACCGAGAATGCGTGCTGTTTTGTCGAAACACTCTCCTGCTGCATCATCTCTTGTTTTTCCCAGCGAGTGAAATTCATCAATGGAGTTTAGTAGTATAAGCTCTGTGTGTCCTCCGCTGGCCACAAGGGCAACGGCGGGAAACTCTATCTTTTTCTTTTGCAAAAGAAAGGAAAGAGCGTGGGCTTTTATGTGGTTTACCGGAATGACGGGAATATTATATGCACATGATAAAACCTTGGCAAAGTTTACTCCCGCCCACAAGCAAGGGTCCAGTCCCGGCCCGACAGTTACGGCAATAGCCTCTATTTTTGCTTTTTTGTGTTCTGAGAGGAATTTTTCTGTTTCGAAAAGAAGATGGTCTTCGCGTTGCATTATCTCTTTTGCTTTCTTGCATGAAACGCCTTTTCCTTTTTCAAGGAGGCCCGCTTTTTTTAGCGCTTCTTTTGTGACGGGCACAAGATTTCTTTGATGTTCGCGCCTTGCAAGAGAAGGATAAACTCCTCCCCACTCTCTGTGAACTTCTATTTGAGAAGATATTACTCCTGACAGAGTGTGCATATCTTTTGTGACAACTGCAGCGCAAGTATCATCACAAGATGTTTCAATTCCTAGTATCATATCTTGATTTTTTAAGAAAATATATTAAAATAACCATACTTTTTTATGGCCCCGTCGTCTAGTCTGGTCTAGGACGCCAGGTTTTCATTCTGGTAACACGGGTTCGAATCCCGTCGGGGTCACTTTTATTCCAAGTGAATCTTTTTTTCTAGCGAACCAACCCTCTTTAAAAGAAGAGGGTTTTTCTTAAGATCACTGTCTTTGTTTATTATCTCTTTTGCTTCTTCGCGCGCTTCTTCTACTAGCGCCTTATCTTTTAGCGCTTCCATGGTGAAGTCCGGAATGCCCCACTGTCTTTTGCCAAAAAAGTCTCCTTGTCCTCTTATTTGCATGTCTTTTTCTGCAAGCTGAAACCCGTTGCGGGACTCGACAAGCGCTTTCAGTCTTTTTCTTGTCTTTTCTTTGTGTGAGCTTGTAAACAAGAGGCAGTAAGACTGAAACTCTCCTCTTCCCACTCTGCCGCGAAACTGGTGCAGTTGAGCAAGTCCGAACATTTCTGCTCCCTCTATCACCATTACGCTGGCATTTTTTATATCTACTCCTACTTCTATGACGGAGGTGGAGACAAGAATGTGTGCTTTTCCTTTTCTAAAACGGCTCATAACACTCTCTTTTTCTGAAGACTTCATCTTTCCGTGCAGCATTTCCACTTTTAGATCCGGAAAAACTTCTTTTTCGAGTTTTTCTTTTTCTTCCTCTACCGCTTTTGCTTCCGCCCAGACAGAGTCTTTGTTTTCCGTTTCTGCGATACGAGGACATATGAAGAACGCTTGCCTTCCTTTTTTTATCTCTTCTCTTATAAAACCATAGGCATCATTTCTTTTTTGGGGAGGAACAAGTCTTGTGATTACTTCTTTCCTTTCTTTTGGCTGTTCATCGATTACCGATAAGCTCAGGTCTCCGTATACAGTAAGAGCAAGAGTGCGAGGAATAGGGGTTGCAGTCATAGAGAGAAGATGGGGAACAGCTCCCTTCTTAAGGCAAAGATTTGCTCTTTGTTCTACCCCGAAGCGGTGTTGTTCGTCGAGTATTACCAGAGCAAGATTCTTGAATCTTACCTTATCTTGGATGAGGGCGTGAGTTCCGATAAGAATTTTTAACTCCCCTTTTTCTGTTTTTTGAAGAAGTTTTTCGCGGGATATTTGAACAGTATCTCCTTTTAGTTTTTGAGACCTTATACAGTCCTTTTTTCCCGTAAGAAGACCCACGTCTACTTTGAATCTCCACATAAGCTTTGAAACTTCTTCAAAGTGTTGAGAAGAAAGCACTTCCGTGGGAGCCATGAAAGCCACCTGATATCCTGCTCTTATGGCCGTTAAGGCGGCTATAGTGGCAACCACGGTTTTTCCCGATCCCACATCTCCTTCAAGCAGGCGGTTCATAGGAACGCTTCTCTCCATGTCTTTTAGTATCTGCCAAGAACATTTTTTTTGGGCATTTGTGAGAGTGAAGGGAAGATGAGAAAGAAGTTCTTTTACAGACTCTATGTCCATAGGAATAGAAAGCCCTCTATTTTTTTCCAGAGAAGCTCTTTTCTTCAAGAGCATGAGTTGGATTAAGAATAAGCGCTCGAAAGAGAATCTTCTTTGTGCTTTTTTTGCATTTTCCAGTGATGCGGGAAAATGTATTTGACGAAGAGCTTTTGATAAAGAAAAAAGTTTCTTCTTTTTTATTATTTCTTGGGGAAGTGTTTCCTTTATGGGTATATCTTTTTGTAATATAGGTTTTAATATAAACCTTATCCATCTTGAAGAGACACCCTCTGTTTCCGGATAAACGGGAACAACTCTTGCTGTATGCAGCGGGGAAGAAGATATTTTTTCATATACAGGATTTATAAGCTGCAAGCCCTCCTTCGATCGGGATGCTTTTCCGGAAACAAGAATACTGTCTCCTTTTTTAAGAGAGTCTGCAAGATAAGGCTGGTTGAACCATATTGCTTTTATGGCGCCACTTTTGTCTTGTAGCAATATCTCTGCAAAGGATATGTTCTTTTTCGGTGTTCTGCCTTTTGCAGAGTCGATCACTTCTCCTCTTATGGTGCACTTTTCATCTGTCTTGACGGAAGATATGGGTGTTGTCAAAGAGAGGTCCTCATAGCGATTTGGAAAGTGAAAAAGAAGTTCTCCCACCGTCCTTATTCCCAGCTTTTGCAGTCTTTTCTGGTACTTGGGACCTACATGAGGTAGTTTTGATACAGGAGTGGAGGTTTTCATGGTGTGCACCCGGCAGGACTCGAACCTGCACTCTCTTCCTCCGCAGGGAAACGCTTTATCCAGTTAAGCTACGGGTGCGCATACCTTTCTAATCTAGCAGAAAAAAACATTAAAATCAATTGCTTGTATGTTTGAAAATATGCACAAAATAGGTTATTATAGAAAGCACGGAGAGGTCGCATAGCCTGGTCCATTGCGGCACACTGCTAATGTGCAGGGCGAATAGCCCACGTGGGTTCGAATCCCACCCTCTCCGCATTTTTTGTTTGGAGGGGTCGGATAACGGCTATTCCACCGCTCTTGAAAAGCGGCGTGCGCAAGCACATGTGGGTTCGAATCCCACCCCCTCCGCACAACTTCTTTCGGAAAACTGTATGACAACAATTTTATTTATAGCTGGATCTGTAACCTTATTTTCTTTGATCTATGCAGCATCACAAGGTGCGCCGTTTGTGCCGACAAAAAGAAAAGACGTGCAACGATTTTTGGAAGTGGCAGATATAAAAGATGGTCAAAAAGTGTATGATCTTGGCTGTGGAGACGGGCGACTTGTTTGTGCCGCTGCAAGCGCTGGCGCTGATGCGGAGGGATTAGAGATTTCTATTTTACCGTTTATTCTTGCTCACACACGAAGACTTTTCTCTGAAAACAGAAAGCATATAAAAATATCTTACAAGAACATTTGGGGTGCGAACTTAAGCGATGCGGACGTTATATATATTTATCTTATGCCTGAAGCTCTGCCAAGATTGAAAGCAAAGCTTGAGAAAGAGCTAAAAAAAGAAACAAAGATCATTACTTATGTTTGGCCTATTGAAGATTGGACGCCGGTGGCTCAAAATGAAACAAAAGGGCATCCAAGTCTATATCTTTATAGGATTGCTGGAGGATCGTAAAACAGCAGAGAGGACGCCCTCTGCTTAATATTATCGTGTGCATTTCTTTTACTACACAATTAGTGTTGTGGGTGTTGATTACTCTTGTTTTTAGTGGTTTTGCTGGAATACTGGGGAAGCGATATGGAGTAGAGTATCCTATTGCTTTTATTTCTGCTCTTGTTGTTATGGCGGGGGTTTTTGCAAACAAGATAATTGAGATTGGCCCTCTTACCGTTCCCGCAGGAGTCATGGTTTTTTCCATGACTTTTTTTGTTACCGATATTATCTCTGAAAAGTGGGGCAAAAAGGAGGCGCGTAAAGCGGTTTGGGCGGGATTTTTCTCTGCTTTGGTTTTAGCGGTATCTACTCATATAGTTGTTGGTTGGCAGCCTGCTTATGAATCCTCTAAGGCATTCACAGAAGCCTTATCGCTTACTCCCAGAATAGCTTTTGCTGGTATAGTTGCTTACCTTTTTTCGCAGCACTATGATGTGTGGTTTTTTCATTTTTTGAAAAGAAAAACAAAAGGAAAGCATCTCTGGATGAGAAACAATCTTTCCACGGCAACAAGTCAGCTTATAGATTCTATTGTTTTTGTTTCTATTGCTTTTTATGGAGTTTTTCCCGTGATTCCTCTTATTTTCGGACAATGGATAGTAAAGACGGTAATTGCTGCTATAGACACCCCTTTTATTTATGTGGTTATACGCATTATGGACAAAGTAAAAGAAAAAAAGTAGTATCAAGACAAAGTAATTTTGCTTAAAATGAGCAGTGTTTCATTAAAAATAGACGGAAAAGATGCTTCTTTAACAACAAAAAAGCCTCTCCTTTTAGCGGTAAAAGAAGAAGGGTACAACCCTCCTTATCTTTGTTGCCATGAAGACGTAGAAAAAGATAGCTGTTGTGGTGTCTGCTTGCTGGAAATCGATGGAGAAGTAGTGTCTGCTTGCAAGATGACAGCAGAAGAGAACATGGAGATACTTACTGACTCTCCAAGAGTAAGAGAGGAGGTAAAAAAGAATCTTCAAGAGGCTTTTAAAAAACATAAACTAAAGTGCAAAGACTGTTTCTTTTTCCAAAAATGTAAGTTGCTTGAACTGGGAAGAGAGTTTGGTGTTTCTCCGGCAATAGAGAAGGAAGAGGGGTCTAGTTTTCAAGTGGGATCTATTTTGTTTGATCAAGAGAAGTGCATTGGTTGCAACAACTGTGTCAGTGTTTGTCCCGTGGGCTTTTTGGAGACAAAAGAAGAAGTTGTTGAGCCGTCAAGAGATAAAGAAGTTGATTGTACGAGTTGCGGACAGTGTGCTCTTCACTGTCCCGTAGGGGCAATCAAGGGAGAAGGAGAGTTTGAGGAACTAGAAGAGTTAGAGGAGGCATTTAAGAAAAAGACAGTGGTTGTTCAGTTTGCTCCTTCTATAAGGACGAGCATAGGAGAGGAGTTTGGGATGGATGCGGGTACGGTTAGTACCGGTCAACTGGTGTCTGCCCTTAGAAGGTCCGGTTTTCATTACGTTTTTGATACTGCTACGGGTGCCGATTTTACTACCATAGAGGAAGCGGAAGAGCTTCTAGAGCGCTTGTCTGAAAAGAAGAATCTTCCCGCTATGTCTTCTTGTTGTCCTGCATGGGTAAGCTTTTTGGAGTTCAACTACCCGCACCTTATTTCTAATTTGTGTACTTCGCGATCTCCGCAGATCATTCTCGGGACGATCATAAAAGAGTATTGGGGCAAAGCAAGAGATGATATTTTTGTTGTTTCTGTTATGCCTTGTACGGCAAAAAAAGAAGAGATAAAAAGAAAAGAGTTGGAAGTAAGAGGGAAAAAGGCGGTTGATATGGTTATTACCACCAGAGAGGCTGCAAGGTTGTTTAAGAACAAGAAAGTCTCTTTTGATAAAGAAGAAGTGGCGGACGACCCTTTGGGATCGCCTTCCGGCGCGGGAGTGATATACGGATCCAGCGGAGGTGTTTTTGAGTCCGCTCTAAGAACAGCTTTTTTTAGGGCGACAGGAGAGAATATAACGGAAATTACAGAGATAAGAGGAACAGAGAGTATAAAAGAGAAAAAGATAGACATAAAAGGAGAAACGCTCAATGTTTGTGTGGTAAGCGGGCTTTGTAATATAAAGAAGGTTTTAAGTGATGTAGAAAAAGGAGAAAGCCCTTTTCATGCCATAGAAGTAATGGCTTGTCCGGGGGGCTGTGTTGGTGGAGGAGGGCAGCCTGTTCCTTCAAGCAAAAAGACAACATCTCAAAGAGGAAGATCTTTGTACACCATTGATGCCCAAAAGAGTGTAAGGCGGGCACATGAGAATAAGCAGGTAATGGAGGTTTATAAAGAGTTTCTTTCTAATGAAGAAAAACGAAAAGAGATGCTACACACAAGTTACAATCCTAAAAAGAAAAAGTTAATTGAGAAAAAAGATAAAAAGTAAAGTTATCGCTATAAGCAGAGAAAGCATTCTTTTAAGGCTGCTGGTTTTTGTGGTTGTTGCTTTTCTTGCGCCCGTGGTCTTGCACCATCAAGCACTTACCGGGCCGGTAGTCAATGCCACGCTTTTTATAAGCACTCTTTCTCTTGGCGTGCGATTTGGGGTGTTGGTTGGTGTTATTCCCAGCATTGTCGCTTTTTCTGTAGGCCTTCTTCCTGCTCCTCTTTTCCCCATGATTCCTTTTATAATGCTTGCAAATATTGCTCTTGTTTTTGTGTTTAACGCTTTAAGAGAGAAAGGTTTTTGGATCGCGGTCATTGCCGCCTCTTTTGTTAAATTTGCTTTTCTTTACTCCGCAAGCTCGCTTGCCTTAACGGAGATCCTTCCGCAGAATGTTTCTCTTATGATGAGTTGGCCGCAGCTAATTACCGCTCTTGCCGGTGGAGTTATTGCTTTTTTTTACAAAAAGATCACTTCCTGAAAACGGAAACACCGATCACTTTTTGATATCCTTTCTCTTTCATTTTTTTAGCCGCTTTCTCCATTTTAGATGTGTAAAGCAAAGAGAAGATGATAATGTTGTGTGATCTTTTGGCGCAGTGAAGTGGTTCTTTTATTTTTTTAACGATCTCTTTGTTTATGTCATATCCCGCCACCTTTTTCTTTTTGAAAGGAAGGTGCTTGATGCGGAAGTTTTCTGTTTCGGGGGCTTTCTTTAGCGAAAGAAAGTGCCTCAGAACAAGGCCTGAAAGAGGATAAGAAAGATCCTTTAAAAAAGGCTCTTTGGTGTATTTTTTGAAGATATCTTTTGCAAGAACACCTTTCAAGGGGGAGGCAAAATAGAGAGCATCAAGGCTTTGGAGTCGGCATTTTTTGCACTTTAAAACTCCCGTTTTGGGGTTTTCACACAAGCAGTACGTTTTCTCCATCGCTTCTATCAGGAAAAAGCAGTCTTCGCAAAGAAAAGACCCTTCTTTGTTGCACCCGACACAAAATCGTGGAAAGAATATATTTTCTATTATCTTGCTGATATTCATTGTTTTATCTTATAATAATACTTAAAGATTAATTTTAAAAATGCCTCTTCTTTTGTTTTTGCTTGGGACGGGCGCAGGCTCGTTTCTTAACTGTTTAACCTATAGAATATATCGCGGGAAAAGCATACTCGGGAGATCTTTTTGTGATAACTGTGGCCATGTTTTGCATATAAGAGACTTGGTTCCCCTTTTCAGTTATATTCTTTTTCGTGGAAAGTGTCGTTATTGTCTTAAGAGAATATCTTTTCAGCACCCGCTTGTGGAGTTTATGACAGGAGCTTTGTTTGCTTCTTTTTATATTCCCGTTTACTCTCTTACAGATATTGCAACACTTTTTTATTTCTTATTTATTGCGTCTCTTCTTATTTTTGTTTTTGTCTATAGCGCGAGACATCTTGTGGTTCCTACAAAACCATCTCTTCTTCTGATTGCATCCTCTTTTTTATATCGTTTTTTTGAGAACTATAAGGACTGGAGCATGCTTTTTGAGTTTCTTTGTTGTGCGGGAATTGCCTTTTTGCTGCTTCTTTTTTTGAGCGGGAGAACGGGAGAAGCAAGTTATGCTGCTTTTATGGGACTTTTCTTGGGGTTTCCCTTAATTATTCCCGGTCTTTTTCTTTCCTTTGTTTTTGGTGTTATAATAACAACAGTGTTGTTTGCTGTTGAAGGAAGAAGAAAGATCCCCTTGGGAGCTTTTCTTGTTACCGGAACGCTTGCTGCTCACTTTGCAGGCAAGGAGATAATTTTATTTTTATGAAAGAAAAAGAAGCAAGAAAGAGAATAGAAAAACTAAAAAAGTTGATCGATCATCACCGCTATCTTTACCATGTCTGTGACAGGCAAGAGATATCGCCCGAAGCTCTTGATTCTCTTAAAAAAGAACTTTTTGATCTGGAAGAGAGATTTCCTCATCTTGTTACTCCTGATTCTCCCACTCAAAGAGTGGGAGGGAAGCCCTTGGAAAAGTTTGAGAAAACGAGACACTACACAGAGATGTTGTCGTTGCAGGACGCCTTTGAGGAAAAAGACATGCTTGATTTTGAAAAAAGACTGAAGCGCATAACGGAAGAAGAGTTTTCTTTTTTCTGTGAGGCGAAGATGGACGGGTTGGCAGTAGAGCTTGTTTACAGCGAAGGCCTTCTTGTTTCCGCTTCTACTCGCGGCGATGGACGTGTTGGGGAAGAGGTTTTAGAGAACATAAAAACAATAGAAGCAGTCCCTTTGTCGCTTACAAAAGAGGAAAGCATTGTTGTAAGAGGTGAAGTGTTTATAACAAAAGAAGAGTTTTTGCGCCTCAATGAAGAACGAAAAAAGGAAGGACTTCCCTTGTATGCTAATCCGAGAAATATTGCTGCCGGGTCTGTAAGACAGCTTGACCCGAAAGTAGCGGCAAGCAGAAATCTTGACTTCTTTGCTTATGATCTTGTTTGTGATGCAAAAAAAGGGGATACGGTGACTCCCCTGGGAACGGAAACACACCAAGAGAAGCACCACTTTCTTCGTGACATGGGACTCAAAGTGGTTCCTTATGAGAAAGAGTGTTATACCATGAAAGAAGTATTTGACTTCTACAAAAAAGTCTCCGAGCAAAGAAAAAAGCTTTCTTATGAGATAGACGGAGTTGCTGTTATTGTTAATGAGAACCGCATATTTTCTCACATGGGAACGGTAGGCAAAGCCCCCAGAGGAGCGATCGCGTACAAGTTTCCCTTAAAGCAAAGAACAAGTGTCATAGAGGATGTTCTTTTTCAGGTAGGAAGAACGGGAGTTGTAACTCCCGTAGCTCTTCTTTCTCCCGTTTCTTTGGGAGGAGTAGTTGTTTCACGTGCCACGCTGCACAATGAAGATGAGATAAAGCGCCTCGATGCGCGCATGGGGGACAGTGTTGTTGTTGGCAGAGCCGGAGATGTCATACCACGTGTAGTAAAGGTATTAAAAGAGCTGCGCACCGGAAAAGAAAAGGTGATCCGTTTTCCTAAAAAGTGTCCGTTGTGCAGTAGTCGCTTGCTTCGCCCTGAAGGAGAGGCACGCTGGTACTGCAAGAACAAGCAGTGTTATGGTGTAAGAAAAGAGCGTTTTGCTCATTTCGTGTCCAAGAAAGGATTTGACATAGAAGGGCTTGGAGAAAAAGTTATCGACAAGCTTCTTTCCGAAGGAGTTATTAGTCATCCCGCGGACCTTTTTGCACTAAAGGAGGGAGATCTTGCCCCGTTGGAACGTTTTGCGGATAAGTCTGCGAAAAACATTGTTTCTTCTATAGAAAAAAGTAAAGAGGTGCCCTTTTCACGCTTTCTTTACGCTTTGTCTATTCCTCACGTTGGAGAGCAAACGGCGCGCCTTCTTTCTTACAGATTCAAAGATCTTTCTACGCTAAAAAAGGCCTCCTTGGAAGAGATAATGCAGATTCCTGATATAGGTCCGTCTACTGCACAGAGTGTGTTTGATTTTATGCGGGAAAACGAAGATACTTTTTATAAACTGCAAGAGGCGGGAATAAAAATAAAGAGTGAGTCTGCCGGAAGCTCTCTTAAAGGAAAAAGTTTTGTTATAACCGGAACGCTTTCTATTTCAAGAGAAGAAGCAAAAAAAGGAATAATAAACAAAGGAGGAAGAGTTTCTTCTTCCGTTTCTTCTTCTACGGATTATCTTGTTTGTGGCAATGATCCCGGATCAAAACTTGAAAGAGCAAAAGAGTTGGGAGTAGAAGTTATAAATGAAAATCAGCTAATGAAGATTTTATGAGTTTTATTATTTCCAAAATAAGACACATAGATCCGTTTATCTTTTTTTCTGTTATTGGAATCTCTATTATCGGACTTCTTTCCATAAAAAGTTCTAGCCCGGAGTTGTTTACAAGACAACTGGTATTTGTGGTCTTTGGATTTTTTGTGATGTATCTTATTTCTTTTGTTGACTGGAGAGTTTTTCGTGACAATCCGTTGTTTATTCTTGTTTTCTATCTTGGCTCCGTACTTCTTTTGTTGGGACTTTTTGAGTTTGGAGAAGAAGCAAGAGGGGTTTATCGCTGGTACAGCGTAGGGCCGGTATTCATAGACCCTGCGGAGATCACAAAGCTTGTGCTTATAATACTGTTTGCGAAGTACTTTTCTACTCGCCATGCGGAGATGTACAGGGTCTCACATATACTACTTTCCGTTTTCTATGTTCTCATTCCCGCCCTTCTTATTTTCCGCCAGCCTGATTTGGGGTCCGCCTTGATCATTGTCATTATGTGGTTTGGAATGCTTCTTCTTTCGGGAATAAAATTAAAACATTTTGCTCTACTGTGTCTTGCTGGAGTTCTGATAATTTCTTCCGGCTGGATGTTCTTTATGGAGGATTATCAGAGAGATAGAGTCTTGAGCTTTGTAGAGCCTGATCTTGATCCGCGAGGCATAGGGTGGGGTCAAAACCAAGCCAGAATCGCTGTCGGGAACGGAGGACTCTTAGGAGAAGGGTTGGGAAGCGGGTCTCAAACACAGTATGGATTTCTTCCGGAGAGTCATACGGACTATATCTTTGCCGCTATAGCAGAAGAGATGGGGTTTTTAGGGGTTCTCGTTCTTTTGTCTCTTTTCTTGGTTCTTTTGTGGCGGTGCATAGTTATAGTGCTTTCTTCCAAGACGAACTTTCCGCGCCTCCTTGTTTCCGGCTTTGCAATTATCATATTTGTGCAGGTGTTTATAAATGTGGGAATGAATCTTGGAATAATGCCTATAGTAGGAACACCGCTTCCTCTTGTGAGTTATGGAGGAAGCAGCTTGCTTTTTGTTTTTGCGGGACTGGGATTGGTTCACAGTATAAGATTTGACAAAAATAAATGATTGAGTATAATTGTGACTACTCAAGAGTTTCTGGAAAGTTCTTATTTTCGGCGTAATACACTCTTCTTGTTTGAGATTAAATTTTTTATAGATTAACGCAAAACATCTGCACCCTAACACGTAGGGCAGTTTTGTTTTGTTTTCCGTTGCTATGCAAAAACAGAAAAATTTTGGAAAAACGAAGATATTTCAACCTTTTCCCTATCTTCTCGCGTTTCAGAAAGAATCGTGGGAAGAGTTTTGGAATAACCGACTAAGTGAGCTTTTTTATGAGATATCTCCCATAAGGGACTACACTGGAAAAGAGTGGGAGCTTTACTTTACAAATCACAAACTCGGAAAACCGAAATATAAGAACGGAAAGCAAGCAAAAGAGAACAATGACTCCTATGAAGCTCCTCTTAAGGCGGATATTGAGCTTCATAATCTAAAAACAAAGAAAGTAAAAAAACAAGAGGTTTTTTTGTGCGATTTCCCCCTCATGACAGAGAGGGGAGTTTTTGTAATAAATGGTGTTGAGAGAGTAGCCGTTTCGCAACTAATAAGATCTCCGGGGGCGTTCTTTACCGCGCAGATGATGCGCGGGTTGAAGTGTTTCGGGGTAAAAATAATACCGAATCGTGGAACTTGGCTTGAGTTTCAAGCGGAACCCACAGGATTTTTAGGAGTAAAAATAGACCGCAGAAGAAAGGTGCCTGCGACTGCTTTTCTTCGTGCCATAGGTCTTCCCGGAATGGAGCAGCCGGGATGGAAAGGCGCTACAGATGAAGAGATAAAAGAGCTTTTCAAGGACATTGATACGGGAGAAATGCGCTATATAGAAAAAACGCTTGAGCGTGACTCTTCTAAGAATCGTGAAACGGGTCTTGTGGAGGTGTACAAGCGTATGCGCCCCGGAGACGTTGTTACCCCTGATACGGCAAAGGAGCTTATAGAAAACACTTTTTTGAGCTTTGATCGTTACGATCTTTCAGAGGTTGGAAGATGGAGAATGCGTCAAAGGCTTCCGCAAACAAATACAAAAGAAGAGATAAATATAGAGGATAGAGTCCTTTCCCCCGAAGATGTTGTTGCCGTTTTACGTGAAGTGATAAGAATGAGTAATGATCCACAGGCAAAGGAAGATGAGATAGATCATCTCGGAAACAGAAGAGTAAGACCTTTTACGGAACTTCTTGAGAACTCTTTGCGAGTCGGTCTTGCGAGAATAGAGCGCAGCGTAAAGGATAAAATATCAACATCTGATGCAGAGGACATGAGCCCCGTAAAGCTTGTCAGTTCGCGTCCTTTTGCTGCTGCTGTGCAAAGATTTTTCTCCTCCTCACAGGTCTCGCAGTTTATGGACAATGAGAACCCCCTTGCAGAATTGGAGCACAAAAGGCGTCTTACTGCAACGGGGCCTGGGGGACTAAAGCGTGAACGTGCCGGATTTGAGGCGCGTGATGTGCAGGCTTCACACTACGGAAGAATATGTCCCATACAAACTCCTGAAGGAGGAAACGTGGGACTTGTGAGTCAGTTATCTCTTTATGCAAGAGTTAACAGGTTTGGGTTCTTAGAGACACCTTATTTCAAGGTCAAAAAAGGGAAAGTAACTTCTGATATACAGTATCTTAATGCTCATGAAGAAGAGAATTATATCATTGCTCACGGAGGGACAAAAGTTGATAAGAATGGGAAAATAACGGAAGAAAGAACAGAGGCAAGAATAAAAGGAGAACCCGGAATGGCAAGTAGGGAAGATGTTGATTTTATTGATGTTTCTGCGGAGCAACTTCTTTCTGTTGGAGCCTCTGCAGTTCCCTTTATTCAAAACGATGATGCAAACAGGGCTCTTATGGGAGCAAACATGCAGAGGCAGTCTGTTCCTCTTTTAAATCCCGAAGCGCCGCTTGTTTCTACTGGTATAGAGGAAACGGTTGCTCGTGACTCGGGACACGTCATTGTCGCGGAAGAGGGCGGAGAGGTAACTTCCGTAGACTCCAAGCAGGTAACCGTAAAGAGTGGCAAAGGAGAGAAAAGGTATGATCTCGATGTTTTTATGGAAAGCAATCAGAACACTTGTTTCCACCACAGGCCGGTAGTAAAGAAGGGTGACAAAGTAAAGAAAGGACAGATAATCACTAACGGAGGAGCGGTGTCAAACGGAAGGCTCGCCCTCGGGCAAAATATTCTTGTCGCTTTTATGTCTTGGAGAGGAAGGAACTTCGAGGATGCTGTTGTTATTTCGGAGCGTCTTGTAAAAGATGACGTTTATACTTCCGTTCATATTGAAAACTTTGTGTGTGATGTGCGTGAAACAAAGCTCGGTCCGGAAGTTACTACTGCCGATATTCCCAATGTATCGGAAAAGAAACTAAAAGATCTGGATGAAGAAGGAATAGTGCGCATTGGCGCGGAAGTGGGTCCGAACGATATACTTGTGGGAAAAATATCTCCTAAAGGAAAAACAGAGTTTACAGCAGAAGAAAGGTTGTTGAAGGCTATTTTTGGAGAAAAAGCAAAAGATGTTAAGTATACTTCTCTTGTCATGGAACACGGAAAGCGTGGGCGCGTAATAGGAGTGAAGGTTTTTTCGCGTGATGATGGCCACAAGATGGACACGGGAGTTATAAAGCGCATAGAAGTAAAGGTGGCGCAAACAAGAAAGATCCAAGCAGGAGACAAGCTTGCCGGCAGGCACGGTAACAAAGGTGTTATCTCTCAAGTTCTTCCGGAAGAAGAGATGCCTTTTCTTGAAGACGGAACCCCCGTGGACATTGTCTTAAATCCTCTTTCCGTTATTTCGCGCATGAATCTGGGACAGATCCTGGAAACGCATCTTGGGCTTGCTGCTAAGAAAGGAGAATATATAGCGGTGACCCCCTCTCTTTCCGGGGCGGTAGATACGGACATAAAAGAAGAGTTGAAGAACAACGATCTTCCGGAGGATGGTAAGATGAGTGTTTTTGACGGGAAAAGCGGAGATCCTTTCCCGGGCAAAATGACGGTGGGTTATATATACATGATGAAGCTTGCCCACATGGTGGAAGATAAGATACATATGCGTTCCATCGGACCTTACTCCCTTATCACCCAACAGCCCTTGGGAGGAAAGGCTCAGTTCGGTGGGCAGCGCTTTGGAGAGATGGAGGTTTGGGCTTTGGAAGGATACGGTGCCGCACATGCTCTGCAGGAAATGCTTACGGTCAAGTCTGACGATGTTCCCGGAAGAGCGGCGGCTTACGAGTCTATACTTAAAGGTGAGCCAATACAAAATCCTAATATTCCTGCGTCGTTTGAGCTCCTTGTTGCGGAGATGAAGGCGATGGGAATAAGTGTAGAGGTTAAAAAAAAGAAGGCTGAAGAAGCCAAATAAAATATGCGTGTAGAAGATTTAGATTCCATTAGAGTAAAACTTGCTTCTCCGGAAAGTATACTGGAGTGGTCTCACGGAGAAGTGCTTGAGGCGGAAACAATAAATTACCGCAATCAAAAACCTGAAAAGGACGGTCTTTTTTGCGAGAAGATATTTGGTCCTGAAAAAGACTATAAGTGTTATTGCGGGAAATATCGCAAAGTGAGATATAAGGGCGTTGTTTGTGATCGTTGTGGAGTAGAGGTTACTAAGGCCTCTGTGAGACGTGAGCGCATGGGCCATATAAAGCTTGCTTGTCCTGTTTCTCACATATGGTATCTGCGTGGCGTTCCTTCTAAGATGAGCCTCGTGCTTGATATTCCCATGAAGAATCTGGAGCGTGTAGTTTATTTTACCGCTTATATAATAACAAGCGTTGACAAAGAAGAGAAAAAGAAAATACTTCGCGAAATAGACAAGGAGTACAAAAAGAAGGTAAAAGAGAAAAAGGAGCAACTAAAAGGGGAGTCTCTGCAGGAGGAGCTTGATCTATTAAACAAACAAAGAGAAGAGGCAAGAGAAGAGCTTAAGTCTATAAAAGAAATGAAAACGCTCTTTGAGGCGGAGTATCACCGTTTGCTCATGAAGTATGGCGAGATATTTAAGGCGGGAACGGGAGCGGAAACCTTGCGTGGTATGTTTGAAGGAATAGATGTAGAGGAGGAGATAGAGAAAATGAAAAAGGAGAAGGACAAAACTACTTCTTCTGCAAAAAGAAAAAAAGTCTTAAAGCGTCTCCACTTCTTTCGTAAGATGGAAAAAGCAAAGGTTCGTCCAGAGTGGATGCTTCTCAATACGCTTCCCGTTTTGCCTCCTGATCTTCGCCCCATAATACAGCTTGATGGCGGGAGATATGCGTCCTCTGACCTCAACGATCTCTACAGGAGAGTTATAAACAGAAACAACAGACTCAAGTATCTTTTAGAAATAAGCGCCCCGGAAGTTATTGTTAGAAACGAGAAGCGTATGTTGCAAGAGGCGGTTGATGCTCTCATTGATAATCAGATGCGCAAAGGGGTTGTTACACAGGCCTCTACTGGAGGAAAGCGTCTTTTGAAATCCCTTGCAGATATGCTTAAAGGAAAACAAGGAAGATTTAGGCAGAATCTTTTAGGTAAACGTGTCGATTACTCCGGGAGATCGGTGATCGTAGTTGGTCCTGATCTAAGACTTAATCAAGTAGGGCTTCCCAAAAAACTTGCCCTGGAGATATTTAAGCCTTTTATTATCTCCAGAATACTGGAAGAAAGGCTTGCTTATAATGTACGTGGAGCAACACGTCTTATAGAAGAAGAAACGGACGAGGTTTGGGCGATACTGGAGGAAGTAGTAAAAAACAAGGCTGTGCTTTTGAATCGCGCTCCCACACTTCATCGTCTCGGAATACAGGCGTTTGAGCCGGTGCTTGTGGAAGGACTCGCGATACGCATTCATCCCTTTGTTTGTGAAGCTTTTAACGCTGACTTTGACGGGGACCAGATGGCGGTTCATCTTCCGCTGTCTGAAGAAGCACAAAAAGAAGCAAAAGAGATAATGCTTTCGTCTTTGAATCTTTTAAAGCCTGCTACCGGACTGCCGGTGGTCTCTCCTTCTCAAGATGTGGTTCTTGGATGTTATTGGCTTACCATGATTAAGGAAAACAGCAAAGGAGAGGGAAGTTACTTCTCTTCTGGAGATGAGGCAGAGCTTGCTTTTGAGGCGGGAAAGATAGAGTTGCACTCCAAAATAAATGTGCTCATAGAAGGAGAAATGACAGAGACAAGCCTTGGAAGAGTTATTTTCAACAAAGCTCTTCCGGAAAACATCCCTTTCTTGAATAAATTAATGAACTCCAAAGAGCTAAAGAGAGCTGTAGGAAAGATAATACAAGAACATGACGACAACAATGAGGCGCACCTCCTTTTGGACAAAATAAAAGATACCGGGTTTAAGTATGCCACAAAATCAGGTGTTTCTATGGGCATGGATGATCTTGTTATTCCTGAAGAAAAGAAAGAGATCATGAGTACGGCGGAAGAAGAAGTAAAAAAGGCGGAAAACTATTTTCATCAAGGACTTTTTTCTGAAGAAGAAAAGAAAGACAAGATAACAGAGATATGGAGCAGAGCAAAAACAAGACTGGAAAGTCATGTTCCGGAAGCTCTTCCAAAGGATGGATCGATATTTATAATAACAGACTCTAAGGCAAGAGGCTCGTGGTCTCAACCGATACAGATGGCGGGAATGAAAGGGCTTGTGGTTAACCCTTCAGGAGACATCATAAATCTTCCTGTTAAGAGCTCTTTCAAGGAAGGGTTTGATGTTCTTGAGTATTTTATATCAACTCACGGAGCAAGAAAGGGTACAGTTGATACGGCGCTTAGAACCGCTACTGCTGGATATCTTACCCGGCGTCTTATTGATGTGGCTCATGAGGTGATCGTTATAGAAGAGGATTGTGGAGATGGAAGCGGAATAGAGATAAAAAGAGAAGAAGCAGAGAGCATTGATCAAGACTTTTCCTTTAAGATAGTTGGAAGAACGACACTTGAAGATATAAAGATCGGAAACGAAGTAGTTGTCAAGAAAGGAGACATAATAGGAATAAGAAAAGCACGCCGCATATCCAGGTCAGACATTGAATCTGTAAGAGTGAGGTCTGTGCTTAGTTGTGCGACTGTGGGAGGTGTTTGTGTGAAATGTTACGGATGGGATATGGGGTACAATAAGCCTGTAAAAGTGGGGCAAGCAGTTGGAATTGTTGCCGCACAAGCGATCGGAGAACCAGGAACGCAGCTCACAATGAGAACATTTCATACAGGAGGAGTTGCCGGAGGTGCGGATATAACTATGGGACTTCCTCGTGTACAGGAAGTGTTTGAGAGGCGTGTTCCTAAGGGACAAACACATATCTGTGATGTTGATGGAAAGGTGGTCGAGATCACGGAAGACAAAGTGATAAAGATAAAGCCGGATGGAGAAAAGAAGAATATAAAGTATCAGATCGAGCCTAAGAAAGCCATATACGTGGAAAAGGGCGATAGAGTAAAAAAGGGAGAGCCGTTGTGTGAGGGTAATTTGGACCTAAACAAGCTTTTCAGGTTAAAAGGAACAGAAGAAACTCAAAAGCATATCTTGAAAGAAGCACAGTACGTGTATGTTTCTCAGGGAGTGGATATTCACGACAAGCACATAGAGATAATCGTGCGACAGATGCTCAGCAGGGTGAATATAAAAGATGCCGGAGACAGCATATTTACTGCAAAAGAAGTTGTTGAAAGAGTGCGATATGAAGAAGTGCGCCGTGAAATGATAGAGAAAGGCATGAATCCTCCCGTGGGCGAAACGGTGCTTCTCGGAATATCGAAAGTCGCCCTCAGTACAGACTCTTTCCTTTCCGCGGCTTCTTTTCAACAAACCTCACGTGTACTCATAGAGGCTTCCTTGGAAGCGAAAGTGGATCACTTAAAGGGGCTTAAGGAAAATGTGATCATCGGTAAGCTTATACCAGCCGGAACAGGATTCAAGAAAGAGTAGTTTTTCAAACTGCTCTTTTGTGCTAGAATGAACCCTGTATGGCAAAAAAGAAAAAGACAGAAAAGAAGAAAGAACCCGTTTTGCCGGGGAGAACAAAAAGGGTTATTGCCGGAATGGGCTTTGTCCTGCTCTCCATAGTTACCGCTCTTGGTTTTATAGATAAAGCCGGAAAAGGAGGAGAGGTGCTGTCTTTTATTTTCAAAGACTTTCTTATGGGAAGAGCTTCTCTGCTTCTTCCCGTTGTTTTTTTCTTGTGTGCTCTTGTTTTTTTTCGCACTCACCAAAAAAGATTCGTATTGCCTCTTTTTATCTCTGTTATTGTCTTTGTGACTGGTTTTACGGCCATATTGGGACAGTTTGACACGGGGGGTTGGTGGGGTGGCTTTGTTTACTCTCCTGTGGAGAGCATACTGGGAAGTATTACCGCAAATATAGTTTTTATTTTTGTTTCTTTTGCTGGCGTGTTTATTTTTCTAAATCTTCTTTATGAAGATTTTTCGCTTTACTCTTTTATAAAAGATCTTTTTGCAAAAGAGGAGTATTCTGATCCTTCTATTATGCGCAAGATATTTGTTGCTCCCTCTTTTGAAACAAAAAAGAAGAAAGAAGAAGCAGAAGAAGACCCTATTCCCGTAAAAAATGTATCACAACCTAAAAAAGAGAACTTTCCCGGGCTTATTCCTCCATTTGACCTTCTTAGTATGGGAGATGAGGAGCCGGATCCGGGAGACACGAAAAGAAACTCTTCTATTATAAAAAAGACGCTCGGTGATTTTGATATTCCCGTTAGTATGGGAGAGATAAATGTGGGACCTGCTGTTACGCAGTATACGCTAAAGCCTGCGGAAGGAATAAAGCTTACAAAAATAACCTCTCTCTCTGATGATCTTGCGCTTGCTCTTGCTATGCACCCTGTTCGCACGGAAGCCCCTATCCCCGGAAAGTCGCTTGTAGGAATAGAGGTCCCTAACAGAAAAAGAGCACAAATAACGCTTGGAGGGCTCATAAAGGCTAAAAAGTTTGAAAACAGCTCTCCTCTTACTTTTGTTGTCGGCAAGGATGTTTCCGGTTATCCTGTATATACTGACCTTTCCAAGATGCCTCACTTGCTTGTTTCCGGTTCTACGGGCAGTGGTAAAACGATATTTTTAAACACGCTTATATTGAGCCTTATATACAAGAACTCTCCGCAAGATCTTCGTGTTGTTATGGTTGACCCTAAGAGAGTAGAGTTTTCTCTTTATGCTCATTTGCCGCACCTTTTAACGCCTGTGATATATGACGCGTCCAAAGCTTCAAATGCCATGGAGTGGCTTGTAGGAGAAATGGAGCGTCGCTTTAAAGTGCTTGCGGAAGCAGGAAAAAGAGACATTAACGGCTACCGTGAACTGAAAGACAAGAATCTTGAGAACATGCCCTATATTATGCTTATTGTGGACGAGCTTGCCGATCTTATGGCATCTAAGGGAAACGAGATAGAGGGATACATAGTTCGCGTGGCTCAGATGGCGCGTGCAGTTGGCATACATCTTGTTTTAGCTACACAGCGTCCTTCCGTAGAAGTGATCACGGGACTAATAAAGGCGAACATTACGGCAAGGATAAGTTTTCGTGTTGCTTCCCAGATAGACTCACGTACGGTTCTTGATATGGGGGGAGCAGAAAAGCTTCTTGGATCCGGAGACATGCTTTTACTCTCTGCGGAAAATGCAAAACCGAGACGTGTGCAAGCTCCATACATATCTGAAAAAGAGATAAAAAACGTTTTAAATTGGCTTAAAGAGAACACTCCTAGCGATGAGGATGACAGTCTTGCAGAAAATATTGAACAATCTCTTGAGCACGCGGAAGAAAAGGACATGTATGCCGGAGAAGAGGGCGACGACGATCCTTTGTATGATGAGGCGCGCAAGCTCGTTATAGAGTCCAAGAAAGCGTCTGCTTCGTTTTTGCAAAGAAGGTTGCGCATAGGGTATGTGCGTTCTGCGCGCCTTATTGATATTTTAGAGAGAAGAGGGGTTGTTGGTCCCGCAGAGGGAGCCAAGCCGCGCGACATATATGTAGAAAATAATGACGATGATATTTGGGATAAAGTTTAAAAATATATGAGCAAAAAAAAGGATAACAAAAAAAACTTGGAAGAAGCTATTAACGAAATAAAGCAACGTTTCGGAGAAGGATCTCTGATGAAGTTTGAAGACATGAGAGCTGTGGATGTGGACACTATTTCTACAGGATCCATTTCTCTTGATAGAGCTCTCGGAGTAGGAGGAGTTCCTCGAGGGAGGGTTGTAGAGATATTTGGAAACGCCTCTACCGGAAAAACGACCCTTTCTCTGCACATTCTTTCTGAGGCACAGAAAAAAGGTGGAGTAGCGGCGTTTATAGACGTGGAAAACGCCCTTGATCCGCATTATGCAAAACGTATCGGGGTAAATGTTGATGATCTTCTTATTTCACAACCCGACTCGGGAGAGCAGGCGTTGCAAATAGTGGAAACCTTGGTGCGCTCCGGAGAGGTTGACGTTATTGTTGTTGACTCTGTTGCCGCCCTTGTTCCCAAGACAGAGATAATGGGAGAGATGGGAGAGTTTCAAGTAGGATTGCAGGCGCGTTTAATGTCTGCCGCACTAAGAAAGCTTTCCAAGATAATATCTGATACAGGCACCGTGGTCGTTTTTCTGAATCAGACACGCATGAATATTGGGCAGCGCTTTGGCAATCCGCAAACTACCTCTGGAGGAATTGCCCTTAAGTTTTATTCTTCTGTAAGAATCAGTCTTAGTAGTGTGGCACAGATAAAGAGCAAGGAAGAGATTATTGGAAACAGAATAAAAGCAAAAGTTGTTAAGAATAAAGTGGGTGCTCCTTTTCGTGAAGGAGAGTTTGATGTTTACTACAATGAAGGTATATCGCGCTATGGAGAGATAATAAATATGGGGCTGAAAACAAAAGTGATAACAAAGAGCGGTGCTTGGTATAACTACGGAGACACAAAGTTGGGGCAAGGACCTGAAAAATCAAAAGAGTTTTTAAGAGAAAACCCCCAAATAATGGGGGAGATAGAGAAAGAAATAAAGGAGGCGATCAAAGATTAGTGTAGGGCATAAGAGCCAAGTGTCGTGCTCTCTTTATTGCTGTTTTTAGCTTTCTTTGGTGCTTGGCACAGACGCCGGTCTTTTTTCTCGGTCTTATCTTGTGCATTTCAGAAGTGAATCTCGAAAGTTGATCGGTGTTCTTGAAATCGATCTTTTTTATATTGTTTTGGCAAAAATAACACTGCATACTTAAAAAGGTATATCCTTAACATCTATTTCTTCGTCCTCATCGATTACTGGTATCTCTTTTTCTCCGGAACTGTTGTTGTCTCCTTCTTTTTGTGGTGCTACCGACTCTCCTCCTCTGGGGCCGAACTGCACCCTTTCTCCCACTATCTCTGTTGTTGATCTTTTGTTTCCTTCCTTGTCTTCCCAGTTTCTCGTTTGTAATCTTCCTTCTACTAGTGCAAGAGATCCTTTTTTAAGATATTTAGAGGCAATCTCTGCTGTTCCTCCGAAAAGCACAACGTTATGAAACTCTGTTCTTTCTTGGCGTTGACCGGATTTGTCGTTGAAGTATGTGTTTGTTGCCATTCCGAAGTTAGCAACGTCTTGCCCACTCTCAGGGAGTGTTCTTTTTTCAGGATCTCTCGTGAGGCGTCCCACGATTATAGCTTTGTTTAAATTCATTAGACTATTTCTTCTATTTTTTTGTCTATCTCTTGAAGCTTTGTTTTTTCCGGCTTAAGAGACTTCTTTTTTTCTCTCGAGTCCTGTGACTTTTTTATGGCCGGCTTTTTTATTAAAAGACGACGAAGAATGCTGCTTTCTTTTCTTATTTCTTCTTCTATCTCTTTTATTTTATCCTCTTCTGCACTGAACTCGACAGAAGAAAAGTACGCTTCACCATTTTTTTTCACTTTATAAGCCAGTTTTCTTTTTTGTGGTGAACCGTTGTTCCCGGGAGTCCCTCCTTTTTCTGTTATAACTCCAACCACGCGTTCTTGCAAGGAGGACGCTTCTTCGGGAGACATTTCTGGATCTGCTATATATGCTATTTCGTAAAGTTTCATAGTAAGCTTAATAATAGCATTTTTGAGTGTTTGGGTCAAATTAAAGCGCTGTGCTAGAATCACTAATAATGAACAAAGAGGTCTTTAAAGCTTACGACATCAGAGGCGTTTATCCGCAAGAGATAAATGAAGAAACCGCGTATCTTGCGGCGAGAGCATTTTTTGTTTTTTTAGAAGGAGGCAAGGTGGTCGTTGGAAGAGATGGAAGAAACTCTTCACCCGGCATATTTGAGGCGGTGTGTAAAGGCATTATTGACTCGGGAGGGAGTGTTATAAATATTGGCATTACCAACACTCCTCTTTTGAATTTCAGCGTTGCTAATAAGAGATACAAGGGAGGTGTTATGATTACGGCATCTCACAACCCGCCTGAGTTCAATGGAATGAAGCTCATCAAGGAAAACGCTCTTCAGGTTTACGGAGAAGATATACAAAAAATAAGAAGAATAGCGGAAAAAGGTGACTTCTTGAAAGGAAAAGGAGAAATGATTCCTTTTGATCCTCTCCCGGAGTACTTAGAGCATATGGAAAGTTTTTGTGATAACCTCGATGGCTTGAAGGTTGTGGTGGACTGTGCAAACGGGGTTGCCGGCATAAGCGCTGTTCCTTTTCTCTCAAATACTCATGCAGAGGTTGTTTTTATGAATGAAAAAGTGGATGGTGACTTTCCAAACTATCAAGCAAACCCTCAAAACCCAGAAAACATGAAAGCGCTTCAAGAAAGGGTTTTGCAAGAAAGGGCTCATGTGGGTATTTTCTTTGATGGCGATGGAGACAGAAGTGTTATGGTAAACCAAAAAGGGGAGTTAGTTTCAATGGATACACTTCTTATTCTCCTTGCGCAGGAAGAGTTGTCAGGCAAGCCGAATGAAAAGATTTATTACGACCTACGTTTTTCGCGTCTTGTCAAAGAAAAAATAAAAGAGCATGGAGGAGTTCCTGTGATGATGAGGGTTGGCAATCCTTTCTACAAAGAGAAGTTGTTCATTGAAGGGGGTGCTATGGGAGCAGAGCTGTCTGGCCATGTCATGTTTAAAGACAATTACTGCATAGACGATGGACTGTTTGCTTTTGTAAAAACGGCAAATCTTTTAAAGAAGGGAGAGCTCTTAGAAAAAGAGGGGGGCTATTTTCAAAGCGACGAGATAAGTTTAGAGGTGGAAAGCAAGGAAGATGTTCTCAAGAGAGTAAAGGAGTTCTATAAAAAAGGAAGACCTCTTGATATTGATGGAGTCTATATAGAGTTTGACAAATGGTGGTTCAGTCTAAGAGAGAGCAACACGGAAAACTTGGTGCGCTTGAGATTGGAGGCGGACACAAAGGATCTTCTAGAAGAAAAAAAGAAAGAACTTACCGACTTAATTGTTTTGTAGTCCTACTTTTTTTCTTACTTCCTCCATTTTTTCTTCTGCCATAACTCTTGCTCTTTCTGCTCCCTTTTTTAATATCTCTTGAACATAGATCTCTCTTTTTGAGAGCTCTTCTTTTTTTCTACGAAAAGGTTCCAGTTTTTCCGTTAAAAGGCTTGCGAGATCATCTTTCAGATCTTTGTAGCTCTTGTCTTTCATCTCTTTCTCGATCTCCTCTATCTTTTTTTCGCTAAATATACTGTAAATGGAGAGTAGATTTGATATTCCGGGCTTATTTTTTTTATCGTATTTTATCTCTTTTCCCGTGTCTGTTACCGCTCTCGATATCTTTTTTCTTATCTTTTCGGGGGAGTCAAATAATGATATGTAAGAGTCTTCATCGTCCGATTTGGACATCTTTTTTGTTGGATCGGAAAGACTCATAACACGTGCCCCTGTTTTTAGTATTTGTACTTTTGGTACAGTGAATGTTTCCCCAAAGTAACTGTTAAAGCGCCTTGCTATGTCTTTGGCAAGTTCTACGTGTTGTTTTTGATCTTCTCCCACGGGAACAACTTCCGTATCATACAGAAGAATGTCTGCAGCCATAAGAACAGGGTAATTTAGTATTCCCGCATTTTCTTTGTGTTTTTGTGATTTTTCTTTGTACTGCGTCATGCGGTACAGCTCTCCCAAGGGAGTTACAGTGTTTAGCAACCAACAAAGCTCAGAGTGTTCTTTTACTGATGATTGCAAAAATATGATTGCTTTTTCCGGATCTATTCCGGCGGCTAGATAAACGATCGCTTTTTCCATGCACATTTTCTGGAAAGTTTCCGGGTCGTAAGGAGTTGTTATGGCGTGCAGGTCAACAACACAAAAAAGGCACTCGTTTTTGTCTTGCAGGTCTATCCACTGCTTTATTGCTCCGGAATAGTTTCCGATATGAATGTTTCCAGTGGGCTGTATGCCGCTAAATATTCTCATACTTATAAAGATATCACACTTCTATTACAACGGGAAGAACGATAGGACGTCTTTTTGTTTTTTGAAAAAGAAAACTTTCCATTCTCGCTTTCATGTCTGCCTTTATATCCTTTGCGCTCTTCATTTTTGCTGTTTGTGACACTATTTGCGTCACTTTTTTGCGTGCCTCCGTGAGAAGCTCCTGTGACTCACGCAAGTAGATAAACCCTCTTGATATAATATCGGGAGAGTTTTTCATTTGTCTTGTTTTCTTGTCTATTACCACTACAATGACAAATATGCCGCTTTCCGCAAGCTCTAATCTGTCGTAAAGAACAACTCCTCCCACATCTCCTATTCCTGACCCGTCAACCATTACTGGCCCCACAGGAACATCCTTTTTCCCAAGAGTTATACTTTTTTCACTGAGAGTAATAGATTGTCCATTGTCGGCTATGACAGTGTTTTTTTCTGACATCCCTTGTTCTATGGCAAGCTCTTTGTGTGCCATCATCATAGAGTATTGTCCGTGTATGGGCATAAGAAACTTTGGCTTCATCATATCCATCATCTCTTTTAATTCTTCCTTGTAGGCGTGTCCTTTGGCGTGTATGTCCATCATTTTGGAGTGAATGATCTTTGCCCCTTGACGCATAATATTGTCTTTCATGGTTTGCACAGAGCGCTCATTTCCCGGGATGGTGGAAGAAGAAAACACTACTGTGTCTCCCTTTTTTAGTTTAAATACGCGGTGTTTTTGGTTTGCGATACGCATCAATGCCGCTGTTTCTTCGCCTTGTGCTCCGGTGCAAAGAATTGTGAGATTTCCATCAGGAATGTTTCTCGCCTTTTCTGCGCTTATAATAGTTTCTTTTTTTGTTTTTATGTACTTTAAATTTCTTGCTATTTCAAGATTAGTTTTCATTCCATATCCCTCTATAACAACCTTTCTTCCGTGACTTTCAGAGAGATCCATTATGTCTTGCAAGCGATTAATAAGAGAGGCGAATGTGGCTGCTATTACGCGTCTACCCTTGCTTTCTTTGAATATTATTTCCAGATTTTCTTTTATTGTCTTTTCAGAAAGAGACCTTCCTTCGTTTTCTGCTCCCGTAGAATCGGACATAAGCAAAAGAACTCCGCGCTTTCCGAGCTCTTTTAGTTTTTTAAAGTCTGTGGGAGGTGCATTTGTGGGAGTGGGGTCGAACTTAAAGTCTGATGTGTGCACTACATTTCCCACAGGTGTCTCAATGAAAAGACCGAGTGATTCGGGTATGTTGTGATTTTGATGAAAGAACTCTATATTAAACGGTCCGATGTTTGTCTTGGATCCGTTGTTTACTTCATTAATGCGCAGCTTTGGCTGTAAAGGAAATTCTTCTTGTCTTTTTTTTATTATTCCCATCGTCAAGGGTGATCCGTACATGGGAGGGTTTCCTATTTTATCCATTACGTAAGGCACAGCACCGATATGATCGTAGTGCCCGTGGGTAAATACCGCCCCGAGAACTTTTGTGTTGTTGTTTTTGAAGTAAGATATGTTTGGTATGACATAATCTACTCCAGGAGTGTTTTCTTCTGGAAAACTTAATCCCACATCGATTACTAGTGCTTCTCCTTTCCACTCCAAAAGCATCATATTGCGTCCCACTTCTCCGAGCCCTCCCAGAGAAAGAATTCTTAAGTTATTTTTCATATTTTTTTAATTTAGTTTTAAGTTGTGCCGAGGGCGGGACTCGAACCCGCAAGCCATAAGGCACACGATCCTGAATCGTGCGTGTTTGCCAGTTTCACCACCTCGGCCTAAAATCTTCTTTTTGTGTCAATATACCAGTTTTCGATATCGTGAAACCTTTCAGAAGAATCTGCAACAAAGGACCCTTCAACTCCTTTTATTTTTGAGGAGATATAGTAAGAGAGATCCGGCCTGTACAAAAACACTCCTGGTGCTTCTCGTACTATCTCTTCTTCAAGCTCTAAAAACGTCTCTTCTTCTCCCCCGGAGGTTATTATCTCTTCTATGAGAGAGTCTGCTGTCTCGCTTTTGTATCCGCTTAGGTTAAGACCGGGACTTTCTATTTTTGAAGAGTGCCATAACGGGAAAGGGTTTTGTGTTCCCGTGAGTGCTATTCCGAAAAGCACGCTTTCATATTCTCGAGGGCGAACAACGTTGTTGTTTAGTGAGTGCAGATCTTTTTTTATGATATCTACTTCAACACCGATTTTTGCCCACTGTTCTTTTATTTTTTCTGCAACATTGATCATGCTTTGTTCGTCGACGATGTGAAGCTTTACTTTTAGCGTTAGCACTTCCTCGGAAGCATCGGGACACACTTCCATCAGCTTTTCTTTTGTTGTTCTTGCCACTCTTCCTATTCCGCTTTCAAATCCCCAAGGATCAAGTATGTCTTCGCTGTGTGTTTCTTGGAACTGTATGACGGCATCTTTTGTTTCTTCGTCAAAAAATCCTGTAACCTCCCCTTGGTATATATCTACTTCAGGTGACATAAGGCATCTTTGTAGCGCTCTTACTTCCTCTCCTTGGTCGCCTTCACTTAAATCTTCTTCTATCTTAAAAGGAACCGCTTCCTTTAGCAGTTTTTTGCCATCTTCAAACCCTTCTTCTTTAAGAATCTCTTTTGCTTTTTGGGGATCGTAAGGATAGGGATTGTCTTTTCCTTTCATTTTGTAGAGGTCAAGTAAAAGAGGAGAGTGTATCTTTTCTCCATTTATATTTTTTATTATCTCTTCCTTGTCGGTGGCATAATTTAGTGCCTGGCGCACACTTTTTTCTTTTAATATACTGTCTTTTTGCATATTAAAAAGTACGGCAAAGTAGCGTGGAATAGTAAACACGTGTCGCGAAAAAGAGTGATCTTCTCCTCTTCCGGAAACAGCGAATCCGTCTATTTTTCCATCTTTTTTTGCTGTCACAAGCTCATCTCTGTCATCAAAGAATATTAGCTCTATGTTATCGATGTAAGGTTCTTTTCCGTAATATTTATCGTTTCTTTCAAGAGTAATGCGGTCTACTTTCCCGGAAGAAGACTCTGTTGTGTCCTTTTGCTTGTATGGCCCCGAGCTTACAATATTTGTGCTGTTATAGGAAGAGAAAAGAAAGTCGTTTGCGGAGATATTTTCCCAGATATGTTTTGGTATGGGCTTCAGTGTTAAGTTTTGAAGGAAGATGGAAGAAGGAGAGTCAAGCGTAAAACGGACCTCTGTTTGAGAAAGCTTTTCTGCTCTTACCCCATCCCACTGCTCTTGTAGACTGCTCTTAAAAGAGGGGTTTTGTATTGTTTCTACTGTGAAGATCACATCTTCTGCCGTTATTCTTTCTCCGTCAGACCAGAATATGTCATCTTTAAGGCGCACGTCATAAACCCTTTGATCTTCCGTCTGATACTCTTTTGCCAGCTCTGGAGAAAGCTTTCCTTCTTTGTAACTCATTAGTCCCGAAAAAAGAATCTCTATCGCATCTCTTTCCGCATCGCTTCGCGATACATATATGGGGTTTAATACAAGCCACTGTGGGGAGCCCATAATACCTTCCTTGTAGGTTCCTCCTTTTACCGGAATGGCAGTAGTGTTTTCTATATAAAAAGAGTGTAGTAAGAAAAAAGTAGAAATGATAAAAACAACAAAAAGAAGCGCAAATATAAACTTCTCTCTAATACTTAAAACCTCTGGAAGTCTTTTCCAGTTCTTTCTCGAAGGCCATTTTTTTGGCCACAAAGGATGTCTATCTCTGTTTTTCATTCTCTATCTAGAGGAGTATGTTTGAGAGAGCAAGAGCAATAAAAATCGTTCCAAGTACTATGGTTGATATGTAAAGGCTTTTTTCCATTCCTCTCTTCTCTGAATGGAACTCGTCTCCTCCTTGTCCAAAAGCTGCACCCATAGCAGTTCCTCCTTGTTGAAGAAGTATAACCGCTACGAGCAAGACAGAAACTATTATTTGTAGAAAAGGGATTATTTCTTTCATGTAGTTTTGATTACTGAATAAAACACGAACTCTAGCACGCAAACTATCAGTGTTGTATAGACTAGCGCCAAGAACTTGCTTATTTCAAGATCAGGAAACATTGCCTGAACAATCCAAACAATAGCGATGTTTATAACAAATGTAAACAACCCCAGTGTGATTAATCGTAAAGGAAATGTCACTATTTTCAAGATCGGCTTTACAAAAAAATTTGCGAATCCCAGAATCAGCCCTGCAACAGCAAGTACATATGGATCACCTTCAAACCTCACCCCTTCTATGAACTCTATTGCTAAGTAAAGGGAAAGTATCCCGATTGCTACGTGGAGTAGGAAATTTCTGAGAAAAGAGTAAAGCATCTGCATAAATTTAGCATAAAAAAGGAATTTTGCAAGCACTTGACATAGTTTTTAGTATGCGCAATAATAGCGTTAGCACTCTAGATGCTTAATTGCTAAAAGGTCGCCTAGCATTAATTATAAGTGTTATTAAGATTAAGATGAAAATAAAACCACTTGCAGATCACATATTAATTGAGCCGGAAGTGGAAGGAGAAAAAACGAAAGGTGGTATTCTTCTTCCCGAGAACGCGGACAAGGGAAGACCCGAAAAGGGAAAAGTAATTGCCGTAGGGCCCGGCAAGAAAACATCTTCTGGAAAAGTTGTTCCCATGGAGATAAAAAAGGGAGACAAGGTTCTCTTTACCAAGTATGGCCCAAACGAGATAAAGGTCGATGATAACGAGTATTTAATCGCCAAACAAGACGATATATTGGCAGTTATAGAGTAAAGTATGTCTAAAAAAATATACTATAGAGAGGAGGGAAGAAACAAAATGATGGACGGAGTAAACAAGCTTGCTGATGCTGTAAAGTATACCATTGGCCCTCGAGGGCGCAATGTGGTGCTTGGTCAAAGCTATGGATCTCCAACCATTACTAATGACGGTGTTTCTATTACTGATGAAATAGAACTGAAAGATAAAGCAGAGAATGTAGGAGCATCTATTGTTAAAGAAGTTGCTTCCAAGGCAAACGATGCCGCGGGAGACGGAACTACCACGGCTACGCTTCTTGCGAGAGCTATTATATCGGAAGGACTAAAAAACGTTGCCGCGGGAGCGGACCCTCTTTCACTTAAAAGAGGTATCGAGGAAGGAAAAGACTCTGTTGTAGAGTATTTAAAGAAAGAAGCAAAGCCGATATCTAAAAAAGAAGAGGTTGCGCAAGTAGCTACGATATCTGCAGAAGATGAAGAGATGGGAAATCTCATAGCAGAAGTTATTGAAGAAGCAGGAAATGATGGCGTTGTTACGGTAGAAGAGTCTCGGACATTTGGAATGGAAAAGGAGGTAGTAAAAGGACTACAGATAGAGAACGGATATATTTCCCCTTATATGGTTACTGACTCGGAAAGAATGGAGTCTGTGTTTGAAGACTCTTATATACTGATAACGGACAAGAAGATATCTTCTGTAAATGAGATAGTTCCTCTTTTGGAAAAGCTTTCTCGTGAAGGACAGAAAAATCTTGTTATTATCGCGGATGATGTGGACGGAGAAGCACTTGCTACGCTTGTGTTGAACAAACTGCGAGGAGCGTTCAACACTCTCGCGATAAAAGCTCCCGGATTTGGAGATAAAAAGAAAGAGATGCTGAAGGATATTGCTGCTGTTTGTGGTGGACAGATCATTACAGAAGAAGTAGGTCTCAAGCTTGAAAATGCAGAAATAGATATGCTTGGATCTGCTCGCAAGGTCACGTCAACAAAAGAAAACACCATTATAACGGAAGGAAAAGGAAAGAAGCAGGAGTTGGAGCAAAGGATTAACCAGATAAAGAACCAAATAGAAGAGGCAAGTTCTGATTTTGAAAAAGAAAATCTTCAGAAAAGACTGGCAAGACTTGCGGGAGGAGTGGCAGTTATAAAAGTTGGAGCCATTACAGAGGTGGAGCAAAAGGCTCGTCAGCACAAGGCGGAGGATGCTCTTGCCGCTACTCGTGCAGCAATAGAAGAGGGAATTCTCCCTGGAGGAGGAGTTTCCTTTATTCGTGCACTAAAGGCTCTTGATAGCGTAAAACTGGAAGGAGATGAGGCGACAGGTGTGGAAATATTAAAAAGAGCTCTTGAGGCCCCTGTAAGACAGATTGCGGAAAACGCAGGAGTTGATGGTTCCGTGGTGGCGCAAAAAACGAAAGAGCTGAAAGATGCAGAGGGATTTAATGCTAAGAAGATGAAGTACGAAGATCTCTTTAAGGCAGGAATAGTAGACCCCAAAAAGGTGGTGCGCATTGCTCTTGATAATGCCACGTCTGCGTCATCAATGTTTCTTACCACAGAGTGTGTTGTTGTTGATGAAGAAGATGAAAAAGAAGACAAGGGCGGAGGAGGAATGCCTCAAGGAATGCCGGGAATGGGAATGTAGAGAGAATCTTTGCAGGGAAAACAAGAAAGGCGCTCTCTGTTGGGGCGCCTTTCTTGCGCAAAGAGAGTAAATATTCTATCATTTGACTAAGTATTATTAATTTTTATAAAAATGCCTGAATTAAATGCAACCACAGTAGTTTTGATAATCTTTTTAATTGTCATTGTCTGGGGAATTATTACTTACAACCGTCTTGTTAGTTTAAGGAATAGAGCAAAAGAGGCATGGGCGGACATAGACGTGCAGCTAAAAAGAAGATATGACCTTATACCCAATCTTGTAGAAACAGTAAAGGCTTATGCCAGTCATGAGAAAGAGCTTTTCAAGCAAGTAACAGAGGCACGAGCAAACGCCATAAGTGCAGAAAAGTCGGGAGATCCCAAGAAGGTTAGCGAGGCGGAAAATGCGTTGAGCGGCACGTTAAAGAGTCTTTTTGCTGTTTCTGAAAACTATCCTGACTTGAAAGCTTCTGAAAATTTTATTGAGATGCAGCGCGAGATTCGTGACACAGAGGATAAGATACAGGCTTCTCGTCGTTTTTATAACAATAATGTTATGGAGCTCAATACTCGCGTGGAAATGTTTCCTGCAAAACTTATTGCTTCGGCTTTTAATTTTAATAAAGAGGATTTTTTCGAGATAGAAGACAAAGAAGAAAGAGATCCCGTAAAAGTTTCTTTTTAAAGGTTTATGTCTACACTTTACACAGAATCGGAAAAAAATATCCGAAGAACTTATTTGTATCTTTTCGGGTTTTTTGTTTTCATTATTGCCATAGGATGGGCGATTAGCTATCTAATGGGGAGCATGTTCATTCTTTATTTTGCTATTTTTTTAAGTATAGCAATGAGCTTTGCTTCTTACTGGTGGTCCGATAAAGTTGTTCTTAAGATAAGTGGGGCAAAACCGATAGAAAAAGATGATAATCCGGAGCTTTACAGAATAACGGAGAATTTGGCGATAAGCGCCGGAATTCCCATGCCGCGCTTGTTTGTGATAGAAGATGCCCAGCCAAACGCTTTTGCTACCGGTCGTAATCCTGAGCATGGGGTTATTGCTGTAACTACGGGACTCTTAAGCAGACTAGAAAAAGCGGAAATAGAGGGGGTTGTTGCTCATGAGCTTGCGCATATTGGCAATCGAGATGTTCTTTTATCAACGATTGTTGTGGTTCTAGTGGGGGTCGTAGTAATTGTTGCGGACTTTTTTTTCCGTGCCGCGTTCTTTGGAGGAATGCGTCGTGACGGATTGGGAATCATTGCTCTTATAGGGGCGGTTGCTTTTCTTGTCATATCTCCTCTTTTGGCGCAGATGATGAAACTTGCCATATCGAGAAGAAGAGAGTATCTTGCTGATTCTACAGGTGCACTTATTACTCGTTATCCGGAAGGTCTTGCCAGGGCACTTGAAAAGATATCTTCTTCTCCGGAACAGCTGAGCAGTGCAAATGACGCCACAGCACACCTTTATTTTGCAAACCCTTTTCGTGGAAAAGAAAAAAAGAGCTTTATACACAAGCTTTTTATGACACATCCTCCGGTAGAGGAAAGAATTAAAAAATTAAGAAATCAATAAAATATGAACTGTCCCGTTTGTGAAAAAAACATGCAGAAGACCGTTTTTTATGGCACAGAGGTTGATTTTTGTGAGGAGTGTCTTGGAATATGGTTTGAAAAAAATGAGTTAAGAGAGGCAAAAGATGAGAAAGAAAAAACTCTTAACTGGCTCGACATTGATCTTTGGGACAAGGAAGATGATTTCCATATCTCAAAAGAGGGAAAGTGTTGCCCCAAGTGCAGTGTTCCTCTTTATGAGGTGGAGTATGCGAACTCAGAAGTGAAAGTGGATTTTTGTAGTCTCTGTGAAGGGGTGTGGCTTGACAGAGGAGAGTTTAAAAAGATCATGGAGTACTTGAAAGATAAGGGATCTTATGAGATAATGAGCAACTATGCAGGTACTTTGATAGAAGAGACGGGAGAGATGTTTACCGGCCCGGAGCCGTTGAAAGAGGAAGTAAAAGATGTTTTGACCGTCTTGGGTCTTTTGAAGCACAAGCTTGCTGCAAAACATCCTTATCTTTCAAGAGTAATTTCGAATTTACCCAAATAAAATGGAGGCGTGCCAGAGCGGCCGAATGGGCGACACTGGAAATGTCGTGTACTGGCAACAGTACCAGAGGTTCGAATCCTCTCGCCTCCGCACAGCTTATGCTAGACCCCAAATTTATTAGAGACAATCTCGAAGAAGTCAAAGAAGTTGCTAGAAAAAAACGGGTTAATGTTGATATTGACCGCTTTGTTGTTCTTGATAAAAAAAGGAGGTCTTTGCAGGGAGAGCTTAATCGGAAACGAGCTAAGCAAAATCTGGCAACAAAGAAAATAAGCAAATCGGAAGGGTCAGAAAAAGAGGGTATGATCACAGAGGTTTCTGGCCTGAAAAGTGACATTCAAGAATTAAAGAAAGAGCTAAAATCAGTACTGGAAGAGTGGCGCCAAATTTTAATGGATATTCCCAACGTTATTTCTTCCAAGATGCCTGAAGGTGATGGCGATGAAGACAACGTTACTATCAAAACTTGGGGCGATATTCCGAATTTTGATTTTAAACCTAAAACACATGAGGTGCTCGGAAAAGAGTTAGATATACTTGATACTGAGAAGGCGGCTGAAGTTTCTGGTTCACGCTTTTACTATCTGAAAGGTGACTTGGTTTTGTTGCAGTTTGCCTTAACAGTGTTTGCGTTCGAGACCCTAACAAACGAAAACATAATCAAGCAAGTGATTAAAGAAAAAGGGTTAAATCTTTCATCAAAGCCCTTTGTTCCCATGCTTCCTCCCGTGATGGTTAAAGAGACGGTTCAGTCTGCCATACACAGAGTGCTTGGAGATCAAACCTACAAAATCAAAGACGAGGAAAACTTGAACTTAGTTGCTTCCGCAGAGCATACCATGGCTCCTTATCACATGAACGAAGTTTTAAACGAATCAGAACTGCCAAAAAGATATATTGGATACTCCACTGCTTTTAGAAAAGAGGCAGGAACATATGGAAAGGATATGAAAGGTTTTTTCCGAACTCATCAGTTTGACAAGTCGGAAATGGAGAGCTTTACAACTACTGAAACGGGAGAGGAGGAACAAGAGATGATTGTTGGATTACAGGAGTACATGGTTCAACAACTAAAACTTCCCTACCGTTTACAACAGATCTGCACGGGAGATACGGGAAAGCCGGACTATCAACAGTATGACATTGAGTGTTGGTTTCCCGGACAAGGAAAATATCGCGAGACACATACATCAGACTACATGACCGACTATCAGGCGCGTGGAATAAGATCTTTTTACAAAACCAAGAACGATGAAAAGAAGCTGCTTTACACTAATGATGCAACGGCTTTTGCTGGTCGTCAGATAATCGCTATAATGGAAAATTATCAAACAAAAGAAGGGGAGATCATAGTCCCGGAAGCTCTTAGAAAGTATATGGGCGGAAAAGAGAAAATTACAAAAACAAAAAACTAGCAAGCTACTCGTCTTTTGATGGCATGGACAAAATAATTCTAATCGGAGGGTCTCCGTGTGCGAGAAAGAGCTCCGTTGCCAGGGCAGTCTCAAGAGATCTTGGCGTTCCTTGGATATCTACAGATACAGTAAGAGAACAGATGAAAGAGATCGTAAGAAGAGAAGACTTTCCTTATTTATTCTCTGTTTCTGATATTGTTTTGAACAAACCTTCTTCTGAGATTGTGGAATATCAAAACAGTGAAAGTGCTGATGTATGGAAAGGAGTCAAGGCATTAATTGAAACGGATTATACTTGGGGTGATTTTATAATTGAAGGAGTGGCCGTTCTTCCGTATTTGGTAAACGAATTATCTCTAAAAGATAAAAAAATTAAGGCCGTTTTTCTTATAGACAGCAACAAAAAGAGAGTCCGTGAAACGATCTTTAGAAGAGGATTGTGGGACGATGCGGAAAAATACTCCGACAAGCTGAAAGAAAAAGAGGTTGATTGGGTGATGGAGTTTAATAATTACATCGTTAAAGAGGCAGAAAAATTTGATTTCCTTGTTGTTGATATCGAAGAAGGGGAGTACATTAAAAGAGCAAGAAAGGCAGTAGAGTAGGTTTTTTGCAGATATCTTGCAAAAATATAAAAATTTCATTATAATAAAGTATATTCAATATTTAAAACATGTCTGATTCTCCCGTAGAAGAGATAAAAAATAGACTTGACATTGTAGATGTGGTGCGGGAGTACGTTAACCTGGAAAAAGCCGGGTCAAATTATAGGGCTCCCTGTCCTTTTCATGCCGAAAAAAGCCCTTCTTTTTTTGTTAATCCTTCACGTCAAATGTGGAGATGTTTTGGCGGTTGTAATGATGGTGGGGACATGTTTAGTTTTGTTATGCGCATAGAAGGAGTGGAGTTCTCCGATGCCTTGCGCATGCTGGCAAAAAAGGCGGGAGTAGAGTTGCGTAGACAAGACCCCAAAGAGGAGACCAAAAAAAAGAGGTTGTCTGATATCTGTGAGCTTTCCACTATGTTCTTTGAGAAGCAGATGCAGAGCTCTTCGAAAGGAAAAAAAGGGGTGGAGTATCTCAAAGAAAGAGGAATTAGAGAGGATGTAATAAAAGAGTGGAGAATAGGATATGCTCCCACTGCAAAGAGTGCTCTTTCTCAGTTTCTTATCGGAGAAGGGTATAAAACCGAGGAGCTTTTAGAGGCAGGAGTTTCTGTGGGGAAAGGCAAACAACCCTTTGACCGTTTTTCGGGAAGACTAATGTTTCCCATATTTAGTGTTAGTGGACAGGTTGTCGGTTTTGGGGGAAGAGTTTTTTTGGAGAACGATGATAGGGCGAAGTACATAAACAGTCCCGCAACTATTTTATACGACAAGAGCAGCGTCCTTTATGGAATTCATCGTGCAAAGGTGGGCATAAGAAGAAGTAATTTTGCTGTTGTGGTAGAAGGTTATACCGATGTTATCTTATCTCACAGAGAAGGATACGATAACGTTGTTTCTTCCTCCGGAACAGCTCTTACAAAAGAGCAGTTACGTGTTCTGCGTCGTTATACCGACACGCTTCTTACCGCTTTTGATATGGATTCTGCGGGAGGATCTGCCACAGAAAAAGGAGTGGATCTTGCTCGCAAAGAAGGATTTGATGTAAAGGTTATCATTATGCCCGAGAAGATGGATCCCGCCGATGTTATCTTGGAAAATCCGGAAAAATGGCAAGAGCTTGTTGACGAAGCACAGCCGGTAATGCACTTTTACTTCCGCAACGCCTTTTCTTTGCATGACAAACAAGATGCAAGAGGGAAAAGAAAGATAGCAGAAAAACTTCTTCCGGAAATAAAAAAGGTAGAGAACAGCATAGAAAGAGCACACTATATATCTGAGCTTGCAAACGAGTTAAGTGTAAGCGAGGAGGTTCTTACGGGTGAGTTGTCAGGGATAAAAAGTGAGTCGCAAGAAAAAAGAGAGATTTTACAAAAGGAGAAGAAAACAAAAAGAGAGGTGTTAGAAGAAAAAGTGGCCAGTTTGTGCGTAAAAAATGAAGAGGTTTTGTCAAAATTAAAAAAGAAAGACTTTTCTTTGCTAAGCAGTAAAATGTCTTCCTTTCTTCTTGTGCTTTACGAAAAAAAACCGGAAAAAGATCTCTCAGAAGAGCAGAAGTCACTTCTTAGTTACTTTTCTGCTCTTCCTGACTACGGAGAGGATATTGATGTGGAAAAAGAGGTAAAACACTGCCTTAATGAGATAAAGAAGATGAATATAAGAGACAAGCTTAGTGAAATAGGAGAAAAAATAAAAATAGCGGAACAAAAAGGAGAACCAGAAAAAGAAGAAAAACTAATAAAAGAGTTCCAAAAATACTCAAAAGAACTACAAAATCTTTAAATTATGCCTAAAAAAGATCTTCCGGAGGAAAAAATAAACAAAGTAACAAAAAAGGCGGAACAGAGAAGAGGTTTGGTTTATTGGAGTGATATAAAAGAGGCCTTTCCAGAAGCAAAAAGAAGCGAAAAGAAAACAAAAGAGATCGCTTCTATACTTGAGGATAGAGGCATGAAGGTGAAGGAAAAAAGAAACTTTCTCGGTGACGGAGAAGAGGAGGAGTTTGACAGTGCAGAGATAAAAATAGACTCCATTCAAACATACTTAAAAGAGATATCAAATGAGCCTCTCTTGAGTCCTGATGATGAGATAGAGCTTGCAAAACGTATAGAGAAGAGAGATGAAGACGCCAAAAGAAAAATGGTGAGAGCCAATTTAAGGCTTGTTGTTTCTATAGCAAAAAAATATATCGGGCGATCTCCGAAACTCACCTTTCTGGATCTCATACAAGAAGGAAATCTTGGGCTTTTTAGGGCGGTGGAAAAGTTTGACTGGAGAAGGGGGTACAAGTTCTCTACTTATGCTACTTGGTGGATAAGGCAATCTATTAATCGTGCCCTTGCGGATCAATCAAGAACAGTTCGTATACCTGTGCATATGGTGGAAAAGATATCGAAGTACACCAAGGTTCGCAAGGACCTGTTTCAAAGCCTGGGAAGAGAGCCTTCTCCTGAGGAGATAGCGGCAGAGATGGGCGTGGAAATAGAGAGAGTGCGCCACATAATAAAGATATATCAAACTGCTACATCTTTAGAGGCTCCTGTGGGAAATGAAGAAGATAGCAGTACTCTTGCCGATTTTATTGAAGATGAAAAAACCGCTTCTCCCACAACTTCGGCAGCGCGTAAGCTTCTTCGTGAGCGCTTGGATGAGATACTTGTTGATCTAGATGAGAGAGAAAAGAAGATACTTTCTATGCGCTTTGGGCTAGAGGATGGTGTAACACACACCCTAGAAGAAGTGGGGCAGATGTTTGGAGTTACCAGAGAGAGAATTCGCCAAATACAAGCCAAAGCACTAGAGAAGATAAGAAAGCACGATCAACTGGAAAGACTGGAAGGATATTGACTTTAGGGTTTCCTAATATAAGGAGGTTGTGCTATAATAACGGAAGTGTGGAGGCTTTAAGTTCTTTTTAAAGAATGATTAATTTTATTCCGCGGTAGCTCAGTGGTAGAGCGACCGGCTGTGTCACTTACACAAGCTTATGCTTGTGTAGATCGTGTGTTTTACGATCAAATTACGCAGCTTCTCGTCGAAAGGCGAGTTGAAAAACGAGGTGAAAACGGTGAAGCCCTTCGAGGGTAATACCGTGCCAATCCCATTTAATGGGCAGGTGTAGAGACTATCCTATAAAGGAGTAGTCCTTTGTTTTTTACGAAGGGCGAAGCGCCTCGCATCCTAGTACTTTGGGTGAGGATGATGATATAGTCCACTCCATCGTGAAAACGTTGGGTTAAGTGTAACCGGTTGGTCGTAGGTTCGAATCCTACCCGCGGAGCCAAATTGTATGTTCGGCGTTTGTTGCCTCGGCGCAAAGCGCCTCGGCACGCGCCCTGCGGGCGCTAAGGCTTGATTTTAAAAGGATTTGCCACGC
>SL_8KL_010_SEDDRAFT_10000036_pt1 | contig 92707 bp, 97 predicted proteins | sample SodLakKL_010_SED_4_FD_11160 | JGI IMG/M metagenome (IMG submission 11160)
AAATGGAAGTAAAGGATCCGGAAAACTGTATTGCGTGTAATCAATGTGTTCTCCGCTGTCCTGATTATGCCATAAAAGTCGAGGTGATTGAAAATAATGACTGAGAGAGTTAAGCTTATGCAGGGTAATGAAGCCTGTGTTGAAGGAGCTCTTGATGCAGGGGTTCTTTTTTACGCCGGATATCCGATAACACCCTCCTCGGAGATTGCAGAAGAATTTGCAGCAAAGCTTCCCAAGGTGGGAGGAAAGTTTATTCAGATGGAAGACGAAATTGCCAGTATGGGAGCTGTTGTTGGGGCCTCCCTTGCTGGGAAAAAAGCAGTGACTGCAACCAGCGGTCCTGGTTTTTCTCTTAAACAGGAAATAATAGGTTTTGCCAATATGATTGAAGCGCCCTGTGTGATTATGAATGTGCAGCGGGCTGGCCCGAGTACTGGACTGCCTACTTCTCCAGCTCAAGGAGATGTGATGCAGGCCCGCTGGGGAACCCACGGTGATCACCCTGCTCTGGTGCTCTGTCCAAACTCAGTCACTGATGCTTACCTTTTAAGCTTTCAGGCAGTAAACTGGGCTGAAAGGTTTCGGACCCCCGTAATTTTATTGCTCGATGAAACCATCGGGCACCTGCGGGAAAGAGTTATTCTCCCCCGAAAAGATGAAATGGTAATAACCAACCGAAAGCAACCCCATGGAGCCCCGGGATCCTTCCAGCCCTATGATATTACTGATGAAGATTTAATCCCTCCGCTGCCCCCATATGGTGGTGGTTATCGCTTCCATACAACCGGGTTATACCATGATGAGACCGGTTTTCCTTCAAACAGACCCGAGGTTACCAGCAGACTATTAAATCGTCTCCACGAAAAAATTGATAAGTATAAAGAGACGCTGTTCCTTTATGAAACCTACGGTTTGCGCCAGGCCAATCAGTTGATAATCAGCTACGGTGCATCAGCCCGTTCGGCCAAGGCAGCCTGGAGAATTGCCCGGGAAAAAGGCCTTTTGGTTGGGCTGTTAATTTTGAAAACGATCTGGCCTTTCCCTGAAGAAATTGTTGCCCAGGCGGGACATGATAAGAATAATATAGTTGTTGCTGAGATGAATAGAGGGCAGTTGATAGGTGAAGTGGAGAGAGTAATGGATAAAAGGATTCCTATCCGTGGAGCCCAGCGGGCTGATGGAGTTCTCATTACTCCCGAACAGATTCTTGCAAAACTGGAGGGGGTTAATTAAATGGAAATGGAAAAATATTTTCGAGTAGATAAACTTCCCCATATCTGGTGCCCGGGGTGCGGCCACGGTTCGGTAATGATGAGTATTGTTAAAGGTATTGATAAGATGGGTTGGGACCCTGAAAAAGTAACTGTTGTTTCCGGGATAGGTTGTTCATCCCGAGCTCCAGGTTATATGAATTTCAATACCCTGCATACAGTTCATGGTCGGCCGATAGCTTTTGCCACCGGAATTAAACTAGCCAATCCAGAACTGCATGTGATTGTAATAACAGGGGATGGAGACGGTGCCGCTATCGGAGGAAATCACCTGATCCATGCCTGCCGACGAAATATCGGGATAAATGTGGTTTTGTTTAACAATCAAATTTATGGGATGACCAGTGGGCAGTATTCCCCAATGACTCCGGAAGGGTCAATGGCCACTACATCACCTTACGGAAATATCGAGCCGCCCTTTGACCTTTGCGAACTGACCAGGAGTGCCGGGGCTAATTTTGTGGCCCGGGGAACGGTTTACCACCTTCCCAAACTGGATTCCTATATAGAAAAAGCCTTTGGAAAAGAAGGTTTTTCTTATGTAGAAGCAATAAGCCAGTGCCCGACCTATTATGGGCGCCGTAATAAAATGAAAACACCGCTGGAAATGCTGGAGTGGCAGAAGAAAAATTCTATCGATATCAAAAAAGCCAGGGACCTGGATTCCGAGCAATTAAAAGGAAAAATAATTACCGGGATTTTTGCAGAAAGAGATGACGAGGAGTATACAGCCAGGTACGATCAATTAATTAAAAGTGTGCAGGGGGGTAAAGAATAATGGCCAGGTATGAAATCAGGCTAAGCGGGGCAGGAGGTCAGGGTTTGATCCTTGCAGGGATCATATTATCCGAAGCTGTGGTCAGGTTTACCGATAAGGAAGTTGTTCAGACCCAGTCTTATGGGCCTGAAGCCCGCGGAGGAGCCAGCAAGGCGGAAGTAATCATTTCCGATGAAGAAATAGACTACCCCCAGGTTAATAAACCGGATTTTCTCCTGGCCTTAACCCAGGAAGCATATAACAAATATAACCGGGACCTCAAGGAATACGGGATAATGGTAGTGGATGAGAGAGTAGATATTGCCATGCGTGGTGGTCCAACTTACGTCGTGCCAATCCAAAAGTTAACCCAGGAAAAACTGGGAACGAGGATGGTTGTTAATGTAGTTTCTCTTGCCCTTTTCAATAAACTTCACGAAGTAGTAGAAACAGAGAAATTGAGAGAAGTGGTTCTGGAGAGAGTCCCCAGGGGAACCGAGGATTTAAACAAAAAGGCTCTGGAACTTGGTGAAGAACTGGCGGAGAACCTGAACCAATACAAAATTAAAAGCAAGGAGGAGGAAGAAGAAGAATGAAAGACAAGGACCGGCAGGAAAAAATTCAAGAGAATCTAAAAAAATGGCGAGAAGGTCCTTTTGCAAAGTTCCAGCAAAGAGGTTGGAATGAAGCCTTTACCTCCTATCGGGAACCGGTAAAAGAAATCTATACTCCGCTGGATTATTCTGATGACGAATACCTGGAAAAGGCGGGTTTTCCAGGTCAGTATCCTTTTGTTCGGGGGGTTTACCCAACTATGTACCGGGGACGTCCCTGGACAATGCGCCAGTACGCAGGATTTGCCAGTGCTGAAGAATCCAATCGCCGTTATCGCTACCTTCTGGAGCAAGGGCAGACTGGACTTTCAGTTGCCTTTGACCTGCCAACACAGATTGGACTTGATTCAGACCACCCCCTTGCTGATGGAGAGGTAGGTAAGGTCGGGGTTCCCATTGACTCCCTGGCTGATATGGAAATTCTTTTTGACCAGATTCCTCTGGATAAGGTCAGCACTTCCATGACAATTAATTCTCCTGCAGCAGTACTTCTGGCCATGTATATAGCCCTGGCAGAAAAACAGGGGGTTTCAGCTGATAAATTAAAGGGTACCATTCAAAATGATATTTTAAAAGAATATTTTGCCCGCGGTACTTATATTTTTCCTCCGGGTCCATCTTTGCGTTTGATTACAGACATATTTGCTTATTGTTCCCGGGAATTACCGAACTGGAATACAATCAGTATTTCCGGTTACCATATCAGGGAAGCAGGAGCGAATGCTGTGCAGGAACTCGCTTTTACCCTGGCTGACGGAATAGCCTATGTAAAGGCTGCTCTCCAGGCCGGATTGAAAGTGGATGAATTTGCTCCCCGGCTTTCTTTCTTTTTCAATGCTCAGATGAACCTTCTGGAAGAAGTGGCAAAATTCCGGGCCGCCCGCAGGTTGTGGGCAAAAATCATGGAGGAAAAGTTTGGAGCAGAGAATCCCAAGAGCAAAATGCTTCGCTTTCACACCCAGACTGCAGGGGCTTCTTTAACTGCTCAGCAGGCGCAAAATAATATTGTTAGGGTTACCATCCAGGCCCTGGCAGCAGTTTTGGGGGGAACGCAATCTTTGCATACCAATTCCTATGATGAAGCATGGGCTCTGCCAAGCGAGGAATCGGTGCGGATTGCTCTGCGGACCCAGCAAATCATTGCCAGTGAAAGCGGTTCAACTTCAACTGTTGATCCCCTGGGAGGATCTTATTATGTGGAAAGCCTTACTGATGATATTGAAAAGAGGGTAGAAGAGTACCTAGAAAAAATTGAAGAAATGGGCGGAATGGTAAAAGCAATTGAAAAAGGTTATGTGCAACGAGAAATCCAGAAAAGCGCATATGAAATGCAGAAAAGAGTTGAAAGACAGGAAGATATTGTGGTAGGGGTTAATAAATACGCCCAGGAAGAACCTTCTCCTACTGATCTTCTTGAAGTTGATCCCCAGATGGAAAAAGAACAGATTAAAAAATTAAAAAATACCAGGGCAAAAAGAGACGAAAAAGAAGCTCAAAAAGCACTGGAGCAGCTTAAGAAAACAGCCCAAGAAGATGAAAATCTTATGCCAGCAATAATTGATGCAGTTAAAGCTTATGCAACACTCGGGGAAATTTGTGATGTCCTGCGTTCAATTTACGGTGAGTACCAGGCTCCCACATTTTAAAGTTAGGAGGCAGAAACATGGGCGAGAATAAGATTAGAGTATTAATTGCCAAACCGGGTCTTGACGGGCATGACCGTGGAGCTAAAGTTGTGGCACAGGCCTTAAGGGATGCGGGCATGGAAGTTATCTATACGGGTCTTCGCCGAACTCCAGATCAGATTGTTTCCGCTGCAGTTCAAGAAGATGTTCAGGTAATTGGCCTGAGTAGTCTTTCCGGAGCCCACAACCACCTCTTCAAAAAAGTNGCAGAACTNCTCCAGGAAAAAGGACACGAAGATATTCTGCTGATTGGAGGAGGAATTATTCCAGAGAAAGATAGAAAACAACTGGAGGATGTTGGGTTTGATCGGATTTTCTCTCCTGGCACTTCAACAGAAGATATCGTTTCCTATATAAAGGAAAAGGTAAATGGGTAATCAGGTAAATGAACTGGCCCGGGGAATAATTGCTGGTGAAGAAAAAGCCCTTGCTAAAGGTCTAACCTTTATCGAAAATAGAAAAAGTGGTTACCGAGAACTTCTTGATTCCATTTACCCCGAGGTCAGGTCCTGTCCAATCTGGGGCCTTACTGGAGCTCCAGGGGTGGGTAAAAGCACCATTACTAATTATCTGGTAGATAGTTTGGCCAACAGGTCTGAGAGAATTGGGGTCATTGCCGTAGATCCGACCAGTCCCTTTTCCGGAGGAGCCATTCTCGGAGATCGGGTTCGAATGATGGACTTGGCTGGAAGAGAAGGGATCTTCATTCGCAGCATGGCTTCCCGAGGCGCCTTGGGTGGGCTTAGCCCTGCAATAATGGACGCAGTTTCTTTGTATCAAGCCTTTGGAGTTGACAGGATCCTGGTGGAAACCGTTGGTGTGGGCCAATCGGAAACAGATATTGTATCTCTTGCTGATACTGTAGCAGTAATAATGATGCCCGGGACAGGAGACGATGTTCAAACTATTAAGGCTGGTTTACTGGAAATCGGCGATATTTTTGCCGTAAACAAGGCTGATCTGGAGGGAGCGGAAACTCTCGCGGGATTATTGCAAAGTATGCTTTCTTCCAGGAATGGGGATGAAAAATGGGTCCCTCCTGTAATTAAGCTGGTTGCCAGCCAGGGGCAGAATCTTGATACCCTGCTTGAGAAATTTCTGGATCACCAGAAGAGCCTTGAAAAATCAGGCCAGAAAGAAAAGAAAGAAAAAATGAGAAATGAAATGGCCCTAAAAATGCACCTACAGGCTCGCTTTCAGGATCTATATCTGGGGCCGCTTCTGGGAACAGAAGACTGGGAAAAGGCTATTAAATCTATTAACAGGCGGGAAAAATCACCTGCTTATTGGGCAGAAAAATTGATTTCCGGGAGTGATTAAAATGCATATAGACCACATTGGTATTGCTGTATCCAATATTGAAGAGGCGGCGAAAGTTTATAATCTTATGGGTTTGGAAATTGTAAATATTGAAGAGGTTCCTTCCCAAAAAGTCCGGGTTGCCATGTTACCACTTGGGGAAAGCAAGATCGAACTATTAGAGCCAACTGACCCGGAAAGCCCCATTCAGAAATTCCTGGATAAAAAAGGGAGCGGAATTCACCACCTTGCTGTTTCCGTTGATGATGTGGCAGCCGAACTGGATAAATTAAAAGAACAAGGAATCAGGTTGATTAATGAGGAACCTGTTCCCGGGGCCGGGGGGGCCCTGATTGCCTTTGTCCACCCCAAGGAAACCCAGGGAGTTTTATTAGAATTATGCCAGCATGAGTAGAGGAGAGTGAGTATGAAAGCAAAAAAAGGAGAAACCCTGCAGTCACTTAAGGAAAGGGCTAAACTTGGCGGGGGTAGTGAAAAAATAAAATCCCAGCATGAAAAAGGGAAGTTAACAGCCCGACAGAGGTTGGAAAAACTGCTTGATCCTGATTCTTTTATGGAAATTAACCTTTTTACTGCTCACAGGTCAACAGATCTAGGAATGGAAGGCCGGGAAGTTCCGGGAGAAGGGGTAGTAACAGGTTCTGGGACGGTTAACGGACAACTGGTATTTGTTTTTGCCCAGGATTTCACTGCAATGGGGGGAACTCTTGGAGAAGCTCACGCAAAAAAAATAGTAAAAATAATGGATCTGGCCCTGGAAAATGGAGCTCCGATAATTGGTTTGAATGATTCAGGAGGGGCAAGGATTCAGGAAGGCGTGGATGCCTTGGACGGCTATGGGGATATTTTCTACCGCAATACAATTGCCTCTGGAGTTATTCCCCAGATTGCTGCAATCCTTGGCCCCTGTGCCGGAGGAGCGGTTTATTCTCCAGCTCTCATGGATTTTACTTTTATGGTGGAAGGAATAAGCCAGATGTTTATAACCGGTCCTCAGGTAGTGAAAGCCGTTACAGGGCAGGAAGTCTCTCCTGAAGAACTGGGTGGAGCAGCAACTCACAATCAGCTCAGTGGAGTTGCCCACTTTAACAATGCTGATGAAGAATCCTGCTTGAATGCTATCCGGGAATTATTGAGCTATTTACCTGCAAACAATATGGAAAATCCACCCGAAACCCAAACCGAAGAACCACCTGCTCCAGGACCTCAGGGGATTAGGGATATTGTTCCTGAGGATCCCAAGCGACTATATGATATGAAAGAGGTAATAAGGCTGATAGTCGATGGGGGCTACTTTTTTGAAGTCCATCCCTATTTTGCCCCGAATATTATTGTTGGTTTTGCCCGCCTGGGTGGAAAATCTGTAGGAATAGTTGCCAATCAACCCAAAGACAAAGGTGGAGTTTTAGATATTGATTCCTCTGATAAAGCTTCGCGTTTTATCAGGTTTTGTGATGCTTTCAATATTCCCCTGGTTAATCTGGTGGATGTTCCGGGTTATCTGCCGGGAACCGAACAGGAATATGGGGGTGTAATTCGCCACGGGGCGAAACTTCTCTATGCTTATTCCGAGGCTACAGTTCCCAAGGTAACTTTAATTGCTCGTAAGGCTTACGGAGGGGCTTTTGTGGCCATGTGTAGCCAGGCTCTGGGAGCAGACTTTGTTTATGCCTGGCCTAACGCGGAAATTGCTGTTATGGGGCCTGAGGGAGCGGCAAACATAATTTACCGGAAAGAAATTAAAGGGGCAGAAAATCCTGAAGAAGTAAGGCAGGAAAAAATAAAAGAATATCGGGAACTTTTTGCCAATCCCCTTGTGGCAGCCAGGCGGGGTATGGTTCACGATATCATCGAATATGAAGCAACCCGGGCCCGTTTAATTTATTCCCTGGACCTTTTATCCTGCAAAAAGGTTTCCCGGCCGCCCAGGAAACACGGTAATTTTCCGGTTTAAGGAGGAAGAGAAATGCCTGATTTAACTGCTGGTTGGGAAATAATAATCCTCGGGACGGGGACCGTTTTTGTTGCTTTAATATTCCTTGGCCTGGTAGTTGTGGGATTAGAGAAAATTTTTGGACCTAAAACCCCTCCCCCGGCCCGGGATGAACACCTTACCGGGCAAGATGAGGAGGAAAAAACTGAACCACCGATCGCAGCAATAACTGCTGCTATTCATGCTTACAGGGGCGATGACAGGTTTAAGATAATTAGGGTCAGCCATCGTGGTGAAGAGTGGGCCCGGAGGGGCCGCCAGGAACTTATTAATAATAAACCAGAATGGAAAGGAAGTTAAGACCAGGCATGAAAAAATACAGAATTAGAGTAAATGGTGAGGAATACGAGGTTGAGGTTGAGGAAATCAAGGAAGGCGGAGAAAAGCAAACCTCTTTTGTTGAAAAATCCCCTGTTTCTTCTGCCCCTGCTGCTCCAAAAACTCAGGAAAAAAAGAAGGCAGTGCAGAGTAGTGGCATACCCGGAGAAGTAAAGGCACCCATGTCCGGAAAGGTTTTGAAAGTAACCGTAAAAACAGGGGATGAAGTTACCAAAGGTCAGGTGCTTATGATCCTCGAAGCGATGAAAATGGAAAACGAAATTACCGCGAACGCTGATGGGAAAATCAAAGAAATTAAAGTAAATGAGGGAGCTTCCGTTAATCCAGGAGATATTCTTGTAATTTTGGAGTAGGGGGAAAATTAATGGAACTTGCAATAGATAGTTTCTGGCAGAGCACAGGTTTTGCCAATATGACCTGGCAGCAAATGGTTATGGTTGCAGTGGCCGGGGTTCTGTTATATCTTGCGATAAAGAAAAAATATGAACCTCTTTTGCTCATCCCGATCAGTTTTGGGGTAATAATGGTCAATTTACCCCTGACCGGAATTATGGCCCCACCCCAGGGGGGTGAGGTAGGGGGTTTGCTTTATTACCTTTACCAGGGAACCAGTCTGGGTATTTATCCCCCCCTTATTTTTATTGGGGTTGGAGCCTGGACGGATTTCGGCCCTCTGCTGGCCAATCCAAAAACCATGTTGCTCGGTGCAGCAGCCCAGTTTGGGATTTTCACCACCATTTTGGGCGCTCTTGCGGTGGGTTTTCAACCCTTTCAAGCTGGAGCAATTGGGATAATAGGCGGGGCAGATGGGCCAACAGCTATTTTTACTGCAGCGAATCTGGCCCCGGAACTTTTGGGGCCGATAGCTGTTGCAGCGTATTCTTACATGGCCCTGGTTCCTGTAATCCAGCCGCCCATAATTAAATTATTAACCAATGATACCGAACGAAAAGTTAGAATGGGCCAGTTAAGAGAGGTTTCTCAGAAAGAAAAGATAATTTTTCCTGTTGCCGTAACCATTCTAACAGGCTTACTTATTCCCGCCTCAATTCCCTTAATCGGTTCTTTAATGTTTGGTAACCTTTTGAAGGAATCCGGTGTGGTTGACCGGTTACTGCAAACGGCCCGGGATTCTCTGGTTAATATAGTAACCATCTTTTTGGGCCTTACTGTTGGAGCGACTGCAACTGCGGAAAATTTCCTTGTTTGGGAAACAATCCAGATTATTTTGTTGGGCCTCTTTGCCTTTTCAGTTGGTACTTTTTCAGGGGTTGTTTTGGGCAAAATTATGTACAGGTTGACCGGAGGGAAAATCAACCCCCTTATTGGTTCCGCCGGTGTATCTGCGGTTCCAATGGCAGCCCGGGTCAGCCAAAAACTTGGTTTAGAAGCGGATGGAGACAATCACCTTTTAATGCACGCCATGGGACCTAATGTGGCCGGTGTTATTGGTTCGGCCGTTGCCGCTGGGGTAATATTATCTCATTTTGGCTAGGAAAGGAGGTTTTAATGGGGAGTTTTCGTCTTGAATTTTGAGGAATTTTAGTAATTAATAAAAAAAGAGGTGAATTAATTAATGGAAGAAAGTCTTAACGTCTATGAAATTGTTCAACAGCAGCTAGCAGTAGCGGCTCGGGAACTGGACTTAGATCCAGGAGTGCATGACCTNTTAAAAGAACCGATGCGCGTTTTCACCTGTTCAGTTCCGGTAAGGATGGATGATGGTTCTGTAAAGGTTTTTACCGGCTATCGCTGTCAGCATAATGATGCTCTTGGACCGACCAAAGGGGGACTTCGTTTCCATCCTGATGTTGCAATGGATGAAACAAAAGCCCTTGCTGCCTGGATGACCTTTAAATGCGCCCTTGTTGGAATACCATATGGTGGGGGTAAAGGTGGAGTTCAGGTTAATCCCAAGGAACTCTCCCGCAGGGAGATCGAGAGATTGTCCCGTAACTTTATCCGTGCCCTTGCTCCAATAGTTGGTCCGGATAAAGACATTCCTGCTCCTGATGTTTATACCAACCCCCAGATAATGGCCTGGATGATGGATGAGTATAGCCAGTTAAAAGGGGTAAACGTTCCAGGGCTTTTAACCGGTAAACCGATTATTCTGGGTGGTTCTGAAGGCCGTGAAGAAGCCACTGCTCGTGGTTGTGTAATCGTGGTGCGGGAAGCTGCAAAAGCAATTGGCATGGACCTTAACGGAGCAACAGTTGTAATACAGGGTTATGGAAACGCAGGAAGCGCTGCCGGACGCCTCTTAAAAGAGCTCGGAGCAAAAATTATTGCAGCTAACGATTCTTCCGGAGGAGTTTATAACCCCGATGGGTTTGATCCCGTTGAATTGAAAGAACATAAGGAGCGAGTGGGCTCAGTAAAGGGCTTCCCCGGCTGCAACGAAATCTCCAATAAGGACCTGTTAGAATTAGAGTGTGATATTCTGATTCCGGCAGCCCTGGAAAATGTAATTACTACCAAAAATGCTGCTAACATAAAGGCCAAAATAATTGGGGAAGCAGCAAACGGACCGACAACTCCTAAAGCAGATGAAATTCTTGATGAAAAAGGAGTTCTGGTTCTTCCCGATATTCTGGCCAATGCTGGTGGAGTTACCGTTTCCTACTTTGAATGGGTCCAGAACCTGATGAATTTTTACTGGGCAGCTGACGAAGTGAAAGAAAAGCTGGAAAAAATAATGGTCAAGGCTTTCAAAAATGTATACAATTCCTACCTTGAAAATGATGTTAACATGAGAATAACTGCATATATGGTTGCAATAAAACGCCTTGACGAAGCAATGCGACTCAGGGGCTGGGTATAAGAAAGAAAAGGGTCTTGATTATAAATCAAGACCCTTTTTTAGTTGACAGTTCAAAATACCTTGTATAAGATAAATGTAGGTATTTTTTGGGAAGAGTTTGGAGTTTAGTAAATTATTATGTTGATTTTTACCGAAGCAAGATGACAGAAGAGAAAAGCTTTTTTTCTTCCCCATAAAAAACCTGGAATAGAGCAAAATGATTTTTGAAGTCTTATGGTTTTTTCGCCCGGGATTAAAAAAATACCGAGGAATAACCCTGCAAATTATTAGCTTTCTGGAAACAAAAAAGTTTTTATTTGTTTAAATTAACCTGAACAGAGGTAAAAAAATGGAATATAACAAATTAACACCGGCAATATTGCTGGAAAGGGAAAACCGATTTGTTGCAAAAGTAAGAGTATGGGGGCAAACCCAACTGGCTCATGTTCCCAATACGGGCCGGCTTGAAGAACTAATGCAACCGGGAACAAGAGTGTATTTGGAGCCAGTCCAAAACAAACAAAGAAAAACCCTCTGGGACCTGGTTCTGGTCAGGGGTCCTGAAAGTATTGTCGCAGTGGATTCACGGCTTTCCACACTGCTTTTCGCTGAAGCCCTTGCTGAGAAAAAAATAAAGGAATTTCAAGGAGCAACTATAGAAAAAAAAGAAATTACCTTTGGTAAAAGCAGGCTTGATTTCAAGCTTTCTTCCCCCCAGGGGCCGGTGTATGTGGAAGTGAAATCAGTGAATCTGGTCCAAAATGGTCGTGCTCTCTTTCCGGATGCACCCACGGCAAGAGGAGCAAGACATATTGATGAATTAATTAAAGCCCAAAGTAATGGTTCGAGGGGGGCGTTGTTTTTCTCCGTGCAGAGAGAGGATGGCAATGCTTTTTCTCCACACTATGAAATGGATCCTGTTTTTGGACAGAAAGTTGAAGAAGCATATAAGGCTGGAGTAATGGTTGTGGCCTACAAGTGTGAAATTAACATACCCCAGATTACCTTGAAAGAAAGTATTGAAGTAAAACTAAACAAAGTGGGTGATTAAATGTCTTCCAATGGGAAATTTTTGTTTACCTCTGAATCAGTAACTGAAGGGCACCCGGATAAGATTGCTGACCAGATCAGCGATAGTATTTTGGATGAAATAATTAAGGATGATAAAATGGCCAGGGTAGCCTGTGAAACCCTTGTAAACACGGGCTTAATCATGGTTGCAGGTGAAATAACAACATCCTGTTATGTGGATATTCCCAGGGTTGCCAGAGAAACTGTTAGAGAAATTGGGTATACCCGGGCCAAGTATGGGTTTGATTGTGATACCTGCGCGGTATTAACCTCAATTGACGAACAATCTCCAGATATTGCCCAGGGAGTTGATCGAGCTCAAAACGGGGAGGATCATGAGATCGGGGCAGGTGACCAGGGTTTAATGTTTGGGTTTGCCTGCGATGAAACCCCTGAACTAATGCCCCTTCCCATTATGCTCAGCCACAAAATTGCTCGCAGACTAGCCTGGGTTCGAAAGAATGGTGTAATTCCCTATCTCAGGCCCGACGGGAAAACCCAGGTAACCATTGAATATGGACCGGGAGGTCCTGAAAGAATCCACACGGTTGTTGTTTCAGCCCAGCACCACCCTAAGGTTGAGAACGAGCAACTCCACCAGGATATTATCCAGGAAGTGGTTGACCCAATAATTCCCGATAATTTGAAGAATGAAAAAATGCTTTATTATGTTAATCCCACAGGTCGATTTGTAATTGGGGGGCCCCAGGGTGATGCTGGCCTTACTGGTAGGAAGATAATTGTTGATACCTATGGAGGATATTCAAGACATGGCGGAGGAGCTTTTTCCGGGAAGGATCCAACCAAAGTTGACCGTTCTGGTTCGTACGCAGCAAGATATGTTGCGAAAAATATTGTTGCTGCTGGACTCGCCAAAAAGTGCGAGGTGCAAATTGCTTATGCAATCGGTGTTGCCCGGCCGGTATCCATATTCGTTAATACTTTTAACACGGGAACTATAAGCGATGGGCAACTGGAAAAACTGGTTCGGGAAAATTTTGACCTCAGACCGAGTAAGATTATAAAAGATCTTGATCTTCTCCGTCCTCTTTACCGTCAGATAGCAGCATATGGGCACATGGGCAGAGAAGACCTGGATTTACCCTGGGAGAAAACTGACAGGGCAAAGGATTTGAAGGACCAAGGAGGGCGACAAATCTAAAATGGTTCCCAAAGTGGCCGAAGTTATTATTGATATTTCCCATGGAGAAGTGGACCGGGTTTTTGACTATTCGATACCTTCTTGTTTTTGCAAACAGATTAAACCTGGCTGTAAAGTTCGTATTCCCTTCGGCCGCGGTTTACGGGAAGGATTTGTCTGGAGATTAAAAGAAAAAAGCGAAATTAAAAAAATAAAACCAGTTACGGATGTTTTGGGTGAACCCATCCTTAATTCAACCCAACTTAAACTTGTTGAATGGCTGGTTAATAATTATTTTTGCTTCCACATTACTGCTCTGGAAGCTGTTGTTCCACCTGAAATAACCCGGGAAGCGGTTCCTAAGGAATCCCGGGTTTATAAATTGTTCCCCGATCAGGATATTGAATTGGGGAAGGCTGTGAAACAAAAGGCTGTTTGGGAGTATTTGAACTCCGTTAATTATCCCCCACTAAAAAAAGAAATTGAAAGAGAAGCTGCAACCAGTTCTTCAACAATAAGTGCTATGGAAAAAAAAGGTTTGTTAGAAGTAAGGAGGTTAATTTCCGGGAAAGATCCGCTTTCACCTCGCCCGGATAAACCAGAAGCTTTTCCCAGCGGTGAGGTTGGGCAAAAGAGACTGGGCTTAAACTCTGAAAATCCCATTGTTTTTCATTTTGGGGCCGGAGAAAATGTTTGGCAAATTTATTTTTCTCTTGTTGAAAATAAAATTAAACAGGGCCAAAGTGTAATATTGTTAGTACCCGAAGCTCAATTGGCTGATCGGGTTGGGGAAATGCTTGTTAAATATTTCCCCGCAGAAACCTTGGTGCTCCATAGTGATCTTGCTCCCCGGGAACGCTATGACCAATGGTGGAAGTGCAAAAAAAATGGGCCCGTTGTTCTAGTAGGGACAAGGTCGGCAGTTTTTTCTCCCGTTGCAAACCTGGGGTTAATGATAATTCACAACGAAGAAGATGAAGCCTATCGCCAACAGGAAAATCCCCGCTATATTACAGCGGAGGTAGCCAGAGAAAGAGTTAATCTTGAAGGTGGGGAATTACTTTTATCCTCGGCAAGTCCCTCCCTGAATTCTTTTTATGGAATCAAGAAGAAAGAATTAATTTACAGGGAAAGCCCCGCTCTTAAAACAGGGGAAACCGGAGTCGAACTGGTGGATATGCGGGAAGAGTTTAGCAAGGGAAATGTAAGCATCTTCAGTCAGAAAACCCAATCCCAACTCCAGGAATTGACAGAAAGAAAGAAAAATAAAGTTTTCCTTTATGTAAACCGCAGGGGGTATGCACCCTTTATCCTCTGCAGAAGCTGTGGTTTTGTTGCTCGGTGTGAAAATTGCAATAGGGCTATGACCTTCCATAAGGAAAACAATATTCTTTACTGTCATCGCTGTAAGAAAAAACAAAAGTCCCTGCAGGTCTGTCCTGAGTGCGAAAGCAAATATATCAGGTCGTTGGGAATAGGAACAGAAAAAGTTTCCGAAGAAATAAATAAATTATTCCCTGGATTGCGGCAGGTTATTGTTGATTCTGATCGGGTTAAAAACCTGGTTCAACTGGGAAAAATTTCAGGAGAAATTCAAAATGGGAAGTGGGAAATTGTTATTGGGACCAGGTTAATGTTAAAAGAATTTTTCCCCCTTTTTGATGCGGGTGTTATGGTAATGGCAGATACTCAACTGAACCTGCCGTTTTATGATTGCCAGGAAGATTTATTTCATCTGATTAATGCCAATTTGCGAAGAGTCAGGGACGGAAACCTTTTAATCCAGACTTACAACCCCGATAACGCTACACTGCGGCTTGCTGCGAAAAACGACTGGAGAGAGTTTATGAAGAAAGAGCTTGATTTCAGGGAGGAATTTAATTATCCTCCTGTTACCCAGTTTCTGGTTTATATCCTTTCGGGGAATTCTGAAAAGGAAGTTTCTCAAAGCGCCAGGAGACTTGCCAAAGAAATTGCATTTTTTGCCCGCAGGGGAGATTTGGAAATGATAGGACCCGCTCCTGCTTACTTCTCCGAGGAAAGAGGAAAATACAGATGGCAGATATCCTGTCGCAGTTCAAATCGAGATGTTTTCCGGGAAATGGTAAATAAAACCAGTCCAATTACAAGGGAGCTAATCAGGGATAACATTGGGGTGAACCTTGAACTTAATCCAAAGGGAATGTTATAATTATCTAAGAATTGTGAGGTGGATATAATTGGCCATAAGACCGGTAAGGACGATGGGTGATCCTGTTTTAAAAAGCAAGTGTAGCCCCATAAAAAAAATTGATGAAAGCCTTAAAAGGCTAATAAAAGATATGGCGGATACCATGTATGATGCTCCGGGTGTTGGGCTTGCCGCGCCTCAGATTGGAGTTAATAAACAGGTAGTAGTTTACGATATTGGTGAGGGATTGGAAGTTATTTTAAACCCGGAAATATTGGAAAGTGGTGAAGGGGAAGAAGGAGCAGAGGGTTGTTTAAGCGTGCCTGGAGAAGAAAGGGCGATAAAAAGGGCAAACTGGATAAAGGTTAGAGGACTTGATCGCAATGGGGAAAAATTAGAAAAAGAATTTTCGGGTTTTGCAGCAAGAGTTTTGCAACATGAAATTGATCATCTTCAGGGTAAATTGATTGTCCAGAGAGGAAGACCCCTGCCAAAAAAGGAGATTGAGGACTGATGAGGGTTTTTTTTGCAGGCACCCCTGATTTTGCGGTTCCTTCTCTAAAGTTTTTAGCAGCAGATCAAGAAACAGAAGTCGTTGGAGTTTTTTCTCAGCCTCCTCGCCCCCGGGGTAGGGGGCAGAAGACCAAACTGACGGCGGTTTCTCAGACAGCAAGAGAACTAAATCTCCCTCTATATCAAGTTAAAAATATTAATAGCAGGGATAATCTTGATTTTATTGCTGAAAAAGAGGCGGATTTTCTTGTTGTTGTGGCTTTTGGGCAGAAAATTAGCGGGGAATTATTAAATATTTGTAAAAATGGTGCCGTTAATCTTCATGCGTCAATGCTTCCTAAATACAGGGGGCCAAATCCCATTCAGCGAGCAATCTTAAACGGGGACCGGGAAAGTGGTTTAACTACCATGTTAATGGATGAAGGCTGGGATACCGGTCCGATTTTAATGCAAAAAAGTATTCCCATTGAAAATGATGACACCTTGGGAAAGCTCCATAATAAAATGGCTGAAGAAGGAGCACCTCTTCTTTTAAAAACTTTGAAATTATTCAATACTGGAAAGATAAATCCCCAAAAACAATCAGGCCAACCTGTCCATGCCCCCAAGCTAAAACAGGAAGAAATTTACCTTGATTGGGAAAAGGATGCGGAAAATTTGGAAAGAAAGTTAAGAGCCTTGAATCCTTTTCCTGTTGCCAGAACTTATTACAGGGGAGAGGAATGGAAAATCTGGAAGGGAGAAGTATTGAATAATATTCCTGGATATCAACCCGGGCAGTTCAAGGTTATTAATGAAGAAATTGTAGTTCAAACAAAAAATGAGGCCCTGGGAATTTTAAAGCTCCAAAGGCCCGGGAAAAAACCCTTGCCTTCAGGGGCTTTTCTGCGGGGCTATCCTCTGGAAGATGGGGACCGGTTTGGGAGAAGGGGCGAGAAAAATGGATGATAGAAAACTTAACTCTTCATTTATTTTCCTGACCCTGGGGGTGTTTTTCGCCTTCATCCTGGTTCTGGGCTTTTTATGGTTTTTTAATATATTCGGAGTTTCGGCTCTGGTAAATATTTTCTTTTTGGTTTTTAGTTTGATTTTAACCCTGATTTTTTTGGTTTTAGTTGGGGGGTTTTTGGGGATATGGCTATTAATTAGGAATAATAGAATCCCCTTTATCCTTCAAACTCCGATGGTTTTAACTGTAAATTATTTTATGGGCTTTGTAATTAAGATTGGCCAATTATTTGGCTTTTCCCGGGAGAAACTGCAGAGAAATTATATTAATCTAACCAATAAGCTGGTAAAAAGTTTGCGGCTTCGTTTTTCTCCGGAAGATATTCTTGTTTTAGCGCCTCATTGTATCCAAAAAGCAAATTGCCCCCACCGAATTACCCATGATTTAAACAATTGTAATAGATGCGGGGAATGCCAGATTGGTAATTTAACCGAGATGCAGGAGGAACTAGATTTTCGCCTGGCTGTAGTTTCGGGGGGGACTGGAGCCCGGCAGGTGGTAAAAAAGATGAAGCCCCGGGCTATTGTAGCCATTGCCTGTGAGCGGGATTTGATGAGTGGGATTCAAGATGTTTTTCCCCATCCGGTTTTGGGAGTGGTCAATATAAGGCCGGATGGGCCGTGTTTAAATACAGAAGTTGATTGGACTGAACTGGAAACTGCAATTAAAAGTTTGTGTAAGGGGGTAGGGTAATGTTTTTTCCAGTTTTTGATATTTCAATAATTGTTGTAATTCCGGCGATGCTTTTTGCTTTTTATGCTCAATACAAGGTAAAGGCCACCTTTAATAAATATTTGCGGATTCCATCTCGAGCCCCCTACACCGGAGCTCAAATTGCCCGGGAGGTACTCGGGGTAGAAGGGCGGAAAATTAAAATAGAAAGAGGAGAGGGGCAGCTTTCCGATCACTATGACCCCAGGAATAAAACCATCCGCCTTTCTCAGGATGTTTTTAGTGGTAACTCCCTCGCTGCAATAGGTGTTGCTGCCCATGAAGCAGCCCATGCTCTTCAAGACCTGAATGGATATGCTCCCCTGGCAATTCGAAGCCTGATATTTCCTGCTGCCAATATTGGGTCTCGTCTGGGGATCCCCCTGGCCTTTATCGGTTTTATTTTTGCGGCAGAAAGCCTTGTAATCGCAGGGATTATATTTTTTGCCGGGGCTGTTTTGTTCCAGGTAGCAACTCTTCCAGTTGAATTCAATGCCAGCACCAGGGCCATGCAGGTTCTGGAACACAAAAATATTCTGGCTCAGGGTGAAATGGGGCAGGTAAAAAAAGTGCTTGACGCAGCTGCTTTAACTTATGTTGCTGCTACTGCAGTTGCAATCGCCCACCTGCTTCGCCTGTTTTTATTACTCGCTGGGTCCCGGAGGTAAAAAAATGGGGTTTTTCATTTTACTTCTTTTTTTAATGGTTATTTTATTCCCACCGCTAATTTTGCCCTTATTAGTTATGTTGGGTATTTTTCTGCTGGTTTTTATTCCCTTTAAATTTGCTTTTAATTCAATAGTAGTTCTTTTGAGTGCCCCGGGGCAGATTTACCAGATTGCTACAAATAAACTGCTTAGAAAAAACCACGCCTTAGAACATGCAACAATTAATGTTCTGGAGGAAAAATACGGAAGAGGTCTATTCTTTTCTGGATTGGCCAAGGAAAATGGTTTTTTTATCAGGGGTCAGGCCAATCCCCTGGAAGTTGAAGAAGCAGCCAGGGAAGGTTTAATTAGGCTCCAGCAGGGAGAAGAAAATCTTGCCGTTCATACCCGGTGCGGAACCACTATCCTCGTTGTTAATCTTTTGGCCTCTATTGTCTTTTTGGCGATTCTTTTTGGACTGGGAGCGTTTTCCCTTTTATATGTTATTATTGCTATTTTACTGGCAAACCTTGTTGGGCCATCCCTGGGAGTTTCTTTTCAGAGGTGGATAACAACTTCAGCAAAAGTAAGAGACATGGTAATTAAAGGTGTTGAAAACCGTTCCCCCCAGGGAATTCCATCTCCGGGGTGGTTTTTTATCCATACAGCATTCCTGCGGACCTTAAATTAGACTTTTACAAAAGGAGCCGGGGGCAAAATTGTCGAACTTTTAATTATGATAAACAGAAGGAGAACTATGGAACTTAAAACGGAATTACGCGGTATGACAAAAAAGGAACTTTCCTCCCTGATGGAAAATTTGGAGGAGCCAAATTATAGAGGGTCGCAAATTTTTAACTGGATCCAGGCCCATTGCGAGGATGACCTGGATAAGATGCATAATCTCCCTAAAAAGTTAAAGGAAAAAATGGCCCGTCAAACTTTAATCGCCCCCCTGCAAATAATTAGGGAATGGAAGGGCAATGATGGAACAAGGAAGTTTTTACTTGAATTATTCGATGGAGAAAAAATCGAAAGTGTTTTCCTAAAACATAGAGATCATAACACTTTATGTGTTTCAAGCCAGGTTGGCTGCAGTTTCCAATGCAAATTTTGTGCAACCGGAAAAATGGGTTTAAAGAGAAACCTGCTTCCCGGAGAAATTGTTGGTCAGATTCACGCCATAAGCAAAATAACCGGCTGTTCTATTCGGAATGTTGTTTTTATGGGAATGGGAGAACCACTGGCCAATTTGGAGGCAGTTGTAAAATCAATTGAAATACTTGGAGATCCAGAGGGACAGAATATTGGCCAGAGGCGGATCACTATTTCTACCTGTGGACTGATTCCAGAAATAAATAAGCTTGCGGCTTTAGAATTCCAGTGTGTCCTTGCTATTTCTCTGCACGCTCCCAACGATGATTTGCGAAGCAAACTGGTTCCAATTAACCGCAAATACCCCCTTGAAGAATTACTCAAAGCCTGCCTCAATTATTTTAATGCAAGTGGGCGGCGGATTTCTTTTGAATATGCTCTAATTGAAGGTATTAATGACAGCCCCGAACATGCTAAGCAACTTGGAGCCCTTCTGGGCAGGTTTCCTGCCCATATAAATATTTTGCCTGCCAACCCAATCAGTGGAGGGAATATTAAGGGTTCCGGAGAAGAAAAGATAAAGAGGTTTGTGGGAATTTTGGAGGCAAACCGTCTCCCTGTTTCGGTTAGAAAATCAAGGGGCCAGGATATTGAAGCTGCCTGTGGGCAACTCAGTACGCTGGAAGAGGAGGATAAAGAATGACACAACTGCGCACCGGTGCTTTATCAGACACCGGTAAGATTAGAAAAAGAAATGAGGACGCACATCTGGTCCAGCTTTCCCAGGATATTAAGAAATTAGCAGTTGCCGATGGAATGGGAGGCCATCAGGGAGGCCATATTGCCAGCCGCCTGGCTCTCGAAGTAATTGATAATTTTAGTATTAATGGAGACAGTTTGAAAGAAGATATGGGAAAAGCTGTTTATAAGGCGAATGAAGAAATAATAGCCCGGGCCAGCAGTGATCCGGAACTTGAGGGAATGGGAACAACCATTACTTTCCTGGGAATTAACGAAAATAAAGCTCTGGTAACCCATGTTGGTGATAGTAGACTTTATCTATTCCGAAAAGGCCGTTTGCAAAGGATTACTCGCGACCAGTCTCTTGTTGAGGAAATGGTCCGGCAGGGCAAACTCTCTACTGAAGAAGCGGCTATTCATCCCCAACGAAATGTCCTCCTGCAGGCCCTTGGAGTGGAGGAGGATATTGAGGTTGAATTTTATGAACTCAAGATGCAGCAAGGGGATCTTTTTCTTCTCTGTACTGATGGTTTGACCGGCCCGGTAAGCGATGAGGAAATAACTCAAATTATAAAAAAGACAGCAAATTTACAGAAGTCAGCCGAAGAAATGGTGGAACTTGCCAATGCCAGGGGTGGTCATGACAATATCACGGTTGTTTTGTGTGCTTATGATGGGGAATAGAGTTAATAAAAGAGGTGGAAGTTAATGGAGGGACGGATTTTAAACAATCGGTATAAACTTGAACAGAAAATCGGCGAAGGTGGTATGGCCGTAGTATTTAGAGCCGAAGACCAGCTTTTGGGAAGAAAGATTGCCGTAAAGATTCTCCGTCCCCAATTTGCCAGTGACGTGGATTTTGTTCGCAGATTCCAAAGAGAAGCAAAGGCTGCGGCAAGCCTAAACCATCCTCATATTGTTAATGTATATGATATTGGCCAGGATGGAGAATTTCATTTCCTGGTTATGGAAAATGTTGAGGGAATTGACCTTAAGAAAAAATTGAAAAGCCAGGGGAAATTATCCGTAGAAGAAAGCCTGGAAATAGTTTCTCAAATCGGAGAAGCCCTGGCAGTTGCCCATCGAAATAATATTGTTCACTGTGACATAAAACCCCATAATATCCTTTTAACTGAAGATAAGGGTTGCAAGGTTACTGATTTTGGAATAGCCCGTGCTGTTTCTTCTGCGACTTTAACCCATACTGATAGTGTGGTTGGATCGGCGCCATATATATCCCCTGAACAGGCCAAGGGAGATCGACTAACCTCGTCTTCAGATATTTATTCTTTAGGAGTTGTTTTATACGAACTTTTAACTGGCAGATTACCTTTTCAGGGCGAGGGACCTATTACCCTTGCTTTGAAACATATCAGGGAACATCCCAGTCCTCCGTCTCTTTATACCGCAGGGCTACCGGATTATATTGAAAAGATTGTAATGAAGAGTCTGGAAAAAGAACCCGAGGATCGTTACCCCAACGCAGAAAGCTTCCTGGAAGCAGTTGAAGAAGCAAAGGAATTATACGTAAAAGAAAGAGGGGAAAAGAAGGCCGGAAAGTATGATGCTGACGAGGCTGATACCCAGGAATTACCCCATATAAGGGATTTTGAGAATTATCATCAGCCCAATAATTTTGAGAACGAACTCTGGGATGATGAAGAAGAGGAAGAAGAAGAACGAAAAAGCTGGAAGGAATATTTCTCCAAATTTGCGCTGAGGCGAAAAAAGGGAGATATAGAAAAAGAGGAAGTTGCAAGGAAAGAACCGGCAGGGAGTTTTTCGCGGTACAAGTATTGGATTTATTCGGCAATTTTGGTTATTTTGGTTTTTGCTGTGGGTTGGAGTATTTTCTCCTGGTACATGGATGTTCCCGTAGTGGAAGTACCAGACCTTGTGGGATTGTCCGAAGAAGAAGTGATTGAAAAATTGGAAGAAATTGAATTGAGATTTATAATTAGCGGAGATCAACCCCATAACGAGATTCCCAAAGGTTCAGTTGTTACCCATTTTCCCCAGCCCGGGACCAGAATTCGTGCCAGCCGGGAAATCCGATTAATTTTAAGCAGCGGGCCCAGGTGGGCTGAAGTTCCTGATCTTTACAGGGTTACCTTGAGAGAAGCAGAAATAATTCTCAGCGCTGCAGGCCTTTCTTTTGGAGAAATTGAATATGAGTTTGACGAGGAATATGAACCCAATACAATAATCAGACAATCTCCGGAACCAGGAGAAGAAATTGTCGCTGATGAATTGATTAACCTTGTAGTTAGCCAGGGCAGCGAAGAGGATATGGTCCGTTTGCCAAATTTAACCGGTTTAACCCAGTCTGAAGCCCAGGAAAGGTTAACGGGTTTAGGGCTTGTTGTGGGAGAAATTAATAGAGAAGAATCCCGTCGTTTTATGTCCGGTTATGTCATCGCCCAGAATCCAGGATCGGGAACTCCAATGCTGGAGGGTGATCTTGTGGACATTGTTTTGAGTTCCGGACTTATTAATGAAGACCAGGCCCAGGTTTATTCACCCGGAATCAGAATACCCGTTCCTGAAGGGCCCCAGGAACAGGAAATTCGGATTGAAATTGAGGATATGAATGGACGTTATACCCTTTACCAAGAAGTGCACAGCCCGGGGGATAGAGTTTTCCAGCGGGCTCATACAGTTGGCCCGACTATAGTCCAGATTTTTATAAATGGTGAACTGGCCAAAGAAGAAAAAATCGGTCATTAGGGGGTTCTATGGATAACGGTACTGTTTTAAGAGCAAGCGGTGGAGAATTTCTACTTTGGCATGAGGAAGAACAGGAAATATTAACAGCAGTTGCCCGGGGGCGTTTAAAAAAAGAGGGGGTCAAAATTCACCCCGGGGACCATGTTCAATTTGTTATTGAAGATGGTCAGCCTGTGGTGGAAAAAGTGCTGGGCAGGAAAAACCTCCTGTTTCGTCCCAAAGTGGCCAATGTTGACCTTTTAATAGTGGTATTGAGTCTGGAAAACCCCCCTCCCGATTATTTTTACCTGGATAAAGTAATTGCGCTGGCGGAATGGTTCCAACTTCCTGTTAAGATTTGTGTTAATAAAATTGATCTGGATGGACTGGAAATGGAAAGAATCAGGAAAATTTACGAGCCCCTGGGTTACGAGGTTTTCTTTACCTCTGCCCTCCATGGAGAGGGGATTGAGAAATTCAAGGAATCGGTTGCAGGAAAAACGGTTGTTCTGATTGGTCTTACCGGTGTTGGGAAATCAACCCTTTTAAACCAGATAAATCCCGAGTGGGAACTGGCTACTGGGGAAGTAAGCAGAAAACTTGGTAGAGGAAGGCATACAACCAAACAGGTCCAGCTTTTTCCCTGGGAAGGTGGTTTGATTACTGACACACCGGGTTTTTCCCAGTTAAAGGTAAATTTAATCCCTAAAAACTCACTTCCTTTTACTTTTGTTGAGTTTATCCCTCTTCTGGAAAAGTGCCGCTTTTCTTCCTGTTTGCACAATAAAGAACCGGGCTGTGGAGTAAAACAAGCAGTTGAAGAAAGTATAGTTGACGGCAAGCGCTATGAAAATTATTTACGGTTGTTAAAGGAGCTGGAATAAAATGGGTGATGTCAAGATTGCTCCGTCTATTCTCGCAGCTGATCCCCTAAAACTGGGAGAAGCCTTAAAAAATGTAAAAGGGGCCGATATGCTCCACCTTGATATTATGGATGGTCACTTTGTACCCAATATTTCAATGGGCCCCGCTTTTGTGGAAGCTTGCAAAAGGGGTTCTGATTTAATCTGTGAAACCCACCTGATGGTGGAAAAACCTGAACGCCTGCTTTCCGGGTTTATTGCCGCAGGAAGCGACATTATAACTCTGCATGTGGAGAGTACCCCCCATATTTACCGCGGGATACAGGAATTAAAAGAAAACAATGTGGGGGTGGGCGTATCTCTTAATCCGGGAACTCCCCTTTCAGTGCTGGATAGTATCTGGGAGGAAATTGACTTATTACTGCTGATGACTGTCAATCCCGGTTTTGGTGGACAGGCCTTTATTCCGGGTATGCTGGAAAAAATAAAGGAAGCCCGGTATTTGATTGATAGCAGGGAAAAAGAAATAGACCTGGCTGTTGACGGGGGAGTTAACGCAGAAAATGTCGGTGAAATTGTTTCGGCAGGTGCAAGGGTAATTGTTGCGGGGTCTGCAATTTTTGGCGATAATAACGGTGCTGATTGGGATTTATTCAGGAGGAAAACACTTGCTTAAAGGATTCGCCCTTTATAGGGCGAAGTAAAATAATTAAGAATTAAATTAGCCCTTACTGGGGGAGCTTTCGCTGAGAGGGCAGTCAAAAGCAGGCTGTCGACCCCAGAACCTGAACCAGATAATACTGGCGGAGGGAAGTGAGGTGCTCAACAACATTCTCCGTTGCAAACTGAGTAGGGTTGAGCTTGTCCAGGGGGCTGCGGAGGAGGCAAATAATGAAAGAGAAGATTGAATTAAGGCTAATGACAGAAATTGGTTTGGCAGTTGCTCTTGTTGTTATTCTGGACCTGTTCAAACTCTGGCGGGCTCCTCAGGGTGGTTCAGTTACCCTGGCTCTGGTACCTTTAATTGTAGTGGCTTTCAGGCACGGACTCCCTGCGGGAATAATGGCCGGTGGAATAGCTGGTATTGTTAAACTTTTCCTTGGACCTTATATAGTTCATCCCCTACAGGCTATTCTAGATTATCCTCTGGCATTTTTACTCGTGGGTTTGGCCGGCCTTTTTTATTCCGGGTTTCAGAAAACTCAAAACAAGAAATATTTTTACCTGGCAGCCGGGGTTTTCCTTGGATTTTTTGCTCGATTTATAAGCCACTTTATTTCCGGGCTGGTATTTTTTGGCCATTATGCACCAGAAGGCACTCCTGTTGTTGTATACAGCTTAACCTACAACCTTTCTTTTATTATTCCTGAAGCACTGCTAACTTTTGTAGTTGTTTTGGCTTTAAGTTACAAGCGGGGAATTTTTCAAAGGAGGTAAACGCATTTGGAACCGAGGAGGGAATTTGCACTCATTGAAATGCTGGAAAAAATTTTTGCGCCCTCTTCGGGGAAAGTAAAATTGGGAATTGGAGATGATGCAGCAGTAGTTGATTGTTTGCCTGGAAATAAGGTTTTATCAACTGATACCCTTGTAGAAGATGTTCATTTTAAACGGGCTTTCCATCCCCCAGGATGGCTGGGGAATAAAGCTATTGCTGTAAATGTTAGCGATATAAATGCGATGGGGGGAGTGGCTGAATTTGCCTTATTGGCTATGGCCATCCCTCCCGCTATGGGTGACGATTATTTAACAAAAATTGGGCAGGGGATTGCCGAGGGTTGTCGCCAATATGGTTTGGAAATAATTGGCGGAGATATTACCCGTTCTCCCGGCCCATTTTTTATTAATATTATGATTTGGGGTTCAGTAATAAATTATATCACCCGCTCCGGTGCTAAGGTGGGAGATGATATATGGGTAACTGGATTTCTTGGTGATTCCTATGCAGGGTGGCTATGGTTATCAGAGGAAGCAAGTAAAAACCAACTTGAATTGATTTTAAAAGAAGTTAAAGAAAACGGGTTAAACGAAGGAATTAATTTTCTTTTAAAGGCTCATCTTAAACCTCAAGTTTCCAGCAAAGCAGGTCCTTTGCTTGCACCGCTGGTAAGGTCGATGATTGATATCAGTGATGGACTTGCCAATGATATTGGTCATATTTGCACCCGGAGCAATGTAGGGGCAAGCATTAATCTGGATTCACTGCCCCTTTCTCCGGCCCTGAAATGGTGGGCAAAAAACAGGGGAAAGGACCCTCGCCAACTTGCCCTATTAGGGGGAGAGGATTATCAGCTATTATTTTCTGCACCTCCCGAAAAAGAAAAGGAAATCAGGTCGATTTTAGCTTCTTTAAAGCTTAAATGTTCCAGGATAGGAAAAATTAAAGAAAAAGCCCGGGGTGTAAAAGTTTTTGACCAAAAAGGGTGCCAACAACTTGAAGTGGAAGGATGGGACCATTTTGCCTGAAAATACCTGTTATATTATTGCCGGTGGAGATTTACTCGCCCCAATTGAACTTTATAAAGGTTTTCTTTTTGATAAAAAACCGATATTGGCTGCTGATCGTGGAGGGGAATACCTCTGGGAAATGGGTATTTACCCGGATTATCTCCTGGGAGACTTTGATTCGATTGCCAAAAAAGTCCTTTTTGGTTTGAAAAAGGCCGGTGTTCAAACTACTGGCTATCCCGAGGAAAAAGATGAAACAGACCTGGAAATAGCGGCTGAATTTGCTTTGCAGAAGGGTTACAAGAAGATAATTATTCTGGGGGCATGGGGTGGGCGCCCCGACCAGTCCATTGCCGGAATTTCTGTATTACATAAAATAAAAAAACATGATTGCCATGGGGTTATTTTAAATCCGGGGAATAGCCTTGAACTGTTATCCAGGGGAGTGGAGCTGCAAAAAGAAAAAGGGGAAAGCTTTTCTCTGGTTGCCTGGGGAGGAACAGTGGAGGGACTTAAAATAACCGGATGTAAATATAATGTCTGTGAAGCGGTTTTAAGGCCCTGGGAAACACTGGGAATTAGTAACAGGATTGTGGAAGAAACAGCAAAAATTAGCTTTGATAAAGGCCTGGCCCTGCTCATCAGAGAATCGAATTGCCCTTTCGCTGTGGAGAAACATTTTTTTTGATTGGGAAGTTACTGGGGGGACAGTGTTTAATTGAGTTTTTTTTTACAAGGTTTAAGTTAAGGCAGGAAAATAGATGGTTTAAATGGAATAAAAAATGAAGAAAAAAGAATAAAGGGGGCTTCGCCATTGAAGTGGACAAGAAAACATGTTCTTGGAATTGAAGAAATGACAGCTGATGAAATTATGCTTACCTTTGAAAAGGCGTCTGGATACCTGGAAGGGATTGAGAAAAAACCGGGGGTTGTGCTTTCAGATCTGAAAGGGTATACCGCGGTTAACCTTTTTTTTGAACCCAGCACCAGAACCAGAATGTCTTTTGAGCTCGCTCAAAAAAGATTGGGCATGGAAGTATTGAACTTTTCTGCAGGGACCAGCAGTCTGGCCAAAGGGGAAACTTTCATTGATACTATCCAGACAATTGATGCCATGAATATTGACGCTATTATTATGCGCCATGTCCAGCCTGGAACTCCTGAAATAGCAACTCGTTACACTGATGCCCCGGTCCTTAATGGAGGGGACGGTTCCCGAGAGCACCCCACCCAGGCTCTTTTAGATCTTTTTACAATCTGGAACCGAGGTATTGATTTTGAAGGGTTGAAGGTAGCTATTGTGGGGGATATTTTGCACAGTCGGGTAGCCCGGTCCGAAATTTTTGGCCTGCAGAAACTGGGGGCAGAGATAATTCTGGTAGGACCTCCGGCTTTGATCCCGGGAGATTTAATGGAAAAAGGCCTGAAAATAGAGCATGATATTGATAAAATAATTGAGGATATAGATATTTTATACTTACTTCGGATCCAAAGAGAACGTATGGCAGAAGCTTTTATTCCCAACCAAGAAGAATATTTCAGAATTTACGGGATTAATAAGGATCGGTTGGCCAGGACCAAAGAAAGCTGTTTTTTGATGCATCCTGGCCCTGTTAACCGCGGGGTGGAAATCGAAGCCGGCCTGGTGAACCATCCCAAATCTGCCATTTTGGAACAGGTTCGTAATGGGGTTGCCATGCGAATGGGTTTACTTTATCTCTGCCTTAAAGGATAAATAGAGGAGGGTTTTTCTTTGCGGGAAATTGATAGCAAAAGAATAATTGATGCCGTTGCAGAAAAATTAATAGAAATTAATGTTAATCTGGATTCTTCAATATGCAATGCCTTGAAGTCCAGCCTGGAAAAAGAGGAATCCCCTCTGGGCGAAGATTTGCTTAAACAAATCCTGGAAAACTCAGAAATAGCCGCAAAAGAAAAACTTCCCATCTGCCAGGATACCGGTGTTGTCGTTGTTTTTGTTGAGGCAGGAGAAGATTTGAGAATAAAAGGAATGGACCTTAAAGAAGCTATTAATGCTGGAGTGGCAAAGGGTTACGAGGAAGGTTATTTAAGAAAGTCTATGGTTTCGGATCCCATTTTCAAGAGAATAAATACTGGGGATAACACTCCGGCCATAATTCACATTGATTTAGTTCAGGGGGAAAAATTAAAAATTGAAATTGCTGCCAAAGGTGGCGGCAGCGAGAATATGAGTCAGCTTAAAATGCTAAAACCGGCAGATGGTCCTCAGGGGATTATTGATTTCATCTGTCAGGTTGTAAAGGAGGCTGGACCCAATCCCTGCCCGCCCCTGGTAATTGGGGTGGGAATTGGTGGGACCATGGAAAAGGCTGCACTTCTCTCTAAAAAGGCTCTCTTTTTTCCGCCTGATTACAGGAATACCGATCCCGAACTTGCTCGGTTTGAGGAACAAATACTTTCTGAGGTTAACAAACTCGGTGTTGGCCCCCTGGGTTTGGGAGGAAGGACCACTGCTCTGGGAGTAAATATTTTAACCTATCCCTGCCACATTGCCTCTTTACCTGTTGCTGTTAACCTCAACTGCCATGCAGCCCGGCATGGTCACATTGAATTTTAAGGAGGTTAGCCGTGGTTGAATTAACAACACCCCTCGCATCTGAAGGACTGGAAAAATTAAAAACTGGAGATAAAGTTTTCCTCTCGGGTGTTATTTATACTGCCCGGGATGCCGCACACCGCAGGATTATTCAGGCAATTGAGGAAAAAAAACCACTTCCTTTTCCCCTGGGGGGAAGTGTAATATTCTACGTTGGGCCTACCCCTGCACCACCCGGAAAACCCATTGGTTCAGCAGGTCCCACAACAAGTGGGCGGATGGACCCATATACCCCCATCCTTCTCCAAAAGGGAGTTAAGGGGTTTATTGGCAAAGGGAAAAGATCCATGGAAGTTAGAGAAGCCCTTAAACGTTTTGGCGGTATTTACTTTGTGGCTACAGGAGGGGCCGGGGCCCTTCTTTCCCATTGTATAAAAACTTCTGAAGTAATTGCTTATGAAGACCTTGGACCTGAAGCGGTGCATCGACTAGAAGTTGAGAGATTTCCGGTTTTGGTTGCCAACGATATTCATGGTAATGATATTTTTGAAAAGGGGATTGAGAAATACCGGATTCCCTAAAGGAGGAAAAAGTTATGAAGGATTTTAAGAAAGAAGCACTGGAACTACACCTTAAACACAAAGGAAAAATTGAAGTGCGGGGAAAGGTAAGTGTAAAAACTCCCCGGGATTTGAGCCTGGCTTATTCCCCAGGAGTGGCGGAACCCTGCAAGGAAATTGCAAAAAACGAAGAACTGGTAAATGAATACACTGCCCGCGGGAATCTGGTCGCCGTTGTTTCCACCGGAACCGCTGTTTTAGGACTTGGAGATATAGGCCCAAAAGCTGCTTTGCCGGTCATGGAGGGCAAGTGTGTTCTTTTCAAGGACTTTGCGGGTATAGATGCTTTTCCCCTCTGTATCGGGACCAAGGAAGTTGATGAGGTTGTTAACTTTGTTAAACTCCTTGAGCCTACTTTTTCGGGAATAAACCTGGAGGATATTGCCGCTCCAGAATGTTTTGAAATCGAGCGTAGATTGAAAGAAGAAACGGGAATGGCAATTTTCCATGATGATCAACATGGAACGGCAATTGTTACCCTTGCTGGAATTATTAATGCCCTGAAATTTACTGATAAAAAGCTTGAAGATATTAAAATAGTAGTTAATGGAGCTGGGGCTTCCGCAATTGCTACTCTTAAACTTTTGATCAATGCGGGTGCCAAAAACTCAATAATTTGTGACAGCAGGGGAACAATTTTCCGGGGACGAACAGAGCGGATGAATAAAGAAAAAGAAGAACTGGCTCAAATTACCAACCCTGATAATATTAAAGGGGGACTGGAAAAGGCGATGGTAGGAGCAGATGTTTTCATTGGCCTTTCTATCGGGGATGTTGTTAGTGAAGAAATGGTCCGCTCCATGAATTCCGAACCTTTAATCTTTGCGCTGGCAAATCCAACTCCGGAAATAATGCCGGAAAAAGCCAAGAAAGCCGGGGCCAGAATAGTGGGAACAGGGCGAAGTGATTTCCCCAACCAGATCAATAATGTCCTTGCTTTTCCTGGAGTAATGAGGGGAGCCCTTGATGTTAGAGCCAGTGATATTAACGAAGAAATGAAAGTTGGTGCTGCAGAAGCCATAGCTGATTTGGTTGGAGATGACCTGCGGGAAGATCGGGTTATTCCTGAGCCTTTTGATGAAAGGGTAGCTCCTGCCGTTGCGGGTGCTGTAGCCAAAGCGGCAATGGAATCAGGGGTTGCAAGGTTAAAAGTTGATCCCCAGACCATAATTGAGAGAACAAAAAAAATGGTGAAAAATCAATAAAACCCGGTTATCCGGGTTTTTCCCTGAACAGGAGGGGGTTAAAATGGGTCTTGAATGCGATATTTGTTCCAAGAAGATAAAAAAAATGGAGCTCGGACTTTTTTCCTGGAAAGAGGAGGAGGGAAAGGCCAGCAATTTTCATATTCACCATAAGCACACCTGTGATATTGAAGAAAACAATGAATGGATACCCCTTTATTTGCTAACCAATCCCAAAATTTTATGTAACTGGTTTATTCTTTTTATCAGGAAGTGGCGGGATGGACTTTCCATAAAAGAGAGCAAAAAATTGGAAAAGGCATTTACTAGGTTATTTCCATATGTTATTCGGGAGCTTAGTGATAAAGAAAATAGGGATTGGATCGGTTACACCAATCGGGTTCTGCCCCTTAAATTTCCGGGAGAAGAGTGATAATAATGGGAGAAACAATTTTTTCGGTTCTGGGTCCAATAATGGTTGGGCCTTCGAGTTCTCATACTGCTGGCGTGGCCCGTTTGGGTCAGATTGCCCGAAATATACTGGATAAAAAACCTGAAGGAGCTGAAATTACTTTTTTGGGTTCTTTTGCTACCACTTACAAAGGGCATGGTTCGGACCGGGCTGTAATTGGAGGACTTTTGGGCATGGATTCCTCAGACGCTCGTATCCCAAGGGCTTTAGAGATTGCAGCAGAGGAGGGCTTGTCCTATAAAATCAGGACAATTGAGCAGACAGCAGGCCATCCCAATTCCCTGGAAATTGTCCTCTGGAACGGAGAAGAAAAAATTGAATTAGCAGGTTCTTCCCGTGGTGGAGGGAATATTCTCGTGGAAAAAATAAACGGGTTTGATGTCCATCTGGATGGCAAGTATCCTTCACTCTGGATTTTGCATTATGACCGGCCGGGAATGGTCGGGAAAATAGCTTCTCTACTCGCTGAAAAACATATCAATATTGCTTATATGCGCCTGGAGAGAAGTCAGCCCAGGGGGCTGGCCTCAATGACAATTGAATGTGACGATTCCCTGGAAAAAGAATTAATTGAGGAAATTCGGCAGAAAGAATTTGTAGAGAGCTGCCGTTATATCCCGCGGGTGAGGTGATCAGGTGAAACCGCTTTGGACTTTTGAAAACTGGCTTTTATTAGCAAGGGAAAAGAATTTATCCCTGGTGGAAGTTGTTCTGGAAAAAGAGATAGAAGAAACCGGGGCAAAAAGAGAAACAATTATTAATGAATTGGAAAAAAGGCTAAAAGTGATGCGGGAAAGCCTGGAAGCGGGTTTAAAAAGAGAAAAGCATACCCCGGGGGGTATGATCAAGGATGAAAGCAAAATCTTGCAAAAGTTTTTTGCTGATAACAGTTCCTTCGCTGGGACGGGGGCAATTAAAGCAGCGATTTATGCCATAGCTGTAGCCCAGGAGAATGCAGGAATGGGTAGAATAGTAGCTCTGCCCACGGGTGGTTCTTCGGGAATTGTTCCTGGGGTATTTTTCTCCCTGGATGAAGAGAAAAAGCTTGGGGATGAAAAGTTAAAAGAAGGTTTATTGATAGCCGCCGGAGTCGGTATGGTTGTTGGTGAAAAACTTGAGATGGCCGGTGCTGCTGGTGGTTGTCAGGCAGAATGCGGCGTTGCTGGTGGAATGGCGGCAGCCGGGGCCATGTATATGCTGGGGGGAAAAGAAGCAGAGGTTTTCCAGGCTTTTGCCCTGGCAGTAAAAAATATGCTGGGCCTGGTTTGTGACCCGGTTGGAGGCCTGGTCGAAGTTCCCTGTGTTAAGAGAAATGGTTTTGCCGCTGTTCAAGCCCTGCTTGCAGTAGACCTGGTCAGAGGTGGATTGAAAAGTGTGATTCCTCCGGATGAAGTGGTTGATGCCCTGGCTGAAATTGGTCGTTTATTGCCCTCATCTTTAAAAGAAACAGCAAAAGGAGGGCTTGCTCAGACAAAAACCGGCCTGGATATCAGTGAGAAAAACAGGTGATTATCTAAGCCCTTTTTTGGTGGCTAGAATTGCATCAATTTCCTGTTCACTTACGCCGAAAAAATCGAATATTTGAGGGTAGATATGAGATTGGTAGTGAGCCCGGATTATTTTGTGAGCAAAATAATCCGCCAGGTGGACAATTGCTAACAGTTCTTTGTGAATAATATTTTCATCCAGAGGATGATGATGGTACATTGCAGCTTCAATAATTGGCAGAGGAAGCTCCCACCAGTTGAGAAGGAAAGCTCCCATCTCCGAGTGATCTATTCCCAGGGCTTCTTTTTCCTGGTTGGAGATTGTTTGGTTATCCTTGGGTCTCTTATTAGGATAATTTTCCCCGAAATACTTTACCAGAAAAACCCTGCCCAGGTCGTGGAAAAGGCCCGCTGTAGCATGGGTTTTCGGGACTTCTTTGTTTAAAAGGTGCCGAAATAAAACATTGGAAATTTTATTGCAAAGGCTGGAATGTCGCCAGAGTGTTTCCTGGTATAAATTTCCTACCCGATCTTTTTCCAGCCAGTCAAAAACAGAGGAGGTTAAAATTATATTTTTTGTATTTATAAGCCCCAGATAAACCAGGGCATCTTTAATTGAACCGGTATTGACCCGGTAAAAGGCGGAATTTACAACCCTTAGCAAGCGGGCGGCTATTGCAGGGTCTTCTCCTATGGCCGCAGCGATTTCATCCATTGAGCGGTCTTTTTCAATTAAATCCTGAATTTTATAATAAGTAAAACCCAGGGGAGGGAGATCCTCTAAATGATTGAGGTGGAAGGGAAGGTTTTTTCCCTGCAGGCGTTTCTCGAGGCTAAAAAAACTTTCAATCATTTTTAATAATTCCTCGTTATCCCAGGGTTTTAACAGGTACATCTTGGCCAGATTTTTCTGGAAAGCTTTAACCAGAATTTCCTCGTCAGCATATCCGCTAAGGATTATCCTGATTACATCGGGATAATTTTCCCGGACAATTTTTAATAGAGAATATCCATCCATCTGGGGCATTCTAATATCAGAAATGATAACACTAATTGGAGTAGAGGAAAGAATTTCAAGTGCTTCTTCTCCGCTGGAAGCAAGGTAGACTGGATAGTCGGAAAACAAAAAACATCTTTTAAAAGCTCTTAAAACAGCTTCTTCATCATCGACAAAGAGGATTGTTTTTTCCATAAAAACCACCCGTTTCTTTATTCTAAATTTAATATTTTCCATTTTTCCAGCAAACCCTTCAGTTTTTCAAGAAAGAGGTGAAGACAAATTTGAGAGATGGGGAAAATGAAAGAAGGTAATACTATAAAGAATACCCTAAGGTTATTATCGGAAAAAATTGAAATTTTTATAAAAAGGGAAATATTCTTCCGGGGTGTCTTGCAGCACGTTTGTTCGCGTGTTATAATAAATTAACCCATTCTATCCAGATTCTGATAAAAAAAACTTTCTTGGTTTGGGTAATTTTTGAGCAACCGGGGGGGTTAATGCAAAAATCAATCGGTTTGTAATAGGGTTTGAGTTTTTTAAAAGGGGGTTTTAAAAATGTTTGGGGGAAAAATTTTTCAAATTTCTTTAATTTTTGTTATGATTACAGTTTTGTTTGGGGGAACTCTTCTTGCAGCGCAACACAATGAACTGCATTTCCCAATTGATGTAACCGGATTTTCCAGCCAGGATCTAAGCGAAATCCAGATTATAGTTAATGGACAGACCGTACAGACAGATGTAGACCCGGTTATCAGAGATGCGCACTTACTTATTCCACTTCGTGCAGTCTTTAATGCCCTTGGAGCTGAAGTTCACTGGTTTGAGGATCCCCGGACGGTAGCCATGGTTGACCAAGAAAAGGAAATCAGGATAATTATCCAGCTGAATAACAATGTTGCCTACGGTAACCGCAAGCACTGGAATTTTGAAATGCATCCTATTTTACATGGTGATAGAACCATGGTTATGCCTGAGGTTATTGCCCTGGGGTATGAAGTAGAGGTTGAATGGAATAAGGATACAAAACAGTTGAGAATTAACACCAATTAATAGCTGAAAGGCCCTTAAAATAGGGCCTTTTTTTTTATGTGCAGGATAATTTTCGTTTGTATATAAATTAATATAATATGGATTAAAATTTAGAAAGGAGGTCGAATATGGGCAATCTTATATATCCCTGGTTTAAGAGAGAAGATGTTGATGGTTTTTTTGCTCTTTTTCAGAATAACCTGGCCAACTTTTTCATTATTTCTACTGTTATGCTGGGTCAGGGCTTTCCAACTTCAATTGTTTTTGGAAGGGTAATTCCTGGTGCAGCTATCGCAGTTATTTTTGGGAATATTTATTATGCTTACATGGCGAAAAGGCTGGCTCAGAAAGAGGGCAGGACCGATGTTACCGCTTTATCCTACGGGATAAGCACTCCCCCGATGTTTATTTTCCTTTTTGCAGTCCTGGGGGCAGCTCTTGCGGCAACTGATGGGGATCATGAACGAGCCTGGCAGATTGGTGTTGCGGCGTGTTTACTTGGTGGTATTATTGAAGTGCTGGGGAGTATTATTGGTCCCTGGGTCCGGAACAACCTGCCCCGGGCAGCAATGGTTGGTGCCCTTGCCGGTGTAGCTATTTCTTTTATCGGCGGGGAACTTTTCTTCCAGACTTTTGAAATGCCGATTGTCGGGTCCATTGTTTTAGCAATCATTGTTATAGGTTTGGTTGGGCGGCATGCCATGCCCTTTAAACTTCCTGCCTCTTTATTGGCCATTGTAATTGGAACCGTCCTAGCATATGTCCTGGGCCGAGCTGACCCGGCAGGAATTTCCGAAGGCTTTACCCACTTTGGTTTTTATTTCCCCTTACCAACAATTGCCGGATTTACAGGTTTTGCTGAGATGATCGGGGTTGGTGTTTTAGCAGCTGTAATCCCCATTTCCCTTTATAACTTTATTGAAACAATGAATAATGTTGAAGCAGTTGCAGGTCTGGGAGATGACTACAATGTCAGGGAATGCCAGCTTGTGGATGGGGCGGGAACAATACTTGGAGCCCTTTTTGGCGGCGTATTCCCTACAACAGTTTACATTGCTTCAACCGGGGCTAAGGAAATGAAAGCAGGCCGTGGTTATAGTGTCTTAAATGGTGCAGCCTTCCTTTTATTTGCTATTTTTGGAGTTATCGCAGTAATCGCTCAAATAATCCCGGGACCGGTAATTGCCCCAATTCTTGTTTACGTAGGGATTGTAATGGTAGGAAAAGCCTTTGTAACCAGCCCGGAAAGACACTCTCCCGCAGTTGCACTTGCCATGTTCCCCTATCTTGCAAATTACCTTACGACTAATTTCAGAGGGCTTGATCCAGAAACTTTCATGGCAGAATATCCAGCAGTTGAAGCCCTTGGACAGGGAGCAATGTTTACTGCCTTGGTCTGGGGCGCCTTTGCAGTTTTTGGTATCGATAGGGACTGGCTCAGAGGAACCGCTATTTCTTTTACTGCTTTTATTTTAACCGGGATTGGCGTTATGCATGCTCCCCGATTAGGCTTTAATTTTGGCAGCGAATTTGCCATTGGCTATTTGATTTTAACTATTGGAATGTTTTTCATGTATCAATATTTTGGCAAGGAAACCCCGCAAGAAGTGGAGAAAGCTGGAAAGAGTGATTAAAGAAAGGGCGCCACAAAGGCGCCCTTTTTAATTTCTGATAATCAAAAGGAATAGTTTTTATAATGGAGAATGAGTACATATCGTCCAATTATTTTGGGAGGCCTAACACCGATGAAATCAATTGCACTTGCCAACCAAAAAGGGGGGGTAGGCAAAACAACTGCTTCTATAAACCTCGCTTCGTTATGGGCAGGCAGATCAAAAGTGCTCTTGGTTGATATGGACCCTCAGGGGAATTCAACTTCTGGAGTAGGAATTTTTACAAAAGAAGTTAAATGGACAACCGCGGATGTCCTCGAAGGAAAGTGTTCAATCAGGGAAGCGGCCCAAAAAACAGGGTTTGCCAACCTATCAATTGTTCCTGCCCACTTGGGTCTAGCGGGACTTGAAGCAGACTCCCTTCCCATCCATCGATTAGAAGAAAACCTGCAACAGATTGAAGGAGAATTTGATTTTGTAGTTGTGGACTCTCCTCCTTCCCTGGGGCGCTTGACCTTAAATGTTTTTGCTGCAGTGGAGCGCGTGCTGGTGTTCATAAAAGCAGGGCATTTTTCAATTACCGGGTTAGAACAGCTCTTTTTGACCGTGGTTCGATTGCGGTTAAGGAATGTTAACCAGAGTCTGAAGGTTCTCGGGCTTTTTTATAATGAGGCCCAGCCCAATACCAGGCTGCATCAGATGATTCACGGGGCTTTAAGCGAAGCATACTCTCCTTTAATCCTGGGGGCCTATATTCCACGAAATGTCCACCTGGGAGAAGCCCAGGTTGTTGGTGAACCCATAAATTTTTTTGACCCCCGGGCCCGAGGTTACAGGGCCTATCTGCAACTGGCGGAGGAGGTGCTGCAGAAATGGTAAAGAAAAACAAAAAAAACATCCCGCCTGGAACAGGCCCTTGATGAAACTCTGGATCGCTTTCTGGAAAAAGTTAAATTTGAAGAAAAAGAAGAAACCAAAGAGAGAGAAGACCTTGGATTCACTCTTGCGGATGGTAGTACCTACATTTTATCCCCAGAAGAAGAGAAGAAATTAAGTGACCTGGCCGTTGAAAAGGATCAACAGATTACTAACTTGATAGGTAAAGCGGTTGGGGAATATCTCCAGAGGGAAGAGAAATATTTCAGCAAAGAAGTTATAAAAAAGGAATTATTTTTCTGGCAGAAAAAAGTCGAAGCTGTCCAGGAAGGAAAGGCCGAAAGTGATTTAAGCTCCAAAGAAAGGAAAGTCCTTTTAAGCTATTTACGGCAGCTTGCTCGAGGCACCTGGGAGGAATAAAAAACTGGTTTTTTTACCAGGAAATAATAGATGGTGAGGTTTAAAATGGATTATACAACTGTGGTTATTGGCGGAGGACCCGCAGGAATGATGGCAGCAGGAACTGCTGCTGAACGTGGGCACAGGGTTGCAATTCTGGAAAGGAATAGAGTTTTTGGCCGAAAATTGTTAATCACCGGGAAAGGGCGCTGCAATATAACAAACGCCACAGACATTGAAAATCACATTGCCAATCTCTTCCCCCAGGGGAAATTTTTGTATTCGGCCCTTAATGCTTTTCCTCCTTCGGCCTTGATGAATTGGCTGGAACAAAGGGGAGTTGGGTTAAAGGTAGAGAGAGGGCAGAGGGTTTTCCCGGTTGATGATGATGCCCACAGAATTAGAAATGCCCTGGTTGAGTTTATGAAAAAAAATGGAGTTGACCTTAAACCTTTAAACCGGGTCCTGGAGTGTAAGAAAAAGGGCGACAAGTTTTCAATTTTTACCGAGGGGGGCCAATTTAAGTCTGAGAATTTAATCCTAGCAACTGGAGGTAGTTCTTACCCCCAAACAGGTTCTTCAGGAGATGGGTATACCTGGGCCAAAAATTTTGGTCATAAAGTTAAAACCCCCGAACCCGGGCTGGTCCCTTTGATAGTTAAAGAAATAACCCTTGCTCCAGCCGCTGGCCTGGTATTAAGAAATGTTGGATTGAAGCTCAGGGACAAAAGGGGGAAAATCCTGTTCAGTGAACTCGGAGAGATAGAGATAACTGAAAATGGGTTTTCCGGAGCACTGGTCCTTTCGGCAAGTATTTTTGTTAAATCAGGGCAAGAATTTTTTCTTGATCTGGACCTGAAACCCGGATTGGAACCAGAACAATTGGACAGGAGGCTGCAGAGAGACCTGGAAAATAAAAGTAAGGAAAATCTCCGGGGAATATTGGGCGGTCTTTTACCAAGGGATTTAATAAGCCCCCTGATAAAATTTACGGGGCTGGATTGGGAAAAACCTGCAAGCCATATAACCCGGGAAGAGAGACAGGTAATCGGGGAAGTGCTAAAAAGCCTTTCCTTTTCAGTTGTGGGGAAAAGGGACTGGTCTGAAGCGATAATTACCATGGGAGGGGTAAAATGCGGTGAAATTATTCCAGCAACGATGGAATCAAAACTTGTTCCAGGGTTATTTTTCGCAGGGGAACTAATCAATATCCACGGGTTTACCGGAGGTTACAATTTACAGCTTGCTTTTTCTACTGGTTTTCTCGCAGGAGAAAATTGTTAGGGTTTTTTTGCGGGGGAAAAAGGGAAAAAGCAGGTTTATGGTGAATTCCTGCTATGGCGGTTTTATTTTGCCGCTATTAATTATTTTTACAAGGAGTGAATGTTTTGAAAACGCAAGAAATTTTAAAAGTAACCGAGCAGTTTTCGGCACCAAACTATCTACCGCTACCTATTGTAATCGAAAAAGCAGAAGGGGTCTGGGTTGAAGATCCCGAAGGAAATCGTTACATGGATATGCTCAGCTCTTATTCAGCTCTGAACCAGGGACATCGGCATCCCCGGATTATTGAGAGAGTTAAAGATCAACTGGATAAGGTTACTCTAACCTCAAGGGCTTTCCACAATGATCAGTTGGGTCCCTTTTGCCAGGAATTAGCCGAACTAACAGGGAAAAACCGGGCCCTGGTTATGAATACAGGGGCAGAAGCTGTCGAAACAGCGATTAAATGCGTTCGCCGCTGGGCTTATGATGTAAAGGGGGTGGAAAAAGACAAAGCGGAAATCATTGTTTGTGAAGGTAACTTTCACGGCAGAACCACTACTGTAATTTCTTTTTCCTCCAGCCCCAATTATTACAGGGGTTTTGGTCCCCTGACTCCCGGATTTAAGGTTATTCCCTATGGAGATATCGAGGCCTTAAAAGAAGCAATTGGCCCCAATACAGCTGCCTTTTTGGTTGAACCAATTCAGGGTGAGGCAGGGGTAGTTGTTCCCCCCGAAGGTTATTTAAAAGAAGCAGCAGAAATTTGCCGGGACAATAACGTCCTTTTCCTGGCTGACGAAATCCAGACGGGTTTTGGTCGAACCGGAAAATTATTCGCCTGTGACTGGGAAGATGTAACTCCCGATATTTATATACTGGGTAAGGCCCTGGGAGGAGGAGTAATACCGGTTTCAGCTGTTGTTGCTGATGGTTCTCTTTTGGACCTCTTTAATCCTGGCTCTCATGGTTCTACATTTGGAGGAAATCCTTTAGGTTGTGCCTGTGGAAGAGCAGCTGTGGAAGTGATCAAGGAAGAAAACCTTGTTGAAAGATCTTTAGAACTGGGAGAGTACCTGCAGAAAGAACTGGCAACTATTGAAAATCCCGAGATAGTTGAAATCCGGGGCAAAGGACTTTTTGTAGGAATTGAATTAAAAGGAAAGGCCCGTCCTTACTGTGAAAAACTCAAAGAAGAAGGTGTCCTCTGCAAGGAAACTCACGAGAATGTAATTCGCCTTGCTCCGCCCCTTATTATTTCCAGGGAAGATCTGGACTGGGCAATCGCCAAGGTGAAAAAAGTCCTGCAGCCCTAAGGAGGGAAAAGAGTGTTTTTTGTCAGGCCTTTAGTGGCCCTGTTCATCGCCCAGATTTTTAAAATTATAATTTATGGGTGGAAAAACAAACGCTTTGATTTCAGGCGCCTGGTTGGGGCAGGTGGTATGCCCTCGTCTCATGCTGCCTTTACAGTTGCCTTAACAACCCAGTTAGGGAAAGATGTGGGTGTAGATGGACCTGTTTTTGCAATAGCCTTGGTTTTTACAATGGTTGTTCTATATGATGCTGCCGGAGTCCGCAGGGCCGCAGGAAAACAGGCCGCGATTTTAAACACAATTATGGAAGAAGTTATGGCGCATAAAAAAATTGAAGAAGCCCGCCTGAAAGAACTGCTTGGACATACTCCGTTTGAGGTTCTTGTAGGAGTTGTTCTGGGTTTTTTAGTTGGCTGGTGGTAAAATCCCCCCTTTGGGGGGATTTCCCCCTTTATAGGGGTTGTTAAATAAAAGGGAATTAACTGGGATGGGAGAATTAAATACTATCAACAATATGGGAGGTGGGAAAAATCACTGAAGAATTTTGTTCAACCTGTTTTAGCAGACCCGCAACCAATAGAGCCCGCTGTCGGAGATGTTTTATTTTTGATGTTTTGAAAATGTCAGGAGCGGTTCTTTTTGCCCTCATGATAGGTGTTGTGGGCTGGAGATTTGCCCACCCCATGCTGGGGATCCCTATTTTTGTAATTTTTTCTGGCTGGGCTGTTGCCTGGTTTTGGACCCGGGGCAATAAAAATGATTAAAAAGTCAAAAACGGAGGGAACGAAATGAACAGGATTAAGGGAAAGATTGTTATAATCACCGGGGCTTCATCGGGCATCGGGGAAGCCTGTTCCAGAATTTTCGCCTCCCACGGAGCAAATTTGTTATTAGTTGCCAGGCGCAAGAAAAAACTCGATCTTCTCCGGGAAGAACTGCTAAAGGAAAACAAAATAACTGTAAAAACCTATGAACTTGATGTTTGTGACCGGGAAAAAGTTAAAGATTGGGCCGGCACCCTAAAAAAAGAAGACCTTACGCCCGATATATTGATAAATAACGCTGGCCTGGCCAGTGGGCTAAATAAATTTCATGAGGGTGATTTCACCGATTGGGATAGAATGATTGATACCAATGTAAAAGGTCTGCTTAATGTTTCTCGGGTAATTTTGCCGGTTATGGTAGAAAGAAACCAGGGGCACGTGGTAAATATCGGGAGTATTGCGGGGCACATGGTTTATCCCCAGGGAAATATTTATTGTGCAACAAAATATGCGGTCCGGGCCATAAATGAAGGGATGAACATTGATCTTTATGGGACCAAAATCAAGGTGTCCAGTATTGATCCCGGGGCGGTTGAAACGGAGTTTTCCCGGGTCAGATTTAAAGGGGATGAAAAAAGAGCAGCAAAAGTTTATGAAGGGTTTGAACCCTTGAAACCCGATGATATTGCAGATGCTGTATTTTACGTTGTAAATTCCCCCGAACATGTCAATATTCAGGACCTGGTTATTATGCCTACTGCTCAACGCAACCCTTATTTATTACACCGGGAGGAAAAATAATTAAAAGGCAAGGAGAAAGTTATGAAAATCAGAAGATATATTGAAAAAGATTTTCAGGAAATTAAGAGAACCTGGGAAGAAATCGGCTGGCTGGAGCCGAAAGAAGACAAAGAAATTTTTAAATTTTTTGTGGAGAGTTCCAGAATTTTGGTTGTAGAGCTGAATGGAGCGGCTGAAGCCTCTGTTTTTAGTATTTCTGGAGATTTAAACTACAATGGAGTGCAACTTCCACTGCATGCAGTTGCCGCAGTTACCACCAGCAGGATTTCCCGCAAGAGGGGCCTGGCAGGAAAAGTCACCGCCCTCGCCCTGGCCAGGGAGGCTGCTGCAGGGAAAAAAATAGCCGGCCTGGGCATGTTTGAACAGGGTTATTACAATCTCTTGGGATTCGGTACCGGTCCCTATGAACATCACCTATCTTTTGATCCTGCGGAACTTAAGGTTCCCAGATCGAACCGCCCTCCCTGTCGGCTGGGAGCTAAAGATTTTCAGGAAATGCACGAAAACAGGTTGCAAAGGCTGCAAAAACATGGTTCGGTTAACCTCTACCCCCCTGAAGTTACAAGAACGGATCTGTTATACAAGGACAGTGGTTTTGGCCTTGGTTTTCGCGATCCAGATAGTGGAGAACTCACTCATCATTTTTGGATTAGCCCTGATGATGTTGAACACGGACCTTACAACGTGCTTTGGACTGTATACAGGGAAAATAAACAGTTTTTAGAATTATTGAGCCTGCTTCGGGACTTGGGGGATCAGATTAACCTGGTTAGAATTGCTGAACCTTCCGGAGTGCAGCTCCAGGATTTCCTCAGACAGCCAATGAAAAGCTCGAGGATTTCCAAAGGTGGAAAGTTTGAGGTTAAAAACCGGGCTCTGGCGTACTGGCAGCTGCGAATTTTGGACTTGGAAGGCTGTATAAATAATACGCATCTGCCGGGGAGAGAAGTTTCTTTTAACCTGGAATTAATGGATCCAGTTGAAAAGTTTTTGCCTCCGGAAGAAGAATGGCAGGGGATAGGAGGAGAATATCACCTGACCATTGGGGCTGAATCGGAAATAAAACGTGGTTTGCAAAACAACCTGCCTACCCTAAAAGCTTCAGTTGGGGCCTTTACCAGAATGTGGATGGGAGCTTTACCTGCAACGGGCCTGGGTTTAAGCGGTGATTTTTGTGCATCAGAAGATCTATTAGAGGAACTTGACCAGGTTTTTTTAATGCCAAAACCTAGATTGGATTGGGATTTCTAATGAAAAACGGTATTTTTTTGGAAAATAAGTGGGGGTGCTGGGGTGCAGCCTGGAAAGAAAATAAATTGTTTGCCCTGCACCTGCCTGGCTCCCTTCAGGGGGCAATGAAAAAAATAGATTTAAACCAGGATCCTTTTTTAAAAAAAGTAGCCCGAGAGATATCGGAATACCTGGAAGGGGAAAGGTATAGCTTTGATATACCTTACCTGCTTACAGGGACAGAATTTCAGCGTTCAGTTTGGCAGGAACTCCTTAAAATTCCCTATGGAGAGACCCGAACTTATGGAGAAATTGCAAAAAAACTGGGAAGTTTGGGTAGAGCTCGGGCTGTTGGGGGCGCCTGCAATAAAAATCCCCTCGCAATTATTGTTCCCTGTCACCGGGTTATCGGTAGCGACGGGGACTTAGTTGGGTTTGGTGGCGGGTTGTCCCTGAAAAGAAAACTGCTTGATCTGGAAGGAGGAAGATTTTAGTGGAAATTGAAATTACACCCCGGGCGGAGAAAAAACTGGAAAAGAAGGGGAGGGTTTTTACGATTAAAAAAGTCTTTTACGGGGGCTGAGGAGGTTATACCCCATTTCCTGCCGTGTCTGCAGGTGAACCGGCTCAAAAAGATGAATTTACAAGAGTTGAAAAAGATAATTTTACCTTTTTTATTGTTAGAGAATATGCTGCGTCCCGCTTGAAAATCAGGCTTCGCTTTTTTGTTTTTGGAGAACCACTGGTTAGTATCCAGGGGTAAAAAAGGGAAGGATGGTTATGTTAAAAAAATTAGCTGGCTTGTTTTTAATAATAATAATTTTAACGGGGGGTCAGGCCCTGGGATCTGCTCAACAGGGAACTATAACCCTCTGGGAAACAGAACCCGCTGTTTTACAGGTTGCTCACCCCAATGTTTGGTCTTACCCGGCAAAATGGGACCTGGAAAATTTAGATAATATTCCACCTGAAGCTGGTGTTACTTTTATTCGCCTGGATTGGGAGGTTTTGACCTCAGGTGGAGTTGCAGGACTACAGGTTATTCTGGGTAAAGGGCAGAAGGGATCCGAGAAGGAAGGGGAAGAGCAAAAACCTGAACATGTTTTTTTGTTGAATAACAGTTCCACAGATAGTTTTGCCGGGCTGGATCCAGCCCAAACCTGGGAAGTTCGTTTCAGAGCCTCTTGCTGGGAAAGAAGGGGACTTCCCCTGCAGCTAGCTATAAAAAGATTGGTTATTGGTTGGGAAGTCACGGGTAAATGAATTGGAAGGGGGTTTTATCTTGAATAAAAAAAGGGAGCCCAGGCTGGATAATCTGGATATTGTAGAGATTGAACAGATTAGAGCTCTTGCTCACCCTGTCCACCAGAAAATTTTTAAATTAATGGAACAAAAAGGTGCCTGTACTGTTGGAGATTTCTCCGAGTTTTTGGGGATAGAACCGGGGGAAATTGAAGGCTACATGCACGGGCTTTTGGCCATTGGTTTCGTCGATGTATTTACCGAAGAAGGAGAAGAGTTTTACTTGCCTGTTGCGAAATATTACCGGATAAAAAAAGAATTGCTGGAAAAAGAAGAGGGAATGGATTCTTTTAGAGAAATGCTGGTTGACCGCCTGGCGGGCTTTGCCCAGACCATGGCCCACCTGGATAACGAATTTATTGAACGGGGGCGGATCAGTTTCCACCAATTTAAATTTGAGCCAGATGATTTTGCCTGGGCCAAGCAAAAGTTAGAAGATTTTTTAAAGGAAATGATGGAAAGATCCAAACCTGTTTTGGACGAAGATACAAAACTTTATGAAATGGCCCTTTTTTTCTATCCCCAGAAACCTTCGGAAAAAAAATAATTAAGCAAGTCAGGATGATTAATAATGAAACTGGATATAATTGCCACAGCGACCTTTGGATTGGAAGCTGTTGTAGCCCAGGAATTAAAGGAACTGGGATATGGTGATCTGAAAATTGAACATGGCAGGGTTGAGTTTAAGGGAAAAGAGAGGGATATTTGCCTTGCGAACCTCTGGTTAAGGTCTGCAGACAGGGTGCGCTTGAAGATGGCTGAATTTGAGGCAAAAACCTTCGACCAGCTTTTTGCAGGGGTTAAAGAGATCCCCTGGCCGGATATTCTTCCAGTTGAAGCCCGTTTTCCCGTAGAGGGAAAATCGGTTAAATCACAGCTTTCCAGTGTGCCTGCCTGTCAGTCTGTTACAAAAAAGGCTATTGTGGAGAGAATGAAGCAGAAAACGGGAATAAAACAGTTCGCAGAAACAGGACCTTTATATAAAATCGAAGTAGCTTTGCTTAAAGATATTGCAACAATTTCTATTGATACTACGGGTCCTGGGCTTCATAAAAGGGGTTATCGCGAACCGGGGAGCACAGCACCATTAAAAGAAACTCTTGCTGCAGCTTTAATTAACCTGGCCCGCTGGAAACCAGATATTCCCCTGATCGATCCTTTTTGCGGTTCGGGGACAATACCAATTGAGGCCGGGCTTATTGGGACAAATACTGCTCCTGGTTTAAATAGGAACTTTGCTGGAGAAGAGTGGCCCCAGTTGGGCAAAAAACTCTGGAAGGCCAGCCGGGACGAAGCTTTTTCTAAAATTAATAAAGATCGAGACTATTATATTATGGGCTATGATTTTGACCCTAAAGCAGTAAGAATTTCCCGGAAAAATTCTTCCAGGGCTGGACTGGAGGAAGCAATTCATTTCCAGGAACAGGAACTCCAAGAAGTGAATTCCCGAAAAAAGTACGGGAAAATAATCTGTAACCCTCCTTACGGAGAAAGATTGGAAGAAGTGAAAAATGCCGAAGATTTATATAAAAAAATGGGGAAAGTTTTTAATAAACTGGACACCTGGTCTTTTTATGTTCTGAGTGCTCACCCGGGTTTTGAAAGATTTTTCGGTAAAAAGGCCAGCAAGAAAAGGAAACTTTTCAACGGGAATATCCGGGTAGATTATTACCAGTTTTTCGGCCCCGCACCTCCAAGAAATTAAAAGGTGGTAGGAATGAATTTTTTAAAATTAGCTCAGAAAAGAAAAAGCATCAGGGATTACCTGGAGCAAAAAGTGGAAAGGGAAAAACTGTTCAATTGCGTTCAGGCTGCTCTTTTAGCTCCCTCGGCCTGTAATTCCCAGCCCTGGACATTCATTATTGTGGACCAGCCCGAAATCAGGGATAAAGTTGCCCAAACTGCGAGTAATACCCTTCTTCCTCTAAACCACTTTGTCCAAAAAGCTCCGGTAATTGTGGTAGTTGTCTGTGAACCGGGAAATTTAACATCACGCCTGGGAGGTAAAATTAAAAAGAAGCAATTTCAGTTTATTGATCTGGGAATAGCTGCCCAGCATTTTTGCCTGCAGGCTACGAGTTTGGGGCTGGGAACTTGTATTATTGGCTGGTTTGATGAAAAAAAATTAAAAAAAATTCTCCAGATACCCGATAATAAAGAAGTAGGGTTATTGATTACGGTTGGTTACCCTGAAAAGGAAAAACAGGGCCCGAGGAAAAGAAAAAATCTTGATCAGGTTTTTTCTTTCAATAGTTATAAGGCAATGCGGTAATCCAAAAAAACCTGCCCTTTAAAGTATCTGGAGGTGGCTTAATGTTTAACAAACTACAAAGAAAACTGGTGCTGGTTTTTTTGATCGTTGGGCTTTTGCCCATGCTGGGAATGGGTTTTATCAGCTACTGATCCTCACAAAATAATATTCGGGAAGAAGTCCTGAAGGCCAATGACTTGTTTTTAGAACAGGTAACGGCCAATGTTCAGGATTTTTTACGGAAAGAGAGCGAGATGCCCTTTTTATTTCCCGAACCGCAGATGTGAATAATACCCTTGACTATTTAAGGCTTGCAGGTTATGACCTGGAAAGTTCAATGTGGAGAAGCAGGCGAAACGTCCTTGAAAATTTTGCCGAATCTGTTATACAGGAATTCGGGTATTTATCTTTTTTTGCAACTGATTCCGAAGGAAAAATTGTTTACAGTACAAACGAAGATGAAATTGGTTTGGAAATGAAAGAAGAAAGGTTTGTGGCAGAAGCTTAAAGTGGTTCTGTGGGCTGGTCCGAATTTTTCTTCTCTGAAGAAATTGGGGAGAATGCAATGGTGGTTACAGCTCCAATAGGTAGGGACCGCCTTCTGGGAGTTGTTGATATTACCTTTCCCCGGTCGGTTATCGATGAAATGATCTGCGGGGGAGTAGGCAGTCTTGGAGAAACCAGTCCTGCTTTTTTAATTAACTCTGAAGGACTTGTCCTTACAAATACCCGGCAGGAACCCTTTGACCGAAGCTCTGCTCTTCAGGAGAATATTGAATCTGAAGAAGTTAGCATCCTGGCCTGACCAATCAACCAGGGAGAAATGGATTTTATCCACCAGGCAAAATATGAAGGTTTCCGGGGTAACCACGTTTTGGGAGTATGGGAGTTTTGCAACTGGGTGGGATGCCTGCAGGAATTGTAATTAAGGTTGATCAGGATGAAATATATTCTCAAGCCCGGGTCTTGTGGTGGGGAATTATGCTGATTATGGCCGTGGGAATCATGGTAATTATTGGAACAAGTTATTTCTTTTCCACTTCTATTACAAAACCGGTTTTGGATATAAGAAGTAAGATGGGGGAAGCCGAGAAGGGTGATCTGACGGTTAAACCTGAAATAAAAAGCAGGGATGAAATTGGACAGATGAGCCAGGCTTTTGCTAAAATGGTCCATGGACTACAGGAAAGCCAGGAAAAAGTTAAAAAGCCTCATCTAAAATTGATTTTTCCTCTGAGAAAATTGCGACTACTGCCGAACAACTTTATTCCGATTCTACAAGCCAGAATGAGTCAATTCAGGATTTGACGGCAAGTATTGAAGAAATGAATGCATCAATGAATCAATCATCGGAAAATGTTCAGGAGGAGGCTAACTACTCTGAGGGTAAAGTTAAAAGTGCGCGGGATATGAATTCTACCTTCCAGATTGTCGCGGAAAACATTCAGAAAGTTACTGATGAAATTAGCGGGGTTACTGAATCCCTGGGGGAAATGGATGCGGCTATAAATGAATCCGTTACTGTTACCCGGCCACAGAAAAACAAATGGAAGAAGTTTATTCCGTGACAAGAGAAGGCCAGGAAAAGGTTGAAAAGGTTATCCAGGGAATTGAAGAACTGAAAAAAGCAGTCCAGGAACGGGCCAGGGTGGTTAATTCCCTTGGAGATTCAGCAGGTAAAATTGGAGAAATTATTGAAGTTATTGATGATATTGCCGAACAAACAAACTTACTCGCCTTGAACGCTTCGATTGAAGCAGCCCGAGCAGGTGAAAACGGAAAAGGTTTTGCGGTAGTCGCTGGAGCCACTGGGGATCTTGCGGATCGGTCCCAGGAAGCCACAAAAGATATTGCACAGTTAACAAAGGGCATTCAGGGTGATGTTTCTCAGGCAGTCAAAACCAGCCAGAAAGGCCAGGAGGAAGTTGAAAATGGAGTTGTCCTGGTCCGGGAGACCGGAGAAGCTTTTAAAAAGATTTTTGTAACAGTGGAAGAAGCAACTAGAGGTATCCAATCCATTACCAAAAACGTAAATGAGGAAGCCGAACAGAGCAAGAGGGTCAGTGCTGCGGCGGATAAAATTAATGATCTGATCGGGGAAGTAGCATCAACAACCCGGGAACAATTATCAACCACGGAGGAAATGGTTGGGGTAAATGAGAAAATGTCCGAACTATTCAGGGATGTAGCCGCTGCCATGCAAGAGCATTCAGCAACCAACGATCAGATTGCAAATAACGTGGAAAAAGTCAACGAAATTACCGGTAGCAATCAAAAAGGTAATAAGGAAATAGCCCGGGCGGGTGCAAAACTGAAAGAACAGGCTGATGATTTAATGAAAATGGTGGAAAAATTCAAACTGGAATAGGCAAGAAATATTTAGGACTTGACGAGGAAAGGACGAAATTTAAATGAAACAATTAGGACTTATTGTCAATCCCATCGCCGGTATGGGAGGAAGAGTAGGCTTAAAGGGAACCGACGGACCTGATATCCTCGCTGAAGCCCGAGCAAGGGGAGCAACACCTCTTTCCCCCGCAAGGGCAAAAAAAGCCATGTCCAATCTTCAACACTTGAAAGATAAAATAAAGGTTTGGACCTGTCCTGGGGATATGGGCGAAAACATCCTGCAAGAATTGGGACTTGAATACGAAGTTATTTCTCTTGAAATTAATGATGGAGAAACCAGTTCCGATGATACGGTTAATGCTGCCCGGGAACTGGAGAGAATAGGGGTGGACCTGATTGTTTTTGTGGGCGGGGATGGAACGGCCAGGGATATTTTTAAAGCAATTGATGCTGCTCTTCCTGTGTTAGGTGTTCCTGCCGGAGTTAAAATTCACTCCGGGGTTTTTGCCAACACTCCGGCTGATGCCGGGCAACTTCTTTTGAATTTTTTCCGGGGTGATATAGAAAATTTGGTGGAAGCCGAAGTTATGGATATTGATGAAGAAGCCTTCAGGGAGGGAAGAGTTTCAGCAAAACTTTTTGGCTATTTAAAAATTCCTGCTGATAATCGACTTATCCAGGGGTTAAAAACAGGAGTTCAGGAAGAAGGACAAGAGGCAATCCTGGACGGAATAGCCGACCGGGTTGTAGAAGATATGGAAGAAGGAACCTTTTATTTGATTGGTCCGGGAACTACCACCCGGCGGGTCATGGAAAAGCTCAATCTTGAGTATACCCTTCTGGGAGTAGATGTGGTTAGAGATGGCAAACTCCTTGCTCTCGATGTAAGTGAAAAAGATATTCTTTCCTTGCAAAAAAAGGGTAAATGTAAAATTGTGGTTACACCCATAGGCGGCCAGGGTTTTGTTTTTGGGAGGGGAAATCAACAATTCAGCCCCGAGGTTCTCCGGAAAATAAATAAAGAAGATATTACAATCATAGCTTCCAAAAGCAAACTCGAATCAATTCCCGATGGGAATTTAAAAATTGATACGGGAGAACAGGAAATCGATCAAAAGTTCAGCGGTTTTTTTCAGGTCAGGATTGGCTACCTCGAAGAAAAGGTTTACTCAGTTCGTTCTACTTCCGTTGATTAATAGTTCTTTGGCCAGTAATCTTCTCTTAAAATTTCAAGTTGGAAGATCAAAAGGGGTTTTATTTTCCCTTAGCCTGAAATTGTATACAGATTGTTTAAAACCGGGGTTGTTAAAACCCCGGTTTTTAAAAGAATAAAGTTGTATTGTTTTCTGGACACCTGTATAATAGAGGAAAGGGAGGTGAAGAGGATGCTGGAAATGAAGGTAAAAACTGTAGCCCTGATTAAAGATGGAAGTTTTTCTGTGCTGCTTGCCGATAAAGAAGAAAAGAATTTTTTGCCCATAATGGTGGGACCCTTTGAAGCTCAGGCAATTGCTCTACCTTTACAAGGCAAGGCAGTTCCGCGTCCTATGACCCATGATCTCCTGCGTTCAGTATGTGACAATCTAGATGCTGTTGTTGAAAAAGTTGTTATTTGTGATATAAATGATGGAACCTTTTATGCTGAATTATATTTAAAGCAGGGAGATAAAGAGATTGTAATTGACTCCAGGCCAAGTGATGGTATCGCTCTGGCTTTAAGGTGTGAAGCCCCAATTTATATGGGCCCTCATTTAATTGAATTCACCTATGATTCCGAAGATATTGTATTCAGTGAACGTCCAGATGAAATTTAGAAAATTTAAATTTTAGTATAAATTTATTGATAGTAAATTTAAGGCGTTACTATCGCCCAGATTTAAGGTGATTTTCTTTGAAAAGAGCTTACAAGATAGTTTTGATTATATTAATTGCCCTGCTTTTGCTCGTGATTTTCCGGCAATTTCAGTTTGTAATCCTGGAAAAGACAGCTAAACTGCTGGGAACTTACAATGTGCAAAATATGGAAATGGAAATTACCTATAATCCGGAAAAAGCCCGGGCGGATTTTGCAGTTGAAATAAAAATTTCTCCTGCTTCCCAAAACCCCAGGTCTTTTCTGGTTTTCGCTTTTTCTCCCCACCTGGAAATTAAGGGCATGCAAATTAATGGCCGGGAAATTAGTTCCCGCGAGATGTGGGTACTTCAATTTATTGGAGTTCCCCAGGAACTGAGGAATGAAGAATTTACTCTGGCCCTGCAGTACGAAGGCCCTCATGAAGGGATTTTTGAGAGAAGCCCCGGTTACAGCCGGGTAGAAGGAGCCTATTTTGATATCCTGTCGCTCTGGCAGCCAGTGGTTTTGGGGCCTTATCTGGAAAACTTCCGGGATGTCAACCAGGTTGTCCGCTTAAATTCCCCTCAACCAATGCTGGGGGTAACGGGTGGAAAACTTTTAGAAGTCAGGGAAGCAGATGGTTTTAACCAAAGTATCTGGCAGAGCGGAATGCTTTCTTCAATTATTTTTTATCCCTACCAGGAATTTTCCTATGTAGGTAACTCCCGTTTTATGACCCTGTTTTTACCGCCGGAATTAAAACATCTTAACGAAAACCTGGCTCAACTCGCTGATGATATTTTCAGCCAGTTCAATAACAAATTGGGTCCCGCCGGCCCTGAAAATTTTACCCTGGCAATTGTTGACAGCCAACAAAGGGGTACTTTCTATCCAGATGGCCTGGTTTTGCTTAATCGGGCTTCCCTGGAAAAATACTCAGAAAATCGGGAAAATCGGGATTTTCATACGCTCCTGGCTCACGAGATTGGGCATTACTGGTTTCACTTTGAAACAATCTCCCTGGCCAATCTCTGGGGTGGGCAGTGGTATATGGAAGGTTTTACCGAATACCTTGCAATTTGGAGTACCGGTCAGCGTTTTGGAGAACTGGATTATAATAACAGGATTAGAAATGCAGCAGGCCGCCTGCAAAGGGCCCCTGCAGCCAAACCCCTGCTCCAGTATTCCTACCTGGAATATTCCCCTGTTCCTTATTACAAGAGTGTTCTCATGCTTGATGGAATAAAAAGGACCTATGGCGAAGAAACTCTTTTTGAATTCATCAGGGAAATCAGGAGCAGCACAGAAACCGATCTGGTCAAGGCAATGGAAATTTCTGCCCAAAAAATTTTCCAAGAAAATTACTCCTATTTTTTCCGGCACTGGCTTCAGGGTTCTACTCCTGTGGAACTCTTTATTGAACAGCTAATCGAGGGTTCCGAGGATCAACTTTACCTTGTAGTTACCAGTAATCAAGAACTACGCTATCTAGTAGATATAATTATTGAATACCCCTGGGGAACAAGGGTTATTAACCCCCGTATCGCCCGGGGAACAAATGAAATAATCCTCCCTGTTGAGGAAAATTATCTTTCGATCAGGCTTGATCCCCACGGCCGTTTATACCGTTTTGAGGACACACCAACTTTGAAATTTGAAAGGTGATAATATGGAAAGTCCAAAGAGTTTGGCTTTACTGGGGGCAGGCAACAGGGGCCGCAGAGTTTATAGTAAATACATTCTCGAGAATAAAAAACGGCTGAAACTGGTTAGTCTGGCCGAGCCCATAAAAGAGCGTCGCGAGATTGTGGCCGGTGAACACGGCCTAAAATCTGGTGATGTTTTTTCTTGCTGGGAAGAATTACTTTCCGCCCGGGAAGACCTGGACGGGGTAATTGTCTCCACAATGGATAGAGACCACCTTGCCCCAACTTTAAAAGCCCTGCAGAAAGGGTGCAAAGTGCTTTTAGAAAAACCAATGGCAACAAAAATCGAAGATTTGCTTGATCTCACCGGGGCAAATCAGGCCCATCCAGAGAAAATTATTGTGGCTCATGTCCTCAGGTATACCAGGTTTTATAAAAAAATTAAAGAGATCCTGGATAAAAAGGTAGTTGGGAAAGTTCGCCTGGTTCAACATACCGAAAAAATTGGTTTCTTCCACTTTGCCCATAGCTTTGTCCGGGGTAACTGGCGAAAAGAAGAGAATAGTTGCCCGATAATTTTAGCCAAATGCTGTCATGACCTTGATCTTTTGCAGTGGTGGCTCCCACATAAATGTACAATACTGCGATCTAGGGGTCAGCTTTCCTTTTTTAATTCTGAGAATAAACCCCGGGAGGCCGGGGACAGATGCCTGCAATGTTCTTTGGAAAGAACCTGCGCCTATTCTGCAACAAAAATTTACCTTGCCGAAAATACTGACTGGCCGGTAACAGCGATTACTGAGGATTTAACTCCAGAGGGGATAAAAAAAGCCCTGGAAGAGGGTCCTTACGGGAGATGTGTGTTTGCCTGTGACAATGATGTCCCTGATCTGCAAACTGTAGAAATGGAATTCGAGGATGATTTAATTGTGCAGTTTGCCCTCACTGGTTTTTCTGGGGAAATCAACCGCACGACAAATATTTTTGGAACTAAGGGTGAAATAAGGGGTGATTTTGCAAGCGGGAAAATCGTGGTAGAAATTTTTGGACAGGAAAAGGAAGAAATAAATTTGGCTCCTGATAGGGGCGATCATGGCGGAGGAGACCTGGGGTTGATGGATAGCTTTACCAGGTTTCTCCAAGGAGAAAAACTGGAAATTTCTTCAGGAGTGGATACATCTTTAGAAAGCCACCTGCTGGCTCTGGCAGCAGAAGAATCCCGAAAAGAAAAAAAAGACATCGCCATGAGTTTATTCCGGGAAAATTTTATAGAAAACAAAAAAGGCTGCTAATCCAATATTGATAGGGATTAAGCAGCTTTTTTATTTGATTAATTGGGGTTTTCCATTTTTCTCGGCAGGAAACTGATAGATATTTTCAAAATCAATATTTTTTCCTGTACAGAGATTTAAAACCTGTTCCAGTTTTTCGCAGGAAAATTTTCCGGCAAGTCCACAGGATGAACTGATCTGGCGGGGGACAGGGATAATTTTTACTTCTAAATTTTCTTTTATAGCCAGAGTCTCCCAACGCAAAGCAAGGTGAGTGCTGGGAAATGTAATAGCACAGAAATGATTTTTATCCATTTTTTTTCCTTCGTTTTAAAGTAATCAGGTAATCTTCACCCTGGTTTTCTATGGAAAAAGAAAAACTTTCTAATTCGGCCTGGTTGCAAATATTATCGCGGGCAACCTCTGAATCAACCAGGATTTTAAATTCGGAAACTTCTTGGTTAAGAATTTGTTCTCTGGTTTTTAAAACAGGTTCCGGACAGGAAAGCCCCCGGGCGTCTATAGTAATTTCGTTCATTATTAACGGCCTCCTTTACTTTTTATTAAAAAATATTACACTACCTGCAATGGCAAGGGTAAAAATAAAACCGATAATTACAGCTACTTGCCCGGGCAGGTCCAGACCGGCAGGGGAGCCTGCCAGACCAAAGTTATGAGAAAGGGCCGCTCCGGCAAGCATACCCATAAAAACCAGCCCGGAATCGGTATTACCTTCTCCAGCAAGTATTAACTGGCGGAGAGGACAGCCCCCGAGCATTACTGCAGTTAAGCCAACCAATCCCAAACCAAGGAAATTCCAGATAGCATCGGTGTGGGCTATGGGCTGATCGGAAAAACCAAGGGAGAAATTCCCCAGGATAATATTTCCCAACAAAGCTGCGGCAAAGATGCCAACAATACCATAAAACAGATGAGGATTTTTTATTAAGAATAAATCCCTTAAGGCGCCAGCTGTACAGAGCCTGCTGCGCTGAGCAAGGGTTCCCACTAACAAACCTGCTCCCAGAGCCAGTAATAGAGGTGCTTTTAAAGAGCCCGGTCCTGTGGTACTGGAAAGGAAAATTCCGGGAGATATAACAAAAATTATCAATAAAATAGCCATAATAAGGGGGACAATAAAACCATTGGTTTTGTTCAAAGCTGGACTCCGGCCCAGGGAAAAACCCATTTTCAAAAACTCGCTCCCGACCCAGATCCCCCCAGCAAATCCAAAAAAACCGATCAGGGCATTCAGGTCCCCGGCTGCCAGGCGTAAAAGCATACGCAGGGGGCACCCCAAAAAAGCCAGGGCCCCTATCATCATGACAATTCCCAGGGAGAACCGAATTAAGGGGGCTGAACCTCCCCGGGGTTTAAATTCTCCAGTAAAAATAGAGAGGATAAAGGATCCTAAAATAAACCCAATTACTTCTGGCCTGATATACTGAACCGGGGTTGCTCGATGGAGCCCCAGTCCTCCTGCTATATCTCTTACAAAACAGGCAACACAGATTCCCATATTCAGGGGATTGCCCCACAAAACCAGAAAAGAACCAAGCAAACCGACAATAATTCCTGCGATAATAACGAGTTTATTGCTGCTCATTGCAACCTCCTCTTTTTTTCCCACTGTAAATATTATAAAGGCAAAAAGAGGAAAAAGTAAATTGCAAATATAAATAGAATAAATATAATATATAGATACAAGCAATAAAAAAGGGGGAGGCTGGTTTGGATTTCCACAGATTAGAAATTTTTGTTGAAGTAGTTAAAAAAGGGACTTTTTCCCGGGCCGCGGAAACCCTCTTTTTAACTCAACCAACGGTTAGCTCCCATATGGCAAAGCTGGAGAGGGAAGTAGGGTCCTCTCTTTTTGAGAGGAGAGGGAGAAAGGTTGTTTTAACACCAGCCGGGGAAGAATTTTTCCCCATTGCCCGGGACATAATCAATATGAAAGATAGGGGCCTGGAAAAAATTTCTCGGTTTAATGTTGAATCAAAAGGAACAATAGAAATAGGGGCTTCTTCCACTCCTGGAACCTATTTGTTACCAGGTTTGCTGGGGGAATTTAAAAAAGAAAACCCGGGTATTTCCTTTTCTATTAACCTTACCCACAGCCAGAAAGCCCGGGAACTGGTTGCCAGTTATCAAAGCGATCTGGGGATAACCGGGGAAGGGGAGCTGGGCAAAGACCTGGACCAGTTTTTGCTTTATCGGGATAAAATGGTTGGAATAATCCCGGGGGGACATCCCTGGCAGGGTAAGGAAATAGAAATTAAAGATTTACTGGAAAGCCATTTAATCGTCCCTCAACCTGGTTCTGCTACCAGAAAAATTTTCAGTGAGGGCTTGGTTGCAATGGGTTTTCCCCTGGAAAAATTTAAAATTTACCTGCAAATTAACAGCCTGGAAGGAATTAAAAACCATGTCCGTCAGGGCCTTGGAGTTAGTGTTATTTCCTCGGTAGCTTTAAAGAATGGTGATCAACTGGGGGAATTTTTCATCAAGGGCCTCGATTTATACCGGAATTTTTATGTGGTTTACAACCCGAGGAGGGTCTTCCCCGGCTGGGTTGATAAATTTTTCCTGTTTTTAAAAGAAAGGAGCGAGTTAACGTGACCAGAAAAATCTACCTTGATAATGCAGCTACTTCCTGGCCCAAACCACCAGTTGTTATTGAAGCGATGAGTAATTTCCTAAAAGCAGTGGGCTGCAATCCCGGACGGGGAGGATACGAATGTTCTTTAGAAGCAGGAAGAGAAATATTGAAAACCCGGGAAACGGTGGCGGGTTTTTTTGGATCTGATTCACCTGAAAATGTTGTTTTCAGTCAGAATGTAACCCAGGCTTTAAATTTTGCTCTCTATGGACTTTTAAGAAAAGGTGACCATGTAATTACATCTGATCTGGAGCATAACGCAGTCTGGCGACCTTTAAAAACCATGGAAAAAAAGGGATTGATTTCCCTTTCAGTTTACCCCTTTTCCCTGACCGATTTTTCTGAAGATAAATTCTTAAATTTGCTCACACCCCAGACCAGGGTTGTTGTTGTTAACCACGCTTCCAATATTACTGGACAGATTATCCCCGTGACCAGGGTAGGAGCGGTTTTAAAAGAACGTAATCCTTTTTTTGTTGTTGATACAGCTCAGACTGCGGGAAGCATTCCTATTGACGCCCCGGAGGCAGGAATTGATGTAACTGCTTTTACCGGGCATAAAGGGTTACTGGGTCCTCCTGGAACTGGAGGGATGCTGCTCAGTGAAAGGGCTGCAAGAAACATTAAACCCATTATCCAGGGGGGAACAGGCAGTATTTCTGACAGTGAATTCCAACCTGATTTTCTACCTGACAAAATGGAAAGCGGAACTCCCAATACTCCCGGTATAATAGGATTGAGAAAGGGAATTGAGTATATCCAGGAGAAAGGAATAGAACAGGTTGAGGCCAGGAAAAAAATCCTGGCCAGGGAATTAATAAAAGGTTTTGCCCAGATTACAGGTGTAAAAGTTATAGGAGTTTCCGGGGAAGATAGTGTTCATACTGTTTCCATTACTGTGGAAGGGCAGGATACCGGGGTTTTGGCGCATCAACTGGGTGAGGAGGGAATTCTTGTTAGGTCAGGGTTGCACTGTTGTCCAGCAGGCCACAGGGCCCTGCAAACCTTTCCCGGTGGAACTTTGCGTTTCAGCCCCGGTTTTTTTAACACCGAAGAAGAGATTTGGTCTGCAATTGATATTCTTAAAAGGCTGGTATTGGAAAATAATTGACAGGCTGGAAAAAATACTGGTATAATTTTACTATCCTTTTAGTACTGTATTTAAGAAAAATATAAGGAGAAGGGCGGGGAATTGGAATGATAATTTTCTTAATTGTTATAGTTTTAATTGTAATATGGGGCCTTGTGGGTTATAACGCTCTTGTTAGAAAAAAGAACAGTGTTGAAGGAGCCTGGGCCCAGATTGACGTCCAGTTAAAAAGGAGATTTGACCTGATCCCGAATCTTGTTGAGACAGTAAAGGGATATGCCAAGCATGAAAAAGAAGTGTTTGAAGAAGTAACAAAAGCCCGCAACATGGTAACCCAAGCGCGAAATACCGAAGAGAGAATAGATGCTGAAAACCAGCTGGGAGGTGTCCTGGGGCGTCTGATCGCTGTCGCGGAATCCTATCCGGATCTCAAGGCCAATCAAAATTTTCTCCAGTTGCAGCAGGAATTATCTTCAACTGAAAACAGTATCGAAAGGGTTCGGCGAAATTATAATGATAAGGTTATGTCCTACCGGGCTGCAATCAGGCAGTTCCCGACCTTAATCCTGGCAAGGCTTTTTAATTTTTCAGAAGAACCCTATTTCGAAGCCCAAGCAGAAGAAAGAGAAAACGTCAGGGTTAAATTTTAAAACTCGATAGTTGACAAAAGAAAAAAAACCGGGTAAAATTAGGCAAAGCAAAAAAGCTATGACCGGGAAGAGTAGGTGTGCCTTACTGGCAGAGAGGGAAAACCAGGGCTGGAAGTTTTCCTCAGGAAAGCGCACTGAATACCACCCGAGAGCTGGTTGCTGAAAGGGTTTTCCCGATTAAGCAGGCCCGGCGCAGGCCGTTATTACTGGAGAGAGGGCTTAACCCGAGCCAAGTAGAGTGGGACCGCGAAACCTTCGTCTCTACATTTGAGACGAGGGTTTTTTTTATTATTAAAATTAAGGAGGAAGAGGAAATGGATAAAATTAATCTGGAAAGCTATCGCCATACCGCCGCACATGTAATGGCGCAGGCTGTTAAAAGACTTTATTCCAACGTCAAACTGGGAATCGGGCCTGCAATTGAAGATGGTTTTTACTATGATTTTGACCTGGAGGAAAGAATTAATCCTGAAGATTTAAGCCGCATTGAAGAAGAGATGAAAAAGATAATCAAAGAAAACCTTCCTTTAGAAAGGGAAATACTGTCCAGAGAAGAAGCCAGAGAATTACTGGAAAAAGAGAACGAAAACTATAAATTGGAACTATTGGAAGAACTGGAGCCCGGGGAAGAAGTATCAATTTACCGCCAGGGAGATTTTTTTGATCTTTGTAGAGGTCCCCACCTGGAAAGAACCGGCCAGTTAAAAGCGTTTAAGCTGCTCAGTGTAGCTGGAGCCTACTGGCGGGGCAATGAAAAGAATAAAATGCTGCAGAGAATTTATGGAACTGCTTTTCCCGATAGAAAAGAATTAAAACAGTACCTGTATCGCCTGGAAGAAGCAAAAAAAAGAGATCACAGGAAGATTGGAAAAGAGCTCGATTTATTCAGTATGCATGAAGAAGGGCCGGGCTTTCCTTTCCTGCATCCGGCAGGAGTTGCAATCTGGAATGAATTGACCCGCTACTGGCGAGAATTACATCGGGCCAACGGTTACCAGGAAATAAGGACTCCGCTGATTTTGAATGAAGAACTGTGGCATCAATCCGGACACTGGGATAATTACCGGGAAAATATGTACTTTACCAGAATTGATGAAGACAACTATGCAATTCGTCCCATGAATTGCCCAGGTGGAGTTTTAATTTATAAATCCAGACCTCACAGTTACCGGGAATTTCCCATGCGGGTTACTGAACTGGGGCTGGTCCACCGTCATGAGCTTTCTGGGGTTTTACACGGGCTGTTGAGAGTTCGCTCGTTCCATATTGATGATGCTCATATCTACATGCTTCCCGAACAGGTTACCGATGAGGTTCTGGGGGTAATTCGCCTGGCAGAGGAAATTTACAATACCTTTGGCTTAAAATACCGATTGGAGTTAAGCACCAGGCCGGAAAAATCAATGGGTAGTGATGAAGATTGGGACCAGGCGGAAAAAGCACTTGCCTCCGCCCTGAAAAAAAGAGGCCTCCCCTATCAGCTCAATGAAGGAGATGGAGCCTTTTACGGTCCCAAAATCGATTTTCACATCGAAGATTGCCTGGGAAGAAGCTGGCAGCTGGGAACCATTCAGCTCGATTTCCAGTTACCCCAGCGATTTGACCTGACTTATGTTGGTCGGGATGGAAAGGAGCATCGACCGGTTTTATTGCACCGTGCACTTTTTGGTGCCCTGGAGAGGTTTTTGGGGATAATAACCGAGCATTTCGCTGGGGCTTTCCCAACCTGGCTGGCCCCAGTCCAGGCCAGATTTATTCCTATAGGTGAAAACCACGTAGAATATGCTCGCAAACTTTGCCGTGAACTGGAAAATGAAGGGATCAGGGCTGAAGTTGATGAGCGAGATGAAAAAGTGGGCTATAAAATCCGGCAGGCCCAAAAAGAGAAAGTTCCCTATATGCTCGCTATTGGTGATCGGGAAATGGAAGCGGAAAAAGTTTCCCTGCGCCACAGGCAGAAGGGTGAAGCTGGGCAGTTTGATTTTTCCCGCTTTAAAGAAGAACTCCAAAAAGAAGTTAAAGAGAGGAAACTGGAAAGCTTTCTTGACGAAAACTGAGGAAGGTGTCTAGTGTGAAAAATATCAGCCTGCAGTGGCCCGGAAAGGGTTCAACCCCACCCCCGGGGGAACCCCTCTTAATTCCTGAAAAAGAAATAGACCAGGGAGAGAATCTCCTGTTGCAGGGGGATAATTATCCCTGGTTAAACTGGCTATTGAAAAACGGTATTCAGGCCGACCTGATTTATATGGATCCCCCTTTCTGTACGGGGAACCGTTTTTCCAGCAAAGTCAGAACCAGGGCGGGAAAACTGGAAGTGGAAAAACTGGGTTTTCATGATTCCTGGAACGCTGGGGTTCCCACCTTTCTGGAAATGCTCCGGGTCAGGTTGAAAAAGTGCCGCGACCTATTAACAGAAACTGGTTCTATTTTCGTTCACCTGGACTGGCGGGTAGTTCATGCTACAAAATTAATAATGGATGAAATTTTCGGGGCGAAGAATTTTCGTAATGAAATAATCTGGTGGTACCACGATCCCTCTGGTTATACCAAGAAAAATTATATGCGCAAACACGATACAATCCTTTTTTACTCTAAATCTGATAAGTACAAGTTCAACCTGGAAAAAATCAGAGTCCCTTATTCCCCGGGGACCCTGGATCAGGCTGAAAAAGGGGTTGTATCATTTGGCCGGAAAACAAAAGTTAACCCACGGGGGAAAGCTCCCGAAGATGTCTGGGAAGTTCCCATTATTAATTCCCAGGCTCGAGAAAGGCTTGGTTATCCGACCCAAAAACCTCTTGCACTCCTGGAAAGGATTATCAGGGGCAGTTCTGATCCGGGAGATGTAATTGTTGATCCCTTCTGTGGGTCGGGAACAACCCTGGAGGCAGCAGATACTCTTGAGCGTAAATGGATTGGAATAGACCAGAACAATTTTGGCCTTTTTCTGGCCAGAAAAAGGGTTAAAAGTGAATTCCAGTTTCGACGAGATGGAAGCTTTCTTTTAGAAAAAGGCCGGGAGTTATTGCAGGAGTATTACGAAAAAAATCCTTCTCTCGGGGCAAAAACCTTTTTTAGCCCTGACGAAAAGGAAATTGAAGCTCTAAAGAAATATGATAGGGAAGAGGATCTCCACTGGTGGGATATACAGTATCCCTGGTCGCTGGTGGAAAAACTGGACAAAATAAATAATAAACTATTTCTTTTTCCTCTTTATGATCAAACCGGTCTTCCCCTGGGAAGACTGGATGCGGAAATTGAAGTAATAGGAGAAAAAGTCGTAATTGCAGTTCAGGATTATGAACAACCCTTGAGAGAGGAAACCTCGCTGGCAAAACTGGCTGCAGAAGAGCTTTTGGAAACGGTCAATGTTTTAATTGATGGGGAGAAAAAAGCAGTGATAATGCCACCATTCCCCCGAAAAGTGAGCATCCCTCTTTCTGGAGAGGAAGAAGAATGTTGTCTCGAGGTGGTTGATATCTTTGGAAGGGAAAGGATTATTACCAAAAGAATAGGTTGAAAGGGATTTAAAAAAAATTTAAGTAAGTTTTTATAAGGATACGGGCCTTTAAGCCCAGTTTTTGCCTGAAAACAGGAGTTAAAGCGGGCATAAGAGGGTATAAGGGGTTTGGTTTTTTTGAATTTTAAAGGCGGGTCTGATAGAATAGGTCAAGAAAACAAAAAGAGAGGTTTACCCTCTCTCTTTATAATGTCCGTTCCACTTTTCCGGAACGAATACAGGTGGTACAAGCCTTTATTCTTTTAGGAGAACCACCAACCAATGCTTTAATTTTTTGCAGGTTGGGTTTCTGCTGGCGGCGGGAGATACCCGTAGTTTTACGGCCAACACCGCCAAGGCGCTTTGCTTTTCCTCGCTGGATTATTCGATTAGCTGTATTATTGCCTTTGCCACAAATGGCGCAAACCTTAGCCATTGTTCCACCTCCTTTACAGCACCTTATTCTACCACACAAAGGGGTATGGATGCAAGGGTATTTGCAGGAACCATCGGTTTAAAGGAGAATTTTATATTAGAAGGTGTTAGTATAGGAAAGGGGGAGCTTCAAATGACCCAAGAATTTCAAAATGAACTGGGGAAAGTTCATATCTCCAAAGAAGTAATTGCGAATATTGCTGGACTGGCAGCAATGGAGTGCTATGGATTGGTAGGTATGGCCTCTAAAAAAATTCAGGATGGCCTGGCCGAATTATTGGGAAGAGAAAACTTAAGTCGAGGTGTCGCTGTAAACAGTGAGGGAGATAAGCTGGTAATTGATCTTTATGTTATTGTAGAGTATGGGACAAATATAACTGAAGTAGCCAACAACATTATTGATAAAGTAGCGTTTACCATGAAAAATATTCTTGGTTTACAGGTGAGCAAAATCAATGTATATGTTCAGGGGGTGAGAATTGGTGAGACAAACTGATCCCTCTCCAGAAAAAAAAGTAGAAAAAATCGACGCCCCGCTGATGAAAAAGATGATTGTTGCAGCCACCCTCTGGTTGAATGAAAATCAGGCCGAGGTTGATGCCCTCAACGTTTTTCCGGTTCCCGATGGAGATACAGGAACTAACATGTATCTGACCCTGTTTGATGCAGCAAAAGAAGTTGAGAATATAGAAGAAAATGAAGTTAGCAAGGTTTTAGATGCTTTTGCAAATGGTTCTTTGATGGGAGCCCGGGGAAACTCTGGGGTTATCTTATCCCAGATTTTTCGGGGTTTTGCTAATGGTGCTCGGAATAAAAAGCACCTGAATCCAAAAGAATTTTCCTACGCCATGGGGGAGGCGGCAAAAAAGGCATACCAGGCAGTTATGAAACCAGTAGAGGGAACAATTCTCACCGTGGTTCGGGAAGCTGCGAATGCGGCCAAAAAAGAAGCTGAAAAAACCGATGATTTCCGGCAGTTGCTTGAAGTTACTCTACTGCAAGCGGAGGAAACACTGGAAAAAACACCTGAAATGCTTAAGGTTTTGAAGGATGCAAATGTAGTTGACGCCGGAGGACGTGGGTTTTGCCTGATACTTGAAGGCTACCTTCGTGCCTTGAGAGGGGATAGTACTCTGGAAAAAGAACTGAAAAAAGTTGCCCCGGCAGATCCTTCCCGAAGTGTTAAAGCGGAAAAACTAGAATATGCATATTGTACTGAATTCCTGATTAAGGGGCATAAAATTAACCTCGAGAAAATCAGGAAGTATCTCAATCAATACGGAGACTCCATGCTTGTTGTAGGCTCGACAGAAGTTACCAAGGTTCACATTCACACTAATAACCCCGGGAAGGTTCTTGATTATGCTGTTCAATATGGGCGCTTGAGTAAAGTCAAAATCAATAATATGGAAGAACAAATAGAAGACAGATACGGGTCTATTCCCGAAACTTCCAGTGAAGAAGAAATACCCATGGAAAAAGCCTTCGGAGTAGTTGCGGTTGTAGCAGGCGATGGTCTTGGTGATATATTTACCAGTCTGGGGGCAGATGAACTTGTTACCGGGGGGCAGTCGATGAATCCCAGTACTCAGGATCTTGCTGCGGGTTGTGAAAAAATCCGCTCCGAAAAGATCATAATACTGCCTAACAATAAAAATGTAATTTTTGCCGCAGAACAGGTAAAAGAAGTAACTGAAAAAGAAATTTTTGTCCTTCCATCTACTTCAATTCCCGAGGGAATTGCTGCAATGATGAGAATCAATCCGGAAGAAGATTTTGCAAGTATTCTTAAAGAGATGGAAAAAGGTTTGGAAGAAATCAAAACCGGGGAAGTTACTTTTGCTGTCCGGGATTCTACTGTTGGAGGAATGAATATCAAGGAAGGCGATGTAATTGGCCTTTCCAATGGCGAAATACTTGTTTCCAATACTGATGTTGGGAAGGTTACCTTGGAATTGCTGAAAAAAATGGTTGATGAAGAAGACTTTTTAATTACTGTTTATCGGGGAGAGAAAATTTCCGAAGAAAAAGGCGAAGAGATAAAAGAAATGATCACCGAGGAGTTTTCTGACTGCGATGTTGAGATGTACCCTGGAAATCAGCCCCTTTATTATCTTATAATTTCCGTAGAATAATTTGGAGGTGACCCTATTGGAGAAAATTGCAATTCTTACTGATAGCACTTCTGATCTCACGAAACAAATGGCCGAAGAACATGATATTACCGTTGCTCCGCTCAGCGTTAATTTTGGCGATCAGAGTTTTTTAGATGGGATTGAGATATCACCCGAAAAGTTTTATGATAAATTGAAAACCTCTGACCGGTTGCCCACAACCTCCCAGGTTTCAGTAGGAGGATTTGTGGAAATTTACAAAGAACTTGCTCAAAAATTTGACACAATTATTTCCATCCATATTTCGGACAAACTTAGTGGAACCTACCAGGCTGCAGTCCTGGCAGCAAAGGAATTTTCTGATGTGGAAATCGTCCCTGTTAATTCGAAAACGGTAGCTACTTCCCTGGCTTTCCAGGTTCGAATGGCCGCTGAAGAAGTCCGCAAAGGTTCTTCCAAGGAAGAAATACTCAAAAAACTTGAAAAAACCCAGGAGAACCAGAAAATTTTCTTCTCGGTAAAAACCCTGGAATACTTAGAGAAAGGTGGCCGTATTGGCAAGGCCCAGGCTCTTTTAGGAACCCTTTTAAATATCAAACCTATTCTTACTGTTGACCGGGAAGGTTACGTTGCTCCATTGGAGAAAATAAGAGGGCATAAAAAGGTTTTGCAGAGGCTTGCTGATCTTTTTGGAGAGTTTATTGAAGAACATGGGCCCAATTGTTTTCAGGCTATTTTACACGCTGCAGCCGAAGAAGAAGCAAATGGGTTAAAAAAGGCCATAGAGGAAAAATTCGGGCCCCAGAAAATTGAAATCAGCCAGCTGGGCCCGGTTGTTGGTACCCATACTGGCCCTGGAGCTATAGGAATAGTTCTGACACCCAGGTAATTGGGAATATTAAAAATCCTAATGCATTCAGGGGAATGTATTAGGATTTTTTTTGGGAGGAGCGGTGCAGGTGACTGGACTGGACAAAAACATCCAGTATGTAAAAGGGGTAGGCCCTCGCCGGGCAAAGATGCTGGAGAAACTTGGAATCGAAAAAATTGAAGATCTCCTTTACCATATTCCCCGCCAGTACCGGGATCGTAGCCAGATAAAGAAGCTCAACGAGGTGGAGCCTGGCCAGGAGGTAACTGTAGCTGGGGTTGTAAAAGCCCGGGATAAAATCAGGACCCGGTCGGGCCGCAATATTTTTAAGATCGCTTTTTCTGATGAGACCGGGATTGCTTATGCTACCTGGTTTGACCAGCCCTATATTTTTAAAAATTTTTCCACTGGCCAGGAAGTGCTGATCAGTGGAAAGATCAGTGATAAAAGCTGGGAACAGCAAAAACGAATTGAGTTTATCCACCCTAATTTTGAGCTGGATGGGGAAGGGGGCCTGCACAGCGGAAGAATAGTCCCCTTATATCCGCTTACTGAGGGGTTGAATCAAAACCAGTTCCGACGCTGGGTAAATAGTGTCCTGGAAGAACATATTGGTGCAATCCAGGAATTTTTACCTGAAGAATTATTAAAAGAAATGGACTGGCCCGATCGACAGCAAGCCATTTGGGAGGTCCACTTTCCCTCGGACTTGGAAAAGAGAAAAAAAGCGTTTGAAAGGCTTGTTTTTGAGGAACTTCTTCTTTTTCAGGTTAAGCTTTCCCGCAAGCAAGAAGAAAAAAGCAAAAAAACAGGTTACTGCCATGAAGCAGCTCCTTCCCATACCAGGAAGTTTATCAAATCACTATCCTTTTCCCTGACTTCAAGCCAGGAAAAGGTCTGGAAAGAAATAAAAGAGGATATGGAAAAACCTGCACCCATGTCCAGGCTTTTACAGGGAGATGTGGGGGCAGGGAAGACTGTCATTGCACTGCTTTCCTTACTTAAAACAGTCGAAAATGGATGGCAGGGAGCTTTTATGGCTCCTACGGAAATTCTTGCCGAGCAACATTTTTATAAAATGGAACCGGTTTTTCAGGAATTCGGCCTGAAGACAGTCCTGCTAACTGGCAGTCTTTCTGCCCGGGAAAAGAAAAAAAACAATAAAGCAATTTCTTCCGGGGAGGCAGATATTGTTGTAGGAACTCATGCTTTGATTCAAGAAGAGGTCACCTTCTCCAACCTGGCCATGGTTGTAATTGATGAGCAGCACCGTTTTGGAGTTCAGCAGAGAGAAGCTTTATTAAGCAAGGGAATTACCCCGGATCTCCTAGTTATGACCGCAACCCCTATCCCCAGGTCACTGGCTTTAACCCTATATGGGGATCTTGAGGTTTCAGTTATCGACGAACTTCCCGCTGGTAGAAAACCAATTGTTACAAGGGTCCGACAGACCTCGGTCAGGCCAAAAGTTTACCAATTTATTCGGGAACAGGTTGGGCAGGGCAGACAGGCTTTTATTGTTTGTCCTTTAATCCAGGAATCAGAAAAATTGCAACTGGTTGCTGCGGAAGATATGTTCCGTTACCTTCAAGAAGAGGTATTCCCCGAGCTAAGATTAATGCTAATCCACGGACAAATTCCAGCCCAAAAAAGGGCGCAGGCCATGAAAGATTTTCAGGCCGGGGCAATTGATATTATGGTTAGCACAACGGTAATTGAAGTTGGAGTGGATATTCCCAACGCAACTATTATGTTAATAGAAGATGCCCACCGGTTCGGTCTTTCCCAGCTTCATCAGTTGAGGGGGCGAGTTGGCCGGGGTGCGGATCAATCCTACTGTATATTAATTTCCGATGCAGAAGATGAGCTGGCCCAAAAAAGATTAAATGCTCTTGTAGAGCACAATGACGGGTTTTTACTTGCCGAAGAAGATTTGCGCCTGCGGGGAGCAGGGGATTTTTTTGGAACCCGTCAGCATGGAGCTACTCCCTTCCGGTTCGCTGATCTGATTGCCCACCAAAAATTACTACGCTTGGCCAGGGAAAAGGCTTCCCGGTATGTTCAAATTTTGTATGAAAGCGACAGGCGCTTTCCAGGAGATATTGTCAGGTAAATCTATACCGGAACAATTTTTGGTGATGGAGGTGGATGATTGCGAGTTATTTCAGGAAAAGCAAAAGGAAGACGATTGAAACTTCCTCCGGAAAGCTATACCCGGCCCACCGCTGACCGCGTTAAGGAAGCTCTCTTTAATATTTTAGGGGAGAGAGTTTATGGGAGCATTTTTCTGGATTGTTTTGCCGGGAGCGGCAGTATAGGTATTGAAGCTTTAAGCAGGGGGGCAGAAAGAGTTCATTTTGTTGAAAAAAATCCTGCGGTGCTAAAAATCCTGGAACAGAACCTGGAAAAAACGGGATTTAAAGAGCAAAGCAGGATTTGGAAAGGTGATGCCCAAAGGGTATTACAGAGGGGATTTTCAGGAGAAATTTTTGATATTATTTTTCTGGATCCTCCCTATGCTTTAATTAATCCCGAGGAGTTTTTGGACTTAATTGAAAAGAATTGGTTCTTAAAGAGTTTAGGAATTGTTATTCTAGAAACATCAAGTCAGGCCGATTTGTTTGACCTCGGTTTTTGGCGGCTGGCGGAAAACCGGGTTTATGGCGATACAAGGCTTTTAATCTGGCAAAGGGAGTGAAAACAATGAACAAAATTGCGGTATATCCAGGGAGCTTTGACCCGGTTACCAATGGGCACCTGGATATAATAAAAAGAGCAAGCTACATATTCGATGAACTTATAGTTGCGGTTTTTAATAACCCCAACAAGAACCCGACTTTCTCCATGGAAGAAAGAGTAGAATTAATGCAAAAAGTTGCCGGTGATATTCCGGGAGTTCGGATTGATTATTTCAGTGGATTACTCAATGAATACGCAGTTCAGAAAAACGCCAGAAATATTGTTCGGGGTTTGCGAGCCCTTTCAGATTTTGAAAAGGAGTTCCAGCAGGCTTTAATGTATAAAAAGCTCAATCCGGACCTGGAAATCATGTTTTTAATGACTTCACAGGAATATGGGTTTTTAAGCTCCAGCCTGGTAAAAGAAATTGCCTCCCTTGGAGGGTGTATCGACGGCCTGGTTCCGGACCCTGTAAAGGAGTTTTTGCTGAAATATTACAAAAAACAAAACAAGAAAAAATAAAACCCCTGTTTTTCAACAGAGGTTATTTGTTTGCTAGGACAGGGATACGGGAGGAATTCTAAAATCCCGGCCACTTTTTTGATAGGCAGGTGAGGAAACAAAAAGAGCCCAGAGGTCAGTTGCCCTTGATTCGAGATCAATCATTTTTTGGATTTCTAAAATTCTTGGCAGACGGCGGATTGCTGGCCGGGTTATTAAGGGAAAATCTTCCCTATCCTTTAATTCGTGCAGGATCTGCCTGCCTTTTTCATTGAAAGCCAGAGGACGGAGATAAAGAGGGCTCTGGGGAAAGTTTATTTCTTCCCGGAAAGAAAGGGTAATATCAAGAAGAGTATAAACAAAGATTCTTTGCAGGCGAGTTTGAACAAAACACCTGGTCTGTAGTTTGCTTAGAAGATCATTCCATCCCGTGGTTTTTCCGGCCAGTTGTAAAAGGCGATTATCCAGTCCGGGGGCAATCTCGGGATAAAGGGAAAGGTCTTGCCCCCTGATACCGCGAAGCCTGGCCAGAAGAGGTTTGTCAAAAGAAGAAGCAAAAACGGGTCCATTTCCACTTTCCATTTCCCTTTTCAGGATTTTCAGAGAAGCCTCTGGCATAAATCTTTCCATTTCATCAAGGGGTTTTTTCCGGTAAATATGGTTTCGTATGGCAGTAGCACTGGGAAATTCTTCCCCCAGAGATTTCGAATGGTAAGGTGAACCCTTTCTGGGAATAACTACAGGTTTTAGAGGATAATTCTCCCGGAAAATTGACCGTAAATATTCAATACCCAGGATGTTATTGGGATTATCAACTAGCTCCGGGTTGATATTGAGAAATTTTTGCAGGGCAAGGCTGCGGGCCCGGGGAAAGGAATGCCCCTGATCCAGATTTGCCCTGAGCTCTTCAGAAAACTCGGGAGGTTCTCTGGAAATATACCTGGCGATTTCTTCAAGGGCTTTTAAATCCGGATTTTCTGCTCCAAAGGCAATATGGTTACAGCCTGCAGCGTTAAGGATTTTTGTTGCCCCGCGGGCGAAATAATCTGCGCTTGCACAGGCGTAAGGGAGGGGAAGTTCTAATACCACGTCTGCTCCACAGTGAATTGCCATTTCAGCCCGGCTCCATTTGTCAAAAATAGCGGGCTCCCCTCGCTGCATGAAAGTTGAGCTCATTACTACAACAGTTCTTTTTGCATTTGTTTTTTCCAGGCTTTTTTGCAGGTGATAAAGGTGACCATTATGAAAAGGGTTATATTCAGCAATTACTCCCAGAGTATTCAAAGGCAATCCCTCCCTAATTGTCTGAATTCGCCTTTTCAGGAACAAATCCTGTTTAAATAAGCAGGAGATGGGTTGTTTTTGTAGTAAAGTTTAATTTGTGAAGGTATTAACTCAAAATGGAGGTATAATCAGAGATGAATTTCATTCAGGAAATCAGGGAAAAAGCTCGACAGAAAAAACAAAAAATTGTCCTTCCCGAAAGCCAGGACAGAAGAATTATAGAAGCGGGGGCATTTTTAAACAGGGAAGGATTGGCTCATATAATCCTTTTAGGGAAAAAAGAAGAGATTATAAGCAAGGCCAAAAAAGAAGGTATTGAACTGGAAGGAGTAGAAATTATCGACCCTGCTTCCTTTCCAGAAATAGAGGATTTTGCAGAAACCCTCTATCAAATGCGAAAAGAGAAGGGGATGGAGAAGGAAGAAGCCCGGAAACTAATTACTGATCCTCTTTACTTTTCCACTATGCTGGTACAAAAGGGATATGCAGGGGGTTCTGTAGCAGGGGCAGATAATTCTACTGGCGATGTTTTACGACCAGCAATGCAGATTATTAAAACAGCCCCGGGAATCTCGGTTATCTCAGGTGCTTTTATTATGCTTTTGGATTCAAAATTTGCTCCTGACGGAAAACTTATTTTTGCCGATTGTGCAGTAAACCCCCAACCGGATGCTGAACAACTGGGCGAGATTGGTGTGGCTTCAGCGAAGACCGCCAGAGATATTGCAGGTCTTGAGCCCAGAACTGCCTTTTTATCTTTTTCAACCAAGGGCAGCGCTAAACATCCCCTGGTGGAAAAAGTCTCCCAGGCAACTGCCAAAGCTAAAGAACTGGACCCAGAAGGTGCGTACGATGGTGAACTCCAGGCAGATGCAGCACTGGTTCCTGATATTGGAAATAAAAAAGCTCCTGAAAGCAAGATTGCCGGTAAAGCCAACGTCCTTGTTTTCCCTGACCTGCAGTCCGGCAATATTGGTTATAAAATGGTTGAAAGATTGGGAGGGGCTGAAGCTGTTGGACCTATCCTGCAGGGGATGGCTAAACCCGTTAACGATCTTTCCCGTGGTTGTTCAGTAGATGATATCATTAACTTAGTTGCGATTACAGCATTGCAGGTAAAAGCATAATAATTAATGGGGAGGCAAAACTTATGAAAATTCTTGTCTTAAATTGTGGAAGCTCGTCAATTAAATATCAGGTTTTTGACATGAGAGATGAATCTGTTCTGGCTAAAGGAGTTGTTGAAAGAATTGGGATTGAAGGTTCTTTCCTGGATCACAAGGCTGAGATATCCGGGGAAAAAACCAAAATTGAGGAAGATGTTCCCGACCACAATACAGGAGTGGAGAAAGTAATCGATATACTCCAGGATGAGGAGTACGGAGTATTAGACAGCATCGATGATATAAAAGCAGTAGGTCACCGGGTTGCTCATGGCGGAGAGGCTTTCCCCAAAGCAACTATTGTAGGTGACGAGGAATTTAAGGAAATAAAGGATCTTTCTCGGCTTGCTCCACTACACAATCCTCATAATGCGGCGGGGATCAAGGTTGTTCGGGAATTATTGCCCAGGGTTCCCCAGGTTGCCGTGTTTGATACATCTTTCCATCAATCCATGCCCGAAAAAGCCTTTGTCTATCCCCTTCCCTATGAGTTTTATAAAGAACTGGGTATCAGGCGTTACGGTTTCCATGGGACTTCCCATAAATATGTTGCTCAACTGGCAGCCAGGGAAATGGGAAGAAAAATGGAAGATCTTAAAATCATTACCGCTCACCTGGGTAATGGAGCCAGTATTACTGCAATTGACCAGGGAAAATCAGTCGATACAAGTATGGGCTTTACGCCACTTGAGGGCCTGGTAATGGGAACTCGCTGTGGGGATATTGACCCGGCAATTGTCCCTTTCCTCCAGAAAAACAAAGGATGGGATGCAGAACGGGTAGAGAATGTTTTGAATAAAGAAAGTGGTTTGCTGGGAATTTCTGGCGTAAGCAATGATTCCCGTGATGTTGAAGAAGCCGCGGAAGAAGGGAACCACAGGGCAAAAATAGCAGTTGAAATCTTTTGTTACAGGGTGAAAAAATATATTGGAGCTTACGCTGCAGCGATGGGTGGTCTGGATGCAATTGTTTTCACCGCTGGCATTGGAGAAAACTCAGATATAGTTCGCAAGCAGGCTCTTGAAGGAATGGAATTTCTGGGTATTCAAGTTGATCCGGAAAAAAATAAAGCCCGCCGAAAACTGGCGGAAATTTCCTCTCAGGACTCCAAGGTTAAGGTTTTTATTGTCCCCACCAATGAAGAACTGGTAATAGCCAGAGACACCCACGAACTGGTTAACGGGTCTTCTTGACAAGGGATAACCTTCCTTATATAATGGGGTGAGGGTTTAAGGAGGAGTTTAAATGAAAATTAATCTCAAGGACATTTTAGGCTCCCTAGGTGGTACCATTACTGTGGAGGATGATTTTGCGATTGAAGAGATGGAAATTCAGTCCCGGAAAATTATTTTCCCTCACCCTCCCCGGGTTAAGATTACCCTTACCAATACTCAGGATGAAATACTGGTCCAGGGAACAATAACCGGTGAAGTTGAATTGGCCTGCACTCGTTGTTTGGAACCTTTCAAATGGTCTTTTTTGCGTGAGCTGACTGAAACTTATTCGAAGAAAGAATTGAACCTTGATGAAAATAGTGTTCTTGATATTACCCAAGAAATTTACCAGCACCTGGTTTTGAGCATTCCCATGCAGTCAATTTGCCGTGAAGGTTGTCAGGGACTTTGTCCCGGATGTGGAAAGAACCTGAATCAGGGCCAATGTGACTGCAAACAAGAAGCAATTGATCCTCGATGGGAGAAATTGCGCCAGTATCTGGAGAATTAATACTAGGAGGTGGCAAAATGGCGGTCCCCAAGAGGAGAGTTTCCAAAACTCGGAAAAGAAAGCGCCGCACACACTGGAAATTAACCGCTCCCCAGCTGGCGGAGTGTCCCAAGTGTCGCGAGCCAAAACTTCCGCACCGGGTATGTCCCGAATGCGGTAATTACAAAGGCAAAAAGGCAATTGAGGTATAATGGTTTTTGTCCTTTAAATACAAGATAAAGGAATTTCTTTATCTTGTATTTTTTTCGGCAAAATTTGGTGAAGGAGGGAGTAATTTGAAGGTTGCCATTGACGGATTTGGTGGAGATCATGCCCCGGGAGAAATTATTAAAGGGATTATTCAGGCTTCTCAGGGAGGCGGCCCGGAAGTTATTGTTACAGGAGATTCTGAAGCTCTGTCGAAAGAATTTGATAGGCATGGGGGCAAACCCGGGAATGTCGAGATATTTCATGCGCCGGGGCTTGTGGGAATGGGCGAAGCTCCCTCTAAAGTTTTAAGGGAAAAGAAAGATTCCTCTTTAATGCAGTGCGCACAGCTTGTAAAAGAGGGGAAGGCTCAGGCTTTTGTTTCGGCAGGTAACACCGGAGCAACCATGGCAGCAGGGATTTTTTTAATTGGTAGAACCCCTGGAATTGAACGCCCGGGAATTGCCACTCCTGTTCCGGGAATTGGCCAGATGGCTTTATTGATCGATGCCGGGGCCAATTCAGAATGCAAACCCCAAAATATGATCCAATTCGCCCAGATGGGGCGGGTTTTTATGGAAAGAATTCACCACAGGGATAATCCCCGGGTAGCACTTTTGAACGTAGGCGAAGAAGCAAAAAAAGGAACAAAAATCTATCAGGAAGCCTACGAAGAATTAGGAAAGATTGAAGAACTTAATTTCATTGGAAACATTGAAGGGAGAGATATTTTTACTGATACCTCCGATGTTATCATAAGCGACGGTTTTGTCGGGAATATTACTCTAAAAGTAATGGAAGGAGCAGGCAAAACCCTGGTTGATTTATTAAAAACTGAAATCAAAAAAAGTATTACCAGCAAACTGGGAGCTCTTCTTATGAAGAAGGCTTTAGTAACATTAAAAAGCAGGATGGATTACGAGGAATATGGTGGCGCTCCCCTTCTGGGACTGAAAGCGCCGGTCATAATCTGCCACGGGAGTTCCTCCGCCCGGGCCATTAAAAACGCCATTTTTGTTGGACAGGAAATGGTGGAAAAAAGAGTGGTTAAAACCCTGGAGGAATTATTCTAGGGCGAGGGAGTTGAGAAAATCCAATGGAAAAAGTTCAGGCGGGCATTCTTGGTCTTGGGGCAAGCCTCCCGGAAACAATATTAACCAATAAAGACCTGGAAAAAAAAGTCGATACCACTGATGAATGGATCAGGTCTCGGACCGGGATAAAAGAAAGGCGAATAGCTTCCCCTGAGGAAACAACCCTTTCCCTTGCAGAGAAAGCAGGGCGAGAAGCTCTGGATAATGCTGGAGTTTCTGCCGAAGAACTGGACTTAATAATAATTGCAACCGTTACTCCGGACATGGTTTTCCCCGCAACTGCATGTCTTTTACAGGACGCTCTTAACGCACCTACTGCAGCGGCTTTTGACCTGGAAGCAGGCTGTTCAGGGTTTGTTTATGGATTAACCCTTGCCGCCCAGTTTATTAATAATGGTAGTTACAAGAATATACTTGTAATAGGGGCGGAAGTTCTTTCCCGCATAACCGACTGGAAGGATCGCAATACCTGTGTTCTTTTTGGCGATGGGGCCGGGGCAGCAGTAATGGGGCCTGTTGACCAGGGGGGATTTTTGGGTTTTGAAATGGGTTCAGACGGAGGGGGGGGAGAGTTTTTAAAAATGCCTGCAGGTGGAGGGGCTATTCCTGCATCCCGGGAATCTGTTGATAATAGGCTTCACTACATAAAGATGGATGGCAATCAGGTTTTTAAATTTGCAGTTAAGGCCATGGCTCGCTCGGCCAAAAAAGTTGCGAAAAATGCAAACCTCGCCATTGAAGATATTGATCTTTTTATTCCCCATCAGGCTAACATCAGAATTATTGAATCTTCAGCTAAAAGATTGAAAATTCCTGACAAAAAAGTTTTCATGAATCTAGAAAATTATGGAAACACATCTGCTGCTTCAATCCCGATCGCTTTATATGAAGCCTGGAAGGAAGGGAAAATTGGTCCAGGGGATAAGATTCTACTGGTTGGATTTGGAGCAGGTTTAACATGGGGCTCGTGTATTGTGGAGTGGACCGGATAAAATATGTCATAGGAGGGAAATTAGGGGATGGAAAAGCTGGGCTTCCTCTTTCCCGGACAGGGGTCGCAGAAAATTGGCATGGGCCAAGATTTGTATGAAAATCACACCCTGGCCAGAGAAGTTTTTGAAGAGGCCGATGAAATATTGGGTTTTTCTCTTTCCAGGCTTTGTTTTGAGGGGCCTGAAGAAAAATTGCGGGCTACAGAAAATGCCCAGCCTGCTATTCTGGCTGTAAGCATCGCTGCTTTTAGGGCTGCTCGGGCTTTTATTCCCGGTTCCTGGGGTTTATCTGGTCACAGTTTGGGTGAATTTTCGGCTCTTGTGGCTGCAGAATCCCTTGCCTTTTCCGATGCCTTAAAACTGGTTCGAAGAAGAGGGCAGTTAATGGCCCAGGCGGTGCCTGAAAACCGGGGAGGAATGGCGGCCATAATCAAACTTGACCTGGAAAAAATCCAGGCTATAATATCCGGAACGGGAGTGGAGATTGCCAACTTTAATTCTCCAGAACAGGTCGTTATTTCGGGTTACCGGGAAACACTGGAAAGAATTAGGGATTCCTTTTTGCAAGAAGGAGCAAAAAGGGTTGTATTTTTGAATGTAAGCGCTCCCTTTCATTGTCGTTTGATGGAACCTGCCGCCAGGGGACTGGCTCAAGAAATTGAGGATGTTCCAATCCGAAAACCAAAATTTCCCTTTTGGGCCAATGTTACCGGAGAAAAAGTTAGTGATCCAGAAGAGATTAAGGCTCTGTTGGTTCAACAGGTAACCATGCCCGTTTTGTGGGAGAAAACAATAAACAAAATGTTCGAAGAAGGATTTGCAAAGTTTTTAGTTTTTGGGCCCGGGAAAACTCTAAGGATTTTAATGCGGTCAATAAATTCTGGTGTTAAATTAAAGGAAATTTCCCGAAACAGTGACCTGGAGGTTTTAATAGAAAATCAAGAGAATGGCAGTTTGGAGGGATTTCTATGAAAGGGAAAATAGCTGTTGTTACCGGTAGTTCCCGGGGAATAGGGCTGGCTATTGCCAGGAGCCTGGCTAAAAATGGATGCCGGGTTACAATTAATTCTCGTTCCCAAGAAAGGATTAATTCGATTGCAAGCGAATTACAAAAACAGGGATTAGAGGTAATCGGCATTGGTGCGGATATCCAGACCAGGGAGGGTGCTGACCAGCTAATCCAGGGTACAATTGAAAAATGGGGTGGGGTTGATATCCTGGTTAATAACGCCGGGATAAATCGTGATAACCTATTCCTGCGAATGAAAGAAGAAGAATGGGATGAAGTCATTCAAACCAACCTTAAAGGTATGTTCCATTGTACAAAGGCTTCTATCCGGTCTATGACCAGGAAAAAATGGGGTAGAATTATAAACATATCTTCAGTTGTTGGTTTAACGGGTAACCCGGGGCAGGCCAATTATTCTGCCGCTAAAGCCGGAATAATCGGTTTTACCAAAACCCTGGCCAAGGAATTTGGAACCAGGAATATTACCGCTAACGTAATTGCTCCTGGTTTTATTGAAACGGAGATGACTGATCGGCTTCCTGAAAAAATTAAAGAAGAAATGCTCGCGAGGATCCCCCTGCAGAAGTTTGGCAAGGGTGAGGATATTGCAGAAATGGTTAAATTTCTCGCTTCAGATGGAGCGGGGTATATAACAGGACAAGTTCTTGTTGTTGACGGAGGACTTGCTTTATAAAAAAAGAGGAGGTGAAACAGGTGAGCGTATTTGAAAAAATGGTAGAACTGATTGTGGAAAAGTTAGGGGTTGAACCCGGAGAGGTTACTCCCGAAGCTTCATTTATTGATGATCTGGGGGCTGATTCTCTGGACATTGTCGAACTTATTATGGATATTGAGGATGAGTTCGATCTAGAAATTCCTGATGAAGAAGCCGAAAATATTTCAACGGTTAAACAGGCTGTTGACTATATAGAAAAAAATAAATAAATACAGGGGAAGCCCCTTCTGGGGCTTCCTTTTAACAAAGGTTTGGTTTTAGGGAGCTGAAAAAAATGAAAGATCTCAAGGAGATCATTAAATCAAATAACTTAAGAAAACTTGCTTTAACTCACAGGTCCTGGTCTAACGAAAAGGGTTTGGAAGAAAACAACGAGAGGCTGGAGTTTCTAGGGGATTCAGTTCTGAGTTTGGTTGTAAGCGAATACCTTTATCGGACCTTTCCTAATTTTCCCGAAGGAGAACTGGCCCGAATGCGGGGACAAATTGTCAGCATGAATGCCCTTTCCCGGGCTGCCCGTAAGCTTTCTCTGGGTGATAAAATGCTTCTGGGCAAAGGTGAAGCAATATCCGGGGGAAGTGAAAAAAATTCTATTTTAGCAGATGTTTTTGAAGCTATCTTAGGAGCAGTCTATATTGAAAAGGGCCTGGAGTTTTCCCGGAAATTTATTCTGGAAAACCTGGGTTTTATTATTGAAGAGGTTTACCAAAAAACCGATCTAAGGGATGCCAAAACTACCTTACAGGAATTTGTCCAACATAGTTGTAAAGAGCTTCCCCGGTATGAAATTGTTCGGGAGGAAGGGCCCGACCATGAAAAATGGTTTGTAATTAATGTTTTATTTTCAGACGGAATCCAAGGAAGTGGTGAAGGACCTACCAAAAAAATTGCTCAGCAAAACGCAGCTGCCGAAGCCTTAGAAAGACTGGAGAAAAAAAGCGAAAAAAAATAATTTCCGAAAATGGGCAGTTTTTTTAGTGGGTTTTTGTTCTGATTTTCAATACAGGCTTTGTAAGTGGAGGGGAAGGAATGGAACAGAAAAGAAAGGGTATAATAATTGCAATTGATGGACCGGCTGGCGCAGGAAAAAGCAGTGTCGCCTCAGAAGTAGCTCAAAAACTCGGTTATTCCCATTTAGATACAGGTTCGATGTACCGGGGAGCAACTTACTTTCTGATAAAAAGAAATATCCCCATGGAAAAGGAAAATGAAAACCAGGTTCTTGATGAACTGAAAAAAATGAAAATAGATATGATAGATAACAGGATACTAATAAATGAAGAAGACACTACTCCCTTTATCCGGACCAAGGAAGTTGAAAAATTTGTTTCCTGGGTTTCGAGCCTGCCTGGAGTTCGCAAAATACTCGTTCAAAAGCAGAGAGAAATCGCCCGAGAAGGGGGCTTTGTTCTGGATGGCCGGGATATTGGGACTCAGGTTTGTCCGGACGCAGAGCTGAAAATATTCCTTTCTGCTTCCCCGGAAATAAGGGTGAAAAGGCGTTACCTGCAGTTAAAAGGGAAAGCTGAACTTGATTTTATCCGGAAAGATTTAAAAAGACGAGATGAATATGATAAAAATAGAAAAGCAGGCCCTTTGCAGCCTGCGGAAGACGCGATATTTTTGGATTCTTCCCATTTAACCAGAAAACAGGTCGTGGAAAAAATTGTTCGTTGGGCCCAGGAGGTGATTGAGAATTAAAAAGACAATAGAGATAATTATTTACAAAATGGTCGCCTGGTTATTTTATATTTTCTACAGGTTATTTTTCGGACTAAAAATCAAGGGGAAAGAAAATCTCCCTCTAAGAGGCCCATATTTGATTATCGTCAATCACCAGCACTGGCTGGATCCCACATTGGTTGGTGCTTCTGTTTATCCAAAACAGGTGCACTTTATGGCTAAAGAAGAACTCTTTAAGAATCCAATATTCAGATGGGTTTTTACCACAATTGGGGCCTATCCAGTAAAAAGGGGAAAAGCAGACCTGCGGGCTTTTAGAATGACCTATCAACTAATTAAAGAAGGAAGTATTGTGGGTATTTTCCCCGAAGGTACCAGGCAAAAGAAAGGGGAACTTGGTGAAGCCAAAAGAGGGGTGGCCCAGATTGTCAAAAGGACTGGGGTGGAAGTTGTTCCGGTAAGGGTAGATTGGAATAACTGGAAAAGGCCAATCAGGGTATTTATTGGCCAACCCATTCCGGCAGGAAAAATCAAGGAAAAACAAACCAAAGAAGACCTGGCCCAATTGGCCGAGTTTTTGATGAAACAGGTAAGAAATCTCAAATGATAAAATTTGTGCAAAAATCTCCTTGAAAAAGAGGACTTCCTGGCTTAAATATAGAAAAATGTAATTTGAAGTGCAACGGAGGGAACGAAGTGGAAATAATTGTTGCGGAAAATGCAGGTTTTTGCTTTGGGGTTAAACGCGCGGTAGATATTACCCTTGCTGTGGCTAATAATGAAGAACTTCCTGCTCCAATTTTTACTCTTGGCCCTCTTATCCACAATGCTGAAGTTGTAAAAAAGATTGAAGAAAAAGGGGTCAAGGCTCTCGAAGACATTTCCCATTTGCCTCTGGATAAAAAAGGGGCAATAATTATTCGTTCTCACGGAGTTCGGCCAGAAATAGTTGAAGAATTGAGAGAAAAAGGCTGGCATATTATTGATGCGACCTGTCCTTTTGTAAAAAAAGCCCAGGATTACAGTAAAATGCTGGTCCGTGAAGGGTACCAGCTGATTATTTTTGGGGACAGTAAACATCCCGAGGTCCAGGGAATTTTAGGCCATGTTAGTGATAAAGCCCGGGTTTTGGGAGAACCAGAGGATGCTAAGGACCTTGAGAGAACTACAAAAATAGGGCTGGTTCCACAAACCACAAAAAACACCCAAAAATTTAAAGAGCTGGTGCAAATTTTATTAGAAAAAACAAATGAATTAAGAGTTTTTAATACAATTTGCACTGTTACTCAAAAAAGACAAGAAGTGGCTTATTCTTTGGCCTCAAAAGTTGATGTTATTGTTGTAGTAGGAGGCCATAACAGTTCAAATACGAGGAGCCTTTATAATATATGTAAAGGACAGGGAATTCCCACCTATCAAATTGAAAAACCTGAGGAAATTAACCTTAAATGGTTTAATGGAATAGACAAAGTAGGAATTGTTGCGGGGGCGTCAACCCCTAACTGGACAATTAAGGAGGTCGAAGAGTTGATGTTTGAGAAGTCAGAGGAAAGAAAAGAAGAAAAAAGAGAACAGGAAGAACAAAAAGAAATTGAAAAGGAAGAGCAAAAAGCTTCCGAAAAAGAAGAAAACGAAAAAGAAGCCCCAGAACAGGAAGAAGAAAAATCCCAACCTGAAGAACCTGTAGAGGGTGAAAAAGAAAAAGAAAAAGAAACTGAAACTGAAACTGAAGAAGAAGAACAAGTTGAAGAAAAAGAAGAACCAGAAGCAGAACAAGGAAAAACCGAGGTTGAAAAAGAAGAAAAAACCGATGAAGAAGAACAGGAAAAAGAAGAAGAAATAGAAGAAGAAATAGAAGAAGAGGAAAAAGAAGAAGTAGTTGGCGAGACAGAAACAGCGGAAGGGGAAGAAATTGATAAAAAACAAGAAGGGGAAAGCCAGCCTTCTGAAGATATAGCCGCTGAGGAAAAGGTCGCTGAAGAAGCTATTCATCCAATGGATGAAGAAGAAGCCCTGCAATATGGTCAGGATGTTCAGGCCTTTTCCAAGGGGCAAATAATTGATGGGAAAGTTGTAGAAATTACCGAAGAGGGAATTTTTGTTGATATTGGTTCAAAAACTGAAGGTTTTGTTCCCAAGAGAGAAGTAGCCCAGGATTTAGTTGAAAATATTTCCGACCATGTTCAACCTGGAGACGAGATAAAAGTATATTTTCTGGGAACAGATGATGACGGTGCTGCCAAACTTTCTAAAAAGAGAGCGGCGATTGAAGAGGCATGGGAGAATGTAATCCAGGCCCAAAAAGATCAATCCATCATTAAAGGAAAAGCGACAAAAGTTGTTAAGGGTGGACTGGTTGTCGATGTGGGGTTGCGAGGCTTCATCCCCGCTTCCCATATTGCTATAGAATATGTTGAAGATCTGGAGCAATTTGTTGGCCAGGAACTTGAAATGAAAGTTCTTGAGGTTGAAAAGAAAAATAATAACGTAGTTCTTTCCCGCAGAAAGGTTCTTGAAGAAGAACAGGAACAACAAAAATTGAAAACGATGGAAGAAATCAGCGAAGGCGATGTTGTTAAAGGCCGGGTTACCAAAATTGTTGATTTTGGTGCTTTTATTGACATCGGAGGAATTGAAGGTCTGCTCCATATTTCCGAAATGTCATGGGGCCGTATTGAACATCCCTCCAGGGTTATAGCAGAGGGACAGGAAATTGAAGTTAAGGTTTTGAGTGTGGACAAAGAAAGTGAGAGGATTTCTCTTGGTTTGAAGCAGATCCTGCCCGATCCCTGGGATGAATTTGTAAAAAACCATAATGTTGGCGATAAAGTTGAGGGAACCATTACAAAAACTGTAAGTTTTGGAGCATTCATGGAAATTGAAAATGGCATCGAAGGGTTAATCCATATATCTCAACTGGCTCGCAGACATGTAGAAAACCCCGATGAAGTTGTAAGCAAAGGGGATCAGGTTTTGGCTAAGATCATTAATATTAACGAGGGAGAAAGAAAAGTAGGCCTCAGCCTGAAGGAAATGGAAGAAGACAAACAGAAAAAAGAAGTAAAAGAATTTACTGATCAGGCCAAAGAAGAAGGAAATATTACAATTGGAGATATGGTTGGGGACTTATTCCAAAAAGACGATGAGGAAGAAAAAGAATAATAAAAAGTCCTAAAAAATATAAAGCCAATGATAAAGCACCCTTCTGGGGTGCTTTTTCATAGGGTTTTCCCTTGGGTTTTAATTCGATCCAAATAATTATTTTAATTGTTAAAAAGCGAAAATAAAACCTTCCTTGACGAGAAAGCTTTTTTAATACATAATTTACTTTAAGAAGAATTAAAGGGAGGTTGGGTTGTGGCCAGGATAAAAGAAGTTGACCCGGTTGTTAAGGAAAAATATGGTCTTCAACCCGGCGATGAATTGCTGGCAATAGATGATAGACCGGTTAAAGATTATATTGATTTTCTGTTTTATACAGCAGAAGATGAATTTAATATGACAGTAAGAAAAAAGGATTCAGCTCGAATTGAGGTAATTCATTATGTCATCGAGGATATCGATCCCGGAATTACCCTGGAAGGAATTGTCTTTGATAAATTTCGAACCTGTGGTAACAGGTGTATCTTTTGTTTTATTGATCAGGGAGGGCCGGTCAAAAGAAGTTCCCTCAAAGTTAAAGATGATGATTACAGATTTTCCTTTTTACAGGGAAGCTTTATAAGCCTGACCAATCTCACTGAAGACGATTTGCAGCGGATCAAAACCTTGAAAATTAGTCCTTTATATGTTTCCGTTCATGCCACCGATCCCCAGGTTCGCTCCAGAATGATGGGTAATCCAGGGGCGGGCGAGATTATTCTGCTTTTGAAAGATTTTGTTGCCTCGGATATTAATATGCATACTCAAATAGTGGTCTGTCCTGGTTATAATGATGGAGAAGAATTTGAAAGAACTTTGAATGATCTCTATTCCCTCGGCAGGGGTATTCTTTCCATAGGAGTTGTCCCGGTTGGTCTTACCCGTTACCGAGAGGGGTTGGCTGAACTGGAACCGGTAAAAGAAGAAAAAGCTCAGGAAATTTTGCAAACAATTGAAAATTGGCAGGAGAAATTCAAAAGGGATATGGGAAGCAGGGTGGTTTTTGCAGCAGATGAACTATATGCCCTCAGTGGATTTTCCCTTCCTGCAGCTGAGGAATATGAAGATTATCCTCAGCTGGAAAACGGCATTGGGCTGGCCCGTTTGCTAAGGGAAGAAAGTGAGGAGACATTAAAAAGAATTCCTCTTAAAAAAGAAGGGCATGCAGGGTTAATTACCAGTAAGCTTGGTGGCTGGGCCTGGAAACCGATTTTGGAGAAATTAAAAGAACGGGGAATTTTAATAAAACCCTTAATCGCAAAAAACGAGTTTCTGGGACCCAGGATTAACGTAAGTGGCTTGCTCGCTGCTCAGGATCTCTGGCCCTTTTTGGATAGAAAAAGTTCTTTACCAGATCTAATTTTCTTGCCACAGGTAATGTTTAATGAAAACGGAAAAACCCTTGACGGGTTTTCTTTAATGGAGATAAAAGAGCGATTTTCTCCAGTCCGATTAGAAACTGCTTCTAACCTGGAGGAAATGTTGGAAAAAATTTAAACACACAGAGGAGAATTATTATGAAACCTGTTGTAGCAATTGTGGGAAGGCCAAATGTCGGCAAATCCACTCTTTTCAATCGCTTCATAGGAGAAAGAACAGCCATTGTTGATAATGAACCAGGGCTGACCCGGGATCGGATTTACGGAGAAGTGTTCTGGAACGGAAAACATTTTTCCCTAATCGATACTGGAGGATTGAGCCACAGTCCCCTAACTGATATTGAACATGGAATTTATGAACAGGTGATGCTGGCCATAGAAGATGCAGATTTTATTATTTTCCTGGTTGACGGGAGGACTGGTATTTTACCCGAGGATTATGAAATTGCTTCTTTATTGAGGAAAAAACAAAAAAATACCCTGCTGGTTGTTAATAAAATTGACGATTATCTGAAGCAAAAAAAAGACCTCTGGGAATTTTATAACCTCGGCCTGGGAGATCCGGAACCTGTTTCGGCTGAACACGGTCAGGGAACAGGGGATATTCTAGATCTAGTTGTGGAAAAACTGCCTCAGGACCCAACGGAAGAAGAAGATAATGAAACTTTAAAAATGGCTTTAATTGGACGACCCAATGTAGGCAAATCTTCCCTGGTTAATGCCATCCTGGGAGAAAAAAGGGTGCTGGTAAATTCTACACCAGGGACTACCCGGGACGCTGTAGATAGTGTTTTTACCTGGAACGAAGATAAATTTACAATTATTGATACAGCCGGGTTGCGCAGGAAGGGAAAAGTGGAAAGAGGTGTAGAGAAATACAGTGTCCTTCGTTCCTACCAGGCCGTGGCAAGATCACAGGTTACGGTAATTGTTTTAGATGGAGAAACAGGGCTTACTGAGCAGGATAAAAAGGTTGTCAGTGTCGCCCTGGAACAGGGGAAGGCGATAGTTCTGGCTTTAAACAAATGGGACCTGGTTAAGGGAGATAAGGATAAGATTGGGCGGAAAATACTTGAACAAATGCCCTTTATTTCCTATGTTCCCCTTGTCTATACTTCAGCTGTTACCGGTTTTGGCCTGGCCTCGCTTTTGGAGACAGTTTTATTAGTTGAAGAAGAGTGGAAGAAAAGAATAAAAACCGGCGTGTTAAATGAAATTTTTCAAGAAGCCATTCAAATTGCCCCTCCTCCCAGTAAAAAGGGGCGAACACCAAAAATATTTTTTGGAACCCAGGTTGCAGTGGGGCCTCCAACCTTTGTTTTATTTGTTAATGAGCCCAACCTGATTCATTTCTCATATTTAAGGTATTTAGAAAATCAGATCAGAGGTGCTTTTGGCTTTGCGGGAAGTCCGATCTGGATTAAATTGAGAAAAAGAGGTGAGGAAAGAAAATGACCCAAGTAGCAATAATAGGAGGGGGTAGCTGGGGAACCGCTCTGGCTGTTCACCTGGCCAAACAGGAAAGGCCAATCATAATTTTTGACCCGGTTGAAAAACAGGTTGGTGAAATTAATGAAAAAAGGACCAACTCGCGTTATCTTCCTGAGATTATCCTCCCCGAAAAGATTAAGGCTTCAACAAACCTGGAAGAAGTTATTTCCGGAGCAGAAAGTGTTTTCCTTGTAGTTCCCTCTCATGTTGTGAAAGAAATAATTCAAAAGGTTCGTCCCTATCTACGATCCGAGCAATATTTGTTAAGCTGCAGTAAGGGACTGGATGAAGAAAGCCTGGAACGATTATCCCAGGTAATAATTAAAAATGTTCCTCCCGAAAATAGAACAAAGGTTGCTGTTTTATCCGGACCAACACATGCAGAAGAGGTTAGCCGGGGGCTTCCTTCAGCAGCAGTTGTTGCCAGCGAAAACAAAGAAACCGCAAAACACTTTCAGGATATAATAATGGATAGTCATTTTCGGATTTACTCCAGCCCCGATGTTATCGGAGTTGAATTAGGTGGAGCAGTAAAAAATATAATTGCAATTGCAGCGGGAATATGTGATGGAATGGGTTTTGGAGATAACACCAAGGCTGCCTTAATTACCCGGGGTCTCAGCGAAATAAGCCGGTTGGGAAAGGCTGAAGGGGCCAAGCCGGAGACCTTTTCAGGACTTGCTGGACTTGGAGATTTAGTTGTTACCTGTGCCAGCAAGCATTCCCGTAACTGGAATTTTGGTTATAGGATTGGCCAGGGTAAATCAACTGAACAGGCCTTAAAGGAAATCAATCAGACCGTTGAGGGCTTGCGAACAACCCAAACAGTTTATCAGCTGGCCCAGCGTTCCAGAGTTGAAATGCCCATCACCCATAAAGTTTACCAGGTTCTTTTCCAGGGGTTGTCTCCCCAAAAAGGTGTTTATGATTTAATGGGAAGATTGCCTAAAGTGGAAATGGAAGAGCAGAGAGATGGAACTGAATACTGGTAAAAAATAAGTCTTTTTATTTCGCTCACCTCTTTTGGGGTAAGAACAATCCAAAAATTTAAAAAAAAATTCAATTATTCCTGAAAATGTATTCTCTGGAAAAATAAATTTCATCTTTTTTTTCTTAGAAAATTAAGAAAGCCAAAAAAGCCGCTTGAACAAAGGGTTTTAGGAAGCTGTGAATTTGAGAAGTTAGGATTTGAGGGGTGTTTTCGCTGGTAAAATCCGATGGAAATTTGCAAAAAAATAAAAAGAATCCCAAAAATGTTGAATTCTTGGGGATTTTTTCACCTTTCTTTGAAGGAGTTTCTTTGCAAGTCACGAATTAATTTGTTGGAATGGAAATTTTAAGGAGGTGTAGCTGCTTGACTAAAACTGATTTAATCGAAAAGGTTGCTGAAAAAGCAGGGATGACTAAAAAAGACGCTGGCGAAGTAGTAAACATCGTATTTGATTCTATTACTGACTTCCTTGCCGGGGAAGCCAAGAAGGCCGAAAACAAAAGGAAGAAAGTCCAGATTATTGGATTCGGTAGCTTCGACGTAAGAAACCGGAAGCCCAGAAAAGGCCTTAATCCTCGTACCAAGGCTGAAATTAGTATTCCAGCCAAAAAGGTACCTAACTTTAAGCCCGGCAAAGCACTGAAAGAAGCAGTAGATATTTAAACGCTCTACTTGTTTGTACTTATTTTTTGGTTAATGGGGGGGTATCCTCCAGGTTAGTAAGGTATTTAGGCTCAGGAGGCCTCTTATAAAAGGGGCCTCTTTTGTTTGCCCGGAAGGAATTTAAATCAGGGTATGGAATAGCTAATGTATACGCAAATTTGGAAAGGAGACTGTCTATGCAGAGGAAACAAGTTTTATGTTTATTAATGTTAATTTTATTTCTTTTTTCCAGCACTTTAACTGCAGAAGCGTTTTCATATTATAATGCCCGGGCTTTTGCTCTTGGAGGGGCCTATACCGGTATTGTAGATGACTATTCTGCAATTATTTATAATCCTGCTGGTTTAGCCCAAACAGGCTGGGTTGGTCTGGGCCTGGGATCTACCCTGGGCGGAGAAACTGACAATATCGGACAATTAGTTTCCGGAGTGAGGAGTATTCTGGGTGATCCGGGAAAAATTCTGGAAATTGATCTGGAGCCTGCTTCCATAGAGTACGGGCATTTAACAGGGGTTAGATTTAGAACTTTGGGAGCCGGTATTTCTTTTCAGGGCAGGGGAAGTATTGATGAGAATCAATTGGACCTTACCCATTACAATACCTTTAATTTGGGCTATGCCTACCGGGTTCTGGAACCGTTTGGTGATGTAGCCTCTCTTGCTCTCGGGTTTAACGCAAAATACCTTGAAGGGAAGCATTACCGTTATTATGTTGAAGATTTTAATGATGGAGAGAGTGTTGTCGAGGAGCAAACTTCTCTCGGAAATGGCTTCGGAGTAGACTTTGGAATTATGATTAAATTAACTGATATGGTCAGTGTTGGAGCAAAGATTGACAATGTTATTCAGCCCTTTTCCAATGATGGAAATACGGATTACATAAAAGGTTCGGAGAGAGTTTACACTGTTGGTGCCGGGATAAACGTTCCCCTGATCGGATTAACAGCCACAACGGATCTGAGTTCAATTCCTCACGATGGGGGAACAGCGTTCCGGGCCGGGATTGAAAAAAGGTTTTTTGTTGGATTGCTTGCCCTACGGGCAGGATTAGCCCAGGAGGGTCCTGATACCAGGTTGTTAACAGGTGGCCTTGGTTTAAATGTTGGACCGGTAAAAGCTGACCTTGCTCTGGGGTTTAAAAACGGAGCCTGGGATGAACCCAGTGCTGTTTTCGGAATCAGAGCTAACTTTTAAGGTTTAAATAAAGGGGGATTATTCATGCAAGCCAATATGGAAATGATGAAAAAAATTACCGGAGTACCTGGAGTTCCTGGGCATGAGGATAAAGTTCGGGAGACAATTAAAGAGCTAATGGCAGGAAAAGCCGAAATTTCTACGGATAAACTGGGTAGTATAATATGCAAAAAAGAAGGGGACCCGGATGGTCCCAAGGTTATGATTAGTGGCCATATGGACGAAATTGGTTTTATGGTTAAGACAATTGACGAAAAAGGCTTTTTATTCTTTACTCCCCTTGGGGGCTGGTGGAACCAGGTAATGCTTGCCCAGAGGGTAAAAGTTATGACCAAAAATGGTCCGGTGGAGGGGATTATCGGGTCAAAACCTCCTCATGTTTTGGACCCAGAAGAGAAAAAGAAACCAGTAGAAATTAAAAAAATGTTTATCGATGTCGGGACGAAAACCAAGGAAGAAACTGAAAAACTGGGGATTAAACCTGGAGATCCAGTTGTCCCCCACAGTGATTTTGTCCAAATGGCTAATGGTGATTCTCTTATGACCAAAGCCTGGGATGACCGGGTGGGGTGTGCTCTTTTTATGCAGGTAATTGAAGAATTTAACAGAAAAAAACATCCCAATGTAATTTATGGCGTGGGATCGGTTCAGGAAGAAGTAGGGCTCCGCGGAGCACAAACCAGCTCCCAGTTGATTGAACCGGATATTGGTTTTGCTCTAGAAGTGGGAATTGCAGGCGATATGCCCGGGATGACCGAACAGCAAGCCCAGGAAAAACTGGGAGAAGGTCCGGTAATTTTCATGCTGGATAGATCATTAATTCCCAATACCCGCTTACGAGATTTTGTGATTGAAACCGCCTGCGAAAAGGAAATTCCCTACCAGGTTGATTTCATGGAAGGTGGAGGCACAGATGCAGGAAAAATTCACCTGGTTGGAGGCGGAGTTCCTTCACTCGTTCTCGCTGTTCCTGCCCGTTATATTCACAGCCATTATAGTATAATCAGCAAAAAGGATTATGAAAATACCTTGAAATTATTGCTGGAAGTAATTACCAGATTGGACAAAAAAACCGTAGAAAAATTTACTTCCTATTAATATTCAAGGCGGAAATCAAGGAGGGATCTTTTAAATGAACCCTGCCAATTTACTTACCAGCCTACGCCTGGTTTTAATTCCAATAATCGTTTATATCCTTCTTGCTGAAGTTGGTAATTACAAGTTAATTGCGGGGTTTCTCTTTTTGATTTCCGCCTTAACTGATTTCTTTGATGGGATTGTCGCCAGGAAGCTGGATATTGTAACGGATTTGGGAAGAATTCTGGATCCCATTGCCGACAAATTAACTCTTATAGCCATTTTTATCACCCTTTTGTTTAAAGGAGTTATTCCCCTCCCGGCCGGAATTATCATTATTGTTCGGGACGCTTCCCTGTTTTTGGCTTCTTCCATATTATACCTAGCAGGGAAGGATATGATTCACCCGACCACCTTTGGAAAATCAACGGCTTTTATCCTGTATGTTGTCGCGGTAATAAATATTTTTGATGTTCCGTGGATAGGGATTCCTTTGATCTGGGTTGGAGCATTTCTTGCCTTATTATCCGCCCTGGATTACTTCAGGATAACAATAAAAAAGCTTCGCCATCCTGGTTAAAGGTGGTGAAGCTTTTTTTTTCATCCATAGAAGGAAAAAAATGGAAAATATAGAATATATTTAAAAAGAGAAATAAAAAGGCTTTTATATTTGAAGGGCTTCCGGTTGACCAGGAAAGGGATTAGGAGGGGATCTCTTAACTGGTTGAAAAGAAAAGGGAAGCCCTTCGATTTGTAAAAAAAGAACCCCTTTTGCAAGGGGCTTAGAAAGGAGGATTGATAAGGAGGAATTAAAAATTCCAAAACAAAAAGCCAATTTCTCAGCCGAGAGAAAAAGGCCTGAATCCTAATTCTCCGGAAGCCCGACTATCCTAGCCAGTGCCTTAGACTCGTGGCTTTGCGTCCCTGCCTTTCGGCAGGTTTGCCTTTATCAGAGAGTAATTCTTATTGGCTATTATAGCATAAAATTGTGGGAGGGGTCAATAAAAAAAGGATATTTCCTGGAAAAAATGACAAAACCCGAGGTTCAGAAGGGATTGTTAGAAAAATAATAGAAGTTTATAAAAAACCATGGCAAATGGAGGGAATTAATATGAGCTTAAAAATAAAAAATGTTGAATTCCTTCACGGGGAAAAGGAACTTTTAAAGGGAGATATTCTTATTGAAAATGGCAAAATTACCGGTTTTAATACCGAAAAAGAAAAAACTTCTTTAATGGCCGAAAGGGAAATTGACGGTGAAAAATGCCTTGCTCTTCCGGGACTTGTAAATTGTCATACCCATGCCGGCATGGTTTATACCCGGGGGTATGCCGACGATAAACCTTTAATGACCTGGCTTGAAGATTATATTTGGCCTCTGGAGGCCAGACTAACTCCTGAAGATATTTACTGGGGTACTCTCCTGGCTATTACCGAAATGCTGGCCTCGGGGACAACTACCTTTACTGATATGTATTTTGCCATGGATAAAGCAGGAGAGGCTGTTGAACAATCTGGAATTAGAGCAGTTTTGACCTGGGGATTAATCGGGCTTCAGGACAATGCAATTGAAAAACTGGAAAAAACAGTTGAATTTGCCCGGGAATGGAGAGGAGCGGCAAATGGTCGAATTCAAACCATGCTTGCTCCCCATGCCCCATATACCTGTCCTCCACCTTTTATGGAAAAAGTATTGCAGAAAGCCGCCCAAAATGACCTGCCCATTCATATCCATCTTGCGGAAACCCGGGATGAAATAGAGCAGATGGAAAAAGAATACGGGAAAACTCCTGTTAAATGGGCTTTGGATATTGGGGTTTTTGAAAATAAAACACTCGCCGCTCATTGTGTCCACCTTAATGAAGAAGATATAAATATCTTAAAAGAAAAACAGGTAGGGGTAGCTTACAATCCCCAGAGTAATATGAAACTGGCCAGCGGAGTTGCCCCGATTGTAAAACTCCTGGAAAATGAAATAAAAGTTGGTTTTGGCACTGATGGTCCCGGAAGCAATAATTCTCTGGATATGTTCAGTGAGATGAAAATGGGTTCCTTTTTGCAAAAGGTTACCAGTAAAAAATCCCAAAATCTTCCCGCAGGAACGGTTATCAATATGGCCACTGGCAGAGGAGCCGAAATTATCGGCCTGGGGTCGGAAATTGGCAGTTTGCAAAAAGGTAAGAAAGCTGATATAATTCTTCTCAACCTAGATAAACCTCACCTAACTCCAATTTTTGATCCACTGGCGCATGTGGTTTATAGTTGCCGGGGAAGTGATGTTCAGACAACAATAGTGGATGGCAATATACTCTATCACAAAGGAGAGTTTCACACTTTAGATGTTGAAAAAATCAAGTGGGAAGTCAGAAAACGCACCGAGCGCCTTACAAAAAAGAAAAAATGAGGTTCAGTGTAAAAGGGTTTGGGGATTTTTTAGCGAAGTTAAGAAGTACAAAAATTTAGTGAAGGGGGGAAGACTTCAATGAAAATATTTTGTTCTCAATGTGGTGCCGAAGTAAAGGAAAAAGATATTCTCGGCGTTGGAACCTTTGATCAAAATATAGGTAAATATGCCGGAACCACCTTTGTTACCTTTGAATGTTCGTCGTGTCACCGCAAAGAATACCAGCTTTTGAGTCAAAACCCTTTCCAGAAGGATCACCCCTCTGACATTTCCGAACACCCGGAGTTAACCCCCGAAGAAGTTATGCTTGCCCAAAGGCAATCAAACTTCGAGGCGGATGATTTAATTGATTTTCACTGCAGGATGGAAGAAATTTCCACTGTAAAAGAGTTTTTGACTGTTTGTTCGCTTCAACGGAAGGCTCTGGTTGAAGACCAGGGGCAGATGATCAGACAACCCCAGGATGTTTACAACCTGTTTCGGAAATACAATGAACCTGATAAGCAGAGGTTAATGATCTTCCTTGTTGACGAGGAAAACCGTCTTCTCACCTGGGAAACTATTGGGGAAGGAACCAGGCAGAAAATGTCTTTTGACCCCCAGGTTATTTTCCGATTACCGATCCTTTTTAAGGGTGAAACCTCGGTTATTCTTGCTCAAAACATCAACTCTATTCAAAACCACCCCAACAAGAAAGATGTTTTGCGGACCAAAAGGCTGGTTAAAGCTGGAGAAATACTCGGAATTGAGATTTTGGACCACGTTGTTATTCATAAAAAAGGGTTTTTTAGTTTTGACGAACTCAATCTACTATAAAGGCCCTAGGGCCTTTTTTTATGTTTAAACTTTAGAGAGTGGAGGGAGATTGATGGCCAGAAAAGTTAAATTAAGATGGATTGTTTTGGGGTTACTGGTTTTAGTATTTTTATCTTCCAGTATCCTGGTAAATTTTTATGTTAATATTCTCTGGTTCAGGGAGGTTGATTACCTCAGTACTTTTTTGAAAATATTTGGGACCAACTGGGGTTTGAGAGGAATCCAGATTGCAGTTTTTTTCCTCTTTTTCTTCTTTAATTTCTTAATTTTAAAAAAGGTAATTTATAAAAAGTTCATGCAGCAGGCCTCTTCCAACGTAATTAATATTGGAGGACAGGAAGCAGATCTTTCCTTCATGGAAAATCTTTCCCGGAAAACCATTAACCTTTTTATTGGCGGTTTTTCATTATTTCTCGCCGTTGTTTTTAGTGTGGTTAACCCCGAAGCCTGGAGGCATTTTTTATTCTACCTCAATGGAACTGAATTCGGAATAACTGACCCTATTTTAGGGAGAGACGCGGGGTTTTATGTTTTCGAATTACCCTTCCTCAGGTTTGTTTTCGAATCCGGTTTAATAATGCTGGTGGTAACCCTGGTTATAGTAATTGCAGGTTACTTTTTGCTGGCCCGTCCTTCGATCCGATCCTATAGAATACCGCCACTGGCCCAGAAACATTTATTATTTCTGGTTAGTATTCTAATGTTCTGGCGGGCCTGGGGCTACAGGCTTGACATTTACCGGCTTATGTTTTCCAGGGAAGGAGTCGTTTTTGGCCCTGGTTATGTTGATGCCACGGCAAGAATTCCGGTTTTTAATATTTTGAGTATTGCCCTGATAATTATCGGGATAGTAACCATTCTTTCAATTTTCCTCCGCTCTAAAAAACATGTTCTGTTCTTAATTGTGGGCTGGCTTGTTGTGGCTTTTGCCCTGACAACTGTTTATCCTAATGCAATTCAGCGTTTTCGGGTTGAGCCCAACGAATTGGCCCGAGAAGGGGAATATATCGGAAATAATATAGAATTTACCAATATTGGCTTTAACCTGCACAATATTGAAGAGCGGGAGTTTTCTTTTACCGGGGACCTGAACTGGGATGTTATTGAAGAAAACTATAAAACAATTGAAAATCTAAGGATCTGGGACTGGCGCCCCATCATGCAAACCTACCGCCAGTTAGAAGAAAGAAGACCATATTATGTTTTCAACAGGATTGACATTGATCGTTACCAGATAGATGGGGAGCAGCGGCAGGTTATGCTTGCACCAAGAGAGATGGACCAGAGACTCCTGCCCGACCGGGCTAAAACCTGGGTTAACGAGAGTCTCCGATATACTCACGGTTTCGGAATGGCCATGAGCCCTGTTAATACGGCTACCCCGGAAGGTTTTCCTGACCTGATTATCAGAGATATACCTCCGGTTTACCCTGAGGATATCCCTCTTGAGAATCCTTCAATTTATTTTGGTGAGATGGAAAATGAATTTGTGGTGGTTAATAACGCCAGCGGAGAGTTTCATTATCCTGCTGGGGATGAAAACATCCAATATGACTACTCTGGTGAAGGGGGAATCCCCATCCAGAATAGCCTCCGCCGGCTGATATTTGCCATTCGATTTAACAGTTTTCAGATTCTCCTCGCAGGGGACATTAATCCAGAAAGTCGGTTAATGTTTGATCGCTCCATTCACCAGAGAGTGCGGAAAATTGCTCCATTTCTCGCTTATGATGGCGACCCCTATACTGTTATTCATGATGGTGGAATTGTATGGGTTCAGGATGCTTACACCGTTACGGATATGTTCCCTTATTCCGAACCATCCCGGGAAGGGGTTAACTATATTCGGAATTCAGTAAAAATTGTAATTGATGCCTATCAGGGTAGCGTTGATTTCTACGTTGTTGATCAAGATGACCCCATTATCCAGACCTACCAGAAGATCTTCCCTGATATGTTTAAACCAATTGAAGAGTTTCCCGAAGGCCTGGAAAACCACTTCC
>SL_8KL_010_SEDDRAFT_10000037_pt1 | contig 90864 bp, 98 predicted proteins | sample SodLakKL_010_SED_4_FD_11160 | JGI IMG/M metagenome (IMG submission 11160)
GAGTTTGAGCTAAGCCTAAAAGAGCTCTACGAGAAAATTGACAGCAATATGGATGTCGAAGAAGAAACACTTAAAGCAGCATACGAGGATTACGTAGAAGAAACTAGCGAAGATATTTCCTTCGAAGAAGCGGAAGAAATGCTTCGCCAGGAACTATTCAGCGAAAAGATTACTGACAATATAGTCAGTGAATTGGAGAGAAAGCGCGAAAAAGCAGATGTTGTAATAGTGGAGGAAGAAGAAAAGATAAGAGGAAGATTAGTAGATGATTTTGAGGATCTTCTTCCCAATGATGAGTAAGTTGCTCTCTTAAAAGGTGCCCGCTGTGGCACCTTTTTTATTTGTCATTCTTCTTTTTTTATGATATCTTTTTTTTGATGCTTGGAAAAAATATAAAAACATTTCTTTTGGTAATTCTTTTCGGAGCAATAACTTTTGCTTCCGGTTTTTATTTAAGAGGACCTGAAGAAGTGATTATTGATCCAACGGGAGATATAGATCTTTCTCTTTTTTACGAAGCTTATTATGTTTTGGAAGAAAAGTTTCCCGGTTTCAAAGAGGTTGATGAGGAAATAATAGTACACGGCGCCATAAGAGGAATGATAGATTCACTCGGAGATCCTCACACTGCTTTTTTTAACAAAGAAGAGAGTAAGTATTTCCTGGAGGATGTCGCCGGAGAGTTCGAAGGTGTTGGAATAGAAATTGGAATCCGTGAAGAAAGGTTGCAAGTTATATCTCCTCTAAAGGGAACGCCCGCCTACAAAGCCGGAATAAAGTCTCAAGACTTAATTACCGAAATTGACGGCGAGAGTACGGAAGGAATTACCGTCGAAGAGGCTGTTTCCAAAATACGAGGACCTCGAGGAGAGCTTGTCGTGCTGGAAGTGGTGCGCAACGGAGATACTTATGAGTTTGAAATAGTTCGAGATAGAATTGAGATTCCTTCCTTGGAATGGGAAATAATAGAAGAAGATATTGCACATCTTCAACTTTTCCACTTTAATGAGAATATTACCAGTGAGTTTACAAAGGTAGCTAGAGAGATTATCGGAAGTAATGCAAACGGAATAATTTTGGATCTTAGAAATAATCCAGGAGGAACTTTTGCCGGAGCAATCGGAGTTGCCAGTCGCTTTCTGGAGGTTGGGGAAACGGTGGTTATTAAAACAGGAGCAGATAATAATAGGGAAGAGCACCTGGAAGCTATAGCCGCCCCTCCTTACCTTTTAGAATATCCGGTCGTTATTCTTGTTAATGAAGGAACCGCTTCCGCAGCGGAGATTCTCGCAGGAGCTCTTAGAGACCAAAAAGATGCCCCCGTAGTAGGTATAAATACTTTCGGAAAAGGATCTATTCAGGGACTCCATTTTCTCAGTGATGAATCTACCCTAAAAATAACCGAAGAATATTTCCTTACTCCGAAAAAAGAGATTATTGACAAGAAAGGAATAAAACCTGATTTTGAAGTAGAGATTACTAAGGAGGACTTAGAAGAAGAGAGGGACCCACAGCTTAAAAAAGCAATCGAGATAATAAAAAATAAGCACTAAAAATATGAAAGTTATACTACTTGAGAATGTAAAGAATCTGGGTAAAAAGTACGATGTCAAGGAGGTTTCCGATGGTTATGGGAGAAACTTTCTCCTAAGAAACAATCTGGCAAAAATTGCTACCAAGAAAGACATCGAAATGGCGAAGCAAAAAGCTGAAAAAGAGAAAGAAAAACAAGAAAAAGACCTAGGAGATGTAAAAAGTTTGGCCGAAAAGATAAGAGGCCAAAAAGTGGAAATCGATGTAAAAGTAGGAGAGAAGGATCAACTATTTGAATCCGTGGGAGCACAAAAGATATCGGAAAAACTCAATGAAATGGGATTTAAGATAAAAGAAGAAGATGTGCAACTGGAGACTCCAATAAAAGAACTTGGAGAATATGAGGTCACCCTCAAACTCAAATACGACATTCAGTCTTCGGTAAAAGTTATTATCACTAAAGAAAAATGAGAAGAAAATACATCTTTGTGACTGGAGGTGTAATGTCCGGCATTGGAAAGGGTGTTACTACCGCTTCGATACTTAAAATACTGCAGGCAAAAGGTCACAAGGCAACGGCGATGAAGATAGATCCTTACGTGAATGTGGATGCGGGTACTATGAATCCGGTGGAGCACGGAGAAGTGTTTGTGACTGATGATGGGGCAGAGTGTGATCAGGATATTGGTAACTATGAGCGATTTTCCGGACAAGACCTAACTAAAAATAATTATTTGACTACGGGTAAGGTTTATCAAACGGTCATAGAAAGAGAAAGAAATCTCGAGTATGACGGAAAATGCGTGGAAGTTGTTCCTCATATCCCTAATGAAGTTATTTATCGAATTAAAAAAGCCGGGTCCGTTACAGGATCCGATTTTGTTTTGGTGGAGATAGGGGGTACGGTAGGGGAGTATCAAAATCTTCTTTTTCTGGAAGCAGCCCGTATGATGAGGCTTAAGTATCCGGGGGATGTACTTACCGTTCTGGTAAGTTATCTGCCGATTCCCGATATGATAGGTGAAATGAAGACCAAACCGACTCAGAGTGCCAGCAAGCTTCTCAATGAAGCCGGAATTCAGCCGGATATTATTGTGGGAAGATCTTCGGCTCCGATTGATGAAGTTAGAAAAAAGAAGATATCGACTTTTTGTAATATCGCTCCGGAAGATGTTATCTCAGCTCCGGACATCGATTCTATCTATGAGGTTCCTCTTAATTTTGATAAGGACAAAATAGGAGAGAGGATACTAGCCAAACTAAAAGTCAGAAAAAAGAAAGCTACCGATCTCTCTAAGTGGAAAAAGTTTGTCCAGCGCACAAAAAAGGATAAGAAACAGGTTAAGATCGCTATTGTTGGTAAATATTTTGAAACAGGAGATTTTACACTCACTGACTCTTATATCTCCGTTATTGAAGCTATTAAACACGCTTGTGCTAGTCATGGATACAAAGAAGATATTGTCTGGCTTTCTTCCGAGAAATACGAAAAAGATAAACGAAAAACCAAAGAGCTTTCAGAATATGACGGAGTAATTGTCCCGGGAGGTTTTGGAAAGAGGGGAGTGGAAGGAAAAATAAATGTTATCGAGTACTGTCGCAGGAATAACGTTCCCTTTTTTGGCCTTTGTCTTGGAATGCAACTTGCCGTAATAGAGTACGCAAGAAATGTTTGTAAAATGAAAGATGCCTCTTCCTCGGAAATAAAAGCGAGTTGCAAAACCCCTGTTATCGATGTAATGGCCGAACAAAAAGGGCATATGAAAAATAAAGAGTATGGGGGGACAATGCGGCTCGGAGCCTACGATTGTCATCTGGAAAAAGGAACTAAAAGCCACAAAGCATACAGAAAAACAAAAATAAGCGAAAGACATAGGCACCGTTTTGAGGTAAATAACGATTACAGGGAAGAGATGGAACGGAAGGGTCTTGTCATCGCCGGCATAAACAAAAAACGAGATCTGGTGGAGATAATTGAAATAAAAAAACACCCCTTTTTCGTTGGGGTGCAGTTTCATCCGGAGTTCAAATCAAGACCACTTTCGGGTCATCCGCTCTTCAAGGCCTTTATAAAAGCCTCTACAGAACGTTAACAACCTTAGCTTTTCTTTTTCTACCGTCAAAGTTTTTTTTGCTTGTAGTCTTAAAATCGACTAAGCCTTCTTTAACGGCATAAAGAGTATCATCTCTACCTTTTCTAACATTTTTTCCTGCCAAAAATTTCGTTCCGCGCTGACGTATAATAACGTCACCGACTTTAACTTTTTGTCCGGCATACACCTTAACGCCTAAATATTTAGGCTTCGAATCTCTTCCCGTTTTAACTGTACCTGCTGATTTTGTTGTGGCCATACTTCTGTATTTTCAGAGTAAATAGATAATATAACAACGCGACCATGTTAGCAAAAATAAAGGATTTTGTCAAAAGGAACACCTCGGAAATTGTCTTTCTTGTTGCTATTACCCTCATTGCTACTTTCTCGTTTTCGATCGGAATAATAACGTGCAAAATAGAAGGTGAGCAAAAGGACAATCTCTATTTCGAAATGACAGAGTTTTAGTTTATTAAACAATTATTTAGTGTATTGTGTCAAGAGAAAGGTTTAGGGAGGTACCGAGTAGGGAAGTGGCAAAAAATTATTCCTTCATTTCTTTTCCGCTGTGATATTTATGATGAATATTTTTCAGTTTTTGACTGGTTATGTGAGTGTATATCTGTGTTGTGGCTATATTCCGATGCCCCAAAAACTCCTGAATTACTCTTAAATCAACTCCTTGAGCGAGAAGATCGGTAGCATAAGAGTGTCGAAGAGTGTGTGGTGTTGTCATAAGGGGGATGCCGGCTTTTTTGACATACTTCTTGACGATACCTTCTACGGATCTGGGAGTCAGACGCTTTGACGCCGACTTAGGACCCTTATATCTTATAAAAAGCGGTTTTTCTTTATCTCTACGCGTTTTTAAATAGTTGCGAAGAGCGTTTACAGCTCTTTCGGACAGGTAAACGGTTCGCGGATGACCACCTTTACCGATTATTGATAACTCCAGGGTTTGAGTATCGGAAGTAATTTTTATTTGCTCTCTATCCAAGGAAACAAGTTCCGCAACACGCATTCCGCTGGAAAAAAGAGTCTCCAGCATAGCTCTGTCACGTAAGCCGGATTTGGTTTTTGTGTCCGGAGAAAGAAGAAGTTTCTCGAGTTGTTTTAGGTCTAAAAACTTTACCGTTCTTTCTTTATTCTCTTTGGTAAGTTTTACTTTTTCCGCCGGAAGTGAGGAGATATTACGATCGGCGAAATAGTTTAATAGCCCTCGGAGAGCAATAAGATAATAGTTACGAGTTTTTTTGGAGATGGGGGTCTTGGTTTGGGGGTTAACGCGGCGAGAGAGGTAGACTCGATAATTCCAAATATGTTCGTCGTTTAACTCGTGAGGTTTAAGTTTTTCCAGATTATTTTTTTCAAGCCAAGTGAGAAAACTTTTTAAAAAGCGAGAGTAGGTTTCTTGTGTCTTATTAGAGACACCCTTTTCAATATCCAGATACTCAAAAAAGCGTGGAATGTGCTGAGGTATAGGAGTATTGCTATTTTCCATAAAACTTTATCTTAAACTTCGGTAAAGTTATCTTATACGAAGTATAGTCAATATTACTCCCTATGTCAATATCTCACTTTTTTTTCTCCCTGTCTTCCTCTTTATCATTTTCATTTCCGGTAAAAAGGGAATCCACTAATCTTTCCCAAAGACTCTTCCCTGTTTCTCTTACGCCCTCCCTTACTTCTTCCTTTATCTGCTCTTTCTCTCTTTCCGCTTCTTCTCTTACGATCTCCTTTCTTTCTTCTACCATACCTTCGAGTTGCTCTTTGAAGGGCCAATTATACCGGTAAAGACGTTCGCCTATCTCCCCTATCTTACTGCCGGATATCGAAAAATAAGCAAAAATAGCTATAAATAGAACGATAAAGAATAATAATAAGTTCTTAAGCATCGCTAAGCCTTTGTTTTGCCGTTTTAAGGCGTTTTATGGTGTCTTTGTGTCCTAGAACCCATGCAATGTCAAAAGGGCTCGCAGAAGCCTTTTTTCCGCTTAAAGCGACTCTTACTGGCCAAAGAAGGCGGCCTTTGTCCCTGTTTTTACTTGCCCTCTCTACAAGTTTCTCTTTTATAGTCTCTGCTTCCCAATTTTTTATTTCCGAAAAGGCTTTAATGCCCTCCTCTAAAGAATTTTCAATTTCCTCTTTTGTCATATCTTTCCAAAATAGAATCTCTTTATCGTAATCAATATCATCCTTGAAGAAATAATCGGTGAGCTGTACTACCTCCGAGAGTACTTTCATCCTCTCTCTGTAGAGAGAAATTATTTGCTTTAGTTTTTCAAACTCATAAAATGTATCTTTTTCCGGAACATAGTAGCCGGCCCTCGCTTGCGTTCCCCCGTACGCGGGAGGATAGCGACTTTCTTTAAATTTTAAAGTTATCAGGCCGGTATCGAGTAAATAAGGAATACAAAGTGTTACCAGTTCTTCCAAGTCCTTATTTCTTATGTAGTATCCGTTTATAAAATTAAGTTTGTCTATATTAAAGACAGCTCCCGACTTTTGACACTTGTCAAAGGAAAATAGCTCAGTTATCTCTTTTAGTGAATATATTTCCCTTTCTCCTCCCGGATTCCAACCAAGGAAAGAGATGAAGTTGACCACCCCTTCCGGAAGATAGCCTTTTTCCTTGTATTCATACATAGAAACCGCTGCATGTCTTTTGCTTAACTTATTTTTATCCGGACCCAAAATAAGTGGAAGGTGGGCATATTTTGGAGAAGTTACTCCAAGAGCTCTTTGAATAAGGATTTGCTTTGGGGTGTTGGAGATATGATCTTCTCCTCTTATTACATGCGTTATTTGCATCTCATAATCATCTACACTGCAAGCAAGGTTATAAAGAGGAGAGAAATCGCTCTTAGCAATTACAAAATCGCCACCGATATCATTGGCGTTGAAAACAACTTTTCCTTTTACCATATCCTCAAACTCAATGATGTCGTTTTGCGGAAGATGAAGTCTTACAACATACTCGCGCCCCTCTTCTAGTAATTTTTTTCTTTCTTTCGGGTCAAGATTAAAACAATCGCCTTCGTAACGTGGCGGCTGCTTTTTTCGTTTTTGTTCTTCTCTCGACTTTTCCAATTTCTCTTTACTACAAAAGCAATAATAGGCCTCTCCCTTGGAAAGAAGCTTTTCGACATACCTCTTGTATATTTGCCCTCTCTTGCTTTGTCTGTAGGGTCCGTAAGAACCTTTTTCTTCTTTTTCAAAAACACCTTCGTCCCAAGCAAGACCCAGCCATTCTAAACTTCGCATAATATCATTCTCATATTCCTCCCTTGACCTCTCTCTATCGGTATCCTCTATTCGTAAAACAAAAGAACCGTTGTTTTTTCGGGCATAAAGATAGTTAAAGAGTGCTGTTCTTGCCGAGCCTATGTGAAAATTTCCCGTAGGTGACGGCGCGAAACGAACTCTTATTTTCTCTTTTTTCTCTTCTTCCATATTTTTTCTATTTAGTTTTTTTGTCTTGGGTTAAATATTCCTTCAGATAAGAGGCGATCACATGTGCTGCACGCGGACGAGAAAAGGACCGAGCATTCTCTTCCATATTTTTTATCTGTTTGATGGGAGAAAAAAGTTCATTTACTTTTCCCTGAAAGAAGTGGGCAGTAAGATTTTCTTCCTCAAGTACGGTAGAAGCTCTCCAGGAAGCATACTGATACGCATTCTTTACTTGATGATCTTGTGCGGCTTCCGGAAGAGGCAAAAGAATACTTGCTCTTCCGTTTATCGCAATCTCAAAGATACTTCCCGAGCCTGCTCTGCTTATTACCAAATCCGCTGCCGCATAAGAGCTTCGTAATTTCTCTTCATCAAGGAACGGATAAAGATGATATCTTTTTTTTAACTCTTCATCGGTAACCACGGCGCTTATTTCATTCTTGACTGCTTTGTGATTGTTCTCTCCACACTGATGTATTACTTCAAAATCACGAAGAATACCGGTAATAGAGGTAAGAAGAAGTTCGTTTATTCTTTCACTTCCCTGAGATCCTCCAAGAACAAGAAGTACGCGACTATCACTACCTATGCCGAGCTTATTTCTACCCTCTTCTCTCCCCTCCCCTATCACCTCCCTGCGTACCGGATTCCCTACTACAATCATTTTTTCAGGATCCGCTCCTTGGGTTCTGGAAAAAGAAAGAAAAACCTCGGAAAAAAACTTCTTAAGAAGAGAATTGGTTGCCCCCAAAACGGCATCCGATTCATGTAAAAACATTGGTACCTGAAAAAGCCTCCCGGTTAATATTACAGGAAACGATCCGTACCCCCCCTTGCTGAAAATAAGATCGGGAGAGAGGAAAAATAGATAGAAAAAAGACTGCACCACTCCCAAGGGAACTCGAAACCCGATATCTAAGATATTTTGCAAAGTTGCCTTGGATCCCTTGTATCTGCGGACTTTTCCCGTAGAGATATACTTTACGGAAACCCCTTCTTTCTTTATGTAGTCTTGGGATAGCTGGTCCTTGGGGCCGATGTAGTACACATCTAAAAGATCTTTCGGAATTATTTTTTTGAGTTCTCGGATAACAGCTACCAGCGGGAAAATATGTCCGCCCGTACCCCCTCCGGTGAAAATAACTCTGTATTTCTTTGTACTCATAACATTTGTATTATATCATTTTCTCGCAAAGCGAGAAGCATTAAGCAAGATCCCCATCGCCGCAAGTTCTGCAATAAGATGTGATTTTCCATAGCTTATAAAAGGAAGAGGAATCCCCGTTACGGGAAAAATCCCCGTCACCACTCCAATATTTATTGCTGCTTGAATAAATATCCAGCTACAAATACCTATACTCATCAGTCTGGCAAAACCACTCCTGTTGTTCTTTGCGATAACAAAACCTCTCCAGAAAAAAGCAAGAAAAAGAACTACCAAGGTGATGGCACCCACAAAACCCATCTCCTCTGCAAGTATGGCGAAAACGGAATCTGTAGCCGGAAAAGGAAGGAAGCCAAACTTTTGCTGGCTCATTCCGAGACCGAGACCAAAAATTCCTCCCGATCCGATAGCAATAAGCGCTTGTCTGACGTGATAGGTTATACCCAAGGGATCAACTTCCGGATTAAGAAATCCTGTTATTCTGCTAAGTCTGTAAGGAGCCATTTGAATGAGGAGTAAAAAAGAACCTCCTCCCGCAAGGAGAAGCACTATGCTATGCCATAGCGGTGTTTTTCCACTAAAGTAAACAATGAAACCGGTGAAAAGGATAATACCCAGTGTACTTAGATCACGCTGAGCAAGAAGCAGGCTTCCAATAAGCACACATACCACCAAAAACGGAAGGAGGGTTTTTGCGAAAGAGGTCGAATCTCTTTTCTTTTCTTTCTCCTTTTTTGTTATAAGCCAGCTGGCAATATATAAAACAAAAGTAAGTTTTAAAAATTCAGCCGGCTGAAAGGATAACGGTCCCAATTCCAGCCATCTGGTGGCCCCTCCTCTCGTTATTCCTATAAAAGGAATAAAGACCATGGCGAGTAAGAAAAAATTTGCAAACAAGGCGTGCGGAGACCATTTTTGAATAATTTCGAGAGGTGTTTTAAAAAGGACGATACCCAGTAAAACTCCGGGAATAAAGCCGAGAACCAGTTGCTCGAGAACTCTGGTCTCGGAACCTACCGAGGCGGCGCTAGCCAACGCAAATATTCCCAGAAAAATTATGAGCGACAAAATTACAAGAAGAATGTAGTCAAATCCTTTGTTTTTCATGTGTAATTGCGGATATATCCTTTGAAAAGCTCGCCCCTTTCTTTGTAATTTTTAAACATATTAAAGCTGGCAAAACCGGGAGAAAGAAGGCAGGCGTTCCCCCGACCAGTATTATTAAAGCAGTGTTCTACGGCCTCTTGCATATCGGAAGCAGGAAAAACCAATTTATCCGAGTTTTCAAAAAAATCCGCTATTTCATTCGACGTTCCTTTGAAAATAATAATGTTCCTAATCTCCTTTTTTCTCTCTATTTCTTCCAGCATCTTTTTATAATCCCCTCCCTTGTCGACACCACCCAAAATAAGTGTCTGTACATTCTTTAGAGTTGTTATAGCACTAACCGTAGCTTCCGGAATTGTGGCTGCCGAATCATTGTAAAAGTCAATACCTTTATATCGTCCGAGGTATTCTATTCTATGCGGAAGACCCTTAAAGTTCCTTAGTACTTCGTCAAGTACTTTTTCTTCGATGCCGAATATATTCATTAGCTTCACTACAGGATCAAGATATGCAGAAGCGTTCTCCATTTTTCTTTTAGGAGAAAAAGGAATCTTTTTCGCCTTGGTGTTATCGGCAATTTCGCAAACTCTTGCATCCTCCTTATTGTAAATAAATAAGTCATCTTCTTTTTGAAAAGCCGTTATTTTTCTCTTAGAATTTACATACGCGTCCATCGATTCGTGCTTATCGAGATGATCGGGGAAAATATTTAACATAACGGATATCTTCGGGCTGACACTTACCGTTTCCAATTGAAAGCTTGATAGTTCATATACGTAAAGTGTGTTATTTTTCTTTTTAGAGAGAAAAGAAAGAGCGGGTGTTCCGATATTTCCCACAAGTTCCGCTGAATAACCGGCTCGCAGTAACAGATCATGTAAAAGCAGACAAGTTGTGCTCTTTCCTTTGGTACCTGTTACACCTATTACTCTGTCTCTGCAATAAGAAAGAAAAATATCGCTTTGAGAGGTTATCTCTTGCCCTTTCTTAAGCTCGATAATCGAAGAAGGAATTCCCGGGGATTTTATAATAATGTCGTAGTTTTTAACGGCCCGAAGATAATCTTCTCCGAGATGGAGATTTACATCCTCTTTTAATTGTCTTTTTGCTCCCACTCCAAACTCGTTATAAGATAAAGCATCAGCGACTCCAATTTTCTTACAGGAAGCATTTTCTCTTAAAAAAGTCAGCGTGTCCATTCCCTCTTCCCCAAAACCCAGAACAAGAATTTTTTTATTTTCAAATCTTGAAATCATTTAGAAACTCAAGGTCTTATTCCCATTTAATTAAGAAGCGGTGTATCCTATCCTCTCCTCCCTCAAACATACACTTTTCCTCTCGACAAATAGCCTTTCTACCAGTAACAAAGAAAACAAGTTGACTAAAATAGCCTTCCAGATACCGACAGTGAACAGGATGTCCGACAAAATCAGTGAGCTCTCCTACGGCTTTTTTTTCTTTCATATCAAGATCTTTCACGACAAGAGTGCCTTCGTCATAGTATTTTCGCCATCCGCTATTTGCATGCTTGCCAAGCATTTCCATGGAAACAAGAAAGCTACTTGCGAATCGTAAAAGAAAAGAGCGCTTGGCAGAATCTTTTCCGATTCGTCGTATGCCTTCATCATCAAGCCTGAATAGTTCTTTTTCAATAATAAGAAAGGTCATATAGAAAGAAGCCGGTATCTTTTCTCCTTCTTTTATTTGAGATATTTGAATATCGCAGCCAAGACTATCTACTTCTTTCTGTATCTTTTCTTCCACATTATCACCAAAGCTTCTACGCAAAACATAAAGGTGGTCGAGTACTCCTCGCGCGGCGAACCCTCCCTTAGTAGCAGCGATATGTTTTTTATCTTCTTCGGAGAGACTTATCATGATAAAAGATGAATTACTACCCCTATGATACCCGCCACAGCACCGATTATCCAAAAACGCATAGTAACTTTATAGGGTGGCCATCCTTGCGCTTCAAAATGATGATGCAAAGGGGCGGCTAAAAATATCTTCTTTTTTCTAAATTTTTTAGAAAGCAATTGAATTATCACCGAAAATGAAGTAACAACAAGCAGGATAGCGATTATGGGAAGAACAGCCACCGCTCCCGTCAAAAAAGCTACTACAGTGAGTACTGCTGTTAGTCCGATTATTCCTGTTTCTCCCATATAGAAGCGGGCCGGAGGAATGTTGAACCACAAAAAAGCAAGTACGCTTCCGACCACCGCCAAACAAAAAGCGGCAAGGTTGATCTGCCCCTGTGAAAGAGCAATCACCGTATATGCCGTAAAAATAGAGGCAAAGACTCCTCCCGAAAGTCCATCGATCCCATCAATGACTCCCCCACTATACACGGCAATCATTACGACAATAAAGAAGGGAATATAAAAGACTCCCAGAAAAACCTCTCCAAAACCCGGAACGTAGATTCCCGACTCTCCCAGCTTAAAATAAAACCAAATTGCTCCGATAGCTCCAATAACCCCTACAAGAAATATACGCCAGCGTAAACTTAGACCATTGCTGAAGAAATCTCTTACTTTGGTTGACTTAAACGGGTTTTCAGCAACCTGGAAGATGTCATCGATTAAACCGACAAGAGAGGCGGCAACCAGTGTAAAGAGCGGGAGCCATGTTTGATCTCTACTCAGAAAATTAATCTTTTCCGTCCAAAAGAAATCAAAAATGTGTGATACGAAAAGAAAGAAAAAAGCAACAAAAACAACGGTTATCCACACAAGAATTCCTCCCAGTCGCGGAGTTTGCAGTTCCCCTTTTTCGTGATGTTTTTTAAAATAATCCGCACTCTTTCCATCAATAGTCTTTTCTTTTACCTTCTTTTTCCACAATTTGTGCTTATATAAAAAATCAGCAAAACAAGGTGTTATTAAAAAGGCCAATAAAAAAGAGGCTATGCCGGCTAGAAAGACTTTTATTACGCTGGTTGTAATCGCTATATCGTGCATAGAAATATATTAGAATTCATAAGCGACATGGACATAATCAACCAACTTTTCCATTTCGAGAAATCGATCCTCGGCGCCCAAAATGACATTAATAATGTAACCGTCTTCCTCCGGCGCTTCCAGTACAAGTAAAAGACAACCAAAAGCGGCATGTGTCCACCCAGTCTTTCCTCCTACAATACTGTCCCACTTTGGGCTACTTGTGTGAAGAAAATCATTGGTGTTTACTGACTCATAATAAACCATTCTATCCGGTGAAAACAGTCTGTACGAAGGCTTTTGGGAGATCTCAAAAATCTCCGTTTCTGTGAGAAGATATTTCGAAAAATCAATTATCTCTCGAGCAGTGGAAAGATTGTACGATCCTCGTCCGTCAAGACCACTAGGATTTATAAACTTTGTCTCTTTTAACCCTATATTGCGGGCTTTTCTGTTCATCTTATTTACAAAGCTTTTCACGGGGTCTTCATCGGTTTCTTCTAAAAACCTGTCACTTATGAGGGCTAATGCAAAAGCGGCACTATTGTTGGATTCAATCACCATCGGATAAATCATCTCCCCAATTTTTGTTTCGTAAAAAGCCCTAAAGTCACGAAACTCGCTACGGGTGACGACATCTTCTTCCGTTATTAAAACGGGTTCATCCATGTCGTAATTCTCCTTAACTACCAACGCTGTCATCAGCTTACTGATACTCGCTATCGGAAGCAAATCATCTTCATTTTCTTTGTAGAGCATTTTTTCTCGTTCTCCGTCCCAGTAGAAAGATGCGGCTGCAGCCACGTCTAGATTGGGACTCTCGCCGTCGTTAACAAGTACCGGATAAAGAGTCACCTCTTCACCTTTCGACTTTCCCTCCTCAACACTTCCCTTCTCCGGAGTAATCGCCCTAATAACAAAAAAACCTCCCAGAAGAAATAGTAAAAGGCTCGTAAATATCCATAATTTTTTTTGGTGACGCAACTCTCTTTTTCTGTTTCGAATGGCTTTCATTGCTTTTTTTCTTTTTTACTTAGACCTAGCTCGTTAAGTTGCTTATTATCAATCTCTGATGAGGGAGCACCCATCATAAGATCTCTTCCATCTCCGGTTTTTGGGAAGGCAATAACCTCTCTAATACTCTCTTCACCAAGGAGCACCATTAAAAATCTCTCAAGGCCGAAAGCAATCCCTCCATGCGGAGGCACTCCATAAGAAAAGGCCTCAAAAAGATGGCCAAATCGCTTTTCGGATTCTTCCTTGGTATACCCAAGAACACTGAAAACCGCCTCAAGTATTTCCGGCTTGTGTGACCTCAAACTTCCTCCGGCTATTTCGTTTCCGTTCAGCACAAGATCGTATTGCATTCCTTTTAGATCTTCCGGGTTCTCGGTTATTTTCCGAGGGTCGTCTTCCGTTGGCATGGTAAAGGGGTGATGAGCAGCACTCCACTTACCCTCTTTGGTTTTTTCGAACATAGGAAAGTCGGTAACAAATGCAAAGGCCATCTCATCCTTGTCTTCCTTGTTTTCTCTAAGATCGGGCCTATCGGTTCCCCACTCCTCCATCGCCTGACTATAGCTGATTCTAGGAAAGGGCTTTTCTTTTATTTTCTTCTCCGGAAAAAGAACTCCGATCATTTCAGTCACCATCTCTTCTATTAAGGAAAGAATATCTTCTTTCTCTACAAAGGAAAGCTCCATATCAAGTTGTGTGAACTCCGCCTGTCTGTCCGCCCGTAAATCCTCGTCACGGAAACATCGTGCAAACTGAAAATATTTCTCTATTCCGGCTACCATCAAAAGTTGCTTGTACTGCTGAGGGCTTTGAGGCAATGCATAGAAGCTACCCGATTGCTTTCTGGAGGGGACCAGAAAATCTCGCGCACCCTCCGGCGTAGACTTTGTTAGAACGGGGGTTTCGATCTCTATAAAGCCTTTGTTACTCAGAAAATTCCTTAAATGAAGAACCGAGCTATGGCGCATCTCCATATTTTTCTTTAGTCTTTCTCGACGAAGATCAAGGTACCTATAACGCATTCTTAGCTCTTCCCCCACCTCATATCCGTACGTACTCGTCTCGAAAGGAACAGTTTTTGCCCGAGAGAGTATTTTTAAGTGGCTTATTTCAATCTCCACATCTCCCGTTTGACTATCCTTGTTTTTCATTTTTTCCGGCCTTTCCTTTACCATTCCCACAATCTCCACTACCCACTCAGCTCTTATTTCTTTTGCTGCTTTAAAATTCTCGTTTTGTGAAGTAATCACGGCCTGCACCTTCCCCGAAAAATCACGAAGATCCAGGAATAAGACGCTTCCATGAAGACGAATGCTATCGACGAACCCGGAAATCTTAATTTCCTCTCCGATACTTGATATTGAGCTTGCTATCGAGACTCTTTCCATATAATCCTTTTTTAATATTTTTCTAATCTTCTAGATGCTTTTTCACTATCCCCAATACCTCTTTAGGGGTGTAGTCCGTCTTAATGAGATACTCTCTGGCACCGAACTTCTTTGCTCTCTCTCTGGATATCGCATCATCATAATTAGAATATGCAATAACTTTGGTAGAGGATACTTCACTGTCAGATCTGAGTCTTTCCAGGAAATCGATTCCGCTGGCTTGGGGAAGAAGAATATCGAGAATAATTAAGTCTGGCCGTATTTCTCTTGCTTTTTCTATTCCCTCTTCGGCATCTACCACCCAGTAAACATCAAAACCTTCCTTGCTGAATCTGTCTCTATACATTTCGGCAAGCATCTGCTCGTCTTCAATAATGAGAATCTTTTTCATTTTACGAAAATGAATTACTTTCTATATATCTTCAATCGAGAGAACACGAAAGACTTTTTGATTTTTAATCACGTCGTGAACATATGACCTCATTCTTTGTAAATTTTCTTCCTTTTCCTCTTCTTTATTTCTTCCAGTCGCTCTGAAGTGCTTATCCACTTCACTTTCAATCTCCTCAGGAGTAACCTGAATATCTTCCTTTTGACTTATCGTGTGTAAGATAAGAGCATATCCCACATTTTCCTGTGCTTTTTTCTTCCATTCTTCTCTTAGTTCTTCCTCCGATTTTCCTATCTCTTTTAAGTAGTCCTCGAAAGATCCGCCTCTCTGGGTAACTTGATTTTTAGTATTTTCCACCATATTGTCAAGCTCCTTTTCAATAAGCACCTCGGGAACCTCAAAAGAAGTTTTCTTTTTAATATTTTCCAAGACTTTAACCTTTATTCTTTCGTTCTCCTTGTTGCTTTTCTCTTTTTTTACACCTTCTTTTATTTTGTCCTTAAGTTGGTCAAGGTTTTCAATGTTAGGTATAGAACCGGCAAGCTCATCGTCAAGCTCCGGTAACTCTTTCTCCATCACCGATACCATTTCCACATTAAAATCAATCTCCTGCTTATCACCACTCTGATCACCTCCTCCCATCTGCGGAGCTTTTACGGAAAAACTCTTACTCTCCCCCTCTTTCATTCCCAGGAGATTTTCTTCGAATCCCTCGAGCATGGCAAGTTCATTATTTCCAAGATTTACTCGAAAATCTTTTTCCTCAACTTTTTTGCTTTCATCACCTCCGAAGGTACTTTCAAAGTTAATATTCACCACATCACCACTTTTCGCCTCTCTTTCCACTTTCTGTAGCTTAGCCTTTTCTTCTCTTATTCTGTTTAATGTATCCTCTATTTCTTTATCTTCCACTTTTACTTCTTTTTTCTCCTTTTTTACCGTGTCTTCAGCTATTTTTTTATAATCCGGAAGATCTATTTCCGGCATCACATAAACGACAGCCTTGTAGACCACCTCATTCCCGGGTGCACACTTAACTATATCTACATGAGGATTAGCAACTGCGTATAACTTCTTTTCTTCAATTATCTTGGGATATGTTTCCTGAATGGCTTCTCTAGCCGCCTCCTCGTAAAGCTTTTCTTTTCCTACCGTATTTTCCACTACCTCCTGAGGAACGTTTCCCGGACGAAAGCCTTTGATATTCATTTCCGAAGAAAGTTTTTGTGCGGTTTTTTCCGTGTAACCTTTCATTTCTTCAGCGGAGAGAGTCACCTCCAACTCTTTTTTTGTTTCCGAAACGTCGTTTACTTTTACATCCATAATAATTTATTTTATTTTCCAATTTTTAATCTCGTCATAATCTATTCTATCATCAAAGTTTTTTTCTTACAAAAACAAAAGAAACCGCCGACAAGTAGTATCGGCGATTTCTTTTTGAAAAAAATTTACTTAAAAATCGTCTTCCTCGTCATCCTCTTCCTGGCCCTCTTCTTCGTCGTCTTCTTTGTCGGAAACGCCTTCTTGCTTTCTTTCCTCTTCCTCTACCTCTTCTCCTTCTTCCTCTGTCTCCATCTCCTCTTCCGCGTCTTCCTCCTGAGTTTCCACTTGCTCATCTTCATTGCCGGCAACCTCTTCGTCCTCGGTAATCTCTTGGTTGAACTCTTCCTCGGGATTTACCGCTCCTTTCCCTTCCTTCTTCTCCCTCTGCATTTGCATCATATACCAAACAATACCGGCACCGACCACGATGACCACTACATATAACCAGTTATCAAGCATGATATGATTTTATTTAAAAACTATTATTAGACCTTTTTGATGTATCCTCCTAAGTTATATACATCACCTGCGCCCATTATAATCAAAATCTCTCCTCCGTGCAAGTTTTTAAGAAGAGTTTCGGCGGTTTTTTCTAAATCACCTGTGTACTCTACTTTTTCAAGGTTTTCGGCAAGCATCTTGCTATTTACTTTTTGCAAAACTTCCTCCGACTCCCTTCCTTTAACCGTATAAATATCGGTTACAAGCAAACGATAAACATCGGCACCGGCAAGCACTTTTCTAAAATAAGAAAAAAGTCTGTGAGTTCTTTCATATTGATGAGGCTGAAAGACGGCGATTATTTTTTCTTGAGGATACTTCTCTTTAACAGCTTCCAGAGTTACTTCTACGGCCGTGGGGTGATGGGCATAATCATTGATTAGCTTTATTTTTTTTCCGTTTTGAAGATAAACTTCTTCCTCGTCAAATCTTCTCCAAGTACCCCGAAACTCCTTGAGGCCCTGCAAGACATCTTTTTTCTCAATTCCCAGACGCTCCCCTGCTTTGTACGCTCCGAGGGCATTTTGAAGATTGTGCTTTCCGGGAATCGAGAGCTCTATTTCTTTAACCAGACTCTCTTTTAGTGAATATTCAATAATTTCTTTATCCATCACCGCTTTCTTTATTTTTTTACACCCCTTATCGTCCATATTTATTATCAACGTTCTCTTTACATTATTTCGCATATATTCACGAAAAGTGGAGAGAATGTGGTTGAGATCTCTATAGTAATCAAGATGATCCTCTTCTATGTTTGTTATAATAGCTATTTGGGGAGAGTAGTTAAGAAAAGACGCCTTATATTCATCCGCCTCTATGACAAGATATTTTGAAGACCCTTTCCGGTAATTTGTACCACCAAACTCATTCATTTTCGTGCCGATAATAACCGTCGGATCAAGTCCTCCTCTTATCATAACAAGCGAAACCATGCCCGTAGTCGTACTTTTGCCATGAGTTCCGGAGACGGCAACCGTAAAATAATTCTCGGTCATCTCGCCCAGTGCTTCAGGATAACTACGTAATTCTTTCTCCATTTCGGTAGCCTTTTTTAATTCCGGATTATCCGGAGAGACGGCAGGACTGTAAATAACTTTTTTTACGTCTCGAGAAATGTTTTGCTCACTATGTCCCTTAAAAACAGTGATCCCCTCTTTTTTTAAATCTTCGCACAAGTTCTCGTCCGAACCGGTCACCATCCATCCATGTGCAAGGTAGTGTCTCGCAAGGGCAGAAACACCTATCCCTCCCACTCCTACAAAATGTACCTTTTTAGTCATCTAACTTATATTCTTCTATTAAATTATATTCAGGCCCGTCTTTTTTTAATTTACTCTCTACAAGACTAAAACTTTCAGCAATAAATTTAGAAGAAAGATCTTCGTTTATTTCCGGAATAGATAGTAAAGACATCTTTTTTAACTCCCATTTTCTTATTCTTCCTAGTGTAATATGCGGCTTAAACTCCTTTTCTTCACTTAAATCGTACTCCCTTACCGTATCTTCTATTTTTCCTTGAAGAAGTGAGAGATCTTTGCTTTGGCCGCGTGCCCAAATAAGCTTGGCGTTCTTTTTCGAAGGGGGGTGGTATACTACTTTATCCATAAAAATGAGGGGTTTTTTCGCCTTTATTTTCCTGAGCTTTTTTCGAACTTCCTCTATCTTTTCCTCCTTAATCGCTCCGAGAAAAAGCAAAGTTATATGCAAATTTTCTTTTTCGACCCATTTCACGGCCTTTTCGTTAAAAAAGCCTTCCATCTCTTTCCTTATTAAAGAAAGCTCTTCTTTGACGTTGTTTGGTAAGTTTAAGGCTATAAACACTCTCTTTATCATACGCCCACATTATGGCAAAATATAGGACAACAGACAAGTTTTGTGGTAGAATGAATTCCATGAAAATAAAGATAGACAATTTCGAAGGAAATATTCACGATACCCTAAGAAGAGCCGGTTATCATCCCGATAAATGGCAACGTGGTAGCGAGATGTCTTACTCTCGATCTATTTCCGGAGGAAGGTATCCCCGTTTTCATATTTATTGGAACAGTGATAGAGCCATTTTAAATCTACACCTGGATCAAAAACCCGCTACATACAAATCGTCTCCCGATCACGGAGCAGAGTACGACAGCCCACTCGTAAAAGAAGAAGCGCAACGGATAATGTCTTTTTTCTAAACGATGACAAAGAGAAACCCGAAGAATAAACAACTCCTTTCCTATCTTGACTCCTTTCTGAGAAAGGTAAGAGAAAGTGGTCTTGCACCTTCCGGAATAGAGCAAAAAGAAAGAGATGCTAAATTTTTTAGAGAGTGGCTCTTTTTCAAAGGCTTATCAGACATCTTTCCCGAACAACTGGAAAAAAAACATCTCGAAGAATACAAAAAACATTTAAAGGAAAGAGGATTAAAAGAAAGTACCGTAAAAAGGTACTTGAAAACAGTCTACGATTTGCTAGAATACCTCGAAGAAATAGGGGCCGCCCCTCCCTTGGTTCGTAAAGAAGAGGAGACGGACATCCAGAAAATAGTAAATTACTATTTCGAGACGAAAGGTTTTTCCTTGGAAGAGATAAAAAGAAACGCCAAGAAAAAACGGATTATTTACTCGCGATACACTAAACCGGCCAAAGACCTTTTAGACCTGACCGGATCGGTTAAAGAAGCTAAAAGAGCTATAAACAGAGTCGCCGAGTGGGCAAAATCAAGAGATTTGGATTACGCTATTGAAACAGTATTTAAAAAATGGCCAGAGATAGAGAAGCTAGAACCCAAAAAAAAGAAAATAAAGCCTTATTTTCGTGGAGATCCTATGGTTTGGTCGGAAGCAAAAAAGAAATGGTTCGTTATTTGCAGTAAAACCGGAGACTGGCTTGAATTTGCCGGTGACAAGAAGGACATCTATTGGCAAGAAGAGTAGTTTTTATTAATTCTTACAATAATTCACGGTCCACCATGAACAAAATAGTTTTTGCAGGTTCCGGAAGATTTTCTTTCTTGACCCTTAAGGAAATATTGGAAAAAGGAATAAAACCTTCTTTGATTCTCGTAACCAAAGATAACAGAACGGAAAGAGAAAAAAGAAAAAAACCTCTCGAGATCAAGGGGTTGGCAACCGAATACGACATCCCCATAGAAGAAACGGAAACCAAGGAGGATTTGGAAGAAAAAATTGAAAAAGAGAGCCCGAGTATTGTTCTTACAGTCGCTTTTGGAATAATAATATCTCCAAAAATTTTAAATCTTAGTAAGTTTGTAAACTTACACCCATCCCTTCTTCCAAAGTATCGTGGCCCAAGCCCCATTCAGACCGCCATTTTGAATAAGGAAAAAGAGAGTGGCGTTACCCTCTTTATGATGAACGAGAAAATAGACGAGGGTCCGATATATGCAAGCAGTAAAGTCCCCTTCCATTCACAAATAACTTACTGTGAGGCAGAGGAAATGCTTGCTAAGGAAGGAGGGAAACTTATCGCTGAAAATATAAGCAACATTCTGGAAGAGAAAATAACACCCGAAAAACAAAACGAAAAGGAGGCCACTTACACTAATCTTTTGAAAAAAGAAGATGGAAAAATAAATTGGAATGAACCGGCAGAGTTAATCGAAAGAAAAGTAAGAGCCTTTAATCCGTGGCCCGGAACCTATGGCAAAATGGGCGAGAAATACTTTAAGGTGCTGGAAGCTGAGGTTCAAGAACAGACCGGTAATGGTCCTTTTGGAGCCCCTGGTAAGGTTTACCTTGGAACCAATCACACTATCGCCGTGCAAACCGGAAAAGATTTTCTACTTATAAAGAGCCTGCAGATAGAAGGCAAAAAATCAACCAGCTCCAAAGATTTCCTGCAGGGAAACATGAGCTCTATGGGGATTGTTCTTTCCTAAGAAGTCTCTCCCTCTTCCCGAAGGTATCTCTTAAGTTCGTCTTTTATATCGTCCCTCAAAAGTGCAAACTTGTAAGAAGTTTTTAGATAGTTAAGCGGATCTCCCGTGGTATGCCACTCCCCCTCAATTGGAAGGGCTATTACTTTCTTTCCACCCCTTGCCAAAGAGTTTATGATATCCATTACCCACAACTCCCCATCCTTGCCAGTGGGAGTTTTTGTCGCTTTCTTAACTACATCGTAAGAGAAAACAAATCTCCCGAAAACAGCACTTCTGGAAGGAGCCTTTTCCGGAGGAAACTTTTCACATGCCTCCTTTATCTCGTACCTACTCTTCCCTCTTTTCTTGTATCTTACCGTTCCGTACTTGTGAACTTCCTCTCTTGGTACCTCTTGTACTCCTAGGGCTGCTGAGGGATTTTCTTTGTAGAATGCATCAAGAAGCTGTTTTGTTACCGGCTTCCTAGAGATAGTTAAGTCATCACCGAACATATATACAAAAGGCTCTTCCGGATCCAGTACTGGAAGTGCGGAAAGAAGCGGTGTTGCATTTCCGTAAGGAAGATCGCTCTTTTGCCTCACGTAAATAAAGTTCGCCATCTTGGGAATTTCTTTAATTTGCTTTAAGCGATCCATCTTCCCGTTATTCTTTAGTTCGGCTTCCAGCTCCCGGTGAGAGTCAAAATAATCTTCCAAACAGGTGTGCCCACATCTAGTTACCAGTATAATATCCTCTATTCCCGAATTTACCGCCTCTTCTACCAGATAATGTATAATGGGCTTATCGATTATAGGGAGCATCTCTTTGGGCTGATTTTTTGTCGCTGGAAGAAATCTCGTTCCGTACCCCGCGGCAGCAATTACCGCTTTTTTTATTTTTTTCATATTTCTTGATTAAATGAATAATTAACGGCGAGCATACTATTTACCTTCTTGTCTCTCCGAAAAGAGTAATACCTCTCTTTCTCGCAGTATGTGCACTCTTGAGAGACGTTCACATTATAAGCCCCCACACGTTCTAATTTTCTTTTGGCAACTCCTTTGAGGTTCATAAAACTCTTCCCCTCTCTTTCTTTTATAAACTCCTCAAACCCTTTAAAAGCTTTTATCACATCATCCTTTATTTCAAAGTGGCACGATCCTATTCCCGGCCCGATATCCGCGGACAGATTTCCCGGCTCTTCCCCGATAGCAACTATTCTTCTAAAAGCCTCTTCGATTATACCTTTTTCCAGGCCCTTCCAACCTGCATGGAGAAGTCCTCTAACTTTTTTCGAATAAAGAGATATCGGCAAACAATCCGCCACGGTTATTCCCATAACAATGTCTTTACTAGTCGTTAAAAACCCGTCCACACTCTCTATTACTTTCCCTCTGTTATCTTTACCCACTATCGCAACATCTTTTCCGTGAACTTGTTTTGCAAGTACGAGATCTTCAATCCTTAAATTATTTTCCTTTAGAAAAGCCTTCCTGTTTTCTTTTTTTTGCATCGGCCCGTCTTTTTTTCTGGATATGATCATGAAAAGAATATCTTATAAGTTTCGATAACTGCCGCTACGCCTAAAAGAGGAAGAATAATATACACAAAAGTGTTTACAGCAAGTGACACTTTTTCTTTTATCTTTTTCTCTCCTTTCCTAAGTTCCTTAAACAGGGAATAGCCTATCCAAAAACCTATCGATGTTCCGATAAAAAGAGCTGTTAATTCGAAAATACCGTGAAAAAAGAGTGAGAAAAAGAGACCACTCAGTCCTATGGACGGATAAACCGTTCCGGAGACATAACCGAGCACCCACCCGTTTACAACAAGGAAAAAGAGAGTAGGAAGCGCGAAAAGAACACCAAACAGCATAAAGAGAAGTATCTTTATGGAGTTATTAAAAAAAATAAAAAGCGCCATCCATACGGGGTCCAGATCGAAAAGATAAGAGAAAGCGCCTTGTAATTCACGCATTCCTTCCTGTGCCAAATCGGGATACTGAGTGGCAAAAAGAAAACCTAATCCGAAAAAAAGCGTAAAAATAGCTACCGAAAACGGAAAATATTTTTTTATTATTTCTCCTAATTTAGATAAATCAACTCTCTTCATGTTTCTCTTTTTAGAAAATCAACCTCTCTTTTTTTTCTGTCACCAATGTCTTTTATTTCCAAATTATGGTCAATAATCTCCCCCAGATATTTTCCTGACAATAGATGCGGTAAAAGTACGTAATCAGCTCCTTTCTCATAAAGAGTGACACCCTCCTCATCGCTTTCGGCACGAACCACCACTTTAATATTTTCGTCAATATCTTTTATTCTTCGAATAAGAACAACATTATCTTCCATGTGAGGGCTGGTAGAAACAACTAGCTTTGTTTGCTCTAAATTAAGCTCTTCAAAGAGGTGCGGATCCTTAAGATCGGCAAAAACGTGCGCAACACCTTTTTTCTTCAGAAGATCGGTTATCATAGGGTCAAAATCGATCACCAGCACCATACTTTGATCAACATAATTCATTATTCCTCTCCCGATTCTGTTTGCCCCTATTAAGACAAGTGGCTTAGACACTCCGTAATCACCTTCTTCTTCGTAAGCATTTTTCCTTTCAAAAATCGAAAGAAATTTTTCTAGATACGGAAAAATTTTCTCCGCATAAAGTATGAGATATGTGGAAAGAGTTATGGTGATTACCCCTACGGCAACAATAAGCGCAAAAACTTGGTTTGTGATATGCCCCAACGAAAGACCTAGCGTAGCAAATATCAAACTAAACTCGGAAATCTGAGCTACAGTAGTCCCGGTAAGAAAACTTGTTCTTTTCTTGTAACGCATAAGTCCCATAATAATCATTACGATAATAGGGTTTCCTATAAGTACAAAAAGAGAAAAAATAACTGCCGGTAGTAACATTCCTTCAAAATCGGAGATAACCATAAGAGAGCCAAGATAAACAAAAAATATTAAAATAAAAAAGTCTCTCAGCGGTCTTATTTTGTTGGCAATATGATACTTTTCCGAAGAGTTTGCCAGCGCCACTCCTCCCAGGAAACCGGCAATTTCCACTGAAAACCCTATCTGCTCGACAATCACCGCAAAAGCAAGAAGCCAAGAGAGACTTACAAGAAAAAGAAGCTCTTGGGAGTTGGCAATTTTACGAAAAAGATAAGGAAAAACGCTCCCACCAAGAAAAAGCATCAAAGCGAAGAGACCGACACCCGTTACTACCGTTTTAGCAAGAGAGAAAAATCCAACACCCTCCCCTATTTCAATCGCATTCAGTACAATAAGAATGAGAATAACTACCAGATCCTGAACGAGCAAAAGCCCGATAGCCGCTCTGCCGTGCAAAGTAGTAAGACTCCCCTTGTCCGAAAGTAGTTTTACAATAATAACCGTACTGGAAAAAGTAAGAGCTACCGCAATGTAAACGGATGCCAGAAGATCGAATCCGAAAAGAAGATATCCGACTAAAAATCCTCCCGTTGCCGTGAAAACAACCTGCCCAAGTCCGATAGCTAGAGATAATTTTCCCGTCTTTTTTATCGACGTATAGTCCATTTCCATACCAACCAAAAAAAGGAGAAACATTATTCCCAATGTAGAGAAGAGTTCTATAAAATCTCCATTATCAAGACTCACAAAGCCAACGGTTCCTATAACAATACCGGTAATCAGGTATGCCAGTACCAGGGGTTGCTTTAGGAATCGAAAAACAATTCCAAAAAAAGCCGCTGCTGCCAATAATATAGCAAGCTCCACTTGCGAAGTAATTTCAACGCCCTCCAAGAATTGCAAAAAAGCGTTCCAGATCTCCATAACAGAACTACTTTACCGAATTTCCGGTAAGATGAATAGTCTTGGTGGGATACGCGAACTCGATCCCCTCTTTCTCGAATGCTCTTTTTATTTCCAGCAATATTTTTTCGTTAACATCCATAAAAACCATATAATCGGGAGACTTTATGTGGTAGATCAAGTGGTAATCCAATGAAAAGTCTCCAAAATTAAAAAAGTGGATTCGGGTAAACTCCGCCATCTCTTCTTTCTCCACAATCTCTTTTACAATCTCCGGTATTTTTTCCATCTTTTCGGTAGGAGTCTCATAGACTACCCCCAAAGTAAATTCAGCCCTCCTTTTTTCCATTTTTCTGTAATTATGCACTTGCGCCGAAGTAAGCTCCTTATTGGAAAAAACAATCTCCTCTCCTTGAAGAGACCTTAGTCGAGTACTCTTTATCCCGATTCTCTCTACAGTACCCCACTTTCCACCAACCACAATAAGATCCCCTTCCAGGAAGGGCTTATCAAAATAGATGGAAAAGGAGCTAAAAAGATCCGATAATATATTTTGAAGTGCAAAAGCTACCGCAACACCGCCAATACCCATACCGGCGACAATACCAGTAATATTAACCCCAAAAACGGAAAGAACTGCAAGAAGGATAAATGACCAGAGAATGATCTTTACGATAAGTGCCACCGTCCTCAACATCGCGTCATTTTTCTCCTGAGTTTTTTCTCGGTAAGCTTCTTTACCAAAATCAACAATCTTTCCGATAATCAAAGCTATATGTTGCGCGGCCCACAATATAAGCAAAATTCCAGCCAAAATTTTTAGAATTTCGGGTACCTCTATCAAAAAAAGACTCAGGTAAAAGGATAGAAAAATATAAAATGAAGATCTGAAAGCTCCTACGATATCCGTTAGAAGTCCAACAACTTTCTTATCACCAAATCGACGAGATATCTTTCTAAAAAGCAACAACTTAAAACCGAAAATTACCCCTGAGAGAAGAACAAAAACAAGAAAGAAAATTAGGTAATCAAGAAGAGTGTTATTGAAATACTCCACTTGCCATAAAGGATTTGTCAATAAGTTTTCAAGCATTTTTTACGTTTGTTTTAGATTAATACAATCTTTTAATATAAAATCCCCTACTCGAGTTCGCACAAGATATTGAAGGTAAGCCCCACCTACCAAAAGACAACCTATATCGCGAGCAAGAGACCGAATATAAACTCCCGAACCAGTTACCACCCTTATTTTTAAAAGAGGATACTGGTAGTCAAGAAGCTCTATTTCTTTTATTTCCACCTTTCTTTCTTTATGCTCCACAGAGACTCCCTTACGAGCCAGTTTGTATGATTCATATCCATTCACTTTGACAGCCGAATAAAGTGGTGGAATTTGACTAATCTCTCCTACATAGCTCTCGCAGACTTTCTTCACTTCTTTAATTTTAGGGTGTCTTTTTACGGAGACTTTTTCTTTTTCTCCTTCACTGTCATCGGTAGTACTCGTTTCTCCCAATTTTATAACAGCGATATATTCTTTTTCCTCAAAAAGACTTGTGTGGAGTTTTTTTGTATCCTCTCTTCCGGAAGCGACAATAAGAATTCCTGCTGCAAGAGGGTCCAGAGTTCCCGCATGTCCCGTTTTCTTTACTCTTGTTACGGCCTTTACCTTATTTACTACATCCCTGGAAGTCTCTCCCCTTTTCTTGTAAAGAACAAAAAACATTTCTCTATACTAGCACTTTTGTTACGCTAAAGAAAGATTGTTCTTGACGACTGCAAAATCTCCTACCAGGCTATCTTTTTTTGAAGGATTATATACTCCAACAGCAGGATGAAGCATCGGAATAATCTTTATATTCCCATAATCCGTTTTGGCCGTAAACACCCGTCCCCGCAAAGTGCTTATCGGAGCAAGCTCTTTTTCCAAGCCAAACTTACTTAATATATATTCTGAAGAAAATCTTCCAAGGCACACAATGATCTCGGGCGATATAATTCTAATCTGCCTATCCAAAAAAGGAGAGTATACCTCTATCTCTTCGGGTAAAGGATCTCTGTTTTTCGGAGGTCTGTCCTTTAGGATGTTGGTAATATAAACTTCTTCACGCTCTATACCCGACTTCTCCAGACACCAGTCAAGAACCTTTCCAGCACTTCCGCAAAATGGCCTTCCGGTCGCCGCCTCCCTTGCTCCCGGAGCCTCTCCGATAAACATCACTTTCGCGTCATGACTACCCTCCCCAATAACCGGAAAAACTCCGTTCTTTATCCTCTGACTATAAAGTGGCGACCGTTTAAGATTAACAACTTCCTCTTTTATTTGTTTGAGTTTTTCTGTTTTATCCATTTTCTCTGAGAAGCTCGACTACGGTTTTCAGTTCACCTGATGTGAGATTTTTTTTAAGTTTCTCTTTTATCGTAAGTACCGTTTCCTTATCGGCCTTCATTCCATTATTCACCTTCTTCCCAATTCTTTCTTCAAAAAGATTCTTTTCCTTTGAAGACAAAAAGCTTTTTTCAAGAATTTTCTCCACCACTTCTTGTCGATCAAGAGTCAGAAAAAGATCTTTTTTTCTTTGAGTGTCACTTCCCACCATCTCCGCTTGTCCTGCAAAAAGTTTCTCATACTCCCCACAGGCAAAACATTTTCCGTTATACCTACACGGGAAGTGGTCCTTTTTAATGGCCTCCCTTACGGCAAGCGCTTTTTCTTTTATGGATTCCAGGTGGCGATCGAGATTACCCACTTCTTGAGGCTCCGGCTCATCGTCATGCTGTAAATACCAATAACTCACCTTCTCAACACTCATGGAAAGATTCTCTTTCGCTAGAATAGTATAAATCGGAAGCTGCAGGGAGCCGTTAACCTCCTTGTTATTCCCGGTCTTAAAGTCGATGATGTGAGCCCCTCCTCCAGGAAGAATCTCTATCCAGTCCACGCTCCCCACCAGCTTCACCTCGTCTCCAATAAGATCAACTTTAGGAAAATTGCTTTCCATTTTAGTGGAAGGCTTCTCGAGAAAATTAGATTTCTCTACTCGCTCTACCATTTTAAGCCCCCTAGAAAAAAATTCTTCCTCCTTGCTTTCTAAGACAAAACCGCCAACTTTACCCTTATAGGAGTTAAATATTTTTTTAAATCGTTCTTTGAGGGATATTTTTTCTCTTTCTTTGTCCGGGATATCCGCAAGACCCTCAATAGTCTCATGAACCGCCGATCCTAAAGAAAGATAAGGATTTACTATCTGAATTCTGTTTCCCGTCTTGGGGTTTCGATATACGTACTCGTAATAATACAGTTTAGGACATCGCGCATAGGCTGACAGAGCCGAGTGAGATATCCATAAAATATTCCTGAAATCCATTTAATAAATTAATTAATCCAAAATGATCACCTCAACTGCCTCCCTTCTTTCTTCCAAGTTATTGATCATTTCCGCGGTTATTTTTTGCTCTTTTAAAATTTCTTTTATTTCTTCTTTCATNTCTTCAAGTTCCCTCGGTGACTCATCTTCTTCTAAAAAATCGAGGTAACTTTGATACATCCCCTCTATCTCTTCTTCCGTGATTTCTATTTGTTCTTCGTGCATCTCGATAAGTTTTTTTATTCCCCTCGCTACTCGAACCTCTTTTTCTATCTCTTCATAAAAATACCCCCTCTTTATTTGATAGTCTATAAACTCTTCCACCGTTTCCACTCCCGGAGTTTCTCCGGCGAGATATCTCATCTGTTTTTTCACCCCTTCATCGGTAACCGTTATACCCGAATCTTCCAGATATTCCTCCAGTACCACCCTTCTAACAATTCTATTTATAGCCTCCTCTTCTATTTCTTCCTGAGACATGTCGCCATCCCCTTCCCTTAAATCTTCACGAGCCACCATTCTCCGGTAAAGATCTAAATCCTCGCCACTAAACTCCCTTCCGTTTATGATAAGCGCAACATCTTCTTCCACCTCCCTTTCTTCACCTAAAAAGAAGAAAACAAAGATTAGAAAAGCTGCCGCTATCAGAGCAGCTACAAAGAGGAGACCAAAAAAAGAAAGGTATTTTTTCATTTCTTTCAAAACTCTTCAATAATACTTTTCTCCCTGAACTCGCTTAGTTCAAGATCAATACGCTTCGCAACTTTCTCGTGCAAAGCAAACTCTTTTAACTCCTCCTCCATTTCTTCAAAGGAAATTACTTCTATTTCTTCACCTGGCTCACCCGTCTCCTTCATCCAAGATATGTAGTCGTCATAAGCCTTGCGCATCTCTTCCGCACTTACCTGAGCTTCTTTGGTATATTTATTAAAAAGCTTCTCATACTTTATGGCAAAAAGAACTTGCTCTTTTATATCCTCTCTCGTAATACCTTCCCCCTCCCATGCTCTATAAAAATCCTCCTTTGTTTCCATGGCTTCTTCCTGAGATAGTAATAGTTCATAAAAATCATCTATCTCTTTTTCCGTCACATCCAAGTTTTTTTCTTTTACATAACTAAGAAAAAGAAGTTCCTCAATAACCGCTCTTCTGGTTTCTTCTTCTACCTCTTCGTCTGTAGGATTCATCCCCCTAAGGACCATTCCTTTCTCTGTCTGTTCTTTAATGTTTTCAAATTCGGACATAGTCACCGTTTCTTCATTTACGCGGATAGCTATTTCATCTTCCACACCTCGAAAATCCGCTCCCCAGAAAAAAATTCCGATAGAAACTATCAGGGCTACAACAATTATCCATAACCATGTTTCTCTAATAACTTTCATAGCACATTTACTAATTTACCGTAAGGTCAGTCTATCAGATTTCACCCCTACTGACAATAATTAGAAATACTCCCAGCCGTCATCATCAATATCTTCATCAACCTCTTCAATCAAGTGATCTTCACCTTTAATCTCTCTGAGAAAAATTGAGGGATAGGAAAAGTTTTTATCCTTGGCATCATACCTCGGGTAAGTTAGAAAAAGCTCTTTCTTGCAACGCGTAATAGCTACATACAGAAGGCGCCTTTCTTCTTCTAGCATTCCTTCTTCCAGAGATTTATTGTGCGGAAAATTACCCTCCCTGAGAGAGATAATAAAAACGGTTTCCCATTCCAACCCTTTCGCTTGATGAATACTGCTCAGAGTGACCACCCCACTTTCCTCCTCCCTATAATCTTCACTAAGAGAAAAATCATCTAACATCTCTTCGATAGTCGAGTAACTATCCGCCAACTCCCGTATTCTTTTTAAGTCACTCTTTCTTTCTTTGGCATTCTCAAAATTATACTCCAGATACTTCGAGTAAAAATCATCCATGAAAGTGGCGATACTGTCTTCTATCTTCTCCTTGTCTACTTTCTCCAGAGCATCCAGAAAAGCAAGAAGCCCTTGAGCGGGTACTCGGGAAAGAGAATCGGATATTTTCTTTTTCTGCAAAAAAATTTCTTCAAGATTATTATATCTGGAAAGAGTTTCTATAATTTTTCTTGCATGAACATCTCCCACTCCCTCTAATCTGGTAAGTAACCTATACCACGATGCCTCATCTCGATAGTTTAAGGCAACTCGCAAAAAAGCAAGTAAGTCCTTTACATGAAATTTCTCGAAAAACCGCGGCCCGCCTCGCAAAGCATAAGGCACTCCTCTTTTTACAAGTTCCATCTCAAGTTCAATCGCTTGATAGTGCGCGCGAAAAAGAACCGCTACCTGGGAAGGGTCTCTTCTTTCGACCATATCAACAACAAAACGAGCCTGCTCATAGGGAGTAGAAAAATCTCTTATCGCTGGTTCCTTACCCGGGGATAAAGCAGGTCTCAGTTTTTTTTCCAACTTTTCCGTATTATTTACGATAAGTCTGTTAGCAGCTTCCAATATTTCAGGAGTACTACGATAATTAGTTTCCAGTTTGAATATTTTTACCCCCTCGTATTTTTTTGGAAAATCGAGAATATTTCTTATATTTGCCGCCCTAAAAGAGTAAATACTTTGAGCATCATCCCCCACTACCATAATATTCCGATTAACAGCGCTAAGCTTTTCTACAATCTTATCTTGCAAGAGATTCGTATCCTGATATTCGTCAACTAGAATATAGGAAAAATCGGAAGAAATCTTCTTCCCAATTTCAGAAAGAGAAAGAATTTCATTCCATTTTAAAAGAAGGTCGTCATAATCGACAACGTTACACTTCTTTTTTCTCTTCTCATATTCCCTTGCTATCTCTTCGGTTAGCTCTTTTACCCCTTCATCCAGATAGGGAAAGAACTCGTCCAAGGTCTCTTCTATCGTCGTCTGAGAATTTACTGAAAGAGAGATGATTTTTTGCACCACCGGTGCCTTGACGAGCCCCGATCTCCCTTTTTCTTTTAAAATAATGGAAAGAAGATTTCTCGAATCCTCTTCATCAAAAATAACAAATCCCGGAGAGTAACCCACTTCTTTCGCATATTCTTTTAGGTAGAGATTTCCTACATGGTGAAAGGTGCCCCCACAGACTCTCTCCCCTTCTCGACCGGCAAGAAGCTTTATTCTGGAAAGCATCTCTTTGGCCGCTTTTTTAGTAAAGGTAAGTAAAAGTATCTTGGAGGGAGGCACTCCTTTTTTTATAAGATATGCTGCCCGATAAACAAGAGTTTTTGTTTTTCCCGATCCGGGACCACTCAAAACAAGACAAGGCCCTTCCCCTTCATAAACGACCTTGAGTTGCTCTTTGCTTAATTCTCTCTCGGGATTAAGCATTTTCTTACTCCTCCTCGTCAAACTCTTTCTTCACCTCCTCAAACTCATTTTCTATCTCTTGGAGTCTTTTTTTACTTTCTTTTATTATCTTTGAGGCTTCTTTCACCTTCTTAAGTCCCTCTTCAATGTCTACCTCCTCCCTTTCTTCAAACCAGCGAGATATTTCCGACAACTTTTCCAGGTTATTACTGAGGTTGTTATTTTTTTTGGTCATATTTTTTTTTACTTATTTCTTTTATTTCCGAAGATATTTTACCGTCAATAAAGGTAGTTTCCATAATCTCTCCCTCTTTAACTCTATCAGTATTCCTAATAAGCCGGCCCTCTTTTCTTACTATAGCATATCCCAGTTTAAGTTGTCTTTCGGGATCACTCGCACGAACTATCTGTGAAAAGCCGCTTATCTTCTCTTTTGTTTGATGTACTAAAGATCCGAAATGACCGGTAATATCCTCACCCATAGAGCTAAGTTTATCTTTTTTATTGCGGATACCGCTTTCCATATAAAGAACACTTCTTCGAGTCTTTTCTTCCACTCTCTTGTACCTTTCCAGAATATCTTTAAAGAAATAAACGATCTCCTCAAAGAGCGAAAGAAATTCTCTTTTACTCCTGTAAAGAGCATTGTCATAGTTTCTTTTTATCGATCTCTGGTGAGATAAAAGATTGTCACGAGCTCTCTGGTATCCCCTTGTCAGATAACTTGCCGCCGCTGTAGGAGTGGAAAGAGCTTTGTCGGCAACGAGAGCACTCAAGGTTATGTCGTCATGGTGCCCGATACCGGCTATCACGGGAACCGGAAAATCCGCTATCTCTCGAACGAGCATCTCGTTGTCAAAAGCAAGTAGTGACTGCAGAGAGCCTCCCCCTCGGGCAATAACAAGAACATCTATTTTCTTTTTTCTCATCACTTTTACTGATTTTAAAAGATCCTCAACCGCCTCCTGCCCTTCAACTCTCGAGTCACAAATAAATACCTTTAGTCCGAATTTTTCAAGATTGTTGATAAAATCATGTATCGCCGCTCCCTTTTTAGAGGTTATAAGGCCCACTCTTTCCGGAAATTCGGGAACCTCTCTTTTTCTCTCTTCCTTAAAAAAGCCTTCTTTGGATAATTTTTCTTTAAGCTCATCATAAGCTTTTTTAAGAGCTCCCTCCCCTACCAGCTCTACCGTTCTAACCTTAAAAGTAAGAGTACCTCTCGCTCTATAGATATCCGCCACTCCCGAAACCACTACTTGCATCCCCTCTTCCAATTCCACACCGCACATTTTATATACGGAGCTCCAAATGGCACAATTTATCACATCTCCGGTTTCCTCGTCTTTTAAAGAGAAATAAAGGTGTCCACTCGAGGCCTTTTTAAGCTCGCTGACTTCTCCTACGATTTTTACCTCTATGCGCCTCAAAAGTTCATTTACCAAAGAAATATAATCCGTAACGGATATCGGCTCTTTGGAAGTTATTTTTTTGGGTATACCGGAACTCATCCTCTCTTTTTTTCTAGATTTAACAGTGCGGTAGTTAGGGCCGCCTTGGTGAAGGTTTCTCCGTCGCCCTGGTAGGTCTTGCGGAAGCTTTCTTTTATTTTATCGGCAATAAACGCAAACACTTCTTCTTTTCGATATTTTTTGCCATCGATGGGCTGTCGCCATTCAAGGTATGAAGCTACCACCCCTCCCGAGCTTGCCAGAATATCGGGAACCACAATCTTCCCTTTCTTAGAAAGAATCTTCTCCGCCTTTCTCGTAACCGGCCCGTTGGCAATACAGATTATGTGTTTGGCCTTAACCTTGTCGGCATTTTCTTTGGTGATTACATTCTCCACCGCCGCCAAAACAAGAACATCCGCTTCCATGGCAAGAAGCTCCTCATTACTTATTTTTTGAGCAGTACTGTCTTCAATCTGTTTATTTTTTCTTTTACATTCCAAGAGACCTTTTACATCAATCCCTTCCTCATTTTTCAATCCCCCCCAGTGCTCGGACACTCCCACTATAGAATATCCTTTCTGCCTGGAGAAATCCGCGAAGTGAGAGCCGACATTTCCAAACCCTTGCAAAGCTATCCTCGGATTACATATCTCCTTTATCTTGCAAAGCTCTTCAAGTACCGAAAACCCCCCGTATCCTGTCGCTTCCGTCCTTCCTTCCAACCCCCCTTTTTCAACAGGTTTTCCGGTAAAAGCATTGGGAACGTCTTTACCCGTAAGCCTGCCAAACTCTTCTCTCATTATATCCATTGTCTCCGCACCGGTATTTATGTCGGGAGCGGGTATATCTTTTTCCGGACCCAAGATGTCGGCAGCACCTCGGACAAATTCTCTGCTTAGTTTCTCTTTTTCTTTCTCGGAGAGATTTCGAGGATTGATTTTTATTCCTCCTTTACCCCCTCCAAAAGGAATATCGACAAGTGCGCATTTCAGTGTCATTAAAACAGAAAGCGCCTCCACTTCGTCCCGAGTGACCTCACTGCTGAAACGAATACCTCCCTTATAAGGTCCCATTATATTTGAATGCTGAGAGCGATAAGCTGGATAAACCTCTTTCCCGACCCTAACCTTAAACTCGAGCAACCTATCGGACAAAAGGAGATCGTTTAAGAGATCTTCTTTTACTCCCCCATCCTTTCCGGCCTTTTTTATCAATTTTTTAGTATTCTTCAACAATTTTTCCATATTTTTTCAGTTAAACTGAGTCAGTATATAATAATGACATAAAAACTTCAAAAAACCCTCTCTATCCGTAAAGAGTTACCCTGAATCCTATTAAACGTACCTTTTTATTGCTTTGCGTGAGAAACTTAAGCAGAAGAGGTGTTCCTTTTTTAATTAAGAACCTCTCATCATATTCTCCAGCGGGAAAAGATGTTTGCTTTGTATGAGTCTCAAAATCTTCATAGCGACAAGTAACGGTAACGCCTTTCACCTTTCTTCCTTTGGCTTGCCGATAAACATCTCCAATAAGCTGCTTAAAAATACTGGTTATCTTGCGGGGATTTTTTGTGTCTTGCTGAAAAGTGTGCTCTTTTCCTATAGTTTTTACTTCCCTCTCTTCTTTAACGGGAGAACTGTCTTTACCTCGGAACTTCTCATAAAACTCTCCTCCTCTTTTTCCAAAAAAATTTATAAGCTCCTCTTTGGAAAATATCTGAGCGTCCCTGACTTTTGGATCCCTCTTTTTAAGTTTTTTTCTTAGCTTATCTTTTGTTTTTGGACCTATTCCCGGAACAACCTCTACTCCCATTTCAGAAATAATACCGACTACTTTTTCCGGTGTTATAACCCTTATTCCTTTGGGCTTGGCAAGCTCACAAGCAATCTTGGCCATCATTTTGTTTTTGGATATCCCTATGCTGCAGGTAAGATTTTCTTTTTCAAATATCTTCTCTTTAATTTTTTTGCCAATATTTTCAGCCTCCTTAAAGCTACCTACTTTTTTACTAAGATCCAGATAAGCCTCGTCCAAAGAGATTCTTTCTATTTTCGAAGAAAACTCTTTAACAGTACCGAAAATTCGCTCGGAAACCTTCTTGTAAAGATCCATATTCACCGGGAGAAATATCGCGTCCGGGCACAGCTTGTAGCTCCGTGATATGGGCATACCCGATTTTATTCCGTACTCACGAGCTTCGTAATTGGAAGTAGAAACAACGCCCCTTCCCTTTCCTTTTTTAGGGTCAGCTCCCACCACCAAAGGCTTTCCTCTGAATTGCGGGTTTTCTCTTTCTTCAATTTGAGCGAAAAAATAATCCATATCAATATGAAGGATTACCCTTTCCCCCTTTTTATTTTTTCTTTTCGAGGAGGTCATTTTCAAACCTTCTAATCTCTTTTACTGTTTTCTTTTTGTAGTCGCGAACATCGGGAAAATCCATATTTTTTACTTTTTTACCGACTATTTTAATAAGCTCCTTTAGTCTCTTTTCCTCTTCTTCTTCTATTTCAAGATATAAAGAGATCGGCTTGCCACTCTTACTTGGTTTTAAAAATTCCAAAAAACCCCTTTTAACCGAATCTCCTCCTCTAAACTCCCTGGAATTCTCTACAAGAATCTTGTAAAAAATAAGTTGGTTTTTATATTTCCACGCATTTATTTTCTCGTGCTGACTACCTTTTTCCCAATCACTGATAGGCTCTCCCGTCTTAAAGTCAGCCACTTCAAGTCCGTCCTCCGCCCTTACTATTTTATCAATCTTCCCAGTCATCTCCACACCGTCAAGAGCGCAATCCTCCTTTTCAAAATTTTTCTCAACTATATGCTCCGGAGAAAAGCTATCTTTTTTTTCCCTATAAAAGAAAGATAGCTCCTCCCTTCCTTTTTTCAAATATTTTTCGAAATCTCTTCGCGAAAGCCTCTCTTTTTTTAGATAGCTCTCAAATAACTCCATTACTTTCTTTTCACGCGGAAGTTTTCCTTCTTTTTTTAAAAGAGCATAGATCTCCTTTATTACCCCGTGCACAGCGGTTCCGTAAGAAAGCGGAGGCATCTTTTTTCTTGGGAAACGGAGAAGATTTTCTTCTAAAAAGCCTTGTGGGCCTCCATCCGTAACGTTCAAGAATTTGTTTAAGCCTGTCACGCTAAGTTTGTATTTTTTAACAAGCATAAAAAGAAAATCGCGCTCTTTTCTGCGTAGCGGAGCTCTCTGAGGAGAAAAATATGATGCTTTAATATCTTCCGGATTAACCTCCTGCTTTAGTCTTTTCTCTTTTATGCCACTTAAATAAGGAAGGGGTGTCACCTCTCTTCCGTCTTCCTTGTTTGTATAAGAGACAAGCTGAAGGCTTGTTTTTGCTCTGGTGAGGGTGACATAGAAAAGTCTTAATCTATCATCATCCTCTTCTCCGACTTTCTTAGAGGGGAGATTGGCCGGCAGAGTCATTTTTGCTCCCCGTCTGGAAGAGCCCCATTCTTCTTTTTGACAGTTTAAGACAAAAACCGTCTCAAATTCACGACCCTTGGTTCCGTGAGCGGTAATAAGTGAAACAGCGCCATCTTGAACAACAAGAGGATCTTTGTTTATAATCGGTATTCCATTCTTCTCATGAATATCCAGAAACTCTATCATATCTCCTACCTTGGTATAGCTCCCCGCCTTATACCTTCTAACCGCTTCGATAAAACATCTGAGCGAAGAAAGAAGATCCAGATATTCACTTTTTCTATCCAACAGTTTCTTCTTGGGAAAGTAATGTTCTTTAAAAGGACTCTTTGGTTTGTCTGTTTCTCTTCCAATAGCAATATCAACAACCTCCTCTAAAGATTTATTCTTTGCCATACGAGAAAGGTAAAGTAGAAAATCCGTTACGAAAAAAACTTCTTTATCTTTTCTGGCAACCGAAAACCACGACTTCCTCTCCATATAAGCCCTGGTCGCTATTTCAAAAATCTTTTCTCTTTTTATTCCCCAAAAAGAAAAGCTGAGTATTTCGGGAAAAATCTCTTCGGCATCCTCCCTTTCTTTTCTTAGAAAAAAATAAGCAAATTTTATAAGGGTAATTATCTGCCGCACGTGGTCCTTTTCGAGAATATTGTCTTTTCTTTCCGAATATATCGGAACATCTAAAGAACCGAAAAAGGGTTCTGTTTCTTTCAGGATTTTGTGGGTTCTCCCGACAACAGCTATTTCTTCAGGATTTTTTCCCGAGTCAATCATTTGTTTTATTTTGCGAGCTACAAAACTGTATTCCTCTTCCTTGGTATCAAAGGTGCATAACAGCACCTCTTCTCCTTTTCCTGATTGAGATTTGAGATCTTTACTTACCTCATCTAAAACATTCTCCAATCTCCTTTCTCCTTTTACAATAACCTTTCTCGCCCTATCTATTATCTTTTGCGTGGATCGATAATTCTTTAAAAGGGTTATTACTTTCGTTGTAGGATATCTGTCCTTGAAATCAAGAATATTGGATATCTCAGCACCTTGAAAACGGTATATCGCCTGGTCATCGTCTCCCACCACGCAGATATTCGGTCTATTATCTTCTCTATCTTCAGTCAAGAGATTTAAAATACGCATCTGAATACCGCTAGTGTCCTGAAATTCGTCTACCATAAAATAAAGATACTTCTCCTGAAGCTCGCTTCTTAAAGACTCGCTTTCTTCCATTTTTGTTGCCACATCAAGAAGCATATCAAGAAATTCGTAATAGCCCTCACTGTACATTTTTTCCGTATACTCTTTATATATCTCCCCCAACTTCTCCATTCTTTCAATAGCAAATCTATCTTTAAGAACCCTTTTTCCTTCTTCATCTTTTTTGGTCCATTTTCTTTTCCATTCCGAAAGTTCTCGTGTTTCTCCTTTCTCTAGTGCCAGTTCCAAGGAATTGATTACCACGTCGGAAAGAGATTTTGCGTGTCCGAAAAAAGATTTGTCTTTTCTTTTTTTAAGTTTTTCCAGTAAATGTTTTATCTGCTCACCGGTTTCACTGCTTATCCTTTTACTGAAAACCTCATCAAAGTCTTCTTCCGTTTCAATAAGAAACTTCTTATTTTCTAAAATCAGTTTTTCAAACTCTCGCGCCTTTAGTCCGCTCTCCTTAATCTGAGTAATAGCCTCTTTAATTCCGTCCAGATGAATATATCCTTTTTGAGGATGGAAAGCTCCTAAAGGATTGTCGTGGTTCAATTTTTTCAGTATCTGCTCCAAAATCCCCGACTTGGTAGCATCATCGGCAACATCGAAAAAAGCCCCCTTAAAAAAATATTCGGGGTAACTTTCCATTATCCCCTTACATAGTCCGTGAAAGGTGTGGGTAGGTATCTTATGACCATCCTCACCCAGAAGATCAATAAGCCTCTCTTTCATATTGGATGAGGCCGCATCGGTATAAGTAAGGCAAAGAACACTCTCGGGAGGGGTGTCTGTTTTTTGAAGAATACGTCCTGCCCTAATTCCTAAGAGTTCTGTTTTCCCCGATCCAGGACCGGCAACAACAAGAAGCGGTCCTTCCGTGTGATCAACGGCCTTCTTCTGCTCCCTATTTAATTTACCGTATCTTTCCTCAAACCTCATTTTCTTCTTCAGTGGCTGAGGGAATCTTTACGGTAAAAATCGTCCCCTTGTTGAATCTTGGATTAGGAGATTGAAGGTCAATACTCCCCCCCAGCTTTTTAATGAGAGATTTTATGAGATACAGATCGAGTCCTGTTCCGTAGGCCTTCTCTTCTTTTGCTCTTTGAGAGCGATAGAATTTACTAAATATTTTTCTTTTGTCTTTATCGGAAACTCCGCATCCGCTATCTCCCACTTTAATAACCACACCTCCCTTTTCCTTTTTTGCATAAATTTCCACATTCCCCTGTTTCGGTGTATACTCGATTGCATTAGAGATAAGACCTCTCAAAATTATCTTCAAAACTCTCTCATCTGTTTCTATAAAAAGAGAGTCCTCGCAAGCAGTTTCCATTTCAATTTCCTTTTTCCCGGCAACTTCCTTAAAGCCTTTCACCACCTCTTCTACGGTATTTGACACGTCAAGATGCTTGTGTCTAAAAGCAAACATCTCTAAGTCAAGCATAGTCGTATTAAGAAAAGCATCGGTTATCCGAATAAGGTTTCTTGCCGAATCATACATCTTTTCCAAGTAATCTCTTTGCTCCTCCGACAACTCTCCCGCATCTCCTTTAAGAAGTGAAAGAGCACACCAGTTAATTATCGATAGTGGAGAGCGAAGTTGATGAGTAGTAATGGAGATAAACTCGGATTTTGCCTGATCTATCTCCTTTATTTCAGTGATATCTCTGGTAATACTGAGTACCGAATTAACGGTACCGTCACTGAAAAACTCTGGAACAAAAATCGTGTAATAATATTTCTTTTTGCCGTCACGAATCGCTTGACTGTAAAAGTTTTTCTTTTCCTTGGTCTCAAAAACCGACCTGATAGCTTCACGAAAAATCTTCGCTCTTTCGTCATCAATACCGAGATCTTTATCCGTTTTCCAGAAAAAATCCTTTCTCGGAATACCGAACTCTCTCTCAGCAGCTGAATTGACGTATACATATCTCCCCTCCTCATCGAAGCGAGCAATTATATCGGGCGTGTGATCGGTTACGGCACGAAACCTTACTTCTTGTCTTCGTAACACTTCCTCCGTTTTTTTTCTTGCTTTTACATTTCTTATAACAGCAAGATCCGCCGGTTTTCCTTCATAACTTACCCTATGGGCATGAATCTCCCCTGAAAGAAGATCCCCGTTTTTTGTTTTTATTTTTGCCTCATACAGTGTTGATTCTTCTCCTCTTATTGTTTTTTGATAGTTCCTTAAAACCTCCTCTTTGCTTTCTTGAGCGATCAGATCTAGAAACTTCATTCCTTTTACTTCTTTTTCTTCATATCCCAAAACTTCCTCCACATAGGGATTGGCATATTTTACCATCTCGTCCTGAATGAGAACTATCCCATCTCTTGCGTTATCAACAATTAATTTATAAATATCATCCATGTTTCTTTCCGCTTAGACGAGCAGACTTTATTTTCCCGATAATAAAGGAGCGCAAACTCCCTTCTTTTTCATCGACAAGGTAAGCATTAAATATATGACCGGGACTCAGCCTGTCTTTCTCATAGACAAGAACTTCTCCGTCCGGAGGAATATCGGTAGTAAGGCTGTGAGGAATAACCTCTCGCCAACCCTCCATCGAGTTTTCCGTTTCCGGGTAATAAATCTCCACTGTTTCCTTTTTTTCTACGGCTTTCGCGATTACCTTCAAGATATCACGAAAGTCCATAATTTCTTCCATAGTTATTAGAGGACGTTTCCCTCTTTATCAATTTCTCCACTCCTTATCCTGGAAGAGGAAACAGGCTTTCCGTCTTCGGCTCTTACAAGGTCTACCTCCACTATTTCAATCTCGGGTTTTTCCATCTCCTTTCTTTCGTTATTTATCCTTTCTGCTCGTGGTCTTGTTTCTTCGGAGACAACAATATAATCGAAGTCCTCATAGAGCGCAAAACCCAAAGGATCGTCTATCTTCTCTATCTCCGCTTCCGGAAGAAACTCCAAGAGATTTTTTTTACGCTCTTCATAGCCTTCTACTTCTACACCTTTGGTTCTTCTGGCCATTTCATCGGAAGTAAGCCCCACCTTCACCTTTCCAAGCGCAGAAGCTTCAGAAAGAAATTCTCGATGACCCTTATGTAAATTATCAAAAGTTCCTCCTACAACCACTTTTTGCATAACTTTTTTTGCTTAACTTAGTAATTATCTGCTACTCATTCTATACTCAAAAAGACGATAAATCAAATTATCTTTCTAGTGTTTAATTCACTTCCTCTCTTATTTTCTTCAAGACATCGACATTCTCTTTATCCGGCCCTTTTCCATCAAAGCCCGGAACCTCCAGAATCCACGGAACCTCCTTTCCTTTTGGATTTTTCATTAAATTCACAAAACCCTCTCTTTTGATGTGCCCGTAACCGATATTTTCGTGCCTGTCATGTTGGGAGCCGGCTTCCGTCCGCGAATCATTGACATGCAAAAGAGCAATATTTTTCGCTCCTACTTCTTTCTCCCACTCAGAAAACCATGCTTCCGTTTCTTCGATACTAAAGCTACTAATATTCCCCGATTCCAGTGAGTGAGCGGTATCCAGACATACCTTAAGGCGGGAAGAGTTAACTTTTTCAAGAATATAACCCACCTCCTTCGGATCGGTTCCGATTTTTTTTACTCCGGCGGTATTTTCCACGACAAGAGCGGTGTCTTGAGGAGTTTCTTGTAAAATTTCCTTTATGCTCCTTGCCTCTCTTTCTATAGCATCTTTTTTTATCCCTCCTTTAGGAGATCCCGGGTGGTAAATTACGCCCTTTAGCTGTAACCGATATGCGAGATGAAGAGAGTCTCGGAGACTTTTCAAGGATTTTTTACGTATACGCTCATCTTCCGATGCAAGATTAAGCAGGTAGCTTGCATGAAAATAAATCGGATATATCTCCCCTTTTTTAAGTAAATTTTGAAAATCACTCTCTTCTTTCTCAGAAAGCGAAAAAGTTTCGTATCTTCGAGGACTCCCCGGAAAGATTTGCATACATTCGAGACCCATCTCGCGAGCCCTCTCCACAGCTTTGCAAATTCCTCCCGCTATTGATACGTGTGCACCTATTCTTGGGTTTTTCATATATTTTCATTATACAAAAAAGCAACGACACGTGAAAGTGCGTCGCTGCTCTTTTTATATCATCATTGCTTACGGCTGTAAGATATCTTCCGTTTCCCCTTCAATACTTATCTCTACTTCATTTATCGTCTCAAACTGAGTAAGGGTCATTGTTATCTGATCTCTGATACTTGTAACCATTGCCGAACCACCGTCAACTTCCAACTCCTCACTAAAGTCGGCATAAGCCACTCCATTCTCTATGGAAAGAGAAAGAAGCTCCGTTCCTTCGCTTATTGCAGTCGAATAACCTTCTTGCTCTTCTTCTTGCGTAGGTCCCTCCAGTAGGTTTTCAAGTGCTACTCGTCCCACTTCCTGGGTATACGCAACTTCTCTCTCCACAGGTACCACTTCCTCCTGACCGTCTTCAACAAGAATAAAATAAACATTAAAGGAAATGGTCTCCTCGAGATCATCTTCATCCTCAATCATGCTTTCTTGGATTTCATCAAACTCCCCATTGGTTATAGCACTAACCACCTCGCCATCCTCAACAACAATAACTATGGTGTGTTCAGTGATAACTTGAGCAGCTATCTCGTCTTCCCCCACCTTTCCGTATCCCGCAAAATCAGCTTCAAAAGTAAATTCGACCTCATGCACTCCCTCTTCCATTTCCACTTCACGCACAAGTGTCAAATTGGATCCGCCTCTCTCTGTAAATGTCGGTGAGTTTTCTCGAATCCAATTTTCCGCAATTACGCTCGGCTCTTCCTCTTCAGGCCCAGGAACTTCCAGGGTAGAAATAAAAAAGCCAACAAGAGCAACAATAATAAAGATCACCACTACGGCACCTATTTTATTAATCATATCTCATTTTCTTAACAACTTTTAATAAATCGACCTTTGGTAACTCTACTGCCACACATTTACTTCGAGTATGGCATTCAGTTTATCTTTAGTATGTTCATCCACAACTCCGGTGCTAAGTGTAAGGCCGGCCGGCTCTAATACCTCCTCTGCATATTTTCTCTGAAAACTCATCAAACTTTCCGTTGTAGCGGGTCCGAAAAACTCCGTTTCTTCACCCGGAGATCCCGGTCCTCTCTCCGCTATTTTAGTATCGGGATCCGCATTTAAAATAATCTGAAGGTATTTTACATCTTCTCCTTCCAAGCCCTCTTCCAGGTATCTTTCAAATTGAAAATCTTCAGGTATCCCTTCTATATCCAGTATCACGACCTCCTCTCTTCCCGGCTCCTCAAGGTTATCTATCGTATCAAATTGGGTAACCGTTCTTTCTATTTGCTCTCTCGCTAAAGAGGGAAGGTTTGCAAGTCTTGTACTAAGCTCGACATAAGCTGTTCTCTGCTCTACTCGGAAAGAATATATCTGCAAGTCATCGCTTATTTCCGTTACATACCCCTCCTCCATTTCCTCTTCGGAGGGACCCTCTAAAAGATAACTTAGAACATCTCTCTCCATTTCCTGAGTTTCCGGAACAACTCTCTCTGTCGAAGTAACGCTTTTTTCCTCCGCGTCTTCTGTTATGAAATAAAGTAAGGCGGTTGTTTCCTTTTCTATATACTCCCCACTTATCTCGTCAAAAGTCTCATTGGTTATCGCTTCTATTACTTCGGTATCTCTTGTTTGCAAATACATTTCGTTTTTTCTATGTCCGTACTCCGGGTCATCGGTAATAAAAGAGAAGATAAATTCATAACTCCCCCTTTCCAGCTCCCCGCTTTCTATCATTTCCAGCTCCTTTCCGTATAGAGGATAAGAGGTGGAAAAGTTCTTGATCCAGCTCTTGGCAATAATGGAAGCCTCCCTCATCGTAACCGTTTCCTCTCGGGGAAAGTATCTATTTCCCAAATCTATAAAGAGCCACACAAAAAGCGCTAGTCCAAGAATCACACCCCCTATTACCACTACTTTATACTTAGTAGACATTCTATATTTATATCACATCTCATCCCCAATATCAATATAATATTTAAAACAAAACCCCTTTTCCGAAAAGGAAAAGGGGTTTGAATATCTTCCCAATTTAAAAGAGATGTTTTATTCCTCGTCTTCTTCTTCCTCTTCTTCTTCCTCTACATCTTCTTCATCATCATCTTCTTCCTCATCTTCTTCCTCTACATCTTCTTCATCATCTTCTTCCTCTTCTTCGAAGTCAAAGGGATCCTCGTCAAGAAGCTCTTCGTCCTCTTCAAAGTCAAACTCAGCAGGCTCACTCATAAGCGAGAAAGCAGCGACAATTACAACTATAGCCAAAACTATCGCGATGACGATAAGTATCTTTTTGGTATCCATGTCAGTTTTGTTTAACGTATAACTCGACCTTTTTACCTTCAGTCATTATAGATAAATCTTTTAAATTATGCAAGTGTTTTATCCACAGAAACCAAACTGTTCGAGATTTTTATTTTTCAAAGATTTTCTATATAATGTGATTAATATGAAACTAAAAGAAGTAACCATAAACCACTACAAGAGCATCAAGGATCCCGTACATCTTCGGGAGTTTTCTAATTTTCAAATTCTCGTGGGTCCCAATAATGCGGGAAAGACCAATATTCTGGACGCCATACATCTTTTCTTCGAGGAGGGGCTAGGGGAAGAACGATTTTTTGACAAGGATGCGGATCTCGAAATTGTAGTTTCCTTGAAAAATAAAAAACACACCCTTTCTTTTAAAGGAGGAAATCTTTTGAACCCCGAAGGGGTTGATTTAAGTAGCTCCTTTGTGCGAATAGGCGATAAGATAAACTATAGCGAGATTGCAGGGAAACTGAAAGATTTTAAAGCTAACCACCCTAAAGAATACAAGTCCTTCTCTTTAACTATTCAAAATTATTTCAAGGAAATGGAGATAAACGAAGATCTTTTCGTTTTTAATATCTACGCGGATAAGAAGGAAAGATCTTCAAAAAGAATCGGCGAAGGATTTAAGAGGCTTTTTGTTATTCTTTTTCATATCTTCCATCCCCAGTATGAGATAATTCTAATTGATGAACCGGAAACCCATCTCCACCCATCAGTAATAAAGAAATTTCTGTACGTCTTGGAAGAGAGATGTCAAAAGCAAGTCTTTTTTACCACGCATCACCCATCTTTCGTGCAAGCAAAGTATCTCCCCTATACCTGGAGGATAACCAGAAATGAAAACCATAGTACATGCGTACACGGTTTTTATAAGAAAGATATCGATCTTGACCGATTCGTTCAGGAAATAAATGACGATAACTCCGGTATGCTTTTTGCGGATAAAGTTCTCCTGGTAGAAGGGATTTCCGACCGCATTTTCATGCGCGAAATGATCAACCGATTTTACAGAAAAGATAAAGATATAAAAGTTGTTTATACCAGTGGAAAAGGGTCTGTTGATATTTATGCGACTCTTTGTGAGGTTTTTAATATCCCCTACGCAGTTATGCTCGACAGAGATGCGCTAAACTCTTCTTCTCTGCAAAAAGTAGGAAACTTCCCAAAACTAAAAAGAAGAATATCACTTCGTGAAAAACTCAAAGCGTTGAGAGAAAGAGAAATCTTTATTCTTGAGAAAGATCTGGAACACACTTATCCTCCACAGTACAAAAGCAAAGACAACAAGCCACTGGCTGCTCTCCATGTGTCTCAAAAAATAACCCAAAATGATTTAGAGAGAAAGCAGATGAGAGTCATAAAAGAGATAATCGAGAAAATATAGACTATATCTCCCCTATCTCCCTTTTTGCTTCCAAGTACATCGCACTACTCCAAGCTTGATTGACACATCCCTCGCTCCTTAGCTCTTCGGCCGAACTGACCTCGGCGTGAACGCCTATAGCACCCATAGATAGAATCTCTTTCTTGCTTGCTTCCATTATCTGCCCGATGTAATCGGCATATCTTCTCTTGTCCGTGCGATACAAGACTAGTGCCGCTAAATTATTTAAATAAAACCAGCTATCCCCCTGATGGTAGCTATCGGGATTCTCTCCCGTGTGTACAGTTCTGAAATTTTCATTTTTCTTGTCGAGTGTCGATAAGCCTCCCCATGGCAACCATAAGCAAGAGAGAGCATTATCAAAGCATTTTATCCATTCCTTTTTTGAAAGAAGATCCGGATAAATGTAAGCGGCTATAAAAATATTCGGCCTGATTACCTTTTCGGTTACCTTGCGGTAAGGATAATAGCCGTCATAAAGGTTTTCACCGTCAAAAAAAGCATCCCTAACTTTTTTCTTTAAATCCTTCTCCATCCTTTTGTAAAACACTTTCTCGCTTCTCTTTTTAGCCAAAGAGGCGGCCAAACGATACATATTGAGTCTCATTGCCTGAATCTCAATTCTCGCACCTTCTCTATTCAAGCTATCCATCCATGTCTCTTTCGGTCTATTTGTAGCGAAACCCTCTTTGGTAAAGGCCCACAAAAGCTCCTCTATATGCTTTTTCAGACCCCTTCTTATCATCTCCCTTTCTTTACTGGTAGCAAGCGGAATAAGATCTTCCGCTCTCTTAAAGACCCATCCGGTCGCATCAATATTCAATGCTCCTCCCGGGCCTTTCTTCATTGCATCTCTAATGAGGCGAAAAAACACTTCCTTTCCCCTTCTCTCATCAATACTTAAAAAAGATTTGAGAGATATTGCTTCATCACGTGGCCAAAATTGAAAGAACCAGGGAAGACCTGCATAAATCCCCTCCTCCCCAGGGACAAAAAGATTAGAAAGGGCTGTTCTAGCACACTGCATATCAACCTCCTTTTCTTTACTATCCAAAATACTCCTTACAAACATCCTGCTGGCATTTTCAAACGCCTCCCTTTTGCTTTTGGCTACGGCAAAGACGAACCTCTTTCCGGAAAGTCGCACGCCCTTACGAACATCTCTGTAAAAAGGTGGGGAATTTCTTTTTTTATCATAGTCATAGTGCCGATTAACAAATCCCCCTAATTCTTGGCTATCTCCTCCTCGAATAGCAAGGACAATTCCGTTTGCAAATACCACGAGAGTCACCTCCCCTCTTTTTTCTATGGTATAATCCGCTCCTCCTTCTTGCGAATAAGAATGCCTCACGTCCAGAAAAAGCTCTATTTCCTTTTCTTTATCCAGCTCATACACCATAGCGTGAAGCATGGGAACAAGATAAATGATCTCACTTACCTTTTCTCGTTTTCTGTGGTAGTAGGTGAATCCGTTCTCTATCTCGAGCACCTCCCCCCCTTCTTTAACATCAATAAATTCAAGAATTCGAAAAACTTCTCTGTCAATCCTACAAAACCAGCCCTCATATCGGCTTTCGGGAATCCCCTTACCCAACCAAAGATAATCTCCCTTTCTGCTGGAAAGAAAGATACTTACTTTATCACTCTCCAAAGATTCTTTTTTAGTTTTGTCTAAAATGTGAGTAATTTTCACCATTATTTCTTAGTAGCGTTATGAGCTTCTATATAGTGCAAGACAAAACTACGCCAATCCGCTTTAGCCGCAATCTTCCTTGCCTCAATCTTATTTTCAACCCTTTCTTTTCTTGTTGTTCTCATAAAGCGATAAAGAAACGCATAAAGATCCTCAACAATCTCCTCGTCTCCTTTCTTTTCCCTTTCCAGTATATAGATACCCGGTTTCTCTTCATTAGTCTCTAGGTTTTTTCTGAATTTACCAAAGCCCGCAAGGTCGGTCGTTACCGACGATACTCCAAGAGCCGCCGCTTCCAGAGGGGTGTAGCCCCAGGGTTCGTAAAAACTGGGAAATACTCCAAGGTGGCAAGCTTCGAGGGCCTCCTCATAACTTAAATTAGAAAGTCCATCGTGTCCCGTAAGATAAACCGGATAATATATTACTTTCACTCTGTCTTCTTCTCTGTTTAAAAGGTCTGCTTCTTTGAGTCTGTTTATTGTTTCATCATGAAGCGAGCTTAAATGATGAGTGGATAGAGAAGGATTCTCCCCTTCTCGTCGCATTCGATGAAGTTTTTTTTCAATTTCGAAGAGATAGTCTTCACTTATCAGATTAGCCCTACTAAGCTCTTTTCCTCTTAAGATATGGTAAGTTATGCGCTCTTCAATCTCGGGGAAAGTTCCTTCGAGTGTGTCTTGAAGGTCACGAAAGTATTCGATATTTTCCAGTAGCGAAGGACTAACTCCTCTTACATCAGCGGGAATAAAAAGAAAAGCAACAATGTTTTTATCGCTCCCCTCTTCACGCATCTTCTTGTTGAGTTTTCCGAGAGAATCAATAAAAACATCTACTCCTTTAGCTCTAAACTCATTTCGTCCGATAATAAAATAAAAGAGTGTTTTTTCGAGATCAAAAGTATAATAAGGGAAAAAGTAAGAAGCTACAAAGTTTCGCAATCTCCTTCGCTGCAATCTGTGTTTTACGACTATATCCTCAAAACTCAGAAATTTTTCGATATCAAGTCCGTTGGGCAAAATGTAATCAGGCTTTCTCCCTAGAAAATTCTCCGTTTCCATGCCGGTTATCTCACTTACTGTGGTAAAGATGTCGCACGCATTTGCTGCCGCTTTTTCCACGGCATGCTTAGCGAAAACGTTATATTTTCTAGCCTCCTTGTCCGGTTCAATATTTTGTATATCGGCATAAAAATTAATACTGTGAAAAGCAAGAGTTCTTCCCAGGCTTGTAGCATGAGTAGTAAAAACCGTTCCGAGATCAGCCTTGGTGCTACTTAAATAAAGAAGAGCCGGTCCGGAGAGCCATTCGTGGAAATGCGCCACCACTTTATCCTCTTTATATACGGAGCACAGTTCGCGAATAAGCCTTCCGGCCGCATAAGACCAGCAAGTAGGCTCGTTAAAGTCATATCCGGTATCCAAAGAATCAACTCCGTAACTATCCCACATTTCTTTCTTTATATCGTCCACCTTATAGAAATAATCGCTAAAATCGATAAGAATGGACAGGGGCTTGCCTTTAATAAGCCATCTGCCGTAATGACATCTAATCCCTTCCTTTTCCAGATTTTGGAAAACCTTTTTCATCTCGGGAGGAGCAGCCTCCTCTCTAAACTCCCCTTTGGCTTTCTCTTTGTAATAAGGACCAATAAGGAAATAGCTCTCTCCGTAGTGATGCATCATTTTCTCCGCCTTGGACTCGAGTACTCGATAAATTCCGCCAACCCTATTGGCTACCTCAAAAGAAACCTCGAAAAGTTTATCACACCGCGGCCTTATCTCTTTTAACATAAGTTTTTTGTTTATCTTTTATTCTTAATTTAAAATCACTCAAGGCGTTAATAAAGTATATGAAAGCATCATAAGGTGAGCCGTAGGGGCTGAAATAATTATGTACCGTTCCGTCTCCCATACCCTTAGTGCACATATAGTATACCTGGTCGGAAGTCTGAAATCTTCTCCAGCAATCAATTATTTCTTTGTTTTTCGTGGCGAGCACTTCTTCCTCTAGCTGATAAAGTTTACTGAGAGCATCCCTCTGCATTTCGTTTCCGATCCAGGCGGATAGATCCCTTTCGAGGTCTGCCCACGAAGTCACATGCGGAACATCAATCTCGTCTCTTACGGGATAGGTTTTCTCAGCCTCGGAAAGTGTCAGAAAATTGTTATCTTTATTTCTGAGAATCTCTCTCGGAAGTGCGCGCAAAAAGTCGAAAATACCGGTTTCTTCCCATTGGTGCTCACCAAACGTTTCATAATCCATAAACAGGTTAACTATTTCCCCGTTACCGTTTACTTGGGACACCCAGTTGGCAAACTTTTCGGCGGTTAGAGGATATTCCTTCCAAGTACTCTCCGAAAATCGGAAAGCTATATCATCGGAAAGGCGATAATTCTTAAGAAAGAGCTTAATATCCGCTCCTTTGGATTTATAAAGAAAGTTGGGGCTACGCCATCCGAGCACCGAATCAACTCCTTCTCCCAAAATCCCCTTAAACCCCATTTTTTCAGCTTCTTTGGCAATTTCGTTACTATAGGCAAGCTCCGTGCAACGAAAGATACGCGGTTTCACGGAAAAAATCTCCTCTATTTTTTTACGATTCATAAGAACTTGCTTTCTGAACTCCTCTTTGGAATAAAGAAAAGCAAGTGAATGATAGTAGGTTTCTCCAAGTACTTCCGCTCTTCCCGTTTTAACAAGGTCTTGGAACGTTTCAAGAGCCTCAGGCGCATACTTTTCCATTTGCTCTAGAGCCACCCCGGAAAAAGAAAAGGTAACTTTTAATTCGGGGTGCTTTTCCATTAACTCTAAAAGAAGTCTGTTTGTCGGGATATAAGATTTACGCGCCACTTTTTGCATTATAAAGCGGTTATCGAGATCCCCTCCGCCCTCTTCATTAAAGTAAGAGGGGTCATTTCCGATATCAAAAAAACTGTACCTCTTTATCCTGTAGGGTTGGTGCACTTGGAAGTAAAAGCAAACGGAGGGCATAATTAAGTATTAAAGATAAAAATGACTAAGGTTAATAAATTACCTATACTTTTTCGTAAATATTGTTGCATCTTTCCGCCGCCCTATCCCAGGTTATCTCCCGAACTTCTTTTTTTCCGTTATCTCTAAGACAAGAGCCGAGGGAGCTATAACTCAGAGCACAAACAATTTTACTTGCCATCTCATCAACATCCCAAAAGTCAACCTTTAGTGCGTGGGAAACTACTTCCGATACTCCGGATTGCTTTGATATAAGCACCGGCGTACCGTTTATAAGCGACTCAAGGGGTGTAATGCCGAAGGGTTCAGATACCGAGGGCATCACAAAAAGATCGGCCATTTTATACATCTCCCTTAATTTCTTTCCTCTCAAAAACCCCGTAAAAAGAACCCTGTCCGATATTCCCAGTCTAGCTACCTCCGTCATAAGCTTCTTTTCCATATCTCCCGAGCCGGAAACAACAAAAAAGGCATCGTTATTAAAATCGCACACTCTTTTGGCGGAATAAATGAAATAATCCGGCCCTTTTTGAAGAGTTAATCTTCCTACGAAAAGAACTATCTTCTTTCCCGCTTCTTTTAATTTGTGTAAACTCCCTACCACATCATTCTCCGCTGATAAATCAACTCCGTTATGAACAACCTCTACTTTTTCTTCGGAAATACCGTAATTTTGAACGATGATATTTTTAGTAAATCCGCTTACCGCGATAACTCTGTCTGCTTCTTCCATCCCTCGTCTTTCAATGTCATACACTCTTTGATCGACATTACCTCCTCCTCCCCTATCGAATTCCGTGGCGTGTACGTGAACAATCAGCGGCTTACCCGTTTTTTCTTTTGCTCTTACTCCCGCACCAAAAGAAAGCCAGTCATGCGCATGAATAATATCAAACGATTCCCTTTCCGATATTATCTCTCCAAAAGAAGCATACCGAGAAACTTCCTCAAAAAGATCTCTTCCGTAAATCTTCCCGCCCTTGGAAAAAATCTCCGAAACATAATTTTCTTCGTTTAAGTAAGGGGTTAAGGGAGAGTCAAAACTATACTTTTTAGCATAAGAAGCGTCAGGAGAAGTTATCCTTAAAAAGCTCTCATCCATTCCTTTTAGTTTTTTAGGGAGTACAAAAATAATCTCCGTCCCTTTCTTTGTCAACGCTTTTGTAAGACCGTAGCAGGCTGTTCCCAGTCCCCCGCTGTTATGAGGAGGAAACTCCCACCCGAACATAAGCACTTTTTTTCCCATAAAGCCCCTAGCTAGATAACTATTTATAAAACTACTAAGAAAGGTCTAGTAAATCCTCCGGCCTTTCTACTAAAAAATCGGGCTTCGCCTTTTGCAGTGCCTTCTTTGAGCTAAGCCCCCAGGATACCGCTATCGTCTTTACTCTGGCCCTCCTACCGGCTTTCACATCCCTTGTCTCGTCTCCAATATAAAAAAACTCCCTCCCCTTTTCTTTTAATCTTCTTATTTCTCTCTCTTTGCCAAGCAATCCCGCCGTTTTAACAAAGTCAAAATATTCAAAATCCTTGTCCTTTAGAAAAGCTATCACATTTTCTTCCGAATTGGAAGTAAGGATTCCCACTCGCGCACCTTTTTTCTTTAAGTTTTTTACCACCTCTCTCATTCCTTCGTTTATTTCAACATCTTTCACCCCACTATTCATCTCTTTTTTTATCTTGAAATAGAGCAGAAACAACCTGTATAAAGGAATTTTTGCCTCTCTAAAAACATCCTCTATCCCATCCTCTCTTATCTTGCGCAAAAACTCATCGCTGATTTCCTCACCACTGGCTTTCTTAAATAACCTGTTAGCCGTCCCTATAACAAGCGGTAAAGTGTCAGCAAAAGTTCCGTCAAAATCAAAACAAAAAGTTCTTTTCATGGCACACTTACACCATTATATAGCATAATGTTTTTAACGCAAATCACCCTCATTACGCTTGACTATTTTGTATACCTCGTCTCTTTTCCTTACCCTCGAATCAACTTTAATCCCTACTTCCTCCCCTTTTCCAGCACTATTTACTTTCTTTTTATCCACCTCCATTTCGCTCACCTCCTTCTCAAGAGCTCCGGTCTTTTGTCCAATAAAAACTATTCTCTCTCCCTTAGAGATATTTCCGCTAAGCTTTACAAGAGCGACTCCGATTTTTGGATAAAAGTGGATGACTTTTCCCAAGACCTCCTTTCGCATAGTAGCAGCAGAATTTTCCACCTCGGCAAAATCTTCCGGCATCGGTTTTCCCAGATAAAATCCCGTAGAAAAACCTCGGTTATAAACACTTCCGAGTTCTTCCATGAGCTCTTTTGTTTCCTTTTTATCGAGCCCTTTGCTATCTATTGCCTTTCTATATGCTTTCACCACCACGCTTACATACCTAGCATCCCTGTTTCTTCCTTCTATTTTAAAAGATTTAACCCCCGCTTTCTTTAATTTTTCCACAAAGGGAAGTGTGCAAAGATCCTTTGCCGACAATACCGTTCCGCCATCAAGATTAAGCTCATAACCCTTTTCCTTGTCTTTTACGGTATAAGACCTCCTACAAGGATGGAGGCACTTCCCGCGATTAGCGGAGCTATCAAAAAGAAACTGGCTCATAAAGCACCTTCCCGAATAAGAAACACACATCGCGCCGTGCACGAAAACTTCAATCTCCAGTCCGGTTATTTTGGCAATCCGCGCGATATGTTTTAAGCTTAACTCCCTTGCTAAAACTATCCTTCTTGCTCCGAGATCCCTATAAAAACGGGCGGCCCTAACATTAGCTACAGAGCTTTGGGTCGAAATAAAGAAAGGTATTTCGTGTCTCCGACAAGCATCAATTACCGCCTGATCCCAGCAAATAACCGCGTCCACTTTATTTTTGATTTTTTTTATAACCCCCTCCAATTTTTTCATCTCCTCATCATAAATAATAGTATTCAAGGTGAGGTACATCCTGGGCTTCCTCGGGTATTTATCGCAAATCTCCCGAATTTTTTCGAGATCAGAGATCTTGAAATTTTTCTTTCCTGTCCTCATGGAAAAATCGTCCACACCAAAATAGACGGCATCAGCACCGGCCTCACAAGCAGCCGTAAGAGTGGAAAAGTCACCCGACGGAGCCATTAGTTCAAAGTTTTTTTCGACGTTTCTTTTTTGCATATTACGAGAAAAGGGGCAAAATACTTTCTTGCCCCTCTTTAAAGGTCTTGTGTGTAAAATTTTCCCCTGTTTGAAAAAATTGTCGCCATAACGACTATTGAAAATGACAGATATGGCCCCAGACAGAAAAGAGCTTTTCTTTCCGGAGGCATTTTCCTCCAAAAAGCCTCCACAAAAGAATTTTTTGTTCTTCCCCACTCCACTTTCGGTGGACGTTTTAGGATTGCACCATCTCCGTCTGCAGAGAGAAGAACTATCCGGCTGTTTTCAAAGTCACTCTCTTCCTTTCCTTCATAGCTTATCCATACATGTGAGGTAGAAAGATACAGGCTGTAAGGAATTTCCAGATTCTCAAAGGCAGAGGCCGCTACTATGAATCTTGATTTACAATCCCCTCTTCCGCTGGTAAGAACTTCTTCTGTGGTAGGAAAATACCAAGGCATTCCATACACTTCCCAGTCATAAGCATAGGGAATTTCTGAAAGTATAATCCTTTCTATCTCCGAAGGAGTTTCCCCGGAAACCTCTTGTGTAATTTCCAGAATTCCCACTTCTTTCGGTCCGATCGGATGATGAAAAAGACGATAAACGCTTCTTCCCAGATCGATCGGCCGCGGATAAAGAACAAAGAGTGTCCAAAAAAGAAGAAAGCATATTGCAAAAATACAAGACCTCTTTTTCATCACCAAACCCCCCTTTCAATTTAACCCTTTGTCTGATTTTCAAAGACCTTCGGTCATTATAGTCCCCCTCCTACTTTTAGGCAAGTCTTTTTTTGACATGAAAAAAAATATATTTTACAATATAGCAGATCATTAAAAAAGAAAGGAGGTAATACCTTGGGTGAGATCGTAAACTTCCGCAATCTGCGGGGTCAAAGCGTAGAAGAAAATCTATCGGAGCTAATAAAGAGAGCGAAAAAAATGCAGGGGGAAGAAGGAATGAGTGATAATAAGGAAGCTATCGTAAAATCAACTTTCGAGAAGATGCAGAGAATGATTTATAAAGACATCTCCAATACCATCTTCAAGAAAGCACACGTTAACGGAGAATATTTTCTGTGCGGAGAGTATATTGCCGAAATGGTAACCAGGACAGCGAAAGAACCGCCGGAAACCCTCTATGTCATCGATCACCTTGCTAAAGTAGAAGACGAGAAAGACTACTGGAACTGGCAAAAAGCCGCTGACCTAGCTTTCTTAATATGCACTCTCTTTCGAGAAAGAGCGGATCACCGAATGATGAGGTATGAGGACTACGTGAAGATGGGAAAAAGCCTTTATGTCACCTTCTATAACAAATACTCCAAACGAACAGGAGGAGATGATATCGGCATTGGTTATCTTATGAGCAAGAACTACGAGACAATGGCCAGAATAACGAGAGATGCTCTGGTAATATAACACCCTGGTCTTTTTTAAGCCCTCTCTAGACGAGAGGGTTTTCCTTTTCCTCAAATTTTTCGATAAGGTCCTGGTAGTCCTTATAAAGAATAACGGTCATCCCGATATCCCTAGCTCCTTCAATATTTCTCGGCGAATCATCTATAAAAAGAGCTTCTTGAGGAATCACTCCCAGTTTTTGCAATATGAGAAGATACGCCTCTCTACCGGGTTTTTCGAGTCCCGTTTCGCCGGATAGGTGTATCTCAGAAAAGACTTCATAAAAACCTTCGTTTTTAAGATCTTTTACATATTCGGCAGACAAATTGGATAAAATTCCCAGCCTGTATCTTTCTTTTAAGGATCTTGCAAAATCAAACACCTCTCTCTTGACTTTCATGCTTTCTTGGGGTTCAACAAGAACCCCTACAAGATCAAAAATAACGGCCTTTTTCATGTTTATTTTTTATCCTTATCTTCTCCCGTTTTCTTGGCAATTTTCTCTAATATTGACGAAAAGCCAAAAACTGCCAGATGGGGTAGTGTTTTCAAAAACCCCCACAAGCCTTTTCCTATAGCCTTCATGATTCCGCCCGTCGCTTTCGCAACTCTCCCGGGGATAGTTCTGCTCATAAGATCCTTTTTCATCTCTTTTTCCGCCTCTTTGTGTTGCTCGGAGGTTACCTTAAACATCTCTCTCCCTCTATGTTCTCCATACTCCGCTCCTTCTTCCAGCATCTCTCCCTCTTTTTCCAGCCTCTTTTCCGTTTGTTTTTTAATTTTCTCTGTTTCCTCCCTCTTGTTGTCCGGAATTATCTCCACCTCGCTCTCGTCTTTCGGAAATGTCCATTCCACAAGACTCTCTATGTCCACTTCCTTCTTTTCCTTGTGCCTACTATCAGAATCTTCCGGTTTGCCGTGATCAATCTTTCCGACTCTAACCTTTCCATCACCAATGTCTTCTATAATCTCCCACCCCTCTTCCAATTTCCCGGGTTCTTTTTCCACTCTTACCTGCTTACCTTTTGTCGGATTTTCTCGAAGGTCTTTTCTGTTTAAATCCAAATTCATCTCCTTTTTTATTTCTTCTGAAGAGACCTGGAATACCCCCGCTTCGTCAACCTCCGCCTTCCCTTCTCTTACAAAGGTACTGTCACTTATTTTTCTTTCTTTTTCCGCCTTTCTTACTTTACGCCTATATATTTCATCATAAATTTTTTCAGCTGCTTCTCTATTTAAACCTTCACCATTCATTAACTCTACAAACTTTTCTTTTCTTTCTCTTGCTTCCTCTCTTAATTGTTCTCTTTTTTCTTTACCTTCCTGTATTGCCTTTATTTCTTTCTCCAATCTCTTTTTATCTTTTTCCAACTCCCCTAATTCATTTTTGGCAGCCTTTTCTTTCTTCTTGCCCTCTTTTATTTCTTTTAATATCTCTTCTTCCCTCCTCTCTTTCTCCTCTTTCTCTTTTTCTTTACCTTCCTTAATTTCATCAATTCGAGGATCACCTTCTTTAACAACCTCTTCATCACCGAGCTTTGCCAACCTTTTCATCGTCTCGCCGGAAGATGAACTATCGAGATCCTCAAGGATACTCGAAAGGTATTCTTTTCTCTTTTTTTCCAATTTTTCCGCCTCCTCTTTTTCTCCTTGAGAGTACTTGTCCTGAACCTCTTCAGCTGACGGCAGATTCTCTATTCTCTCTCTATTCTCATCGGAAAAAACCTTTTCTTCTGAAAAACCCTCCCTCCCTTTATCCTCCTTGCCTTCACTGTTGGGATCTTTCTCGTATTTGCTCATAAATGATTATCTTATAACTTTGCTCTTTGCAAGATATCGGCTTCCACTATTTCTCTGGGCTTTCCGTACTTAAGCTTTGAAGCCTCCTTGGCGCTCCTGGCTATCTCTTCATTTCCTTTAGCCGGCTTGGGAGCATTTACTTTAAACGGGGAAGTTACTTTTCCGTCTATCATCATTCGAGTAATATATTGAAAATTATCCAAGTTGGTAAGATCAAACTTGGAAAACTCCGGCTGAAAGTGCTTCTCAAAAAACTCGGCATCGGAAGTCCCGATTCTGTAGGATATCATTGTACCCACGTTTCCTATTACGGCATCCCTTATCTCTTCTTTCAGCTGGGGCATATACTGATGGGCTATTGTGAGGTTGAGCCTGTATTTACGCGCTTCCGAAAGAATGGTGGCAACGCTGTCAGTGGTAAAGTTCTGAAATTCATCGACATACAGATAGAAATCGTTCCTTTTCTCTTCGGGCACCCTAGCTCGTCTCAGGGCGGCTATCTGCATCTTGGATACAAGGATAAGACCGAGAAGCGAACTATTTACCTCTCCCGTAAGTCCTTTGGAAAGGTTTGCCAAAAATATCTTCTTACCGTCCATTATTTTGTTTAGATCGAACCCCGATTTTTGTTGGCCTACAATATTTCTCATCATTTCATCGGTAATAAACCTGCCTATCTTGGAAACCACATACCCCAACATATCCGACCTTGTCTGTCCCGTTGTCTGCTTCCATTCTCTAAGCCAAAAGTTTCTCACCATATGATCACTAACCTTGCCGAGCTTCTCTTCCATAAACTTGTCATCGGTAAAAATACGTGGAATTTCCGCTATTGTCCCGGGATTATCCTTGTCGGCCATAATAGCCAGCATTGCATTTCTCATATAGTACTCGAACATGGGTCCGATTATCTCGGAAGGAAAAAGATGCGAAAAAATAGTTACCATTTCCGAGACGGCAAAATCACGTTGCTCGGGGGTATCCCACTCAAGCATATTAAGGCCGCAAGGTCTCTCTCTGTCAAAAGGTTCAAAGAGAACAACGTCATCGATTCTATCCGGAGGAATGTTCTTTAAGGTGTCCTCCACAAGATCCCCGTGAGGGTCTACCACCCCCACTCCTTCTCCCTTTTCCATATCCTGCCTTATCATTTCTCTCATTACCGTGGTTTTACCTACACCCGTCTGACCTATAATATAAAAATGCCTGCTCCTGTCTTCGCGGGTGGCAACTTTTACTTCCCTTCTTTCGCCCCTGTATACCGCTTCCCCCAAAGAAACAAGTCCCTTCTCGGGTAATTGGGAAGGTGGTGGTGCTTCCTTGGTCTTTACCCACTTTATATACGGACTCTCGATATGAGAAAGTGGAAAGTGAAAAATGCTCGTCAACTCCGTGCTGTTTAGAGTCATTTTTTGTTCTTTTCTAAACTCTCGAAAACTGAAGTCATACACCATTCGCTTAAGCTTTTTTCCTTTCTTTACTTTTTTAAACTCAAAGCCATTAAGGCCTGACATGAACTGCGAAAAGCTTCCTTCCATGTTTCTCAATATCTCCTGCGCCCTCCTTCTTTCTTTGGCCACACCCAGTAAACGCACATTAACTTCAAAGCCCGGCTTCCCTATCTTCTTTCTTATCATTTGGACAGTTGCTTCATCCACCTTGGGGCCCTTTTTTTCCCGGTTCTCATCTTTCTTACTCCCCCCTCCGAACATATCTTTTAGCTCTCTAAAGATTTTATTTAAGCCTCCCGCACAAACATACTTAGTAGCTTCACCAAACTTCATTCCGTCGTTAATAATTTTATCCAAGAGCTTCTCTCCTTTTTTATTTAGATTAAAGGTGGTCGGTCTCACCACTATCTGAATACCCGACCCCTCATCAGGTTTTATTTTTCCCACGGAATTGACTACCGCCTCCAAGGGGTCTCTGCCGAGATCTTCGTATGTATTAACCGGTAGGAAAAAGTTCTTTTTCTGCTTCAGATAAGCAGCGGCTATCTCCCCTTCCGGCTCAAAAATAGTGTAGTCATCCGGTACCTTTTCTACGACAGCTCCGGGGTAAACTCCTTGTATATATTTATTGATAGAGTTTTCGTACTGTGAGGGAATGCCCACGTAAAACGAGATATCTCCGTAACCGGTTTCCGAAGCTATTTCAAAAACAACTCGAGGAACCCCTTCTAAAAGCCTCTTAAAAAAAGTTTCTCCTTTATCCAAATAAAGAAAATTGGAGTAAAACTGCTCCATGACCGAAATAAGCTCTCTCTCTTCTTGCTTTCTGTTAGGGTTTCCATTTTCTTGATTTTCGTACCGAGGGAGCTTTACGAGAAAAAGGGACATGTCGAAACTACGGGCCAAGTGACCTTTTCTTCTTTTTCTAAAAAAAATAATCGCTCCAAAAATTACAAAAGAGAAGATCAGAAGTGCAATTACTAGTTCCAGAGAAACAGTCATGTTATTTTTTTAGCAGTTTTTTATACGCCCCGTCCTTAGCCAAAACATCGTGATACACATCAAGAAGAAAGGGATCGTTTTCTTTTCTTGCTTCCTTTATGGAATACTCAAGACCCTTCTCCTCTCCCAGCTTTATAAGATAATGGATTTTCTTCTTTACTAGAAGCTTTTTCTCCTCTTCTCTTTTTTTTATTTCCTCCTCTTCTTCCTCATCCATATGAGAAGAAGGAGCGGAAAAAACGGGTTCTTTTTCTTGCCCCTCCGAGCTTTCTACTTCTTTTTTCTCCACTTCTTCCGGAGATATCCCTTTTTCCTTATACCACTCGCTTAATATCTCTTTACTTATCCCCTGTTTTTCGATGTTTTTTGGACCTTCTTCCATAAATATCTTTATCTGTTTTTTTTATTATAAAGAAGAAATTAAAAAAATAAACCCTTTTCGGGGTTTTTCTTGCTTGCTTCTTCTTGCTTATTTTCCCACTATCTGCAGTTGCACCTCTCTTTCTCTGGCACTGTCAAGCTCCACCATCATTAAACTCTGCCACCTGCCTAGCTGAAGCTTGCCTCTCCTTATATTCAAAGTAACTGTAGAGGGAAGAGATATGGCGTTACAGTGTGAGTGGCCATTCCTACATTCGTCATTACAAACATTAACCGTTCTTACCGAAAGATCATCGTGTCGGTAATCCTTGTCTCGAGGAGCATTCTTTTCCAGCTTTTCTTTGATATCTTCAAGAAGTAGCGGTTCGTTCTCGTTTAATATAAGGCCGGCAGAAGTATTCATAATCTGCACATTCAAGAGACCCTCCTCTATCTCCTTTTCCTTTACGAATCCTTTCACCTCCTCGGTGAAATCTATAAAATCAAAGATTCCCTTTGTTTTAAAATTTAGTGTTTTGCTTTCTATCTTCATACTTTGCGTATCTTATCACAAAACAGAAAACTGGCAAAAAAATATGTCTTGACATAATAGAGGTTTTCATGATACTAAAAAGCATCACTCACAAAAAGGAGGTTTTGTCACATGGATCCCGTACAAGCTATCCTAATACTTGGAAAGGATCACCCGGCCAAAGAAAAAGCTTGGCTGGAAGTTCTCAAAAATCCGACAAGAGAAAGACTGGAAGCCGTAATCTGCGCTCCCGAGTGGGAGTTTCGCGCAATAGCCAATATACTCATAGATACAGCAAAATAAATACCCAAAAGTCGGATTCTCAAAAAGAGCGGACAACAGTCCGCTCCTTTTTATTTTGCAACCTGTATTGCTCTTCCCTCAACTACCGCCAAAGATACTTTTTCGTGTGCCAGGGAAAGTATCCGTTGAAAAGTGCTCTGCGAAGTATTCATTTTTCGAGCACACTCCTTTTGATCCAACCCATCTATATTTTTCAGTTTTAGAGCTTGAACTTCCTCAAGATTAAGTTCAACCACCTCGAGTTCCTTTAAAGGAACTCCCCTTGGCTTAAAATAGTAAACATTTGGAGAAAAACATATTCTTTTCCTTGATCTTGGTCTGGGCATAAAAGTATTGAAAATAACAGGAAATTTAACTAGTATATAAGAAGAAGGAGGCCTCCCCGTCCCCGCTTTAAAACGAGGACGGTCCCAAGGCCTTCTTTTTATTTTTGGCCCTCCAGTTCGGAAAGTCTTTCTTTGACAGCCTGAAGCTCATTTTCAAGATCTTTCATTTCCTCCTTTAGCATCTCTGCTTCCTCCCCTTTCGAAATAAACTTTCTTCCGTACCAACCTCTTCCTCCCCCGAAAAAGCAAGGTCCCATTCCTCTTCCTGTTCCGGATCCGTAACCGAGAGGGCCTGTTCCATCAAATCTGGGCATGGTATTTAATATTGGTGAGTATACGACCTTTTCTGTTTTAAATATATACCCATAACTATCTTTTGTCAAGTTTTAATCGTTTTGCAAACAAAAAAAAGCCCTTTCGGGCTTTTCTGATAATAGAGTTACTACCCTCTAGTCTATTAGCTTTCTCACCTTAGCGACAAGCTCGTTAAGCTCTATATTCGATTTTATAAAATAATATGAGGGTCTGTACTGATTAACCGCTCCGAGAATATAGTCACTCGTATTCATATTGGTAAGCATTACAACAGGCACCTCATTTCCCCACTCGTCGCTCTCCCTTATTTCTTTAAGAATCTCCGTCCCCTCTTTTTTGGGAAGCAGTATATCCAAAATAATAAGATCAGGCTTTTCTTCAAAGGCTTTCTTTAGTCCTTCTTCACCCTCCTCTGCCACTAGAACCTCGAATCCTTCGTGCTCAAACTTATCTCTATACATATCAACGAGCATCTTCTCATCCTCTACTACCAGAATTCTTTTTTTGTTGTCCTTTTTTTTGAGCATATAACTATCAAATTGCTTACACAGGTAGCATAGATAAAAAACTTGAGATTGTCAAAGAATGTTCGCCACCTTCTTTAGCTCCTTTACTTTTTTCCTCATTACCTTCTCTCCTTCCTCTATTTTGCTTTTTCCTTTGGTAAAACTATACCACCTCTTTTCCTTTACATCTACATCAATCTTGATATCAGCCTCTTTCATGTTACTAAGCGCCAAGTTACGATACAAGATGGAAATAGAGTTGTTGGCGATATCATACCATCCCGGATCCTTTTTCTCTTCATCAGAGTAATTTTTCAGATTAACGCCCAGCACAATATCGGCTCCCATGTTTTTCACTTCTTTGGTAGGTACGGGGGCAGAAAGACCTCCGTCTACCAAAATTCTTCCCGCTCTTTTTACCGGTCGAAAAAAAAGAGGAATGGAAATACTGGCCATTATGGCATTGACCAGTTTACCATTGCTGATTTCCACAACATCTCCTGTCTCAAGATCGGTAGCTGTGGCTAAAAAAGGAATTCGGCAATCCTCTATTTTGTCGGCAACAATGTGCTTTTCAATAAATTTTCTTACCTTCTTTCCCTCAACTAACCCCTTTTTAAATCGAGGGTCCAGCATGGAGAGTACGCGCCTCCAGTCAGTGTCTACTATAACCTTTTCAATCTTTTTAACACTTGTTCCCGAGGCGTAAATACCTCCTACCAAGGCACCAATACTGGTCCCTGCAATATAGCTTGGAGAGATATTATGATCTTCAAGACACTTTAGCACTCCGACGTGCGCCAATCCCCTACCTCCCCCACCTCCAAGAGCTACTCCGATTTTATTTTTACCTTTTTCTTTCATGAGCCTTATTATACTACAAAATAATAAAAGAGCGGCAATGCGCCGCCCCTTTTAAAAACATATCTATTTCACTTCGAAAACATGATTAATAAGCCCACTGCTTGTTTTTGTTCTTATCCCTATGGGGACGAGCTTGTTGGGCGGAGATTTTTCGATTACCTCACCTGTCTCCACTTGCAGAAACTTCTTCTTCTCAATGGTAGCATTAACGTTAACGGCTAAAAACATCTTTTCTCCGTTTTCTGTCTCGAGAACATAGAGAGGCTGTGCTCCTCGGGGAAGTTTAAGAAAAAAATAACCTCTTTCTTCGGGAATACTGCAAGATATCACCTTTCTCAATTCTGCGCTGCCTCCTTTTTTGGAAATAGATAGGCGGAGCGCTAATAGCGCTCCGCTTTTAAAAGAACTAAGAGCCCCCGCAACAGTTAGCTGTACGAGGAATCATAAACCTTGTGATTTTCGCAAAGTTCTCCCTCATCTTTTCCACCTCCTCCTTGAAGTGATTCGGAAAAAAAGACTCACCTCCTTGTCGCGTATTATATCACAAATTGCATCCTTGAAAAGAATGCTCTCGATTAAAAAAGCGCTCATAAGAGCGCTCTACGGAAGTACAGGGTTGAGGCGTGAAAGAACAAACACCTCGTGATCGCTTCCTATCTCCATTAAAACAATCTCTGTCTCTCTTCTCCACTGCTCCTTCTTTCTACAACCGGTACTTTTGAAAAGATGAAAGCATTCACGAGCCTTTTCTTTTTCGAAAAATAAAGCTATTACCGGCGACGTTCTCTTTTTAACATCCTCCCTTCTGACGGCATAAGGATCCGGCCTTCGCAGTCCGCCTTGAGTGCGGTAGAGACTTATTCCCTCTCTGGCTATACCGATAAATTTTCCCTCGGTAAACCTCTTTTTCGCCAAAAGATCAACAAATACTGGAGATCCGTGGCTATCCTTTTTACTTTTTGCGAGATACAAAGAGTCAATAGTTACCGCATAAAATTGAGAAGCCAAAACTCAAACACCTCATTTCTTTTTGTTCTGTAATTCCTTGCCGTATTATACCACAAAAGGAAGTTTTTTTGGCAAGTCGTCAAAAATTACTTTTTTATCTTTTTCTCATAATTTACTAGTTCCCCTTTCTCCCTTTTTAAAAGATCTTCCGTCTTCGGCAATTTGCATAGCACTACCTCCCCATCCAAAAAATTAGAGTAAGCGAGATATTTCCCACTCCGGTTAATATCAAGTCCCGTGGGCTGGTTTCCTCCCAGCAAGACATCGACCAGCTCTCCACTCTCGGTATTAAAAAGAAGAACCGTTCCCCACTCGGGCCCGGGAATATAGTAGTTACCGGAAGGATGGTTAACACCTCTATTGGAGACAGCAAGAATTTTTTTGTCAGGAGTAAGTGTAATGGTGTTGGGGTTATTCTCCGTCTTGGAAAGCTTTTCTACTTTTTTCGTTTCCAGATTCATTTTATAAACCGCCCCCTTGGCCATATCGGAAAAGTATATAACTTTATTTTCTTTGTCACCCACTATATGCCTTAACGCTCCTCCGCTTGTAAAAAGAATTTCGTTATCTCCTCTTTCCGGGTCTATTTTTTGTAACTGACCGTTTCCGAAACCGGCCACATAAAGAGCATCACTGTCGGGAGAAAAATAAACTCCTCTCGGGGTACCTACCGAAGGAAGAGTCTTTTCCGTTACCCCCGTTTCCAGATTAACCACAGAAATATCGTTCCTCGTCCAATTGGAGGCATACAGATAGTTTTCTTCCGGAGAAAGAGTCATAACCTTGGTCCAAGAGCTTTGCATATCGAAAGTACGAACTATGATCTTTTTTGAGACGTCAATTTCAAACACCCTTCCTGTTTCCATCTGACTAACATAGGCAAACGACCCCTCTCTATTAAAGATAACCTCCACACCCCCACCACCGGGCAATACAATATCCTTCACATGCTCTCCTGTTTGCGTATCAAAGACAACTATTCCCCTTCTTTGGTTCATAAGAGAAGTTACCCAAAGCTCTTTTCCGGAAGGCGAAAACGCCACTCCTTTGGGTGAGGAAACTCCCTCTATAGTATAAAGACACCGGGTCATCTGGCCGGAAAGTTTTTCGGGAGGACTACTCGTTTCGGAGTGAGGCTCTACTGATAATACCTCTTTTTCTCTTTCTTCCTTTTCAGGATATTTTTCAATGACAAGAATCTCTTTTGTGGTACTCCTTTCTTGCCAGGCAAAAATTATTCCAAAAACAGCACCTACGAAAAGAAGAATAATAATCAATCCTACAAAGGTATTTATTTTCTTTTTAAAAATATGATTTTTCATCTTTAAGGTATTTTACAATCATTAAGAATTAAAAAAAGAGTCCTGCTCTCAGGACTCTTAAAGCTCCTCCTCGGAGATTACTTTAATACCGCTCTCTCTCAAAAGTTCGGTAGTAACTCCTTCTCCGGAAACAAGGTGACGAGAATAAAGGCTTTCGTAAATGGCTTTGGATCCGCAAGAAGGGCTTCTTTCTTTAAGTATCGCCTCTCTTACTCCAAAAACCTTGGCAATAAGAAGTGTCTCTTCCGCTCCTTTTCTAAACTTTTTGGTGACATCCTCCCCTGAAGCCGTTACAACTTTGTCGCCAACACGTATTGCCGGCTCTCGAGGAGTAGAAAGACCTCCAAGCTGTTCGGGACAGATCGGTATCAGAAACTCCTTTCTTGCTAGCTCTATTACTTTCCAACTAGCCTTTTTCTTTCCGTCCCATGTGCAACTTGATCCCAAAAGACAAGCGCTACAAATTCTTCTTTTCATTAAGAAACACCCTTTCTTAAATTACAGTCCGTGCCTGCGCAAAATATCCTCTATCCTCTGTCTTTCTATGGGGCACAAGAGAAGCATTTCCTTTTTGGCAATATCCCTAACCACATCCTCTATCACCTTCCCCACGCCATCCGATATTTCTACAAGTTCCTCCTGAAGACATGCTTCCACCACTTTTTCGTTCCGATAATTAAGATCTGATAGCAATAATCCTTTTTCCCTTTCAATCTCTCTCCGCAAAGATACCAGTGACTGACCTGTGCGGTTCTCTACTTTTTCAATGCTCGCTAAAATAGCATACAAGAAGTTGTCCACCTCGTATTCGAACAAGTTTTATCCCTCCTTATGTAAAAGAACGCGGTGTTTATTATACAACAAATTAGAAGAAATGTACAATCTTCATAATTTCCGCTATTGCGAGGAAAGGCTAAAAGTTTACCCGGTATCTTGTCTTGCCCCCTTCTTCAGCCTCATATACTTTTTCCGAATAGAGTGTTCTTTCTTCGGGAGAGTAAATAATGCTTTTTTCTTTTAGAAAAGGATCTTTCGGCACCTCTGATAGATATTCAGGAACAAGTTGCTCCAGGTTGTCGGGCAGCTCCCCCTTCTCTCTTTCATGGGATTGCAAAATAAGAGAAATTCCCGTTGCCCTGTTTTTAAAATTTGCCTCCCTTATCGCTTTAAGTTGGGAAGCGGGATAAATTGAGATCAGTGTTTCCGATAATAGAACCCTACCCACCACATTATCCTGCAAAAGTCCCGACAATAATGGGGACCTTGTCGGATCACCTATTTCTTCCCGAACATCTTCAAGTTGCGAAAACTTTTCCTCCTCCAGGTTTATCATGGGAGAGTAAGCATCGGCGAGCTTCTTTTTTGTTTTTTCCGGATTCCAAAAAAAACTTAATCCTCTTAATGACCAGAAAGGCAGCTCATCAACACCATCATGAATCTTATCTTCCAGCTCATCTATGATATTTGCCGTGATCATATACTCCACATTAAAGGTTCTAGCAAAATCTTCCTCACTTAACTCAAGATCCGCGATTCTTTTAGCATGCGAAGATGCACTTTCTAGAGAAATATTTACTTTTCTCGGGTAGCGGTAATATGCCTCTAGCCCGATTTGATGAATTCCGATTCCTACAAACGATTCAAGCATATACGGCCTAGGAGCTTCGGTGATCAAAGTACCCACTTTCATTATTTTCGTAATGCGTTCGAAAGCCTCCTCTTGGCGATCTTGGTGGAGAAGGTACGAACTTTTAAAGCTATTTGCTCTGGCCATCTCAAGAAGCTGCCCCGGCACTCTAATTGATTCCGGATCCCACATATCTATTTTTCCGGAATGAGTATAATGAGTTTTCTCGGACATCTCGTCAAAGCATCGATAAGCCTCCTTGTTAATTTCCACCAGCTCCCTTGATCTCTCCGGATACTCTTCAATAAATTGATAATAGGTTTGATGCTCTCTAGCCCCTCCTTCCGAGAACCTTATCATGAAGCTCGCCGGATCGACCGCTTCTACGGAACCACACAATCCCTCCTCGGTAGGCTTGTCAGAGTGAAGATGACCAATAAGCCCCTCTTCCTCAAAAAATGTATATAGATTTCCCTCTTCCACTACTTCCACCTCTTCAAGTACAAGATGGCTATCGTCAAAAGGAGTATCATCTCCCCTGAATAGTAAAAAGTAAAACAAGCCGGTTACCAGTAATAAAAATAGGAAAAAGAGTAATATCTGCAGCGTTTTTTTATTCATTTCTTTGTTGTTATTTTATAAATTATCGTGATTATCTCCGCAAAAATACTTCCGGAATTAGACCTTTTTTTCTATTCCGAAAGAACCTTAAGCGATAAAATAGCCTTTTTTACATATTTTTCATTTTTACTTATATAGTCCTTCCGAAGATCTATTTCTTGCCCGTTATCAAAGTAAAATCCACTAGGCGTTTCCGCAGCGGCAATCGGAATATAAAATCTAAATACGTAATCACCGTAAGCAAAGACATAGTATTTTCTCACCTCCCCTTCTCCTCTTTCATACACTCCCACTTTTTTGTCATCTACTTCGATGATTTTTCTACTGAGACCCCACTTTTCTGCGAGACTAGCTATCTCTTCAAAACCTTCTCCGGAAATAATTTTCTCTTTCATTTCTTTGTAAGTGTATCCTGTGTTTCCCTCCTCTGCCAGGTGCCTGAACATGTACTCTATATTGGGATCTTTCAGTTGGTCAAGTAGCATCAGCGCCTCCCCTTCCAGATTATGAGGATTGTCGGAAAAACTTACCACAAACCGAAACGGAAATTTTTCTCCCTTCTCATCCAGCACCTTCTCACCTCCGGGATCTTTATAGCCATATCCACTTGTTAGAATATTTGCGTCAAAACCCATGGCTACCTCCCACTCTTTTTTTTCCCACTCCTCAGGGTAACTTATTTCGTAATCAAGCCTATAAACATCTTCCTTTGACCTTGTCTCTATAACTCTCTTCACTACCCTTTTCTCGGAATTCGATATATCCTCTCTAGCAGTCAAAATCATTCCTGCAACCAAAGTTCCGGCAAAAAAAATAAACAAAAGCACAAGATAAAAGTTGGCTCCAAACTGTTTTTCTTTCATATTTTAATTGTTACGAATTTATTGATTATAACTTACGGCTGTCATAAGTCCATTGCAGAACAGCCTGCCTTTGTTTTTTCCTGCAATTTACATCCTTCTTTCTGCAGTTTTTTGTTATTTGACCGATATGTCTTCTTATCTGCTTCCATCTTTTTATTTGCCTTTCATCGTCCTCATGTCTCCTACCTCTGTAATACCTACAGTACCACTGAAACCACCCTCTGGGGTCATCCTCATGTATCCATCCTTTTTCTCTCCAGACGGAAAGAGGTTGGCTGGCATTTATCTTAAAGTAGTTTATTTCCGCCAAATGTTTTTTTGTTTCTTGAGGGGCAAATTTTGCTTTCTTAAACCAATCATCCGGAAACTCTTTCTTGCAGTCGCGCATATAAACCCCTCCGAAAACTCCCATCTCCAGCATCTCTTTCGGGGTAAGTTCCGGAGAAAAATCAAAATGAAAACCTCTTCCCTCCGGCCTGGAAAGCTTATAAACATACCCTGTCTGCATTAGGTCATTGACCGTTACTTTTTCTTCCATTTCAAAAGAAGATAAAAGGAATCGTGGCGGCAATCGCCACTATAATAATCTCTACCAACAACTCTCCTCCACTTTTTTCGGGACGAAAGCCCATTTTCTCTTTATCTTTTTTAAACTGACGATAGAACTTGTACCAACCATAAAAGAAAATACCCAACGTAACTACCGTAAAGAAAGATAAGAACAAAAGCTCTTCCAGTCGGCTACCATCCCCGATAACGTAATCCCCTGGACTGGTAAAGAAATAATGCAGTATTAACAGCATGGGTCCGGTCACCATAGCCATCATATCTGGAAAATATCTGTAAATTTCCTTTTTATTCTTGAAATTGCGAACAGGGATATGCATTATATTAATCTCTTAAATGTATTACTCTCTCAATCACCTTTTTATTTGTAAAAAGCGAACTTCATTAGCAATTTAAACGCTGAGCCAACAGGAAGAGGCTTGTTTTGTAATATATCCAGTCCATGGTCAAGCCACTCGCGCCTACCTTCGTTATATATCTTTTGAAACCTTCCGAAAGGCGGAGCTTTCAGATTATCTCTGATAAGTTTTTGTATTATCAGTCCGTAACCGTATCCAAAGAGCGGCTTCCTTTTGCAAGAGTCGGAATAAGATTTTAAACTTTTCTTACTGTAATCACCACTCTTAACAGATTTAATAATCGTCTCGGCGGCCATCTCTCCGTAATAAAGTCCCGTCCTGAGACCTTCACCGGTTATAGGAGAGCCTTGACCAGCCGCGTCTCCGACAATAACTAGATTGTCATCGTAAATAACCTTTCGCGGAGAAACTCTGATACCGCTATAAAACTTCTTTTCAAAGTTAATCTCCACTCCTTTCTTGATAAGACCTTCCTTCTGAAAAAAATGCCAAAGATTTATTAGTTGCTCTTTGAGTACAGTCTGCATCTCTCCCGTGTCCTTTCCCGATCTCAAATAATTGGCAACACCAATATCGAAAAAGTCTTTGGAGTTGGGATATAATGCTCCTGCCGTGCCAACGAGATTAGCCTTATCCCCTCCGTGAGAAAATATTACGCAATTTTGGTCATCAAGTGCTTCCTTTTTGTAGATACGCAAAAAATAGCACATAAAAAACCAAAAATCCTCTTGGGGGGTCATTAAGTCTCTTGCCACCACCGAATAGCTGCCGCTGGCGTCGACAATTACTTTTCCCGTAAAAAAACCTTTACTCGTTTCCACCTCCACCTGGTCCCCTTTTCTCTTCGTCTCCAGATAAAAGGTTTTCTCCAAAATCTGGCAATTACTATTTTTCTCTATCTCTTTTTTGTAAACCTTGTTTAACGCCGCTTGCTCAATGAAATAACCCTTCTTTGAGGTGTTCCCGGAATCAAAAAGCCCTCTCGAGCCATAAAATTTCAAGCGGTTAACCGTATTGGTAGTTGCATCTTTTAGTAAAGGGTAGTTTTCCAGAGCGCTTTGGAGGGTAATCCAAGAGTTTTCACTTTCGGAAAAATCACTTTCCTCAATAAGTAAAACGGACAGTCCGGCCTTAGAACACTCAAGACTAACAGAAAGGCCGGCAGGACCTGCACCAACCACAATTATATCATATTGATTTTCCATACCCGGTAACCATTTTTTATTATTTAAAAACTATTTCTCGCTCTTCCACTCGCCAAAGAACTCTCGAAGAAAAGTTTTCATAAATTCATGCCTTTCCTCGGCCATTCTTCTTGCCGTTTCCGTATTCATATCTTCTTTCAGTTTTAAAAGTTTACTGTAAAAGTGGTGTATAACCGAGGGATCTCTTTCGGACTCATCATATCCTTCTTTTTGCAAAGGTTTTTCGGGAATCCACATTGCGCCTCCCCTTGCGCCATGGAACATAAAAGTTCTACCTATGCCAATCGCCCCCATAGCATCCAGATTATCCGCATCTTGCACGATAAGCGTCTCGATATCGTCTACGGTCTTTCCGTTCTTGGAAAAGCCGTACTCTTCATGATGCTCAATACAGTGAAGAATTTTCTTCTTTTGCTCCTCGCTTAATCCGGTTTTATCGAGAATCTCTCTAACTTTCGGGAGCGACTCCTTGGGAGAAATAAAATTATCCGTTTCTTTTTCAAGAATTCTGTGGATATCGTGCAGAAAGGCAGAAACCGCAATAATCAACTCATCCCCTCCCTCACTCTCCTGAATCTTTAAGGCATTATTTAGTGTGCGCTTTAAGTGGTAGATATCGTGACCACTACTTTCTTTGTGAAAAAGACCTTCTACTTCTCTTTCAAGTTGATAAATTAAGTCTTCCATTTTCATAAGAATTAGAAAGCTGTAAAAAAATGACCGCCCTTTTGAAGGACGATCATCTTCATTACTCCTTGTAAATAATTTTCATATAACTACTAGTACTCCTCACACTTGAGCTCGTAATATCCTTTCGGGTGGTCACAAGAAGGGCAAATCTCCGGAGGAGCTTCACCAAGTACTTGATATCCGCATTCACGACAAACCCACCATACTTTCTCCTCTTTTTGAAAAAGAGTGTTTTCTTTTAGTCCTTCCAATAGTTTCTTATATCTCTCTTCGTGATGTTCTTCCGCTTTGGCAATCGATCTAAGGCGATTGGCAACCTTGGAAAAGCCTTCCTCTTCCGCGATGTCGGCAAACTCTGGATACATTTCCGTGTATTCGTAATTTTCACCGTTAATTGCCGCTTGCAAGTTTTCCTTCGTTTCTCCAAAGGAAAACGGTGCTTCCGCCTCCACGGTAGCCTGCTTCACCTCTTCTCCCTTTATTTCATTTATCATTCTCAGGAGCCACTTAGCGTGCTGCTTTTCCTGCTCTGCAGTAACGGAAAACACTTCCGCAATTTTTTCGTAACCTTCTTTTTTTGCCTGCTTGGCGTAAAAGTCATAGCGGTTCCTTGCCTGACTTTCACCGATAAACGCCTTGGAAAGATTTTCAATTGTTTTTTGCATATTTTTTTATTATTTTTTAATCTACCAAGAGTATACACTCTCCTCTATTTTTTTCAAAGCCTGTACAAATACTCCTCAAGCACCAAAATCGTCTCTCTTTTACGAAAAATAAGAAGCGGTATTTCCTGATTGCTCTAAAAAGCGCCTAAAATCTTTGGTGCTAATAACAACCGTTGCCGTATTTTTGTTGGGATGAAAGCCGATCTTATTTTCCTTTAAAAGCTTTTCGTTAACGAGAACTTTTACTTTTGCCTTTTCGTCGTTAATAAGTCCGAAAGGAGAAACCGATCCTGGTTCCAGGCCCAGATAAAGTTTCAGTTTTTCTGACGAACCGAAGCTTAGCTTCTTTTCATTCAGCTTTCCGGCCAACTTTTTTAAGTCCGCCCTCTCTTCTGCCGGCAAAATTACCAGATAATAATTTTTTCCTTTTTGGTCTCGCAAGAAAAGATTTTTGGTATCGGCCGCATCGATATTACGCATATATTCATCCGCCTCCTCTGTTGTGTAAACAGGAGGGTGCTCGTGCTTCTCATAAGGGATACCTATTTTTTCCAGCGTCTCATAAACTTCTTTCATAGTTTCTTAAAGTGTTTTTCAATGAACATATCTTTTTTTTCTTTGTACTTCTTCATGCTTACGCCATTAAGCTCCCGTTTTAATTTATCATACTTTTCGGCAAACTCCGGATCACCAATAAGACGCTCCTTAAAAGAAACCAGCCTTTTGTGTTCTTTGCTATCCCTCGCCACAATATGAATGTGAACTCCTCCGCGCCCCGTGTCCTCGGGCTCCTTACTTACAAACCTTCTTTCATTTTCTCTTTCATGAATATGTATGTATCCGATCTCCTTTAATTTTTTTATAAGCTCTTCTTCTTTGTCCCAACTATCTATTATTATGAGCATATCAACTATCCCCTTTCCTCCCATTCCCGGAATGGCCGTACTTCCTATATGGCAGATCTCACAATCACTAAAAACCTGCTCTATTTCTTTTTTCTTTTTTGAGAAAATAGCGGGGAAATCATTGCTATATGGAAAGAATTTGGATATTTTCATTTTGCTCTAAGGTTTTCCAAGCTCTTTACTATATCTCCCCGTATCCGGGAAAATAGTCGTGCTTTATGAGTTTCTTATTAATTCCCGCCTGAACAAGTTTCTCGCTCGTGTCGCGAACCATCGGTTCGGGCCCGGAAACGTAAAAGATAAAGTCACCAGCATCTTTTGCATATTTTTTTACCATATCTCCGTCTATATACCCCGATTCTCCTTGCCACCCTATTGGCGGATTTTTTATAACATAAACCATTTCAAAATCTAAAAACTCCCCTGCTTCTCTAAAAAGATCATTAAAAACCGTCTCCTCCAGCAAGTTCACGCCGTAAAAAAGCGTAATGCTTCTTTTTTCTTTTTTATCCAGTAAATATTTTAAAATACTTCTAAACGGCGTAAGCCCGATTCCTCCGGCAATAAAAGCAAGTCTTTTTTCTTTGTCTTCGGGAAGAATAAAGTCTCCATAAGGGCCCTCCGCTACAATCTCATCACCCTCCTCAAGACTCTTAAGAGACTTTTTAAAGGAGCTGGAGTTCTCAATAATCTTGGTAACTAGAAGTATACCCTCTTCTGTTGGTGAAGAGGCAATAGTAAAAAATCTCTTCTCTCCCCGACTATCGGGATTTTTATGTTCCAAAGTCCATTCTAAAAACTGCCCCGGTTTAAAGCGAAGTTCCTCCTCGCTCTTAAACCAAAACCCGTAAACATCTTCGGAAAATTCCTCTTTTTTGTTTAGTAGTAGTTTGAATTTCATCTTAGATTTTGGACTTAGGGTCTTTTCCCGTTTCACAGTAATAATAATTGTAGAAGCGATTAATTTTCCAAACAAAGCACTGTGAGCAGATACAACCCTGCTTTTTTATCTCCATATTACTTTTCCCAAACTCACAATAAGTTACAGAATCTTTTTCCTTGGGGTAGCTGGGACATTTCTTGCAAGCGCAAAAAAGAGATATAAATGCTCGTAATATTTTTTTAACCATCTTTGCAAATGCACTAACTTATTAAAGACATTACGATTTGAGCAAGGATTGTTCCTATTATGTACGAGATAACCGTTTTAACGGTAGGAAGTCCATATACCGCCCTAACGGCCTTAATATCCAGAGAAATCACCCATACCAAAGTGCTCAGAGCACTAATAATAATGAGAAAAATATAATTCTCTAAATTTACCATTCCTGTTAATCCCAAGTCAGTGGCAATTACAATCGCCCAAAAAGACAATAAAAATACCGACGGGATAAGTGTAAAAAACCAGCAAGCGAGTAAAGACGAGTAATTGCTTTTTATCTTGTAGATGCCTTTAGCCACATAGTCGATAAAAAACACCGTAACAAATATTCTCGCCAAAGTTCCAAACAAGGCCATAAATACCCCGACTCCGGAAAAAGTATATTCCTCCGTTGCTTCCGAAATAAAAAGCAAAAAGAGAGAGACTAAAATAAGTTGCGGAACCAAGACAAGTGAACCAATAAAAAAAGGTTTTTCCTCTTTTATTCTGTCAAATGCCTTGTTCGGAGAGACGATAACCTCCCAATAGGTACTTAAGGCGTTTCTCAAGTTACTCATAATTTTTATCTTACGGTGAATACTTCTATTTGTTTTACAACAAATACGCCGTAAAAGAAAGTGGAAACCGCTTTTATCACTTTTTGAAAACCCAAAACAGCGCAAACTGTATTGCGTTTAAAAAGCTTCATCGATTAAGACATATCTCTTTAGTTCTCCAGCTGCAGGTCTGCACCTTCCTTACCAATAGACCAGTTAGCACGGCCGTTTTCGGGGTCTTCGGAGGTAAAGTAAAGTCTGTCTTCCGTCCACTCCAAGTCCTGGAATACGGGCATAAACTGACCGGTTTCTACCATCTCCTCTTCAGGATCTAAAACTTCCAAGAGTTCCTCTTCGCTTAGCATAAAACCTCTTTCAAAGGTAATCATATCATCCACCGAGAGAAAGTCTCCCGCCGCTCTGGCTGTTCCCAAAGTATAAGCAACCATCTCACTGTCTTCCGCCCAGGAGAAATCTTCAATGTTTCCCGGAGCCGGCTCACTGACCATATTCATTTCTCCCGATTCAATATCGGCAACAATAACAAAAGACACGGTAGTCGCCACTGCATAATCGGAAACGGAGAAAATCATCTTGCGGTTGTCATGAGAAATAGATGCGGCTCTGTCAAAAAACCCAAAGGCGCTCGAATCAACCGCTCTTCCCCCCACCTCCGGCTCTTCCTCGAAAACGTTCCAGTTATCTTGGGTCCATTGGTTGAGCTCGTCAATTGTAAGCTGAAACATTATCTCATCTTCCTCATTTACCACTCTTATTTCCTGCGACTCTATCCCCTCTTCAGGAATAAATTCTACTCGCAGATCCATCTCCGCAAGTCCATTTTCCGGGTCTGTTTCCTCCTCCACCGTCATATAATACCAGCTTCCGGCTAGCACGATGAGAGCAACAAATAAAACGATATATACTGTTTTCATAACTCAAATAAATCGATTGTTTTAATTACGACCTTTATGAGTTAATTTTCGCTCAGCGCCGCCTATTTGTCAATAAAAATTAATCTTAGCCAGTTAATTAAAAGCTTCATTAAGAAGCAGCAGATCTCTTTCGGTTATATAGTTATAGTACAGATTATTTGACTCTTTATTGCTTCTGATTTTCTCTTTCGCTTTCTCCGGATCAGACCAATCAATCAAAAACTCTTCACTTGCCTCGCTTTCCTTGAAGCTGGGAGCTCCTTTTTCCCCTGTCACCTCTGCAAGATAAGCCAAAGACTCTTTTACTGTTTCCTTTTTAGCTCTAACTTCAAGAGTTTTTCCAATTTCTCGAACAATCTTCACATCACAGCCCGTTTCCTCTTTCGACTCCCTGATAGCGGCTTCCTTGGGAGCCTCTCTTTTTTCGATACCTCCGCCGGGTATCACATAGAAGTCCCCTCTTTGAGAGTAAAGGAGGGCTATTTTTCCTCTCTTATCACTGATAATAACACGCACCGAACTTTCTTTTTGATAATCTCTTATCTTTTCTTCGGCAATCCCCTCTCTGTTAAATGTTTTTAGTAGTTTCATATATCCTCCGAGTTGTACCATATAATCAAAATCACAAGTCAGCCATTTTTAACAGATCTTTAGCGCTTTTATTAACAAGAGCCTCCTGCTTTATGTCAGGATAATTTTTTTGGATCCGGCGCACAAAATACACTCCCAGTTTGTACCCCAATTGAAACGGCTTTCCCTTGGCACCAAAAAACCATTCGTCGTGAGAATAGCCGGTTTTGTGCTTTTCTTTTTCAACATCGGGAAGCCACTTATCAAGCATTTTTTTTGAATACTTGCTCCACTTAGGGACATATTCCGGAACCTGTTCCAGAGCAAAAACAGTTGCTGATCCCTCCACAAAAAGAGATTCAAGAAGAGATATCTTCTCCGCATAACCAACATATCCCCTCTTTACGTGGTGCATTTCGTGATACACGGTACTCCTCAAATAATCTTCACTAAAGCCCTTTCGAGGGATGCTGATGTTGATAAAATCTTTAGCCTGAGCGAAGCCTCCTACGTAGTTCTTGTTAAAAGGATAAATCGTAAAGTTAATCACGGGTTCTTTGATTCCTAGCAGCTTCGCGGTATCCTTGCAACCACCTCTAACAATGTCTCTTATCTTCTGTTTTTGTTTCTTGGTAAAATCTTTTTCCGATTTTAGAAATACAATATTGATTTTCATCTTTTTATTTCTTTAGCCAGCAGTACACGTGCCCCAAAAGACCGAGAAAAATACCTATAATTATGTATAAAAAGTCGTGCATCCATAGCCCGTAACCCACGAATACAAAAGCAAGAACCGACAAAGCGCAGTTTACCGGATTACCGTGCTCGAGAGCCATTTTTTCAAGAAAGGTAGGCTTCTCCCCTTTTTTATAAGCTTCAATTCTTTTATCTACCCAGCTCATAATATTAATTAAAAAATTATCTAATAATTTACTTTAAAAAAATTAACTCCGTCATAATCACTCTCCTCCAAGAATTCAAGAAAATCAGCTCTGGACACTTTTTCACTCTCAAGAGAGGCATGAATAAGTTCTTCCCCCTTGAAAAGGAAACCTTCGTGTCTTACATCAAGGCCTATCTCCTCATCTCCATCCATGAGAAAGGCTACTCCCACTTCTTCGGGCAACTCGAAAACAACTTCCGGAGCATCTTCGGCCTTCACGTAAGGAATAATTGTCTCCTCTTCCCAGTCGATATCAATAAGCCTCCCCTCCTCCTTTCTCTCTTTATTTAGGACAACTTCCTTTTCTTTATGTATTTCCGGTGCTACCTCTTCGGTGATGTCCTCAAAAAACTCGGACACCTTGTTTCTGTAAGTGGAAAAGTGAAGTCTCGTCTCATAAGAAACTTCTCCCGGAGGAAAATAGTTTACTTCCTTTATCATCTCTTCCGGAGAAAGGTCATTGGAGTGCAGCCTGGAGACGGAAACAAGAACTAGCGTTGTACAATCAAACGCATCCTCTCTATAAAGCTCCTCGTCATCACCTTCTCCCAGTGGCCCTCTTTCGTAAGGAGCTCCTATGAAGCCCTCCACTATTTCTTTTAAGTCTTTCTTTTCTTCTTCCTCTACATCTTCTTCAACAACTTCTTTTTTCTCTTTTTGATTTAAAACAAAAACGCCGGCCACAACCACAATCGCCAGTAAAGAAAATAAGAGTATTTTTTTCATTTTTCTATTGGGTTAACTTCGCTAATTTCACTTCAGAAAAAACGCTCCTTATTTTTTAGTCAGTTTTCAATCTTTTTAGGAAATATGCGCACTAAAGATACCTCCTGACCTTCAACGGCAGCATAAATAGCTCCGTCATGCTCGCTGGCTATCACATCTCTCACTCTCCAACCTTCTTCTTTTAATAGCGGGTCCTGCTCTTCAAGCTCGCCGTTAGTTAGTTTGAAGTGAGCCAAGTACTGACTTGCAAGACCACCCACGAAAAGATCTCCCTGCCACTCGTGGAACCCTTCCGCATCGTAAAACGTCATTCCCGCAGGCGGAAAACCGCCGGTATTACATTCCCAGTAATAAATAGGATCTACAATATCTTCTCTATCCCAGGGCAAGTCCCCAATATCCCTGCCGGTTACATAGTCACAACCGGTATGAGTCTCCGGCCAGCCGTAATTACCACCGGCCTCTATGATATTAATTTCATCACCATCCCTCTCCCCGTGTTCGCTCTGCCACAAATCTCCCGTTTCAGGGTGCAATGTCATTCCCTGGACATTTCTGTGCCCGTATGAATATATCTCGTCAAGCACATTTCCATCGCCCACAAAAGGATTGTCATCGGGAATACTTCCGTCACGCATTAATCGCAAAGTGGTTCCGAGAACATTACTCGTATCTTGCGACACGTGATCGTCAAAATCCTTATCTCCCCTATCACCAAACGTCACAAAGAGATAATCTTCATCCACGACAACCCTTGAACCGTAATGACTTGTTCCTCCTTGAAAAGGTTCGGCAATATAAAGCACTTCTCTATCTCTTAGAGTAAACTCTTCAATATCAAGCTCCGCTCTTCCCAGGTGTGTTGCGGTACCACCATCACCACTTGCCGAATAAGTAAAAAATATTTTTTTATCATCCTCAAACTCAGGAGAGACGGCGACATCGAGCATCCCCCCTTGTCCCCCACTGTCCACTTCCGGAACTCCTTCTATTTCGAGAACCTCCAGCGACTCCGTATCGACAACAAACAAACCTCCTGAATTTTCCGTAGCTACGAGCTGCGGTGTGCCGGGTATAAAATCCATCCCCCAAATCTGCCCCAGTTCTTCCGCAACTACTTCCAGTACGGGCTCAACTTCATCGTTTTGCCTCTCACTTACCGGCATATCTACTCTACTGAGATCATCCTCCTGCATCAGGCTTTGCCAATAGATTACTCCACTAGCTACAAGCACCAGCCCGATGAAAACTATTATTATGATTTTCTTTTTTCCCATATTTTATTTATTCATGTTTCAAAATCTATCATTTAAAGAGCATATTAAGATTCTTGCTCATGATCATCTACATCAAATTCATTCCAAACATCTTCCAGCTCCCCGCTTACTTTCAAGAATTCAATAAACTCATCCTCTTTTTTTTGCTCTGCTTTCTCTATTAGCTCATCTGCATCGGACACACACTGACAATATCTATCCAGAAGCTTGTATAATTTATCCGCCGTATCAATATCTCCCGATTCTTGAGAAACAAAAAACTATTAAAAAACATGCCGTGATAAGTGTTATTTTTTTGGACATATAAAAAGATTAAGTTAATAAATTACTTTATACTAGCACAAAACAAAGGCACTGAAAGTCAGAGCCAAGGTTTCGTGGAGGTGATTGCTCTAATCTTTGAAAGTGGTCTTAAGTTTCTCGTCTCGTTTGTGCTTTTTTATAGCTAGCCCGATTAAGTAAGTTATTAATTTTGGATAACTAAGTCCGCTTACTTCCCAAAGCTTGGGATACATACTTATCTTCGTAAATCCAGGAATAGTATTAATCTCGTTAACTATTACACTCCCGTCTTCTTTCAAGAAAAAATCAACTCTGGCAAATCCCTCGCAGTAAAGAGCGCTAAAAGCACTCACGGCCACTTTTCGCATCTTCTTTTCCGCCTCTTTTTCCAGCTCTACCGGAACCACCAACTCCGCACCATCTTCGCTAATATACTTTGCATCATAAGAGTAGAAATCTTTTTGCGGAATTACCTCTCCCAGCTTTGAGCTTTTCGGATTTTCGTTGCCCAGAACGGAACACTCTATCTCTCTTCCTTTTACAAACTCTTCAATAATTATCTTGTTGTCATAAAGAAAAGCTCCATCTATTGCCTTCTTGTAATCTTCTTCACGTTCTACCTTGTAGACACCAACGGAAGACCCCATATTAGCCGGCTTTACAAAAAAAGGAGTGCCAAACTTTTCTGCTACGTTATTATAAGAAGGCGTTTCTTTATCCCTTTTTACTACAACAAAATCGGCAATCGGTATGCCGTTATCTCTCAAAACTCTTTTTGTTGCCTCTTTGTCCATACCAACAGACGATCCCAATACCGAAGCACCGACAAACGGCACATTAGCCAGCTCAAAAAGCCCTTGCAATGTTCCATCTTCACCGAAAGTTCCGTGCAATACCGGAAAAGCAACATCGATCTTGGAAATCTCTCCCCCGTCAATCTTCACCAAAAGGCCTTTACGGCCAACCGGAAAAACAACTTCCTTCCCGTCTTTTCTCGCCTCTTCTTCCATAAAAACTTTTTCATCGTTACCGACTAGAAACCATCTCCCGTCTTTATCGATAAATATTAAAACGGGCTCAAATCTTTCCTTATCTATCGCCTTGTAAACGTTTCTTGCCGACTGCAAAGAAACCTCGTGCTCGGCGGATTTTCCCCCAAAGAATATACCGACTTTGATTTTTTTATTCATAAAACTCAACTTTTCTTTTTAATGTACCACAAAACAAAAATCCGGGAAACGAGTTCCCGGATAGGAAAATAAAAGAAATTTTCTATCAAGCAACTCCTTCTTTCTTCTCGGACTCTTCACAAGCTTTTATAATATTTCTGTAGGTAAGGTCATCTTCAAACATTCCTTCGGAAAAAATTTCGCTCTCCTTTTTCTCTTCGATTACCCCGTTTATAACGGAAAGAAGTTCTTCACATTCCTTTCTCTTATCGAAGTTTCTCTCAAAAATCTTTTTATATGCCTCCAGTTGTATTTTTATCTCTTCCAAGAAAACGCAATGCAAGGGATGAGAGGCAAGCTCTTGTCGTAAGCTTTGTTTTCGTTCTTTCGAGCCGTCCACCTTTTCAAGCTTTTTGAGTTCCGCGAAAAGATCAAAAAGCTTATTGGCGTGCTTTCTTTCCGCCCCTACGACAACCGGAAGTAGTCCTTCTACCTTTCCTTTATTTTCTCCGAATACTTGTGGCTCAAAATACTTTACCTGAGGAGATTTCTTTCTGTTGCCAATTTTCCTTATATTCCTCGTTACTTTTTCTCTGATCACCTCCTCGTCGGAAGAAACGGACGCATCCACGGCCAGAGCGAGCCTCTTTGTTTCTTCTTTCGGAATTTCCACCATAAGATCGATACCGTTCATTACGTCATCGTACTCGGAGGTTCTGGATACCATCGCCTCGGATCCGAACCACTCTCCCTCGTGAGATTGCTCGGAAAAAAGAGTTTCAAAAGCCCTGCCCCTTTTATCGTTCTTTCTTTTTACTCTCTTTTCGTCCTCGGCCATCCCCTCTTCTTTTTTCTTTATCTTTTTCTTTTTTAATTTTAACTCTTGAAGGTCTTTTTTGACTTCTTCTTTTTCGTAAACGTCACAAAAATCACGCGGATCCGGTCTATCCACCGTTTCTTCAAACTCCAGTATAGTTTCTATGTTTTCGTCCTCGGCCATCTCCCCCACCTCCTTTCCCGGCTCCCCGAGACGTTCAAAGTTTCTTAGCATACTCGCACTGTAGCACAAAAACGAAAATCCGGGAAACAAATCTCCTATTTTGGAATCTCCGCAGTAGAACGATCATCTCGTATTACTTTTTTTGACATTTATGCAATATTGTGTTTTAGTATTACAGATGAGTGAATTGCATCAAGGGTATCATTATTTAATTGATCTTTATGGCTGTGAATATAGCCAGATCAACAACAAGAAGAATATCGAAACTATTCTTCTTTCTTCTATTAACAAAAAAGAAGTAAAAGTTTTGCATAAATTTTTTTACAAGTTTAAGCCCCATGGAGTTACCGGTTTCCTTCTTCTGTCTGCGTCACATATTTCAATCCACACTTGGCCGGAAAAAGAATACGTGGCCGTGGACATTTTCACATGCATTAGCAAGGAAGAGACCGAAAAGATCATAAAAAATATTACTGAAAAAATTAATCATAAAGATATAAATACTGCACCTTATAAAAGAGGGTTCTTGACGGAAAACCACGAATAACATCTAAATCACACAGCTCTTTCACAGAAAGGAGGGATAGAGGTGATAAAGCTGGTACTGTACGGAACCTTAAAAAACCCCGATCTATTCTATTCTGTAACCGGGTTCCATTTCTCCCATGAAATTATTGGCTATATTTATGGCAAGTTATACGAAATTACCGACTACACCGAGCCACAAAAAGTATTTACCTACCCCCTATTTATTCCGAGTAACGATGGAACCAAAGTAATAGCGAAAGAGGTTAGTGTTGACGTTGATAAGTATAACAAAGGGGCTTTTTGGGAGAATCTTCAAAGTTTTGAAGGAGATCTGTACAAATTAGAGGTTATTGAGTTTTATCCGTTCGACGAAAAGCCACGCAAAGGCATAGCTTATGTTGGAAGCTCCAAAAAAGCAAAAAACATACGCATTGTAAAAATAAATACGCCCTTTTATTCGTGGCAAGGTGGTGCACTATAGAATAGTGCACCTTTTTTATTCAAAAAAATTTTGGAGCAAAGGAACAAAAGAAAATTTTGTCACCTCTTCTTTAGCCGAATAATTATTTCTTTCTTCCTTTAGCGCCTTCTGGATTAGTGTCGATGCTTCTTTTGCATTATTATAAAGATGCCTTTTTTCAAAAAACTCCGGATAACATGCTTGATTGGGAAAAACAGGAACACATCCACAAGCAACCGCCTTCATAATAGAGTAACCAAAAGCTTCCTGTAAAGCACAACTTAAGACCGTTTTCGATTGAGACAAATAGTCAACAAGCCTCTCGTTATCAACTTCATAAGAAAACCTTACATTTTCAATTTCACGAAGTTTTTTGTAATACCTGTTACCTAACAAAAACTTCTTTTTTTGAGGGGTAGTTATCAGAAACTCAACGCCCGGACACATTTGAACGATTTCGATAAGAGTATCCACTCCTTTATCTTTCTGCAGCCTATGAGGAAAAATTACATCCCATTTTCTTTCAGTTGCTGTTTTTGGTGTAAAGTTGTCCAGTCCCCAGGCCCTAATCTCTGTCTTTTCTTTAAATTCCTCAGGGCAGTATTCTTTTAGATAATGGGATGGAACATACAATACATCATTAATATCAAACCAACTATACTCAAGATGCTTAAGCCAACTATAATCATATAGATCATCCTCAACAAAAGACCCTCCGTGAACCAGGCTTCCCATTTTTATCTTTTTGTCATCTTGTTCAATCGCATATCTGAAAAGATCAATTCCCGGATTAAAAAGATCTAGAAAAAGCACTTTTTTAAAGCAACTTCTTTGTTTAACAATATTTTTGATAAGTTTCCATTGGCCATTAATAAATCTACTGTCATCAAGAGCATCCTCAGAGCTAATCGTATTCTCAAGAGGTTCTCCGGCAAAGCCGAGAAATCCTATATCACAGTCAACTTTTTTCTTTGCAACACTTAAAGAATTTACTATATCCTCAAAAGAAGTTCCTCTATAATACGGGGGAACAGCTATAATATTCTTAGACATTACCTTTGTTAAGATTTAAATAATCAACGGTTTTATCCGTGCTATCATGGTTTAGCTCAATGACTCCTTTCTCTTTTTTGATATTCTTTTCTTCTTCAATATATAATCCTCTAGTTTTCTTCTCTTCGTTCATCAATAACGTAGGAATGGTTGCTGATGTTAGTCTTACGTTTAACTCTAAAACCAAAACTTTATCCATCTCGTCTATAAAAAAATCTACTCCAAAAAAACCTTCATACTCTTCCAATAAACTTGATGTTTTTCTAATGGCACTGCAAAGAGAATCAAAAACATCTCCTTCTAATTCTTCCAACGGTTTAACGGTTAACCCCTTGAAGTGCTTATCTCCTTCTATTATTTGCTCGGCAAAACCAAAGATAACAATTTTTCCGGAATTTCGCTCCTTTAGGCACTGAATACTGTAAGGTATTCCACTTGCCTGCTCCTCAAAGTACCAGCTACATGTGTCTTCATCTATCATTTTTATCAGACGCTCTTTTTCATCTTCTTTTCCAAGATTAAAAATGGTAAACCCCCCCGACCCATAATCCTTTTTCAGAAACCCTTTATTCTTAATAGAGACGATCTCTTTTATTTCTGCTCTCTTGGAGAACTTCTTCCACAGAGGAGTCATTCCTATTAATAACTCTTTCTGCTTAATTTTATTATTTCTGTATAAGAAATCTTTGTATGAATAATTTAGCTTCAATTTTCTTTTTTTGGCGAAATAATCGGCATCAGGGTGCGGAACCGCAACCCATAGGCTTTCAATATCTCTCGGTAGTGCAATATTTTCTCCTCTTTTATAAATAGAGATCTGCGGATTAGTCGCTTTTGGGATAGCAATCAAATCGTTTTCATTAAAATAATCAATATTGCAATCATCATTGATAAAAACCTTTTTGCCCTCAAGCATCCACGGCATCAAATTCTCATATTTCCACATGGCTGGAATTTTATATTCCATTGATTCTCCGATTACACGAAAATCAGAGGTATATACCGTCTTTTCATCAGATAAAAAACTGACCTCTTTCGCCTTTATTTTCTGTTTAATAATGTCCATAAATTAAGTCTCGATTTATGAATTTTCGGATTTTTTTAATATTAAATTTGTTTGTTTTAAATATATATAAGTCGGATGAAGAACTTCTTGAAACCGCATCGGGGCGAAATCCCGCTTTTTGAGCAAATTTGTCCGCTCTTTTCTTTTCTTCATAGTTTGAAGGAAGATTGTACTGGTTAAAATTTTCAACAACAGAGAAAAGATAAACTCCCGCAGAAGATAAAATATCTTGCAAATGTAATAACGAGCTTCCCATCATTGCTCTATTCATGATTACATAAAACTCTTTTTCTCCATCTTCTTTTGTAAGCATTTTCAGCCCCGCACAAATGAAAATTAGCGCCCCTTGAAGGTTATACGGAGGGTCGGTTATGAAAGTCTGCACACCTTCTTCGGGAACTGCTTCGAGATCTCTAACATCTCTTTGATAAGCCTTAACTCGGCTATCTTTGTCTTTAATGGTGTCAATAATGGTCTTGTCTTTTTCGATTACAACGGGCCATAACCAATAGTCATTCTTAAACTCTAAGCTTAACAGATCATCGTCACCAATAATGCCGACTTTTAAGTATTCGGCAAAAGGGTACCTCTCTTTAAATAACTCGCTTCTTTTCTTTTTAGATTCTGTATCACATGGAAACTGGTTATACTTCCGTTTCGGGATAATTTTCCCACGATACAGTTTTTTAAACTTAAATGGAGTGGTAAATTTAAAATTATAAATTTTCTCTATTTTTCCCGTTTTTCCCTTTAATTCTATGAAAGAAAATCTAACCGCCACATTTATTAGTGGCATTAAATTATCAAAATCAGAGCTGCTGTGTTTTATAAAATCATTTAAGTGACGAGATTCTTGCAGGAGCGAAATCAGCTGAGAAAATCTTATCTTTGAGAATTGAGAATTATTCCTCCAATGCTCCACTTCTAATGAATTGTTCTTTTTAATGTTGGGAGGAAGTAGTTTTACATATTCGTTATAAGCGTCTTCAATTTCAGGATCAAAATGTAGGGAGGTTAATCTCTCTAAAACATCTTCCCTTGCGGGCTTTTTCCTCTTAAATGTCTTTGCTACATGAAACCAATAATATCCATCGCCAACCAGATCCTGAAAATAAGATATAATGTTTCTAGCATCTTTCTCTTTTATTTTGTGATTAACATGCACTACGCTCAGCTTGTCAAGTAAAATATAGCTATAATATTTTTCAAACAAACGAAACATTAAACAGTCATCCTCAAATCCATACCCCCTGTAATCGGGAAAACCTCCCACTTTCCAGAATGCCTCTTTTTTGCAAAATCCGAAATTGGCAATAAAAGAAACTTTTTGCAATGAAACATCATTATCTCCACGGACATTATTAATTGGATTTCCTGAAATTGATATCAATTCTTGATAATTATTATTTAAGAGCTCTCCTAGAATTTTCTGTGACTTTTTTTGAAACAAAGCACCCCTTGTCCACATCCTTTTTGCTCCATACCCGTAATCATATTCTCTTGACTTTCTCCATATATAGTCAAAGGCCTTACTGTTCAAGACAATGGTATCGTCATCTATGAAAAGAAGTAATTCGCTATTAGCAACTTTCACTCCCTTGTTTCTTGCAGCACCTTGACTAAGAGGTTTCTTATTGTTAACAATCCGCACATTTACCGAATTTTTTCGCTTCTTGTTTTGGTTTTCGCAAAAGCTTTCCAGATCATCTTCTCTACCCTTTTTGTCATAACTATTCTCCACTATGATAATCTCAAAATTTTCAAATTCTTGATTAAAGATAGACGCTAAACAGTGAAAAATAGACTTTCCTTTTTCAATGTGAGAGTCACACGCAAGAACAATACAACTAATTTTAAGTCCAGCTACTTGCTTTCTTTTGTTTTTACGCATTGCTAGTTATTCTTGAAATAGCTAAAAACAGTACTCCTTTGTTATAGTCAGGGTTTCTTAGTTTATCAGCTTTGCCCACAACTTCCCCATCTTACCACAAAACGAAAATCCGGGAAACGAATCCCCGGACTTGTAATCTGCAAATAGAAGTCTCTAAAAGACCATCTATCATTTCCAACGAAAATAAACAAAAACCCTTCCGAAGTTATCGGGGTCTTTCTTTAGTCGGTGATACTTTTGCTTTATATCCTTTCTGTCGAGGAACTTAATTACTTTCTTTTTCAGTTGACCGCTCCCCTTTCCGTGAATTATCTCCACCTTCTTCGCTTTTTTCTCTTCGGCCTCGCTTATAATATTTTCCAGCTCTTCCTCTATTAATCCTCCCTTATTGTATATAGGATGAAGGTCAAGTTTTAGATGTCTTGTAGACATAAGCTTAAGAAAAAGGTCCCGCTTTACGAGACCTGTTTAAAATAAAACTCTTCGTTATAGGGATTGTCTATCTTTTTTACTCCCACCGACGTATCACTCAGACCGGCATATAACCGATAATCGTAATCCAGTTCTCCGGGAAAAACCACATCTTCAAGCAAAGGTGTTTTGGCCGGAGTCGGCGGAAAGTCTTCCCGCGTAGCGACTACTTTGTATTCACTTGCCTTCATTGAGCAGGGGTCAAGAATAAACGAGATCGCCCAATAGCTTCTTTTTCCACTTCTACTTATTCTGGCTCTGTGAGCAAGAACAGCAATTCTTCCACTCTCCAGGAGTTTGGCGTCATTAACTCCCTCCCATTCATCACTCTTTAAGTTACTCTCCAGGAGTTTGGCCTTAAGCAGATCTGTTTCTTTGAATTCTTCAAGAGAATCAATGATGAGAAAGCCGATCCTACCTCTCTTAAATCTCTTTCCACCTTGAGGTCTTGTAAAAACCCCTATTCTTTTGTCTGCCAGCTCCACAAGACGAATATCTTTCATCATCTCCGGACCCGCAGCAAACCGCTTCAGACTGCCGGGGCACTCCCCTCGGAAAAAGACCGTTTGAAATTTTCTTTTTCCCGGCTTCCCGAAAACCTGTACGCCACCGAAAATAAGTTCTCCGGAGACAAACGATTTAAAGGGATCTTCCAGCACAAAACTGCAAGCATCTTTCATAGGAATCCAGTAACCGTCTCTTTTGGTAAAGAATTTGGAAAAAGGTCGGTAGTCGGGATGTTGCCAAAAAATATCTCTTTCTTCGACTCTGGCCGCAATGCAATCTCTCCCCACTTCTCTTACTGGAGCAGTAGGGTTATAGACGTCCTTCCCCTCTACTTGTTTAAACTTTAATATTTCCCCCATAACAGATAACCTCCTTTCTTCTGTTTTAAAAGGGCTTCCCTCCCCTTCTGAATAGATAGTATAGAAAGAAAAAGTAAAAAAGTAAAATAAACTAAGCTTTCTTGTCGCCCTTATCCCTTGAAAAGAAGCGTTTTATATATTATAATAAAAGAGTACTTGGTCTTTAACAAAAAAAGGAGGTGGCCTAATGATAAGAGTTATTTTACGTATTCTAGCAATAATTTTTATTACTGCAGGAGTTTTTACTTTTCTCGAGTATCCCGCTTACGGCACAGAAGGAAGATGGGTAGTAATGATAATTTCTTTTCTGGCGATTAGTGTTTTGGGATCTCTTTTTATCCTATCAATTTCTCTGTCTCTGCCAGAAGACATGGTTAGATCCCCGGTTTTCCCCCGCGTAATCATTCTCGCTGGTGGAATAATCTTTTTCTTCCTTTCCTGGTTAATTATTCCACCGCCGGGTGAAGGTAAAAATTACTCTATTATGGAAAGTGACGGAGAAAAACAAGTAATTTCAGGAACGTATTTTTTTCCTCCCTACGGAAAAGATTTCACACACATAGGAAATGAAGTGTTTCTTTTTTCCATAGAAGAAAAAGTGACAGACGAAAAAGAAGCACTCGTTCGGGAGGTAGAAGTTTCCACAAAACTAATTGCTTCCAAGGAAGATGTGTTCCGCCTTGCTCTTCTGGAGCATTCCTCGGCAGAACAGTGGAAAAAAAGAATGTGCAACCACCTTGAGCAAGGTATTAGAGGGATCATTGATAAAGAGGACAAGCTACTTACTGAGACAGAGATAGAGTTGCCGGAAGATGTCCGTAAAAAAGTACTTTCTCTTGGATACGAGATAGAGAAAGCGGAAATCAGTAGTATAACGGTAAAATAACAAAAAGAGCGGTCTTTTCTGGAGGCCGCTCATTTATAATAAAAAATACTTTTAAGGAGTATGACAACAAAATCTTCCAAAAACTTCCGACAAGAAAAGGGATCGCAGATGTGCGGTCCTTGTTCTCTTTCATTTTTAATGCATCAGTTTGGAGAGAAGAATCTTCCTGCTGACATAGCTAAAGAATTGATAATAGACAGAGAATTCGGAATAGGTCTCTTTGACCTGGCCCACCTCCCGGTAGATCGTGGCTACAATACAAAGCTCTTCGCATGGTCCGCCGAGCACTTCCCCGTTTCTTGGCGCAACTCTTCTCCGGAGAAAATAAAAACACTCCTTGAAAAAGAACACCTCAAACCGGGTTCTTGGAAAAATTCTTTATTTTCTTTTTTGCAAAAAGGAGGATGTTTTTATGCAGCTCCCATCTCCACTGAAGAGATAGAGAAAAACCTCCGCAACGGATTCGGAGTTATTCTCTATCTTGATAGCGCCGTGCTCTACAAGCACGCTGACGGCGTCTGGGGTCATTACGTAGTGCTCAAAAGATGCGGTAAGCATAGGTGGAATATTTTCGATCCTCATTGGAAGTATGGCGGTCACAAAAGTTATCCAAAGGATCTTATTCTTTTCTCTTTTTACAGTGCTGGCGGTTACTGCCTTTTTATGAAGAAATAAAAAAAGGCTGTAATATTTTACAGCCCTTTGGGTAAAACGTGTTACACGTTTTTTTGGTGGCGGAGGCCCCGGCTATCTCAAACTACTTTTTTCGAAAGGTCTGTACTGGTTCATATGATATGATACACCCCGAGGTTTCAAAAAACCATGAAAGGAAGGTACAATGGATGCCGTATGACAGTATACGGCACAATACTGCCCAAAACGTCCTCTCTCGCCCGCGGAGCGTACGTGGCAGACAATCTGACAGAGCGGGCAAAGCACAAGTTAAAGATCATCGACTGGCACAAGAAACACGGTAACAACTCCTCCTTGACCGCCAGACACTTCGGTATCGGAAGGATGACCCTTCACCGGTGGCTGAAAAGACTCGATAGGTGCGGGATAACGGGGCTAAACGAAAGGTCGAGAAGACCCAAAAAGGTGAGAGAGCCTTCCACTCCTTGGGAGATCACCTCAAGAATAGTGGAGCTCAGAAGGGAGTACCCCGCATGGTCTAAGTACAAACTAAAAGCTCTTTTGAAAAAAGAAGGTGTCAATGTCTCCGAGAGTACCGTAGGGAGGGTACTTAAAAGAAAGAACTTAATCTCCAAAAAGGAGTCAAGGAGAAGAAAAAGAGCTTCTCTTAGACCCAAAGCAAGGTTCCCCAAGGGAATGAGCATCAGCTCTCCCGGAGACCTCGTCCAGATGGACGTTAAACACATCAACCTTGTCGGAGGAAGGAAGCTGTACCAGTTCACGGCCATCGACGTTCTGACAAAGATAAGAGTACTAAAGGTTTACTCTTCGGAATCGTCAAAAAGCGGCTCCCTCTTTCTAAAAGAGTGTATCAGGTGTTTTCCTTTCCGGGTAAAGACACTCCAGACGGATAACGGAGCTCCTTTCCTAAAGTACTTTGAAAAGCTTTGCAAGGAACTTGATCTTCCCCATTACTTCACCTATCCGAGAAACCCTAAACAGAACACTTACGTGGAGATATCCCACCAAGCTGACGAAAGGGAGTTCTACCTGCAAGGAAAGACAAGTTCCTTCCTGGATGAAATGAGAAAGATGATAAAGGAAAGAGAGTTTGTCTGGAATTACGTTCGTCCCCACGGGGCACTCGACCACCTCACTCCTTACGAGTATTTCTTGAAGTTAAAAGAACAAAAGTTACCAACCAAAAAAGTAATCATTTTACAGACCTAGGTGTATCACATGTATCTGAACCTAGACATAATTGAAGTTTTTATAATTTCTAGCAAATCTATTTTATTTTCAATAATTCTTTAACATAGTTAATCGGAATTGCAAAAATTATTTGGTCAATATCTATGTCTCCAGATGTTGCTATTCCCAAAACCTCTCCTTTTCCATTTATGACTGGTCCACCACTATTCCCTGAGGCAATAAAAGCTGTTATCTGAAGATAAGTCACACCATCCTCCAGTTTTCTTTTCGCGCTAATTATTCCTTCTGTAATTGTATTTCTATATCCTTCTGGATGACCAATCACATATATTCTCTCTCCTTTATATATAGCATCTGAATCTCCCATATAAAGGGAGGGAAGATTATTTCCATCAACCTTTAAAACAGCTATATCCCTCAACTCATCTACTGCAACAACTGTACTTACATCAAATATCTGCACTTCCTTTTCGTGATCAATTTTAGCTACAACTATTTTCTCGCTATCTTCAACAACATGATAATTGGTTACTACAAGTCCGTCTGAAGAAATAATAAAACCTGTTCCGTATCCCTCTGCTGCACCAATAATAACAACACTTTCTATTGCTCTTTTCATAATATCTCTCTCTTTTACCTCACTTAAAGGATTTTCTTGTAATATGTTTTTTGTATAAAGATCAACATCCTCTCTGCTTATATAATTACAACAAAGATTGTCAGGCTGAGTTTCTGTTCTTTCATACACTAAATCCATGTAATAAGCATCATCTCCTAAATAGTCAAAAAAAGTCCACTCTTCTTCATAAATCAAAGCTCCCCAAAAAAGAAATCCAAACGATAAACAAGAGACAACTATTGGAAGAAGCAAGCGTCTTCTTTTCTTCATTACAACTGTGTGAGCAAATCTGTCATGAAGCCCTTGATGCTTTTTCCTATCTACATTAATACGAAAAAACCCCCAAAGGAGAGTTGAAAGTGAAACAAAATAAGCAACGGTTCTTGAAAGTGCCTCTTGTGGCTTCAACCGTTTTCTTGTTGTTTCGTTAAGAACTTTGATTTTATAAATACCCTTACCAAGCGTGGAAGAAAAAAACACATAGGAGATTAAATAATAAAGAAAAAATACGGCTACTACCGTAAAAATGTAGGCATAATCATCCTTGATATATTCCTCAATATATCTATATAAGTTAAATCGTAAGATTATCCATAAAAAACCATATATTAAAGCACTGTCAATTAAGAAAGCACCAAGTCTAATCCAAAATCCAGCAAAAGAAAAAACATCATCTTCTGGATTTTTAGGTTTCTCATAAAAATGAAAACTTTTCATTTTAATTTTTTCTTTCTTTGTTTCCATATTTACTTTCTCTTATCTTCTCCCATCAACTTCATTATTCTCTCTTGATATTCTCAGCTATCTTCAATGCCCTTTCTTTAAACTCTTCAATTTTTTTTCCATAACTTATGAACTAATCACTTTCAATTACCTGTTTTTATTGAACTGGTATGACTGCTCAATCAAATTCATTGCATAAAAAATATCTTTTTCAGAGGCTACCCTAAAACGCTTTGAGTTTTTTGCCC